>Ga0163144_10021596_pt1 | contig 12786 bp, 6 predicted proteins | sample OliLak19BULKMAT1_FD_123175 | JGI IMG/M metagenome (GOLD analysis project Ga0163144, IMG submission 123175) | Freshwater microbial mat bacterial communities from Lake Vanda, McMurdo Dry Valleys, Antarctica - Oligotrophic Lake LV.19.BULKMAT1 | ecosystem: Environmental > Aquatic > Freshwater > Lake...
GGTATCTGAACCGCAAGTGTGACGGCCATCCCGGATTCGAGTGTTTGGCGAAAGGATACGTCACCTTCGAAGCCATGGTGCAAATCATGGCGCTCAGGAACGCATCCAAAACAAAACTTCATTACCCAAAGCGCTATCGCGAAGATTCGGGGCAAGCGCAGGGCTAGCGCTGCGCTTGGTCCACAAATTCGTTCCAGCAATTTTGATGGTCGGAGCGGCGGCTTTCCAGCCGCCGCCACCCAGCTTGCAAGAAACTGAGATGCGCCCGTGACCGCGCGGTGCCGCACTAAGCATTCGCCAACCGGCGCGATTCCGCTTCTGCTCGGCAAAAATGGCAGGATCCCCCCGCTCGATTTTTCAGCGCCCCCGCAGCCGCACCCTGCCGTGGCTGGTGCTGATCGCGGGATTGCTGATTACGCTGGCGGTCTATCGGTCGGCGCAGCGGGAAACGCAGCAGCAGGAAACGACGCGATTCGAGCGTCTGAAGGAGCGGGTGCTCGGCGCAATCGACGTGCGCTTTCAGGCCGCGGAGCAAGCGTTATATGGCGGCCGCACCTTGGTGGAGTCCACGGGCGAACTGTCGCCGACGCTGTGGGCGCGTTATGTCGATTCGGTTCAGCCGTTCTTCGATCAGGGGGTGGTCGGGCTTGGTTATGTGCAGCGCTTTCCGCGGTCCCAGCTCGACGCCGTGGAGGCGAGGCTGCGCGCGGAGGGCCGGCCCGATTTCACCGCGGAGCGCGAGGGCGCGAATCCGCAGGTCTATCTGGTAACGCATATCGAGCCGCTGGCGCGCAATGCGGCGGCGCTCGGCAAGGACATCGGAGGCGGCACTACCCGTCGCGCGGCCGCCGAGCAGGCGATGCACACGGGCGCCGCCATCATCACACGTCGCATCAGTGTCATCGAAGGCAGCACCAAGGTGCCGGGCTGCCTGCTTTTTCTGCCGGTCTATGCCCGAGGCGCCGCTTTGACCGGTCCCGGCGGACGCGAAGCGGCCCTGCAGGGCTGGGTGTATGCGTCGATGCGCATCGATCTGTTGATGGGTGGCGTGGCCATGGCGGCCGATGGCCTGCTCGACATCGAGGTATATGATGGGAGCGAGGCGACCGCCGAGGCGCAGGTGTATGATTCGCGCGGGCCCCTGGCGCCCGCCCAGCCGGTCGCGGTTCCCCCGGCGGCGGCGAGAGCGGCGGCGATGAAAGGGGACGTCGCGCGCCCGGTCTACGGGCGCACGTGGCTGCTGCGCCTGCGCGCGAATGTTGCGTTCGATGAGCGCGGCAATCGGTTGCTGGGTCGGCTGGTGCTCGGCGGGGGCGTGCTCCTGAGCCTTTTTGGGGCGGGTTTCACCTGGGCCCTGGTGCGGGCACGCCACGGTGCGCTGAAGCTGGCGAGCGAGATGACCGCCAACCTGCGCCTCGCCGAGGCCGAGGCGCGCCGGCTCGCGCTGGTGGCGAGCCGCACCGCAAGCGTCGTCATCCTGACCGATGCCGACTGGCGCATCCAGTGGGTCAACGAAAGCTTCGAGCGGTTCTTCGGTTATCGCTTCCAGGAAATCGAAGGCCGGCGGCTGGGCGAGATCCTGCACGGTCCGCACACCAACGAAGACGCCGTCCGCGCCCTCGATGCCGCTTGCGCCCGCGGCGAGCCCTTCAAGGGGGAATTGCTCAACTATACGAAAGGCGGCCAGCCCCGCTGGGTGGAGGTCGACGTCCAGGCGTTGAAGGACGAGGCGGGTCGGGTCACGGGTTTCATGGCGCTGCAACTCGACATCACCGAGCGCAAACGCATCCAGGCCGAGATTGCGCAGAAGGAGGCCGAGTTCCGCTTCATCTTCGAAAGCGCGCCGATCGGCCTTTCGTGGCTCTGGGTCGGAGCGGATGGATCGCGGCGCCGGCTGACCAACGAGGCCCACCTCCGGATCATCGGGCTCACCCCGGAACAGATGCACGAGACCGGCGTTTTCCGACGGATCACCCATCCGGACGACTGGAATGCGCAGCAGGAACTTTATCAGCAGCTCGAGCAGGGGAAGATCGATCGCTTCTCGATCAAGAAACGCTACCGCCGGCTCGACGGCAGCGAAGTGTGCGCGGAGCTCACGTTTCACCGCTTCCGCGACGAACACGGCTACCAGGAGGTGTCGACGCTCGTGGATGTCACCCCGCTCCTGCGGGCGCAGGAAGAGATTGGGGTCAAGGAGGCGCAGTTCCGCTTCATCTTCGAGTCGATGCCGATCGGGGTGTCGTGGCGGCGCGTCGAGCCGGACGGGACCGTCAGCGCCCGGCTGCTCAACGAGGCGCATGTCCGCATTTGTGGATACAGCCGCGAGGAGCTTTCGGTGCCGGGGGCGTTCCGCCGGATCAGTTTTCCCGAGGACTACGCGGTGCAGGAACCGCTCTACGCGCGGCTGTCGGCTGGCGAGATCAACCAATTCTCGCTGGAGAAACGCTACCGGCATCGCGACGGCCAGGTGGTGTGGGTGGTGCTCACGCAGCAGCGCCGGAATTTCCCCAACGGCGCCTACGAGGAGCTGTCGACCCTCGTCGACATCACCGAGCGCAAGCGCGCCGAGCAGACGCTCGCCCAGGAGCAGGCGCGCTTCCGCTCGATCTTCGAGCTGGTGCCGATCGGGCTCTCGTGGTTCGTCGTCGGCCGGCAGGAGGAGACCCACACGGTCAACTCGGCGCATGCGCGCATCACCGGCGTGCCGATCGAGCGGAGCCGGGAATTCGCCCGCTACGCGCGGGCGACGCATCCCGAGGACAACGTCCGGCAGCAGGAACTCACCGCCCGGCTCCAGCGGGGCGAGATCGACCGTTTCACGCTGGAAAAACGCTACATGCACGAGGACGGCCGCATCGTCTGGGTGGCGCTGACGGCGCAGATCGTCGCGGATCCGGTCTCCGGCGAGAAGAACCAGATCGCGTCGTTGATCGACCTGACGGAAATCAAACGGCAGACGGCCGAGTTGCACGCGGCAAAGGAGGCCGCCGAGGCCGCCAATCTCGCGAAGAGCCAGTTCCTCGCGATGATGAGCCACGAAATCCGGACGCCGATGAACGGCGTGATTGGCATGACCTCGCTCCTGCTCGAGTCGCCGCTGACGCCCGAGCAACGCGACTATGTCGAGACGGTCCGAGCCAGCGGCGATGCGCTGCTGACGATCATCAACGACATTCTCGATTTCTCGAAAATCGAGTCCGGCCGGCTGGAGCTGGAACAGGTGGAGTTTGGCCTGCGCGAATGCGTCGAGGGCGCGCTGGACTTGCTGGCGCCGCGCTACACCGAGAAAGCGATCGATCTGCTCTACGAGATCGACGACGCGATCCCGAGCGTGGTGTTGGGCGACCCGACGCGGCTCCGCCAGATCCTCGTCAACCTCCTCGGCAACGCCGTGAAGTTCACGGAGCGCGGCGAAGTGGTGCTTTCGGTGCGCGCGGCGCCACGCGCGGATGGCCGAACCGAGCTCCAGATTGCCGTGCGCGACACGGGCATCGGCATCTCCCCGGAGGGCATGGTGCGGCTGTTCCAGTCGTTTTCCCAGGTCGACGCCTCGACCACGCGCCGTTTTGGCGGCACCGGGCTCGGCCTTGTGATCAGCCGGCGGCTGGCCGAGTTGATGGGCGGCCGGATGTGGGTGGAGAGCAAGCCCGACGAAGGCTCGACCTTCCACTTCACGGTGGTCGTGGACCCGGTCGGCTCGCGGCCGCGGCCGTGGGTGGTCCCGAGCCAGGCGCAGCTCGCCGGCCGCTCGCTGCTCGTGGTCGATGACAACGCGACCAATCGCCGCATTCTCTCCGAACTGGCGCGGGGTTGGGGCATGGAGGTGCAGGCGGTGGTCTCCGGCGCCGAGGCGCTCGCGCTGTTGCGCGACGGACGAATTTTCGATCTCGCCGTGCTCGACATGCACATGCCCGGCATGGATGGCGCGATGCTCGCGGCCGGGATCCGGCGCCTGCGCGCGCCGGGCAGGATGCCGCTCGTGCTGCTCTCCTCGATCGGCGCGCGCGAGGAGGTGGGCGACCCCACGCTGTTCTCCGCGTATTTGACGAAACCGGCCAAGCCCTCGCAGTTGCTCGAGACGCTGGCGTCGTTATTGAAGGATGAGCCCGCCCTGAAGCGCCCGGTGTCGGCGCATCCGTTCGTGGCGGCGGTCACCGCGGCGGCGACGCGCCCCGAGCGCGTGCTCCTCGCGGAGGACAATGCCGTGAACCAGAAGGTCGCGCTGCTCATGCTCAGCAAGCTCGGCTTCCGGGCGGACGTCGCGGCCGATGGCAACGAGGCGATCGACGCGGTGACGCGGCAGCGTTACGACATCGTGCTCATGGATGTGCAGATGCCGGAGATGGATGGCTTGGAGGCTTCGCGGAAAATCGGCGAACGCTGGCCGGAGCGCCGCGATCGGCCGTGGATCATCGCCATCACGGCCAACGCCATGCGGGGCGATCGCGAAGCCTGCCTCGCTGCCGGCATGGACGATTACATCAGCAAGCCGATCAAGACCGAGGAACTTGCCGCCGCGATCGAGCGGGCGCTCAAGGCGATTCGGGGCAAGTGAGGCGGCTGCGTGTCGCGCCGCGCGCCCTGTCCTATCCTGACGTGCGCGGCTGCAATTGATCCGGACGCTGCTTTCCGTTCGGCGCCACGGTGGCCAGCGCTTCCACCTGCGCGGCGACCTGGCGCCAGAGGGCGTCGGCCTTTTCCGCGACGATCGCGCGGCATTTCACCATCTCGGCGGCGCGCGCGGCACGGTTTTCCTCGGCGATTTTGGCGAGATCGTCGAGGTTGTAGAGGAAGACATTGTCGATGTCGGCGACCGCGGGATCCACGTCGCGCGGCAGCGCCTGATCGATGAAGAACAGCGGCCGCGCGGGGCGCTTCTGCATCGCGGCGCGCGCGGCGGCGAGCGGGACCACGAGATCCGGCGCCGAGGTCGCGCAGACCACGACATCGAATTCCGCCAGCCGCGCCTCGCGTTGCTCGAAGGGCATGGCACTGGCGCCGAGCGCCGTCGCCAGCTCCATCGCCCGTTCGAACCGCCGGCTCGCCACCGTGAGGGCGGCGGCGCCGCGGCTCTGAAACGCCTTCGCGGTCTTCTCGCCAATCTCGCCGGCGCCGAGCAGGAGGATGCGCGTGTCCTTCACCCCGCCAAAGATGTTGAGCGCGAGATCGACCGCGACATTGGCCACGCTCACCTGGCCCTCGGTGATGGCGGTGTGCGTGCGGATGTGCTTCGCGGCTTGAAAGCCTTTTTGGAAAACGCGATTGAGGACCGGGCCGGTGAAGCCGCCCGCCTGCGCGGCGGCGTAGGCATCCTTCACCTGACCGAAGATCTCCGTCTCGCCGAGCATCTGCGAGTCGAGCCCGGCGGAGACCTCGACGAGGTGCTGCACCGCATCGCGGCCGGTGAGCTCAAGCCGGATCTTCGCGAAGTCGGTGGCATCGAATTGCTGCCGCGCGCAAAATGCCGCGCAGATCTGCGCAGCCGCATCGGCATCGGCGGCCACGCCGTAGAACTCGACGCGGTTGCAGGTGTTCAGGACGGCGAACTCCCGCAGGCCGGGGATCCCGGCAAACTCCGCCTTCAGCGCGGCGGCGCCGTCGGCGCTGAGCGAGAGTTTTTCCCGCACAGCGAGCGGTGTCCGATGATGCGTGGCGCCGATGACGAAGAGGCCGGCGAGGTTCATCGGGCGGGCGCCTCCTGGTGTGGCGCGACGGGCGGCCGGCTGCGGTCGACCACGGGGATCGAGAGCAGCGCGGCGACGAACAGGATGACGCACGCCCATGCGAAGCGGGTGGAAAGCAGCCGGCTGCGCACGCGCGCCAGGAACACCACCGTGTAGGCCGCCCACACCAGGGTGGTGGAGGCGATCTTCAGGATGTTCACGGCGGAGACATCGCGCAGGTAATGCAGCGCGATCACGCCGAGCGCGGCGGTGAGGATGGTCACCCCGGTCCCGATCAGCCGCAGGCCGATGTGATCGAGATCCATGATCGACGGGAGAAACGAGAACAGGCCGCCGAGGTGTTTCGACTTCAGCGAGTGGTTCCGCAGCAGGAACATGATCGAGGTGAGCGCGAGCAGCCCGAACACGCCGTAGCTGAACACCGCGAGCGCCGCGTGCAGCTCGATCCAGGGGTTGTGTCCGAAAATGTGGATACGCTGCGTGGCATCCCAGGCCGGGATCGCGAGCGACAGGAGCGTCATCGCGGCGGTGAGGCACGATGCAAAATAGCCGAGGAGGCTGTTGCGAAAGGTGACACCGACCACGAGATAGAGCGTGATGGCGGACCAGGCGGTGAACTGGAAGATCTCGAACTGGTTGCCGAGCGGACAGCCGCCGACGGCGCGGCCGCGGATGCCGAGGCCGACCAGTTGCAGCAGATAGCCGACCGCGATCAGCGCGTAGGTGCCCCCGCCCGAGGGGCGGCCCTGCCGCAGGAGCGCGACGGTCCCCAGGGCGAAGCCGGCAAAGTAGAAGCCGGCGGCGGCCCAGAGCCACGAGCGATCGGTGAGTTCGGCGAGCATCAGGCGGCTCACGGTAGGAGGCGCCGGGCGCGGAGCAAGTCTGTGCCCATACACCGCAAACCTTGCGCGGCCTATGGCAAACGGTGCGGGTTGGGGGCGAGCTTGCGCTGACGTGGCGCAACTGCTCACGTTTCGGCCAATTTTTTTCCCACCCCATGAAAACCCGGTTCTCCATCGCCGTCTTGATCCTGAGCGTGTTCGCCGCCGGCCCTGTCCGTGCCCAGGCTCCGCGCACGTTCACGGGCCAGTATTCGTTCGGCGACAGCCTGAGCGACAATGGCAACCTCTTCGCCCTGTCGGGCCGGCGGCTGCCGCCGCCCCCGTATTTCAACGGCCGCGTCTCCAACGGCCCCGTGTTCACCGAACTGCTCGGCAATCCGCTGTCGGCGGCCGCCGCGGTCTCGACGCAGGGCGCCTATCTCAATTTCGCGTTCAGCGGCGCCAACGCCGTGTTGACGGGCGACGTGCCCAACCTCCCCCAGCAGATCGGCCTCTACCGGTTGCAGGGTTTTCCGGCCAAGCCGACCGACCTCTTCACCGTCCTGGCGGGGGCGAACGATCTCATTCCCGTGCTGCCGGGCGGCGCGACGAATCCGGCGCTGCTCGACGCCGTGAGCGCGGGCGTGGGCCAGGTCGTGGCGCTCAACGTCCAGACCCTGGTCGCGCTCGGCGCCAAGAACATCGTGGTGGCGGGGCTGCCGAATCTGGGCGCGACGCCGCGCTCGCTCATCACCGGCGGCGGGCCCGGCGGGGCGGGCGCCGCGCTCGGCTTGCGGGCCTCGAATGCGTTTAACGCCGGGCTGCGCGAGCGGCTCGCCCCGATGGCGGCGACCGCGACCGATGTGAATTTCATCTACGTCGATCTGATGGGGCTGCTCGACCGCGTGATTCTCGAACATCGCGCGCTCGGGTTCACCAACGCGACCTCGTATTTCCTGGCGCCGGCGGCCCTCGGCGGCGGCGTCGGCGATCCGAACGGTTACGTCTTCTGGGACGACATTCACCCGACCACGAAAACGCACGCGCTCCTCGCCGCCGCGATCGTCGAGCAGCTCAATCCGGAGATTCCGCTCGGTTTCAACGCCACCCTCGGCACGGCCGTGCTCGCACTCCAGGGCCTGGCGAGCCGCGCGATCGATGATCGCACGGCGCAACTCGCGGTGGCATCCCGCGCGCCGCGCCGGGCCGAGGCGTATGCTTCATTCAACTACGGCGATGGCAGCCGCGCGCGCGATGGCTGGCGGCCGACGTTCGACTACACGGCGCAGGTCGTGACGGCCGGCATGGACCTGGCGGTGCGCGACGGTATTTTCGTGGGCGGGGCGGTCAATGTCGGCCGGCTCAACACCGGCGTGCGGCGCGGCGGCGGCGATTACACGCTCGAGGACAATTCGGGGCGGCTCTACGCGGTGTGGCACGGCGGACCGGTTTCATTGATCGCGGACGGCGCGTATGGGGTGCTCAACGTGAAGGGCATTCACCGCGCCACCGCGCTCGGCGGGTTGCGGACCAACGGCAAAACCGGCGGCGACCACTGGGGCTTCGGGGTGAGAGCGGCGTGGGCCGTCGACGTGCAGACGATCAGCGTGCGGCCATGGCTGGGCCTGCGCACGGCGCGCGCGCGCCTCGATGCCTACTCGGAAAAGGACATGCCGGTGCTCGCGATGGCCTACGCCAAGCAGGAAGCCAAGAGCTCCAGCGGAGCGGCGGGCGTGGATGCCGCGATGAACGTGAAACTCGGGCGTTGCTCGCTGCGGCTCGACGGCCGGGCGGCGTGGCACGGGGAATTCGGTTCGCGGACGCGCGGTGTCGCGGGGAAACTCGCCGACAACTACACCCGCACGACGACCCTTGCGGTCGAGGATGGCGACGGCAGCGGACTCGAGCTGGGCGGCGCCGTCACGTGCTTCTTCGCCAAGACCTGGAGCGCGTCGCTCGGCTATGCGGCCGACATCCGCACGAGCGAGAAAGTCGCGAACCGCGCGACGCTCTCGCTGCAGACGGGCTTTTAGCCCGCATAGGACGCACGCTCACGCAAGCTCACCGCCTGTCCGCCGACAAACGCCGGAAAAAGGACGCAGAAAGCATGAAATAGGCGGGCTAGCCTGCTACTTCGTCCATGACGGCGCGCGTTTTTCGATGAACGCGGCGACGCCTTCCTTTGCCTCCGCGGAGTCGCGCGCCGCGAGATGATGCGCGTGCGCCGCGTCGAGATCGCGCGCGAGCGGCGACGGCCACAGTTCGAGAAAGAGCTTCTTGGTCCCGGCGAGTGTGTCGGGCGCGCCCTACAGGAGCGAGCTCACGAGCAGGCGCACTTCGGCGTCGAGCGCGGCTTCGTCGGCCACGACGCGGTTGATCAGACCGATCGCGTGGGCGTGCGTCGCGTCGCAGAGTTTGCCGAGCAGCAGGAGTTCGCGCGCATCGCGTTCCCGAAGTTGGCGGCGCAGAAACGTCATGATCAGGGCCGGGACAAGTCCGCGCCGGACCTCGGGATAGCCAAACTTCGCAGCGCGGGTCGCCACGGCGAAATCGCAGGCGCTCATCAACCCGGCGCCGCCCGCGATCGCGGCGCCTTGCACCGCGGCGATCGTGATGAGCCGCGTCGAACCCAGGGCCTGCAACGTGCGGTGGACGAGATGCGCGGAGGCGGGCGCGCGGCCCGGCTCCGCCGCCTCGGCGAGATCGAGTCCCGAACAGAAGACGGTGCCGGCGCCGCGCAGAATCAGGATGCGCTGCGACGGGTCGGCTTCGGCGGCGGCGATCGCGGCACACAGCGCTTCGAGCAGATCGAGGTTGAGCGCGTTGCGCTGGTCGGGGCGGTTGAGCGTGACGGTCGTGAGGGCGCCCTCGCGCGCGGTGAGGATTGGAGCGGTCATGGCAGGAGGGACGGCGGCGCGTCGACCTTCAGCTCCAGCAGCGCCATGCCGAGCGTTTTGCCCTGCGCGTCGATCCGGAGCGAGCGGCGGCCGCCGCCACCGAGGACGCCCGGGAGCACGAACTTCAACGCCTCGAGCTTCGGCACATCGTATCGCGTCACGGGGCCGACACCGAGCGGCCGGAAATACTCCTCGACGGTGGCGGCGGTGAGCTGCGCGCGGAGCCACGCATAGGCCGCCGGTGTGCGGCCAAACACAGCGATATTGGCCGGGTTGCCCTTGTCGCCGCTGCGGGCGAAGGCGATCTCGCGGAGGGGAATCATGGGAGGCTGGCGGAATTGATTCAGAAGCCAGGAAGCCACGAACTCGAGCGGATTGATTCCTGGTTTCCTGGCTTCTGCATTAAATCCGGTGGGATTGCCTTCCCCTCGAGCTTCACCGCGTCTCGCGCGAGTCGTCGATCGCGAAGCTTTACGCCTCGGAAGCGGCGTCGCGGATCTGCAATCGCTCGCTCCAGATTCATGGCGGTTACGGCTATACCCGGGACATTCCCGTGGAGCGCTACTGGCGGGATGCGCGCCTGAGTGAGATTGGCGAAGGGTCCAGCGAAGTGCAGCGCATCGTCATCAGTCGCGCACTGCTGAAATCGGTCGACGAGGCGCTCGCGGCGGCGCGGTAGGGTAGGTCCGGCCGCGCGGGTTCACGCCGGCGGTCTGCCCGCGCCTTCGCCGCCTTGCGCGGCGGAAATTCATGCGTTGTGCATGTTGGTATCGGGGCGTCTCCGGTATTTGAGGACGCGGCGTAGGGTTTAACCTACCGCAAATTTGGGTGCGGACCCAACAGATGGGCGGCGGCGTTTGGCCTAGGATGGCATGGAAATCACAGGCCTACCGTCTGCGTAGCTCTACACCTCCCTCCTCTGAGAAGTCCAAAAAAAAATATGCACTCCATGCTGTCTGCCCTTGGTGAGACCGCGCCGATCACTCGGCCGCAATCTCGAATCCTCGGGACGGTGCGCCTTCCGGCGTTCGCTGTCCTGCTTGTTACATTGTTGGGCTCGGTGCTGCCGAGCTTCGCCCAGACGTGGGTCGCGAACCTGACCGCCACGCCCAACCTCAACGGCCCGACTTTCACTGCGCTCGACGTCAATCGCACGATTGGTGCGACGACGGCGACGTGGCTGTATGTCTCCGAGCACGGCGAGACCAACGCGACGGGCGGCGGGCGCATCCTCCGTTACAACGTGACGAGCGGCGGCGCCCCGACGGTGGTGGCCGCGGCCGGCACGGCCAACGGGCAGTTCACCAGCCCCGACGGCATCCTGGTTGATGCGGCCAGCGGCGACCTGTTCATCGCGGACCGCGCGCAACACCGGGTGCAGCGCATCACCAACGCGGGCGTGTTTGTTTACGCGTTTGGCGTGAACGTCACGGCCTCGCCGCAAGAGATGTGGGGCCCGGTCGGCCTGGCCCGGGATGGCGCGGGTGCGATCTATGTCGCCGAGCATGGCGACGGTTCCGCCGGCACCGGCGGCAATGTCGTTTCCAAATACACGGTCTCCGCCGTGGCGGGCACGCGCGTCTGGCGCGTCGGCGGCGCCGGCACCGGCAATGGCCAGTTCTCCACGCCCTACGGCGTCGCGGTCAACGGCTCCGAGGTGCTCGTCTCCGATGGCTTCAACGCTCGTGTCCAAACTTTGAATGCGACGACCGGCGCCTATATCCGCCAGTGGAGTGTCGGCTCCGGCAACATTCCGCTCGGCCTTTTCCTTGATGCCTCCAACACCCTCTGGATCGCCGAGACCGACAACACCGGCCCGACCCAGCGCATCAACCGCCGCGATCCCGTGACCGGCACGCCCACCGCGGCCGGCTCATTCGGCACGGCGGGCAGCGGCGATCTGCAGTTTTCGCTCCCGTTCCACGTTTCCTTCAACGCCGCGACCAATCGCGCCTATGTGGCCGACTACAACAACGATCGCGTGCAGGAGATCAACATGGCGGCGTCACCCCCGCCCGATACGACCGCACCGACCGTGGCGAGCTTCGTCGCGGGCAGCGCGACGGTTTCCCCGGTCAATTTCACCCTGACTTTCAGCGAGGCGGTCACCGGCGTCACGGCGGGCGACTTCACCGTCAATCTCGCGGGCGGCGCCACCGGCACGGTCGGAACCCCGACCGGCAGCGGCACGACCTGGACGATTCCGGTCACGTTTGGCGGCACCGCCGGCGGAACGATCAGCCTCACCGTCAATAGCTCGGGCACGGGTATCATCGACGCGGCCTCCAATGCCTACGCTGGCGGCGGCACCGCGACCAGCAGCTCCTTCACGATTCCCGGCGGCGGCGGGGGCGACACCACGGCTCCCACGGTCGCAAGCATCGTCCTCACGAGCGCCGGCTCCACGAGCGGCGACTACACCGTGACATTCAGTGAGTCGGTCACCGGTGTCTCAGCCGATGACTTCCTCGCTTACTCGACGGGCAGCACGAGCGGCACGGTGACGGGTGTCACCGGCAGCGGCACGACCTACACGGTGGCCTTCACCTACGCCGGCGGGTCGGGCTCGCTGCAAATGGCGATTCGCACCGCCAGCACCGGAATCGTGGATACGGCCGGCAATGCGTTTGTCGGCGGTGGCGTCACGGCCAGCGCGCCGGTGAACAACAACACCGGTCCAACCGACATGACCTCACCCACGATCGCGACCTTCACGGCGGGCTCGCCCTCCGGGTCCACGGTGAATTTCGCGCTGACGTTTTCCGAGGCGGTGACCGGCGTGGCCGCCGCCGACTTTGCGGCGATCACCACGGGCACGGCGACGGCGAGCGTGGGCACGGTGACGGGCAGCGGCGCCTCCTACACGGTGCCGGTGACCTTTGGCGGCACGGGCACGATTCAGCTCCGGCTCGTCGGTGGAGCGACCACTGATATCATCGACACGACGGGCCATGTGCTCGGCTCCGCTTCGATCAGCACGACCGCATCGGTCTCGGGCGGCGGTGGCGACACCACGGCCCCGACCGTTGCCAGCTTCACGATTGCGAGTTCCACGGCCTCGAGCGTGACCTACCAGATCGTGTTCAGCGAGACCGTCACGGGAGTGACCTCGACGGACTTCACCGCCTCGCGCGCCGGCTCGACCGGCGGCACGGCGACGCTCTCGACCATCACCGCAGTGAGCGGCACGACCTACACGCAGGTCGTGAACTTCACCGGCTCCGGCGGCACCGTCGGCCTCGCGCTCAACGCGAGCGGCACGGGCATCCAGGACAGCGCAGGCAACGCGATCATCGGCGGTGCCACAGGCCCGACCCACACGGCCGGCAGCATCGACACCACGGCGCCCACGGTCGCGAGTTTCACGATCGCGAGTTCCAC
>Ga0163144_10021597_pt1 | contig 12786 bp, 8 predicted proteins | sample OliLak19BULKMAT1_FD_123175 | JGI IMG/M metagenome (GOLD analysis project Ga0163144, IMG submission 123175) | Freshwater microbial mat bacterial communities from Lake Vanda, McMurdo Dry Valleys, Antarctica - Oligotrophic Lake LV.19.BULKMAT1 | ecosystem: Environmental > Aquatic > Freshwater > Lake...
CGAGCATCGTGCGGGCGGCGGCCTCGCGCAGGCCTTTGATGTAGCACAGGCCGATGCGGATCGTGTCGTCGCTCTCGACCGTGCAGATCCAGTCGGAGTGGGCGGCGCACACGGGGCGCGCCTTGAGTCCGTGGCGGCGGCCGTCCTGCAGGATCGTCGCGGGCGAGTAGAAGCCCATCGGCTGGTGGTTGAGCAGGCTGACGGTGAACTCGGCGGGCCGGTGCACCTTCAGCCACGTGCTGGCGTAGGCGAGCAGGCCGAAGCTCAGCGCGTGCGACTCGGGGAAGCCGTAAGCGGCGAAGGCGAGGGCGGACTCGCTGACTTTCTTGACGACGGTTTCGTTGCGACCGGCTTTGCGCAGCGCGACGATCAGTTTATCCAGCGCCTTTTTCAGCCGGCCGTCGTTCTTCACGAAGCCCATCGAGCGGCGCAGCTCCTCGGCTTCGCTGCCGCTGAAATGGGCGAGCTTGATCGCCAGCTCGAGCATCTGCTCCTGGAACAGGATCACGCCGAGCGTGCGGCGGAGGATGGGCGCGACGATGGCGTCGACGGACGGATCGATGTAGGCGATCGGTTCGAGGCCGTTGCGGCGGCGGATGAGCGGGTGGGCGAGGTTGCCGACGATCGGGCCGGGGCGGATGATCGCGACCTGCATCGCGACATCGTAGAAGCACGCGGGCCGCATCCGCGGGAGCGACGCCATCTGCGCGCGGCTCTCGATCTGGAAAACGCCGATGGTGTCGGCGGCCTGCATGGCGGCATAGGTCTTCGCGTCATCTTGCGGAATCGTGTAGAGCTCGATCGGGTGGCCGCGATTTTTGCATAACGCGAAGGTGTCTTGCAGGGCGGCCATCATGCCGAGGCCGAGGAAGTCGACCTTCACGATGCCGAGATTCTCGCAGTCGTCCTTGTCCCACTGCACGACGACGCGGCCGGGCATGCTGGCGTTCTCGAGCGGCACGACTTGGTCGAGCTGGCCCTGGCAGATGACCATGCCGCCGCTGTGTTGGCCGAGATGGCGCGGCAAGCCGCGGATTTGATGATAAAGGCGCACCATCGCCTCGGCGCGCGGGTGTTTGGCGGCGATGCCGGCCAGCGCGAGTTGATCCTGGAGCTCGAGCGTCTCGGGAAAATCGCCGTTGGCGTAGAGGCCGGAGAAACGATCGAGCGCGTCGTCGCCGAAGCCGAGGACCTTGCCGATCTCGCGCACGGTGCTGCGGCCGCGATAGGTGATGACGTTGGCCGTCATCGCGGCGCCGCGCGGTGCGTAGGCCTCGTAGACCCGTTGGATCACGCGCTCGCGGAGTTCGCCGCTCGGCAGATCGAGATCGATGTCGGGCCACGACGGATGGCCGTCGCGGCCGAGCCGGCCCTCGCTGAGAAAGCGCTCGAACAGCAGCTCGTGGTGGATGGGATCGACGGCGGTGATGCCGAGCGCGTAGCAGACGACACTGTTGGCCGCGCTGCCCCGGCCCTGCACGAGGATGGCCTGGTCGCGGCAAAATTTGCAGATGTCCCAGACGATCAGGAAATATCCGCAGAACCCGAGGCGGGTGATCAGCTCGAGTTCCTTCTCGATCTGCGCGGTGACGCGGGGGGAGAGCACGCCGTGGTAGCGATGACGGGCGCCGGCGTAGGTCATCTCGCGGAGGAAGGCGGGCATCGGTTCGCCGTGGGGCGTGGTGTAGGCGGGGAAACGATAGCCGAGATGCTGCAGCGTGAAATCGAGCCGTGCCTCGAGGCGGACGGTGTGGGCGAGCGCCGCGGGGAGATCGCGGAAGAGCTGCGCCATGTGCGCGGCGGATTTGACGTGGCGTTCGGCGTTGAGCGCGAGGGCGCGGCCGGCGCCGTCGAGCGTGGTGTGCAGTCGCAGGCAAGTGAATACGTCGGCCGTGCGGCGCTGGGCCGGCCCGGCGTAGTTCACGCCGCCGGTGGCGAGCAACGGCAGCGCCTGGGCGGACGCGAGATCGCGGAGGAAACGGATCTCGCGCTCCTCGCCGCGGAGCCGGTGGCGCTGCACCTCGACGAAGAGCCGGGCGTGGTCGGCATCGGCGCCGCGGCCGAAGATGGCCGTGAGCCGCGTGAGCGCGTCGTGGGCAGCCGTGGCGCCGCCGGTGCGCCACGCGCGGCGGAGGGGGCCTTCTTCGTCGCCGGTGAGCGCGATGAGGCCGTCGGAGTAACGGGCGAGCTCGTCCCAGGTGGCGAAGCAGGGGCGCTTGCGATCCCGCGGGTCGGGGTCGTGTGTGTCCGCGCCTGAGAGCAGGGCGCGTGGTCCCTCACGCGCCGCCTCGGGACGTGCGGTCGCTTGGGGCGCGGGAGGAATAACGCGCCCGACCTGCCGTTCCGTGAGCTTCGCCTCGGTGATGAGCTGGCAGAGGTTTTGATAACCGCGGAGCGAGGTCGCGAGCAGCGGGACGACACTGCCGTCCTCCATGGTGATCTCGGCGCCGACGCGCGCACGCAGTCCGGCCTCGCGCGCGGGATCGAAGAAGCGCGGCGCACCGCACACGCCGTCGCGATCGAGCAACGCCATGGCGGGCAGCCCGGCGGCGACGGCGGCCTCGACGAGGTCCTCGGGATTCGCCGCGCCGCGGAGAAAACTGAAGGCGCTGCGGGCGTGAAGTTCGAGGTAGGACATGAAGTTGAGGGTTGAGAGTTGAGAGCGCGCGGTTCCAGGGTCGGGTGGTTCGGTCTCTCAACTCTCAGCCCTCAACTCTCAGCCGACTGATGCGCCGCGCATCAGTCATACTCCCCCTCCACGAACCACGCTTCGCCGATCAGAAGCAGGCGGTAGAGGCCGCCGTCGGCGAGGGTGATGTCCCACTCGAGGCGCGACCAGGCGCGGTCGGATTGCCACCAGTCGCCGCTGCTGCGCCAGGGGCCGCGCAGGCTCGTGATCGCGCCCTGAAACGCCGCGGTGTGAACGTAGCTCGGCTGGCGCGCGGTGGAGGTGAACTCGAGTGTCGCCGGCAGCGGCGGGCGGAAACGCCGGAGCGGCGCACCGAGCGGCGGATGCAGCGGCGGCGGGGCGGCGGGGGGAATCACCGGGTGCGGTGCGATGAGTTTCACGGCGTCGGGGCGGTGCGTGTCCTCGAGTTGCGGGGTGCCCACGCGATCGGCGCCGACGAGGGCGCTGACGCGGGCGAGGGTTTCGGCGAAGCCGTGCGGATCGCGGAGGCCGGTGGCAAAGAGATCCTGCTGGCGCACGAGCGGCCGGGCCGGGGTGAGGCGCAGTTCGATGGCGACGATGGCGGCGGCGGTTTGCAACGATTCGAGATGCGTGTGCAGCGCGCGGAAGAGGATCTCCGCGTCGGCGGTCGGCTCGGGCAGACGGAAGTGGCGGGCGTGCTGGGTCTCGTCTTCGAGCCGGAGGGTGAGATCGAGCGCGGCGGCGACGTGCTGGCTGGCGCGCAACTCGAGCGTGAGCCGGTCGAGGAAGCGGCGCAGGACGAAGAGCAGCGGCTCGAGGGCCTCGATTTCCTGCTCGAACTCCATCGCGGCGGCGAAGGTTTGAGACGGCACAACCGGATGCAGCGGGCGCGGCGCGCCGCCGGCCGCGCGATTCCAGAGCGCCAGGCCCTCCGTGCCGAAACGCCGGACGATCTCGTCGCGCGGGAGCGCCGTGAGATCGCCCAGCGTGCGCAGCCCCCAGGGCGCGAAGATCGCGGCGAGCGCGGGTGAAGGATCGGCGGCGGCGAGGGGGAGCGGAGCGAGGAAGTTTTTTTCGTCAGTGACGTGGACGACGGCGTCGCGCGGCGAGAAGTAGGGTGCGGCTGCTTCCGTCAGGTGGAAATCGAGTTCGGGACACTCGGCCGCGGGTGGGAGTGCAGGGGCAACGGAGCGGGCGGCCCGGAGGTCGGCGCCTGCCGCGGCGGAGGAAGCAGGTGAGGACGGGGCAAGAGAAAGCGTTCGCGCGGCATAGAGCGCCAGCAACGGCGTGCGCGCGATGCCGGCGGTGGCGGAGAGGCCGAGCTGGGCGAGCTCGGCGACGGCGGTGGCGGCGATCGGTTCGGGCGGCGCGGTGCGGCCCTTGAGATCGATCGTGCATACGCCGGGCGCGGTGTCCTCGATCGACGGTGACAACAGGAACCCGACGGCGAGCAACGCGGCGCGCGCCTCCGCTTCGGCGGCCGGTTGCGGCGCGCGAACGACGAGGTTCGGGCAGCGGGCGACGGCCTGCGGCGCCGTCATGCCCGGCTCGACGCCGGCGGCGCGGGCGGCGGGATTGGTGGCGAGGACGAGCGATCTCCGGCCGGAGCCGGCGAAGAGGGCGGCGGGTTTTCCGGCGAGGCCGCTTTCGGTGCGGAGCACGGCGTGCAACGCGAAGTCGGCGATGTGGAGGACGGCGAACATGGTCAGGCGGTCGGTCGCGAAAAATTAAGTCGAAACAGGCGTGAAGCAGGAAACCAGGAAACCAGGAGCTAAATTCCGCAGTTGAAACGCGGAGGGCGCGGAGGGCGCGGAGAAGAAAGAGAGAGGATCCGGTGTTCGGATGACTCACCTGTCAGGTGAAGGGCCTCGGTGGGCGAGAGTGGGTTTTTTTCTCTGCGCTCTCCGCACTGCTATCCTGCAAAGTCGTCGTGAGCCGCGAGGATTTTCGAGCAACCAATCCTTTGACCGCGGATTACGCGGATTTCGCGGATAGCTTCGGACGGCACTGCCTCTATCCGCGCCATCCGCGGTCAATCGGTTTTCTTCTGTCTCTTTGGTTGTGGCTCCGCCGCGCTGCGATCTCCGCGTCCTCCGCGTTGCAATTGCCGGCACCAAAATCTCACGATTTCGGCTACGGGTGCGTGGCGCGGCATCTATTTTCGATTCGGTTCATGGTTTCCTGGCTTCCTGCTTCAGCTCAGCCGGCGGCGGCTTGCAGGCGCTGGCGTTGCAGCGTGGGCGCGAGTTGCGCGGTGAGCGCGGGCCGCTCGTGCTCGAGCAGGGAAAAATCGTGCGACGCCGTGAGCGCGAAACGCACTTGGGCGCTCGGCACGGAGGCACGGGGCGTCTCGACCACGAGGGCGAGATCGGTGGGCTCGACGGCGCGCTGCAACCGATACCATTGCGGGCCGGGGATCCGGCGGAGATCGGCGGCGGGAGCACGGCGGAGATCGAGGACGACGAGGCCGAGGTTGGCATCGCGCGCGAGGAGGTCGGCGGCCTGGAGGGCAGCGGTGGTGCCGGCGCAACGCACCCACAACAGATGCGCCAGCAGGTCGACGGGGCAGGAGCCGGGATCGAAACTGTCGGTGCTGTCGATCAGCGCGACACGCCGGCGATCCTGTCGCGTGACGGCGAGCAGTTGCTGGAGCAACAGGTGCCCGCCGCAACTGGGCGCGGCGCAGACGATCTCGGTGAGGGCGCTGAGCGGAAGGCCGCCGGCGGTGTCATCGATCGCCGGGATCCCCGTCAGCAGCGTGCGGCCCGTCACGCGTGCTGCGGTCGGGAAGCGTTCGGCGAGTTGACGCCGGAGCTGCGCGAGCTTTTCGGACGCGGCGGACATGGCAGCTTGCAGGAAAGACGGAAGGGAGGAGGCGAGAGGTCACGACGACGTCTCAGGTGAAAAATGCAGGCGAAACGCGGGGATCGCGGAGGACGCGAAGGTGAAAGACATCCACTGGAGTGCACGGGGACTCATCTGCGAATGATCGAGTCGGAAGCGGGTGGTCGAAGGCGGTTTCACCGGTGAGGGCGCGGATCAGGGTGGGGCGGCTTGACCTCGAGCCGCTGGTTTGGAGGCGATCGAAACTCGCTGGGCGTTCGGGCGTCCTGAAGCGGCTGAGGCCACGCCGCTCCACCTGCAACGCAACGTTCCGACCGACTCTCGTGAGCAAAGCGTGGGTTTCATTCGCTTTGGGTCCGATACCCCGAAGTTTACCCGCCTTTGGCGGCGCCGGAGCGACCAGGGCTTGCTCCGGCTTGGTTGGAGTGTGGCCGCGAGCGTGAGCGAGTGGTGGTCCGTCCGCTCGCTCACGCTCGCAGCTTCGAAGAATTGGGGAATGGCACAAGGTGGGTTTGGTCAAATGCCCCGGAGCTTGCTCCGGGGATGTTTACCCTTTGGATTCTCCGCGGCGGTCGTGTTTCAACGCTCAGTTTGTCCGTTCGTCGGAAGGGTGGGCGATCGGCGAGGGGGCCTCGCGCAGCGGTTCCCAGACGCGCAGGACGGAGTGGCGGCGAAACACGCTGACGAGGCCGAAGGTGTAGAGGTCGCGGAGCGTGCCGCGGTGATCGAGCGACGAGCGGGAGGGCAGGAAGCGCTTCATCAGGGAAGCGGCGGAGGCAGAGGCGGAGACGCGGAGCGGAGGCATCGAGGGATGAGTTGCGGGCGAAGCAGTGGCTGCGCCCTGGTTGAGGGAGGGAGTGAAAGGAAGGAGCGGGAGCGTCCGTCAGCGTGATGCGCCTGAGCGTGAACTCAGGGCGCGGGTGCGGGAGTGAGCGTCGGAGGCTGTTGGTGAGAGCGAAAAAATCCGGCCGGCGATCTGGCTACGAACGAAGCTCCGGCGCGGGACGGTTGCTTGGTTTTAAGGACAGGATTCAGGAGCCTCGGAAGAATTCTCCAGCGCACGTGACTCTGGCACCGCTCGGGAGTTTTCTTTTTTGGACAGGAGAGTTGCAGGATTAAAGGCAGGATTGTCAGGAAGGACCTTATTCAGAGGACCTCGAAAAGGTAGGGCGCGTTATCCTTAACGCGCTGCTCGGATGCTCGTTTGCCCTGAGAGGGCGGCTTAAGGATAGCCGCCCTACCTTTGCGATCAGTTTTTAAGCGCCCGCTCAGGAGCTGCCGGCGCGGAGCAGGCCGATCATCACACCTTGGATGACGAGCTCGGTGGCGGGAAGCAGATCGGGATAGCGGGGATTCTCGGCCCGGAGGAAGGGGCGGCCGCGCTGCACGAGGTAGCGCTTCAACGTCGATTCGCCGTCGATCAGCGCGGCGACGATATCCTGCTGGCGCGGCTCGCGTGGTGTGAGGAAGACGGTGTCGCCATCGAGGATGCTGGCGTTGATCATGGAATCGCCGCGGACCTTGAGGGCGAAGAGCTTGGTAGTGGGCCGGACGCCGAGGGAGATGGTGTCGACGGAGATGTAGCTCTCGGGCTCCTCCTGCTCGGCGGTGACGGCGAAGCCGGCGGGGATGGTGCCGAAGAGGGGGATCTCGGCGAGCGCGCCGCGGCGCGGGTGGGATTGGGGGAGGAGGCCGCGCGCCTTGCCATCGAGCCGGCGCAGGGCGCCTTTCTCGGTGAGGGCGTCGACGTGACGCTTGATGCCAAACGGACTGGCGAGCCCGAAGTGCGCCTGGATCTCGCGGAGCGACGGCGAGACGCCGTGCTGGCGATGGTGTGCGTGGATAAAATCGAGGACCTGCTGCTGGCGGTCAGTGAGCGGCTCGTTCATAGTGTTCAGGTGAACACTTTTTTTCGGAAATGCAATACCTCTGATCAAAAACGCGCGGGCGCAAATCAGGTTTTGGGCGTCGCAAGCGTCTTTGTCTTTGGGTGGGCCGTGCGCTCCGCGCGCGGCGGGGTAGGTTCGATGCCCGCGCGCAATCAGCCGCCCGCGGAGCGGCCGGCCCACCTCAAACCGGCGGTCGCTCAAAAGCTGATTTGCGCCCAAAACGCGCTGCAACGGCGACTCCATCGGCCTCGCGAACGCGAACGGCTATCTCTCGTCGCCGTGGATCCAGCCGCTGCGCATGGCGAATCGCCAGCTCAACGCCTACGCGGGACGCGCCGCTCCACCTTTTTCAAGTCGGCGGCGCACGGCGTGGCGCCGACCGATCGCGCCGGCGAGAATTCGCCGACGCTGGGGCTTGCATGTGCCATCGGCGTCTGACTTCTTGGCCGCGGTTTCGCCGTCCCAATGGTCTTCACCCCTCGTCTTGTCGCAGCGCTTGCGGGCGCCGTCTTCTGCCTGAATTTCGCTGCCGCGAAGGACTATCGCGTGACGGTGGCGTCCGCTGACGTCGATCGGGCGGTGCAGGTCGTGTCCTTCAAACTGCCGGCCGACGCGCCGCGGGCTGCGATCCTGCGCGGCCCGTCCGCATCGCTGCCGTTGCAGGTGGCGGCGGATGGCACCGCCACTTTCATCGTCGAGGCGCAGAAGGCGGGTCAGACGCTGGTGTTCACCCTTGCGGCGGCGACGGGTGAGGCGGCGAAAACGCGGGAAGCCGTAAGCGTGACGCGCGATCCGCAGCGGGTGAAAGTCGCGATCGGCGGTGCGCCGGTCTTCGACTATCAGATGGACAAGGAGGCGCTGCCGCGGCCGGACATCAAACCGGAATACAAGCGCGCCGGCTACCTGCACCCGATCTACACGCCGTCGGGCAAAGTCGTGAGCGACGATTATCCGCCGCAGCACATTCACCATCACGGCATTTGGTCGCCATGGACGAAGACCTCCTTCCAAGGCCGCACGCCGGACTTCTGGAACATGGGGGGCAAGACCGGCACGGTGGAGTTTGTCGCGCTGGATCGCACCTGGAGCGGCGCGGTGCACGGCGGATTTGTCGCGCGGCACAAGTTTGTCGATCTCTCGGCGAAGCCGGAGCCGGTGGTGGCGTTGCACGAGACGTGGGAGGTGACGGCGTATCACGCTCCGGCGGCGGCGCGCGTCTTCGATGTGATGCTCACGCAGACGTGCGCGACGAACGACCCGTTGCTTCTCCCGAAGTATCACTACGGCGGCCTCGGCTTCCGTGGCCGCGGCGAGTGGCTCGGGCGCGGCGACAAGGCGAAATTTCTCACCTCCGAGGGCGTGACGGATCGGATCAAGGCCAATGCGCAGCCGATGCGCTGGGTCCATGTCTCCGGTGACCTCGAAGGCGGCCCGATCGGGCTGGCGGTGCTGGGCCATCCGGGAAATTTCCGCGCGCCGCAGCCGGTGCGCGTGCATCCGGGCGAGCCCTACGTGTCGTTTACGCCGTCAGAGGCGGGCGACTGGCAGATCGATCCGGGCAAGCCCTATGTCGCCCGCTACCGGTTCATCGCCGCGGACGGTCCGCCGGACCGGGCGCAGCTCGAGGCGCTCTGGCAGGGCTACGCGCAGCCGGCGAAGGTCACGCTGGAGGCGCTGCGGTGACGCCGCGCTCGATCATAGCGGAAGCGCTTCGCTTCCGTCGGAACGGAAAGCCGTTCCGCTACACCTGATTTTCCCTTTCGACTCACATCATGGAACCAAAAGAACCCAACAAAAAGAGACTCTTTGCCGTCCTCCTCGCCGCGTTTCTCGGCTGGATGTTCGACGGCATGGAAATGGGCCTCTTCCCCATCATCGCGCGTCCGGCCTTGCTGCAGATGCAGCAGGCGCAGGGGCTGGCGCTGACGGATGCGTTTGTCGCGCACTGGATGAGCTACGCCACGGCGTCGTTCCTCGTGGGCGCGGCATTTGGCGGCGTCGTTTTCGGCTGGCTCGGCGACAGGATCGGCCGCGTGCGCGCGATGGCGGCGAGCATCCTGGTCTATTCGGTCTTCACCGGCCTGATTTATTTCGCGCAACAACCGTGGCATCTCTGTGCGGCGCGTTTCATGGGTGCGCTGGGCATGGGCGGCGAGTGGTCGCTCGGCATCGCGCTCGTGATGGAAGTGTGGCCGGAGAAACACCGGCCGCTCATGGCGGGCGTGATCGGCGCGGCGGCGAACGTCGGCTTCGCCCTGATCGCGGTGGTCGCGATCTTTTTCAAGGTGACGGTCGATTCCTGGCGCTGGGTGGCGCTGATCGGCGCGGCGCCGGCGCTGCTGACGTTTGTCGTGCGGCTCTTTGTGCCGGAGTCGGAAAAATGGCAGGCCGCCGTGAAATCGAGCCCGACGAAGATCCAGCCGATCAAGGAAATCTTCGGGCCCACGATGTGGAAGACGACCTTGATCGCCTCCGCGCTGTCGTCGGTTGCGCTGATCGGGACCTGGGGTTCGGTGCAGTGGCTGCCGCTGTGGGCGGACCAGATGGCGGGCGCCTCCGATCCGACGGCGAAGGGCTGGACGGGCATGGCCTCCGGCATCGGCGCCGTGGTCGGCTGCCTGCTCGGTGCCTACATCGGTGGCTTCATTTCGCGGCGCGTGGCTTATTTTTCGCTGAGTCTCGGCTCGCTCATCTCCTGTGCGATTCTGTTTCGCAGCTTCGACTCGTATGGTCCGGCGTTCCTCGTGATGACCTTCATCGTCGGCGGACTGACGGCGGCGTTTTACGGCTGGCTGCCGCTTTATTTGCCGGAGCTTTTCCCGACGCGCGTGCGGGCGACGGGACAGGGGCTCTCGTTCAACTCCGGCCGCATTTTCGCGGCGATCGGCGCGCTGCAAATGGGCGCGCTGATGCAGAACACGTTTCACGGCAGCTACGCCCAGGCGGGCGCCGTGATCACGCTGGTTTACGTGATCGGGCTGGTGATTATCTGGTTTGCCCCGGAGACGAAGGGCAAGCCGCTGCCGGCATAAGCGAGGGGACTCAGCCGATGAGACGCATCCTCGCCTACAGCCGGGTGGCCCGAGCCGAGGTCCCGCTGGCGCCGCTCGGGCCGGAGCGGATCCTGCGTGCGGTCATCAGCCGGTTCCGGACCGAACTGGCGGGCGCGGCACCATGAATGCCGCAACCGAGACCATCCTCCTCGTCGAGGACAACGAGGACGATGTCTTCATTTTTCGCCGCGCCTACAGACAGGCGGGGTTGCTGTATCCCCTGCAGGTGGCAGGTGACGGCCAGGAGGCGCTCGACTATTTGCAGGGCATGGGCCGGTTCGCGGATCGCACCCAGTATCCGGTGCCGTTCCTGATGCTGCTCGATCTCAAGCTGCCGTTCAAACACGGGCTCGAGGTGCTGCAGACGGTCCGGCACCGGCCGGAGCTCGCCGGGCTGTGCGTCGTGGTCTTGACCTCTTCCGCCGAGCAGCGCGATTTGGCGCGCGCGCGCGAGCTCGGGGCGCACGCCTATCTCGTGAAGCCGCCTTCGCCGGCGGTGCTCGTCGACGCGATCGAGTCGGTGCGGCAGCGCCTCGAGGGAACCCCTCCCGGCGCGGCGCGCGCGATCCAGGGCAATTTGCTCGCCGGGGGATCGAATCCCCCGGTCTGAAGATCAGGCCGGCCGCGCGGCGGGATGCAGCGCGCGGTGGACCGCGTGGCCGAGTTCGTCGGTCGTGAACGGCTTGGCGAGCAGCTCCACCTGGCCCAGCTCGTCGAGCGCCTGCGGGGAGATTTTCGAGAAATAGCCCGACATGATCACGACGGGCAGCCCCGGATTCAGTTTGCGCATGGCCGCCGCGAGCTCGGTGCCCTGCATGCCGGGCATCGTCTGATCGGTGACGAGCACGGCGCACACCATCGCGCTCGTTTGCATTTCCGCGAGGCACTGTTCGGCGCAGGCGAAGATCAGGGTGCGGTAGCCTTTGCTCTCGAGCACGAGCTTCGTGCAACTGCCGACCACCTCCTCGTCGTCGACGACGCAGATGAACTCGCCGTCGCCGCGCGGCGCGGCGTCGAGCGAAAGCCCGGTTTGCGGATTGTCGGTGCTCGCGGTCGGCAGGTAGATGTGAAAGGTCGTGCCGCTGCCGGGCGCGCTCTCGACGTCGATGGCGCCGCGGTGCGATCGCACGATGCCGTGCACGACGGCCAGCCCCAGTCCCGTGCCCTCGCGGGTGTTCTTCGTGGTGAAGAACGGATCGAAAATCCGGCGGCGGGTCGATTCATCCATGCCGTGCCCCGTGTCGGCGACCGAGATGCGCACATAGCTGCTGGCCGGCGTCCCGCCGAGGGTCAGCGCGAGGTCGGGGCCGATCTCAATCGGTTCCAGCCCGATGCGCAGGACGCCGCCGTTGAGCCGCATGGCATGCGCGGCGTTGGAGCCGAGATTCAGCAACACCTGGTGAATCTGCGTCGCATCGGCGAGGACGGTGCCGCATTGGGCCGAGCAATACGCCTCGATCGTGATGTTGGCCGGCAGCGTGGCCCGGAGGAAGCGGCGCGCTTCCTCCACCACCAGCGTCAGATCAATCGGGCCGTGCTCGGCGCCGCCGCTCTGGCGGCCGAAGGTCAGGATCTGCTCGACCAGTCCGCGGGCGCGCAGGCTCGCGTTGCGCGCCTCGCCGAGGCACATGCGCGCCGGATGATCCTCGGGCACCGAGTCCGCGGCGAGCTCGTGGTAGCCGATGATGCCGGTGAGGAGATTGTTGAAATCGTGGGCGATGCCACCGGCGAGCGTGCCGAGGGTTTCCATTTTCTGCGCCTGGAAGAGCTGGGTCTCCAGCTCGCGGCGCGCCTCCTCGCCCTCGTGTTGCGCCGTCACATCCTGGATCGCGCCATGCACGCTGATCGCCTTGCCCTGGCGGAACTCGCCGTGCCCGAGGATGCGCACCCACGAGCGGCGGCCGCGCGCGGTGAGGAGCTGGACCTCGATCTCGAAGGACGGGGCCGCGGGCGTGGCATTGCCCAGCGCGGTCTGCACCGCCGCCAGCGCCTCCGGCGGGAAGAACTGCCAGACGCTGTCGATCGTCGGAAAAAAACTGTCATCCACTTCGTGGATACGGCGCGTGCCGTCCGTCCACGTGACCCGCGAGGTCAGGAGATCGATCTCCCAGCCGCCGATCAGGGCGAGGCGGCTGACTTCGTTGGCGAGCTCCTCGGTCTTGTGCAGCCGCTCCTCGAGGTGCTTGCGCGCGGTGATGTCCGTGTGCGTGCCGGTCATGCGCCGCGGCCGGCCGTCGGGCGTGCGCCGCACCACCTTGCCGCGGTCGAGGATCCACCGCCAGGCGCCGTCCCGCGCGCGCATGCGCAGCTCGTGCTGGTAAAACGGCGTGTGCTGCGCGAAGTGATCCGC
>Ga0163144_10021601_pt1 | contig 12785 bp, 10 predicted proteins | sample OliLak19BULKMAT1_FD_123175 | JGI IMG/M metagenome (GOLD analysis project Ga0163144, IMG submission 123175) | Freshwater microbial mat bacterial communities from Lake Vanda, McMurdo Dry Valleys, Antarctica - Oligotrophic Lake LV.19.BULKMAT1 | ecosystem: Environmental > Aquatic > Freshwater >...
CGGCGCCGGCTCGGGCTTCTTGACCTCGGCCTCGCCTTCCTTCTTCTCAACCGGCGGCGCCGGCGGTGGGCCATCGGGGAAGGCGGTCTTGATCGGGCCGGAAATGCGTGCGGCGATGGTGTAGCGCTCGCCGGTCGGCTTGAAGGCCTCGAGCAGGCCCTGCGGGTCGGGCTGGCCCTGAATCTTCTCGATCGGCGCCAGCATCGCCTTGTCGGACGAGGTGACCAGCGGCTGGAATGTGGTGGTCGCCCCTTCCGCCTTTTTCAGCGCGCCGGCCGAAGCCAGGTTCAGCGTGTTGAGCTGGCCGGTGACGAGGTCGTCCCTGGCCATGCTGGTGGCGGGCACCGCCAGCCAGGCGACATAGTCCACCACGGTGCGCGGATTGGCTTGCACGCGCTGCGCCAGCGCCAGGTCGGCCACGAATACGGTGGTGTCCATGGTGACGCCCCAGGACTTGAACAATTCGGGCAGGTTTGAGCTCTGGTCGGCGCCGGGCATTTGCGGCCGGCCCATCATGTCGGGCGCCGCTGCGGCGGTTTCCGAATAGGGATCGACCATGGCGATGACGCGGCCGCCACGCATCACGAACTGGTCAATGGCGTAGACGGTGCCCTGGCTCAGGTTCTTCGGGTGGATCAGCGCCAGCACGCCAATCTCGTCGGGGATTTTCTCCTGCGGGCCGTCCAGCGACTTCACGTCGAAGAACTGGCGCAGCTGCGCCATGATCGCATAGGGCTGCGACTGGCCGCGCATCGCCGCCATCATGCCGCCCGGGCCGAATTCCAGCGGCAGCGACGAGATCACACCGACAATGGGCTTTTTCGGCGTGGTCAGGGCATAGACCAGCTTGGTCAGGTCATATTCCAGGAACTGCTCGCGGTCCGGCTGGAAGAAGGTGATGACCTCCTGGGTGTCGATGCTGTTGGTGCCCACCAGCCCGAAGAAGAACTTGCGGCCGCCGACGTCGGCGGACTCAAGGCCGGCCTGTACCGCGCGGTCCTCGGCGTCGGAGAACGGCTCGGGGTCGATGACTTCCAGCCGCACCTTGCCGTTCGATAGCGCGGCGTACTGCTCGATCAGCTCGCGCACCCGGTCGCCGTAAAGTGCTATCTGCGGCGCGTCCGACGACAGCGACTTGGAGTAGAAGAACTTGAGCTGCACCGGCTCCTGGATGCCGCGCAGCAGGTTGCGCGAACCGTCGGACAGGGTGAACAGCTTGTTCTGCGTCAGGTCGATGCGGGTGTTGCGCAGGCCCACGCCGCCCAGGATGTTGATGGCGAAAAACAGGACGACGGCGAGCAGGACGCCGGTGCCGGTCAGCAGTTTCTTGTTCATGGGTTGGTCCTCACCCGGCCTTGTTGGCATCGACCAGCACGGTGTTGGCGAATAGCCAAACCGCGATCAGGGACGCGAAGTACAGAAGGTCGCGCACGTCGATCACGCCGTCGGTGATGGCGTTGAAGTGCGCCAGGAAGCTGAACGAGGCGATGGCGTCCAGCACCACCTGCGGCGCCCAGGCCGAGAAGAAGGCCAGCACGATCGGCGCGCCGGCCACGGTGAAGGCAAAGCACACCACCACCGAGACGACGAAGGCGATGACCTGGTTCTTGGTCATGGCCGAAACGCACGAGCCGATGGCGAGATAACCGCCGGCCATCAGGAAGCTGCCGATATAGCCGGCCGCAATCACGCCATGGTCGGGCTTGCCCAGCCAGGAAATGGTGATCCACAGCGGAAAGGTCAGCGCCAGCGCGATGCCGACGAACATCCAGGCGGCCAGGAACTTGGCCAGCACGACATGGCCGATGCTGACCGGCAGGGTCAGCAGCAGTTCGATCGTGCCGCCCTTGCGCTCCTCGGCCCACAGCCGCATCGAAATCGCCGGGATGAAGAACAGGTAAAGCCAGGGATGGAACAGGAAAAAGGCCTTCAGGTCGGCCTGCCCGCGGGCGAAGAAATTGCCGAGGTAGAAGGTGAATACACCGGTCACGAACAGGAACATGACGATGAAGACATAGGCGACCGGGGTCGCGAAATAGCCGGCCAGCTCGCGCCGGAACACCGCGCTGAGGTCCTTCATGCCGCGACTCCCGCGCTGGTAATCTGGCGGAAGGCGGCGTCGAGCTGGCCCGGCGCGACCTTCAGATCGCCCAATTGCCAACCGTCAGTCTCTGGCCAGCCCTCGGCCACGAGGCGGCCATTGGCGATGATGACCGCCCGGCTGCACACCGCTTCCACTTCCTCGAGGATATGGGTCGAGATGACGATCGACTTCTCCGCCGCCATTTCGGCGATCAGGCCGCGCACCTCGTGCTTCTGGTTGGGGTCGAGGCCGTCGGTCGGCTCGTCCAGGATCAGCACCGGCGGGTCGTGCAAAATCGCCTGGGCCAGGCCGACGCGGCGCTTGAAACCCTTCGACAGCGTGTCGATCGGCTGGTCGAACACCTCGGCCAGGTGGACCTTCTCCACCACCATGTCGATGCGCTGGCGGCGCAGCGCGCCTTCCAGCCGGCGCACGTCGGCGATGAAGTTCAGGAACTGCCGCGGCGTCATGTCGGGATAGGCCGGCGCACCCTCGGGCAAATAACCCAGCATGCGCTTGGCGGCGATGGGGTCGGTGGCCACGTCATGGCCGCACACCGAAATCGCGCCCGACGTGGGCGCCAGGAAGCCGGTGATCATTTTCATGGTGGTGGACTTGCCGGCGCCGTTGGGGCCCAGGAAACCGACCACCTCGCCTCGGCCCACGCCGAAGCTGACATTGTCCACGGCGGTGAACGGCCCGAAGCGCCGTACCAGGTTTTTGATATCGACCATTGCCTGCATATGCCTGCGTTCCCCACCCGTTTCGCGGCCCGGACGCACCCAATCCATAAGCGCTTTCCGTAGCGCCGGGTAACGTAGTCATAAACGCGGCAGCTTCAAGGCATTTACGCCGCGTTCCCGCGCGCTGGACAGGCCGCTGTCCCGCCGCCATAAACCGCCCGTGACCGACCCGTTCCAGACCGTTCTGCCGTCGCCCTGCATCAAGGTCTGCAAGCTGGACCTCGATACCGGATATTGCGTCGGCTGTGGCCGCACCACCGACGAGATCGCCGCCTGGATGCGGCTTTCCCCGCCGGAACGGCAGGGAATCCTCGACCGTCTGCCGGGCCGCCTGGCCGGCTTGCCCCCCGCCCGCCGCTGGTGGTAAACCAGTTTTGACGTGTCGGTTGCCCGCAAGGGCAGGCGATAGGGAATGCGGTGCGCCTGGGGCTGAACCCCGGGCAATTCCGCGGCTGCCCCCGCAACTGTAAGCGGTGAGCCTCGCCCGAACGAAGCCACTGGCGCCACCTCGGCGCCGGGAAGGCAGGGCAAAGGCCACGACCCGCGAGCCAGGAGACCTGCCGGCACGGCGTCACCCTTCTGTCGGGCGGGGTGCCCCGATGGTCCGGACTTTCCCGTTGCGGTGACGCGGGTACGTGTCGCCGCGCGAGGGGGTCCGGGTGCTGCATCCGTCCTTATGCATGGGTCGCCGTTCCGGTCATTGGCCGGGGCGGGGTCATGTCCTTCACGCGGTTTCTGCAACCGGACGAAGGAGCATGAAATGAAGCCCCGCTATCTCATTGCCGCCAGCTTTTTGACCCTGGCCGGTCCAACCCATGCCGCCGATCCCGTCGTGGGCGAGGAGGTGCTGGTCACCTCTTCACGCCTCGGCCAGGGCATTGCCGGCGCCAGCACTTCGGTGATTTCCGCCGAGGAGATCAAGCGCTCGCCGGCGCAAACCCTGCCCGACCTGCTCAGCCTCGAGGCCGGCGTACAGTCGCGCGACCTCTATGGCGGCGTTGCCGGCGCCCAGGCCACGCTCGACATCCGCGGCTTCGGCTCGTCGGCCAAGCAGAACACGCTGATTCTGGTCAACGGCCGCAAGATCAACGACTTCGATCTTTCCTCGGTCGACTGGGCGGCGATACCGCTGGACAGCATCCAGCGCGTCGAGGTGATCCGCGGCAATGCCGGTTCGGTGCTGTACGGCGACGGCGCCGTTGGCGGCGTGGTCAATATCGTCACCAAGGCCGGCGGCGGGACCAGGCCCTCGGGCAGTATCGCGACCTCTTACGGCTCGTACTCCACGAAGAAGCTGGAGGCGAGTGCGGCCACCGGTACGATCCAGGGCTTCTCGGCCAATGCCTATGGCTCGTACCTGAACAGCGACGGCTACCGCGACAACAACGACATCCGCGAGCGCAACTTCGTCTCCGAACTGCGCCGTGGCGGTGCGGCCGGCGACTGGTTCGTCAAGCTGGGCGCCGACGACCAGTCGCTCGGCCTGCCCGGCGTGCAGCGGCTGTCGCCCGGCTTCGGCGGCTGCCCGCCGATCACCTCGTCGCGCCGCGCCGCCGACACGCCGCTGGACAAGGCGACGCAGAACAGCGCCAACGCCACCATCGGCCACAGCCGCACATTAACCGAGGGCGTCGATGTCGTGCTCGACGCCAGCGTGCGCCGCAAGGACCAGGAGGCGCAGTTCATCGACGCCTGCTTTGGCGGCAACAGCTTCAACTCGACGCAGATGACCACCTGGTCGCTCACGCCCCGCGTCGTGGTGACCGGCGCGCCGCTGGACCTGGCCAGCACCACCCGCATGGGCCTCGATCTCTACTATGTGGACTACGAATCAGAACGCCGGAGGAACCGCGGCGAGCGCCCGAGCCACATTTTCAGCGGCTACCAGACCAATGCCGCCGCCTATGCGCTAAACGAGTTGGCCGTCACCAATTCGACGGACTTGTCGCTTGGCGCGCGGGTGGAGAACAGCCGCTTCACTGCGGGCGACAATTTCGACGCCTCGGCGCCGGGTGCCTTTGGCCCGAACAGCAGCCTGGACCAGAGCGACACCAACTTTGGCGTTAACCTGGGCCTTGAGCAGAAGGTGCTGTCCGGCCTGGCGCTGTTCGGCCGCGCCGGCCGCAGCTTCCGCACCCCCAACATCGACGAACGCGTCGGCGCCACCGGCATCTCGCTGTTCCTGAAGCCGCAATGGTCGTGGGACGTGGAAGGCGGCGTGCGGGCGCAGTCGGGCCCCTACAAGCTGCAATCCAGCGTCTATCGCATGGCGATCCGTGACGAGATACACTTCATCGCCGCCACCTTCACCAACGTCAACCTCGACCCGACGCGCCGGCTCGGCTGGGAGACCACGGGCGAGGTGAAACTCGATCCGGCGGTGCGCCTCAAGGGCTCGCTCACCTACATCAACGCCAAGTTCACCGCCGGCCGGTTCGACGGAAACGACGTGCCGCTGGTGGCGCCATGGACCGGCAATGTCGCCGCGTTCTGGGATATCATGCCGAACCTGCATGCCGCCGGCATCGTCAACGCGGTCTCGGCCAAGCGGTTCGACAACGACGAGGCGAACTTCCAGGCCAAGATCGGCGGCTACTGGACAGCGGACTTCAAGGTGGGCGGTGAATATGGTGCGTTCAACTGGTCGGCGCAGGTGAACAACATTTTCGACCGGCAATACTTCACCTATGGCGTGGCCAGCGCGGGCACGGCGGGAATAGCCAACATCTATCCCCTGCCGGAGCGTTCGTATCTGGTGCGCGCCGGCGTGACGTTCTGAACCGCGGCCATGCAAAGCTGGCGACGGCGGCCCTCGGGCTCGCCGCCGCTCTGCTTTTCATCGCTTCGTTCGCGATTGGGCCGGCTGCGATTCCGCTGGCCGATCTTGTCGCCGGCCTGTTCGGCGGCGGCGACGGGACGGCGGCGCTCATCGCGCGCGAACTGCGTCTGCCGCGCGCCGTGCTGGGCCTCGTCATCGGTGCGGCGCTGGGCCTTTCGGGTGCAGCCTTACAGGGGTTGCTCCGCAATCCGCTGGCCGAGCCTGGCCTGGTCGGCGCCACCGGCATGGCCTCGCTCGGCGCGGTCATTGTGCTCTATTTCGGCTTGGCCGCGCTGTTTCCCTTCGCCGTGCCGGTGGCGGGTATCGCCGGCGCGTTGCTGGCGGTGGCCCTGCTCTATCTGCTGGCCGGGCGCGAGGCGGGCACCGCCACCATCATCCTGGCCGGCGTGGCGTTGAACGCGCTGGCCGGCGCCGGTGTGGCGCTGGCGCTGAACCTTTCGCCCTCGGCCTATGCGGCGGTCGAGATCGCGTTTTGGCTGCTGGGTTCGCTGGCCGACCGCAGCGTGCAGCACCTGGCCTTCGCCGTACCGTTCATTGCGGTGGGTATCGCCCTCCTTCTGTCGGTCGGCCGCTCGCTCGACGCGCTGGCGCTGGGCGAGGAGACGGCTTCGAGCCTCGGCGTCGATCTGAACAGCGTGCGGCTCCGCGCTATTCTCGGCACCGGGCTGGCCGTCGGTGCGGCGGTTGCGGTGTCGGGCTCGATCGGTTTCGTCGGCCTCGTGGTGCCGCACCTGCTGCGCCCCATCTTCGGCCACGAGCCGAGCCGGCTGCTGCTGCCCAGCGCGCTTGGCGGCGCCTGCCTGCTGCTGGCCGCCGATCTTGGCGTGCGGCTGATTCCCAGTCCGCAGGAACTGAAGCTGGGCGTGTTGACCGCCCTGGTCGGTGCGCCGTTCTTCCTTGGCCTGATGTGGCGCCTGCGGCGCGAGACGCCATGAACGTGTTGCAGGCCCGCGCCCTCGGCGTCTCGCTCGGCGGCCGCGCCGTGGTTTCCGGCGTCGATCTCGATATCGAAGCTGGCGACCTCGTCGGCCTTGTCGGTCCAAACGGCGCGGGCAAGACCAGCCTGTTGCGAGCGCTGGCCGGCCTCGCTCCCTCGACGGGCACGGTCAGCTTCGACGGCCATCCGTTGGCGGCGCTTCCGCCAGCGGCGCGCGCGCGCCGCATCGCCTATCTCGCCCAAGGGGGGCAAGTGTACTGGCCACTGACGGTGGCGCGGCTGGTGGCGCTAGGCCGCCTGCCGCATCTCGATGCCTGGACCCGGCCTGGCCCGGCCGACGCCGCCGCGATAGCGGCGGCCATGGCGGCGTGCGAGGTGACGCCACTTGCCGCGCGCAGCGTGGCCAGCCTGTCCGGTGGCGAGCGGGCGCGGGCCTTGCTGGCGCGCGCGCTGGCGGGTGAGCCCAGGGTACTGCTGGCCGACGAGCCGGTGGCCGGCCTCGATCCGTATCATCAGCTTGGCGTGATGGACCTGTTGCAGGCGCGCGCCGGGCAGGGTTGCGGTGTGGTCGTCGTGCTGCACGACCTGGCGCTGGCGCTGCGCTATTGCCACCGCGTCTATCTGCTGGCCGAAGGGAAGGTGCTGGCCTCGGGCGCGCCGCGCGAGGCGCTGAACGCCGAGCTGCTGGCGCGGGCCTATGGCGTGCGCGCCACCATTGCCGATATCGCCGGCCAGCCGGCCCTGACCATGGAACGGTTGCGCTGATGCGCCCGGGCCTGGCCGCCGCAGCGTCCGCCGTGCTGCATGCCGGCGCGGTCGCCACCATGATCGCGCTGTCCGGCAGCGCACCAGAAACGGACTCATCGCCGATTGCCGTTGAACTCGTCACTCTCCCAGCGCCGGTGCCGGCTCCACCGATGGTGGTGACCGCGCCACGCCCTGCCGATGTTGCATCCCAAGAACCCCCTCACCCCCCCGCTGCGCGGGTCCCTCCCTCTCCCCCACGCGTGGGGGAGAGGGCTGGGGTGAGGGGGTCGCCTGCAGAGACATCAACGCCCGCCCCGCCGGTCGCCGCTGTGCCGCCGCCGCCGTCGGTAGAACCGCCAGCGAGTCCGCCCCCGGCGCGCCGGCTTGCGTCAGCCGCCCGGCCGGTCCAGGCACTGCCGGCGCCAATGGCCGAACTTGCCGCGCCTGCCTCACCCGGCCCGGCCCCGGGCGATACCGCACCGGCCGCAGCGGCGGAAGCGCCGGTTGCAACCGCCGCGCTGGCCGCGCCGCCCATGGCCGCCGCGCGCGCCGTGCCATCGTCGCCCGTCGCCTATGCCGGCAATCCGAAGCCGCCCTATCCCGTGCTGGCGCGCGAACGCGGGCTGGAGGGGCGCGTGGTGCTGCGGGTCGAGGTGGCGGCGGACGGCGTGTCTGGTACCATCGCCGTGGCGCAATCGTCCGGCCATGCCATGCTGGACCGCGCGGCGCAGACTGCCGTGGCGCGCTGGCGCTTCGCCCCGGCCACGGTCGATGGCCAGAAGGTGGCCGGGGCCATCGACGTGCCGGTGGTGTTCCGCCTTATTGACTGACATCGAACCGCCGCGCGAACGCCTGTACTATCGTCCGATGCTGATCGCGCAAATCACCGACACCCATATCAAGCCGCCGGGCAAGCTGGCCTATGGCCGGGTCGATACCGCGCCGGCCCTGGCCGCCTGCGTTGCCGCCATCGCCGCCCTCGATCCCCTGCCCGATGTCCTGCTGGCCACCGGCGATCTGGTCGATGGCGGCACGGAAGGGGAATATGCCCGGCTGCGCGACCTGCTGGCGCCGCTGCGCATGCCGATCCTGCCGATCCCCGGCAATCACGACGAGCGGGGCGCCATGCGCGCGGCCTTCGCCGATTGCCGCTTCCTGCCGCAGGACGGCGAGTTTTTGCAGTACGTCGTGGACGAATGGCCGGTGCGGCTTGTCGCGCTCGACACCGTGATTCCGAAAAAGACCGGCGGCGAATTGTGCGATCGCCGCCTCGCCTGGCTCGACGCGCAACTGGCGGCCGCACCGGACAAGCCGACGCTGGTGTTCATGCACCACCCGCCGTTCGCGACAGGCATCGCCATGATGGACGCGCTGGGCCTGGCCGACGCCAAGCCTTTCACTACCGTGATTGCGAAGCACAAACAGGTGGAACGCATCGTCGCCGGCCATGTGCACCGCTCGATCCAGGCGCGGGTCGGCGGCACGGTGGCCAGCACCTGTCCATCGACCGCGCACCAGATGGAACTCGACCTGTCCGGCGGCAAGACTGGCTTCATGCTGGAACCCGCCGGCTATCAACTGCATCTGTGGCGCGAAAACCTGCTGGTTACGCACACGGCGGTGGTCGGCCCGTTCCCCGGCCCGTTTCCCTATTTCGATGCGGGCGGGGCTGCCGTCCAATAAGTGATAGCCCTCACTGGGACTCAAGCCTGCGCCCGGGTTAAACTAGGGCGAATGGCGCGGGCGCCCTATCCCGCCGGCGGAGGAATGCGATGAAAAAGCTGTTGATTGGCTTGGCGATTGTTGTGGTGCTGCTGGTCGGCGCCGTGGTCGCAATCCCGTTCTTTGTGCCGGTCGAGACCTTCAAGCAACAGGCCATCGCGGCGGTCAAGAACGCCACCGGGCGCGACCTGCGCATCGACGGGCCGGTGAAGTTCTCCCTCTTTCCGGCCGTCGCCTTCGAAGCCAACCAGGTCAGCTTCTCCAACGCACCCGGCGCCGCCGCCAAGGACATGGTGACCCTAGCCACCCTGCGGGTGAAGGTCGATCTGGTGCCGCTGCTGTCGAAAAACATTTCCATCGACGAATTCGTGCTGATCGACCCGGTCATCAACCTCGAGGTTGACCGCCAGGGCAAGGGCAATTGGGTGTTCGGCCCGCCGCCGGCCGCCGCAGCGCCGGCCCCGGGTTCCGCCGCCAAGCCGGCCGCCGCCGGCGGCGGCATGGACCTGTCGGAGCTGAAGCTGGGCGACGTGCGCCTGGTCAACGGCCGCCTGACCTATCGTGACGCCCAAGCGAACAAGACCGAGACGGTGGAGAACATCAACCTGAAGCTGGCGCTGCCCGGCATCGACAAGCCGTTCAAGGCGGATGGCGACCTCGCCTGGCATTCCAAGAAGATCACGCTGGCCGCCGGCATCGCCAGCCCGAAGTCGCTGTTGATCGACGGCAAGCCGACGCCGGTCAACCTCAAGGTCGGCGGTGAGCCGCTGAACCTCGTCTTTGACGGCAATGTGAAGCTGCCGGCGCCGCTCACCGTGGGCGGTGCGGTCGATCTTTCCGTGCCGTCGATCCGCGCGCTGGCCGCCTGGGCCGGCAGCCCGCTGGCCACGCCCGGCATGGCGCCGGACAAGACGCTGGGCCCGCTGTCGATCAAGGGCAAGGTCGCCATGAACGGCCCGACCAAATTCGCCTTTACCGATGCCGCGCTGGCGATCGACGCGATCAAGGCCAAAGGCGCGTTCGAGGCGGACGTGACCGGCAAGCCGTATCTCAAGGCGGCGCTCGACGTCGAGATGCTGGACCTCAACCCCTACCTGCCGCCGGAACCGCCGGCCGCCGCGAGGCCCGCCGCGGCGCCCGGCCCGGCGGCGCCCGCCGGCCAGGCCAGCGCCGCCAAGGCCGACGACTGGAGCGATGCGCCGCTCGATCTTTCCGCATTGCGCCTGGTCAATGCCGACCTGGCGCTGTCCACCGGCGGCATCAAGGCGCGCAAGATCGAGGTCGGCAAATCGGCGTTGAAAGTGGCGCTGAAGGACGGCCGCATGGCCGCCGATCTGACCGAACTGAACCTGTACAAGGGCAGCGGCACCGGCCGCGTGGCGCTGGACGGCAGCGGAACCGGCGCCGGCCTCGACGCCACGTTCAAGATGAGCAGCGTGCAGGTCGAGCCGTTGCTGCGCGATGCGGCGGACTTCGAGAAACTGTCGGGCGCTGGTGCGTTCGACCTGGCGGTGACCGGCAAGGGCCGCAGCCAGCGCGAACTGGTCAATGCCCTGAACGGCCGGGGCGCCATCAACTTCGCCGACGGCTCGATCAAGGGCATCAACATCGCCGCCATCCTGCGCAACCCGGTCTCGGTCATTACCGGTTCGTCGCAGGCGGCCGAGAAGACCGATTTCTCGGCGCTGACCGGCACCTACACGATTACCAACGGCATCGTGAAAAACACCGACCTCGCGTTGCTGTCGCCGCTGCTGCGCGTCGGCGGCGCGGGCAATGTCGATCTGCCCAGGCGCACGGTCGATTATCGCATCGAGGGCAAGCTGGCTGCGACCACGCAGGGCCAGGGCGGCGGCGATGTCGGCGGCATCACCATCCCAATCCTGGTCAAGGGGCCGTGGACCAACCTGTCCTACCAGCCTGACATGGCCTCGATCCTGAAGCAGGACCCGAAGGGTGCGGTCAACGCGATCAAGGACATGATCAACCCGCCGGCCGGTGGCGCCACGGGCACCGGCACGGCGCCGGCGGGCGGTGGCCTGGGCGGCGCGCTGAAGGGTATTCTGGGTCGTTAGTCGCGCACGAGGGGAAACATGGATCCGAGGAAAATCGTAACCGGCCGGGTCGCCCAGGTGGGCGGCTTCATGGCCGAGTTCAAGGCGTTCATTTCGCGCGGCAACGTGGTCGATCTCGCGGTCGGCATAATCATCGGCACGGCGTTCACCGGCATCGTGAACTCGCTGGTCGCCGACGTCATCATGCCGCCGATCGGCGTCATTCTCGGCGGTGTCGATTTTTCCAACCTGTTCATCACCATGGGCAATGGCTCGTATGCGACGCTGGAGGCGGCCAAGGCCGCCGGCGCCGCCACCTGGCGCTATGGCCTGTTCCTCAACACCATCGTCAACTTCACGATCATTGCCTTCGCGGTGTTCATCCTGGTGAAGAACCTGCAGCGCTTCCTGCGCAAGGAGGAGGCCAAGGCCGCCGCCGCGCCGCCGCCGCCGCCGCCGCGCAGCGAGGTGCTGCTGGAGGAGATTCGCGACCTGCTGAAGTCCCAGGCGAGGTAGCGCGCCGTGCAGGAGACGTTCGGCACGCTGGAGAAGGTGTGGCAGACGGCGGCGACCTTCGCCGTCGCCTACAGCTTCCAGATTCTCGGCGCGATCCTGATCCTGGCCGTTGGGCTGAAGCTGGCCGGCTGGCTTGGCCGTTTCGTGCTGGGCCTGTTGCAGAAACGCGGCATCGACATCACCCTGGCCCGGTTCCTGGCCGGCGCCGCGCGGCTGGTCATCGTCGCCATGGTGATCCTGGCGGCGCTGAACAATTTCGGCATCACCATCACGCCGTTCATCGCCGCCATCGGCGCCGCCGCCTTCGGCGCCACGGTGGCGATCCAGGGCCCGCTGTCGAACTTCGGCGCCGGGCTGTCGATCATCCTGACCCGTCCATTCGTCATCGGCAACACCATTGCGGTCAAGGGTGTTGCCGGCGTGGTGACGGAAATCACCCTGTCCGCCACCATCCTGCGCGGCGAGAACGGCCAGACCATCACTGTGCCGAACAAGCAGATCGTCGGCGAGATACTTTCCAACTCGCTGCAATGGCGGCACGTCGATGTCGGCACCCAGGTGCCTGACACGATCCATCCCGACGGGGTGATCGCGCGGGTGCGCGAGGAACTGGCGAAACTGCCCGAGGTGGCCAGGGACCCGGCGCCGCAGGTCGGCATATCCGAACTGTTCTTCGGCGGGGTGAACCTGTCGATCCGCTTCTGGGTGCCGACCGACTCCTACCTGACCGGGCGCTTCGCCGCCAATCGCGCCCTGCTCGAACTGTTCGAGGAACTGGGGATTCGCCCGAAGGCGGGCGCTGCTACCTGAACGGCAGGGCGTACATCAATCCGCCCTTGCTCCACAGGTTGTTCGGCCCGCGCTCCAGCGCCAAAGCCGAGCCGGCGCCCAGGTTGCGCTCGAACATCTCGCCGTAATTGCCGGTGGCGGCGATTGCGCGCGCCGCCCAGCCATCGTCAAGGCCGAGGCCCCGGCCAACGCCCGGCGTGACGCCAAGCAGGCGGCGAACTTCGCTGACATTGCTGATCCGGCTCTGCCCGACATTGCGGGCGGTGATGCCGAACTCCTCGGCGGCAATCAGGGCCTGGCCGGCCCACCTTACGATGTCCAGCCATTGCGCATCGCCCTGGCGCACGGCGGCGGC
>Ga0163144_10021603_pt1 | contig 12784 bp, 9 predicted proteins | sample OliLak19BULKMAT1_FD_123175 | JGI IMG/M metagenome (GOLD analysis project Ga0163144, IMG submission 123175) | Freshwater microbial mat bacterial communities from Lake Vanda, McMurdo Dry Valleys, Antarctica - Oligotrophic Lake LV.19.BULKMAT1 | ecosystem: Environmental > Aquatic > Freshwater > Lake...
GGCTTGCTTTGGGTCGCCGACGCTTGCAATCATCGCATCCAAGTTTTCAGCCTCGACGGGCCCGCACCGAAGCTCGAGCGGATTTGGGGAACGCCAGGGTCGGCACCCGGCGAATTGCAATATCCTTACGGCATGGACTTCGACGTCGATGGCACGCTGCTGATCGCTGAATTCGGAAACCACCGCATTCAACGCCTTTCTCCAGACGGCAAGTCGCTCGAGGTTTGGGGGTCGGCGGGCAAAGATCCCGGCCAATTTACCAATCCTTGGGCGCTGATCGTCGATTCGAAACGCCGCCTACATGTGCTGGATACGATGAACCACCGCGTCCAGCGTTTTCAGTTGTAGTCGTCGAAATCGCCGTTTGCAGTTAAGATTTCGGCTGCAAAACGGTTCAAATCGCATCGAATAAGCGTTACCTCAGCCGTTTTCGAGGCTGAGCGAAGTTACTTGGAAAATAAAATGAACTGGCGCATCGGTGCGGTTTCTTACTTGAACACCAAACCGCTCATTTATGGGCTGCGTGAGCGTTTGCCCGATTCGCAGTTGATTTTGGATCTGCCGAGTCGTTTGGCGGATCGACTGGGGGCGGGCGAATTGGACGTCGCGCTTATTCCGTCCGTCGAATTTTTGCGAGGCCGGGGGCTGGGCATTGTTTCGGACGCTTGCATCGCTTGCCGTGGTCCCGTTCGCAGCGTTCGAGTCCTCTTCCGCAAACCGCCGCGCGAAGTTCGCACATTGGCGCTCGACGAAGGCTCTCGAACTAGCGCCGCGCTCGCTCAAGTTCTGCTATACGAGCGATTCGGCGTGCGGCCCGCACGTCAGCAACTGGATATCCATGCTTCCATCGAATCATGCACCGCCGATGCGATTCTTGTGATCGGCGATCGAGCGATGAATCTGGACACTCGAAACTTCTGCGAATCCTGGGACCTCGGCGAACAGTGGCTGAAGGATACCGGTTTGCCATTTGTGTTTGCGATGTGGGTCGCCCGCGAAGCAGTTGTGCCCGAACTAAGCGATGCTTTGCAACAAGCTCGCGAGGCAGGTCTTGCAAACCTCGATTCGATTATCGCCGCTGAAGCCCCAAGATATGGTCTAACTTCCGCAAGCTGCGAGGAATACTTCCGACGGCATCTTCATTTCTATCTCGGCCAACGCGAACTCGAAGGACTCCAGTTGTTCGCCGACCAAGCAGTCGCGATCGGACTTGCTCCTCAGCCATTCAAAATAGAACACGCTTTTGTTTAACCGTTCACTCAGTTGTCTTTGAATAACTGAGTGCATCACACTCGAACACTACTTGCTTAACAAACATCATGATCAAAGCAATTCTTGACAAAGCCGCAAATGGCCAGCGGATCACTCGCGACGAAGGGCTCGCATTGTTGAAGAGCCACGACTTGACCGCCATCGGTCGCGCGGCCAGCGAAGCGACGGAACGCTTGCACCCAGAGCGCTATCGAACTTACAACATCGATCGCAATATCAACTACACCAACATCTGCACCGCTGTCTGCGACTTCTGTGCTTTTTATCGCAGCCCCAAAAGCGGCGAAGGCTACGTGCTGCCTCGTGAAGAGCTGCTCGCGAAGATTGAAGAGACCGTAGCGCTCGGCGGCAATCAGATTTTGATGCAAGGCGGATTGCATCCGACTTTCAAGTTGGAATGGTACGAAGAATTGCTCAGCGACATCAAATCGCATTTCCCGCAAGTAAACATCCATGGCTTCAGCCCGCCTGAAATTTTCCATTTCACCAAAGTGAACAAACTGCCACTGCGCGATGTGCTCCAGCGATTGCAGGCGGCGGGGCTGGGAAGCCTACCCGGCGGCGGCGCGGAGATTTTGGTCGACCGCGTGCGAACCGAGATTACTCGCGGCAAAGTGCTGACCGACGATTGGTTGAATGTGATGCGAGTCTGGCACGAGCTAGGTGGCATCAGCTCTGCAACGATGATGTTCGGCCACGTTGAAACGCTGGAAGAACGCATCGAGCACCTCGATCGATTGCGACAATTGCAAGATGAAACGCACGGCTTCACTGCCTTCATCTGCTGGACATTTCAACCTGAACACACTGACCTCGCTCACATCTCCCCAGCCGGTGCTTACGAGTACCTGCGAACTCAAGCGGTCGCGAGATTGTATCTCGATAACATTCCCAACATTCAAAGCAGTTGGGTCACGCAGGGTCTCAAAGTCGGGCAGCTCGCGCTGCTCTATGGTGCCAACGACATGGGCAGCCTGATGATCGAAGAGAATGTAGTAGCCGAAGCTGGCACCGTTCACTTCCTGACACTCGACCAGATCCGCTTTGCCATCGAAGAGCTCGGCTTCGAAGCCCGGCAACGCGATGTGTTTTACAATCTCGTCGATCCTGATCTGGAGCAGCGAGCTATCGTATCCAACCGCAGTCGTGAACAAGCTGAACCGTTGCCAATTCTAGCTTGAGAAAGTTACCATGGACATCATTCAGCGAGCCAGCCCGGAGCCGTTTGAAACCAAAGATGGCTCAACGATTCGCGAACTACTCGCCCATCGCAACTCGCGCATCCGCAACCAGAGCTTGGCAGAGGCAACAGTTCCCGCCGGTGTGCGAACCCAAGCTCACTACCATCCACTTTCCGAAGAGATCTACTACATACTCAGCGGCTCGGGAGTTATGCACCTCGGTGACGAATCGCGAACGATCGGCCCCGGCGATGCAATTGCCATCCCACCCGGCGAAGTTCACTGGATCGAAAACCCGAATCAAGTCGACCTCGTGTTCATATGCTGCTGCGCACCAGGTTACGAACACGCAGATACAGTGATCGTCGGCTGAGATCAGCGCATGATCCAGCCGCTTAGTTGTTTTGAACCGGTGTGAAGGTGCCGCTGTTTTCACGAGCGATCAACTGCAACGTCTCTCGACCTTCGGCGCTGAATAGATGCACTGTGTGGATCGGGATTTGTCGGTAGGTCGGTGAGAATCCGTTGATCATGCGGAGCATGCCTATCGAGTTGTCTTGAAGTTCGCCGTCGGATAGCAAAAAGATGGCATCCGGTTCAAGCGCCAGCGCGTTTTGCAGTGCCTCTGCGGGCATCGTGGCACGGCCAAGTTCATGGGAACGCAACCAACGTTTGACGCGTGCCAATGTGCTGTCATCAGAGGTAAAAAACTTCGCTCGAGAGGGTGGAATATTGAACAGGTAACTTGCTTTGACGTCGAAGCAGATCACATAGAACTCCTGTTCCGGCTGCAATCCATTCAGGCTGTCGATCAACTGGTTACAAGCGTAGGTCCACCGATCGTCTTGCAACATGCTGCGCGAACTGTCGAGCACAAAGATAAATTTCTTACCCTCTGCGTAGGCGCCGAAAAATGCGGCACCGCGTTTTTTCATCGTCGCCGAAAGAGAACGAGAAAGTCCATCACCTTCGCCGTTGCCATCGCCGCCAATTTGCGAAGAGGCGAAAGTCGCGTCAGATACTATACCGCTTTCGGTCGGCTGTTCGGTGCTTGGCGACGAGACATCTAAATCAGCCAGCGGCGATGGACTGCTGACTTCCTCTGGCAACGTTACAGGTTCCGGTTCCGCTGGCGGTTCGACAGATACTATATCCACTAAGTCGAAACCGATTTCCTGCGAGTCGCCAACATCCGCTTCAAGCATCACGCCACGGCTATCTTTGCCGATGGTGAATGCCACTGACGCTGCTATCAGGAGCACGACGACATGGATCAAAAAGCTTGTCATGAACGCGACCGTATTATTGGCTCGCTTCTCAAAGCTTGATCGTGGTTGGTGTTGCAGCATAGTTCGCAAACCGATCACCGGTCGTATTCAGATTCGATGCGGCTGAAGTGGTTGGGTCGCACAAGTGGTTTTGATTGCACAGCAAATTAAATAGCACAGCAAATTAAATAGCGCAGCTACTTGGTTCGCATTGGCAATCAGTAAATGCACCTGCGATCGATGTACTGAACGAAAACAAAACTGGAACAGAGCGAGAAACAGGCCCGAAATAGCTTTCTCTCTTTAGCGGAACGGCTCAAGCCGTTCTATGTCTAAGAACCGGAGGGCTCGCGCCCAACCGCTAAAATTGCTATGTCTAAGAACCGGAGGGCTCGCGCCTACCGCTAAAATTGCTATGCGGTAGTTAATTCGGAACTGTTACTTGAGTTTGATTATAGAGGGTCCTTGAACGAAGGGAAACGGATTTATTGCGTTACTCGAGTGCGAGGCTTCGGCAGAGCGGCAAGTTGCGACGGTGGATCGATGCGGGCCGGGTCATTTTTTGCGTGGATCGGGAACGTAAATGAACTGCCCCTTGTTTTCGCTGGCGATTTTCTGCATCAGACGTTGGCCGATCTCTGGGGAGTAGAACGCAATCGCGTGAATGGGTACTCGAATCTGCTCGCCGCTGATGAAATCGTTCGTGCGATTTTTAGTCCGCAAAAAACTGGGCACATCGACTTTGGTGGCGCCATCTGCCAAAAAGTAGATCGCGTCCAGTTCCAATTCGATCGCTCGTTCCAGGGCATCACCGGGGGGTGCACCGCGCGCGATGCGGAGCGATTCGACCCAATTTTGAGCGTGTTTGACGTTCTCTGGAGTTGCGTAAAGGGCAGCCGTAGATGGTTCGCGTTCCCCGGGTTGAGTGATCGAATTCAGTTCCTGGTTAAAGAAGATGATGTAAAACCGCTGATTCTCTTTGAGCGTCGAAAGGGATCGCAGCAGCTCACGTTTGGCGGCTTCCCATGGCCCGCCTCGCATGCTTTCAGAACCATCGATGACGTAACAAAAACTGTTTCCTCCCGCAGCCGCTCCGAAGAACGAAGCGTTGACTTTAGATAAACTCGGCTTGCCACCGCCGGTCACCGCTTTGCCAGCCGACTCCGCAAGGCTCGACGCCATCGACGAAGACGCGGCGGCTTGGCTAACGCTCGAACTGCTCGACAAGACACTGCTCGTACTCGGCAGGCTCGACGGAGTGCTCATCGTCGGATCGCTGGTCGGATCGCTGGGTGCCTCCGCCGCGACCTCGGGCGCTGCGATCTCGACGGGTTGGGCGATCTCAATCGATTCGAAATCACCGTCGACAGACTGGCTTTCAAAACCCAAGCTCGCGACCTCAGTCGGTATCCGCATCGTGATCGCCATCAGACTGCAGATCAGAGCAGAATGCACCACGACACTGACCAGCAAGCCGCGTTTATCCGAGCGGAAGAAACGATTACCGTCCTCACACTGAACCGCTTCCAGCCCCTGCAATTCCGCCAGATCTTCGTACTCGAGCTCTTTCTTGGGTTCTTTCTCGAGCTCTGCCGCAAGTTCTTTCGATCCGCTCGCCGCCGGTTCGAAGTCCAGCAACTCGGATTGAGAGTTAGCTATCGCATCGAATTCTTCATCTTTAACCGGTTCTTTAACCGGACCGGGTATTGTCGTCGCGTTGGTTGGATCTTGGTGCGGATTCTCGATAACCAACTTGGAATCGGATGATGTGTAAACAGACGCTTCTTCTGAATCGGATTCGCTTGCACACTGGGCGGGCAAGACAACTGAAGCAGATTGAGGAACTGCGGTATCGACTTTTGTGAGAGCTGCGGGTGTTGAAGTCGTTGCTGGGTCGGGCGACTTTGCTATGGCCGCAAGTCGCGCGCGGGCGTGAGGGAGAAGTTGATCCCAACTTCGGATGACTCGAGCTGGCTCAGCCGCAGGATCGCTTACCGCTTGTTCAGTCCTTAACAGCTTCTCTAGCGTCTGCGTGTTCGGCTCAGTTTCTCCTGCTCCTATATCACGTTCAGCAACTGACTCGACAACTTGCTCTTGCACGCGACGTGCAACTCGTTCCTGCACTCGATCTGTCAAGCGTCCTTGAACTCGTTCGGCAACTCGTTCTGCAACTTGTTCTGCAACTTGTTCAGCCGAGTGCGTCGGCATCAACTGAACGGGATTTAAATGGGTGGTGCCAGATTGATAATTGGCCAGCCAAGTTCGAAGCAAATCGGGGCTACCTCGCGTGGCTTCTGAGATCGCCACCTCCAGCTCTGCTTGGTGTGATTCAGCCCGCGCAGCTCGAGCTTCCGCAGCGAGCGACTGAAGAACCAAGTGGCCCATTTCGATAAGCCGGCGGTCATCGAGCGGTTGGGCGTCGTCGACTCTGTTCCTAACGTTCATTTGTTAACTCCCAAACGCTACCGCACCCAAAACCAGCTTTCCTAGCGTAGAGCTCCACTCAGAAGTACTTAGTTTCAGGCGAGCAGTCGCCGAAGTCAACCGGAAACCACCTAGTCGAAAAATTTTTATCCGATACATACCTAGTCCGCAAACATCGCTCGGTTACCTCAACTCTACCGCTTCTCAAACCCTTGGATTGGTCTTGGCTAGCCGCGCGAGCGCGGAGTATAAGGAAGCATTCGAGCTGATTTGAGGTTCGATGAGCGTGATTGCTGGCAATTAGTGAAAGTGAATTCAACATGACTACAGCAGCGATTGGGGTGGCAACTGTCGAGATAGGCAAGAAAGCTGCTGAGCGATTTCCATTGATGCGAGTGATCTCAGGTTTCACTATCTACTTGCTGTGCATCAGCTCCGCAGCCAGCCAGGCTCCTCCTCCGCTAATTAATCAAACCAACCAAACCAACAATGCCGCCAGTGCGGCCTCATCGACGGCGGCCGTTCCGAGTCTAGACAATGGAAACGCGAATCCGGCCGCCAACCCAGCCGCTGCGAATACTTCGGTCGCTCCGCAATCTCGACGCTCAACGGGTCCGCTCACTCTGCCGTCCGACGCGGGGCAGTATTACGAAGAGTACGACATTAAGCCGTATACGAAGGAGCTGTCCACGGTCGATCGACCGCAGCAAGCGATCGTCGATTGGGTGCTGCGAGAAACGGGTACGGATGCTTGGTTCACCGAGCCGTTTGGATTCGTCAACGCGGACCGCAATACACTGCGCGTTTACCATAACGCTCAGATGCACCAACTTGTTCGAGGGGTTCATGAAAAGTTTGTGAACGGAACCACCGCTCCGCAACTCTACGGAGTCCGCTTGATGGCGATCAGCAATCCGAACTGGCGGACGCGAGCTCATGCCTTGATGCGAACCGTTCAGGCTCAATCGCCCGGCGTTAACGCTTATTTGATCTCGAAAGAAAACAGCGCGATGCTCATGGCCATGCTCCGCGGACGAACGGACTTCAAAGAACTGAGCGCTGTGGATGTGGTGGTTCAGAATGGTCAAGCTCAGGTGCTGGAACAACTGCGCGGTCGCAACTATGTCAGCGACTTCAAACCGATCGGAAACAGTTGGCCGCCCTACATGCCGGTCACCGGTGAAATCAAAGAGGGCTATCGGTTGCAGATCAGTCCACTGCTGAGCGTCGATAAGCAATCGGTGGACTTAGTGGTGAAGTGCAACATTGATCAAGTCGAGCGACTGGCCAACGTGACGCTAGAAATGCCTCTGACGACTGGCCAAGTCTACTCGGGTCAAGTGAACGTACCTCAAGTTGCAAGTTGGCGACTGCACGAACGATTCCGCTGGCCCGCAGATCAGGTGCTGCTGCTTAGCTGCGGAGTCGTAGCTGCGCCGCAAGGTGCTCCGAACGCATCGCTGCTTGGCCAGGGCAGCAATTTACTTGGACTCGACCGACTCATTCCCAACGGTGGCGACCGCGCCGATGCGCTGCTGCTGGTCGAATACCGCGGCGATGCCACAGGTCGCGTCGGAACCGCACCTGCTACTGGTACCGCCGCCGCGGCTAACACGGCGCAGCAGAGCCTCAACCCCCTCAGCCGTGGCCGCTATTGATGATTGGTCTCACGCGTTTTTTGAATCGGCTTTAAACTCGCTGGGGCAGATCGAGTTCACAAGCGGCGATTTACTTGTCTTTCCCAAAAGCGCGACGGCAAAGTTCACCTAGGTTGTCATAATTGCCTTGGTCGGACACACTGAAGAGCCCAAAAACAGCTTGCCGCTTGCCGCACCTTCCATTGATCATTGATTTCCACAAAGATCCGATAGAAAACTGATTGAAAAACTATGGCCGGAACTACAAAAACGCGAGTTGTCATCACCGGTCTTGGCGTTGTAAGTCCAATTGGTTGTGACTTGGATACGGTGTGGCAGAGTCTTGTCGCGGGCCGATCCGGCATTCGACCTATCGCCAGTTTGCCGATGCAGTCTTTGCTATTTCAATCGGGCGGAGAGTGCGTGGATTTCACCGGAGCCGTCGAAGACTATGGGGTGAACGACAAACAATTGCAGCGATCGATTAAGAAGAACGCCAAAGTGATGTGCCGAGAAATAGAAATGGGAGTCGCTGCGGCTCAGAAGGCACTCGCGCACAGCGGCTTGACACCCGAAGCCAGAAATGCGGATCGCTGTGGAGTCCTGTTTGGCTCAGACTACATTTTGACTCGTCCCGAAGAGTATGCAGACGGAGTCGACAACTGCCGTGACGAAAGCGGTGAATTTCATGTGGAGCGTTGGCCAACTGACGGTCTGCCCAAGGTCAACCCGCTGTGGTTGCTGAAGTACTTGCCCAACATGCCGAACAGTCATGTTGCGATCTTCAACGACTTGCGCGGCCCTAATAATGCGATCACCGTCCGCGAAGCGAGCATGAATTTGTCAGTGGCTGAAGCGGCTGCGATCATCGAGCGGGGGCAAGCGGACGCGATGCTTGTAGGCGCCACCGGCAGTCGCATTCATCCGTTGCGAACCGCACACGTGACGTTGATTGAAAAAATGGCCAGCGAGCGTGCAGACCCAAGCCAAATGGCGCGACCGTTCGATGAAGACCGAGACGGTATGGTGGTCGGCGAAGGGGCCGGCGCCTTGATGTTGGAATCGTATGAGCACGCGACCGCGCGGGGCGCGAAGATTTGGGGCGAAATTGTCGGTCACGGCTCTGCCATGGTTGGACGTAGACCAGGTCGCGACGCGCTGCGGATGGCTGTCGCGGGTGCACTTGGTGCAGCTATGCGAACCGGACGCGAACGACTTGCGAAAACTTTCCACGTCCACGCTCACGGGCTCAGCACACCGGCTGCCGATTCATCGGAAGCGCTTGGCATCGGGGATGTGATCGGCGAATTCGGCGATTCCGTATCGGTGACTACAGCCAAAAGTTACTTTGGAAATCTCGGGGCCGGTGCGGCCGCTGTGGAACTTATCTGCAGCTTGCTAGCGATTGAGAACAAGCATTTATTCCCTATCAAAAACCTCGACAAGCCATGCGCCGAGGTGACTTGGCGAGCCGCCGCAGCAGGCGATGACCCCGGGAATGGTTTTGCTCACATCAGCTTTACGCTGCAGGGCCAAGCGAGCAGTTTAGTAATCACTCGCTGAATTTATGAGCCGCATGTGAAGGTAGAGAATTCCGCTTGGGACTTAAGTTCTGGAATCCTGGGCGTTTACCACCCCTGCGTGCGTTGACACTGAGCGGGTAAAAACATACGATTGGCAGATTACAAAAGGACCTACTAACGATGGTAGGTTCTATCGGCCGTTTCCGCCGATGCTCTTGGCTGGCATTCGAGGTCTGCGATTTGGAAAAATGAAGAGTCGCTGATTCGGTGTGCTGGTTCATATAGCAGCCGCTGTCGGATTTTGGAAACCGGCCGCAGGACTGCAACCGCCAGCCAAAAAACTTGGACGCATGAATCCTACTGAACTACTTAGGCTTGTCGATTCGCTTCACCGCGAAAAAAACATTGATAGCGAACTTGTCTTTTCCGCTATCGAATCTGCATTGCAGACCGCCGTCAAAAAGCATTTTGGCGAAGAATCGGAACCGACCGTCACGATCGACCGCCAAAGCGGTGTCATTGCGGCTCATTGCAACGGCACTGAACTGAACCAAGAAGAAATCGGCCGCATCGGTGCCCAGACCGCCAAGCAAGTGATCATCCAGAAGATCAAGGAAGCCGAGCGCGATTCGCTGCTTGATGAATTCCATGATCAAGTGGGGCAGTTGATCACCGGCACCGTCCAGCGCAGCGATCGCGGCGTAACCACCGTCCAACTTGGCAACATGGAAGCCATCTTGCCTCGTGGCGAACAGATTTCGGGCGAATCTTATCACAACGGTGACCGCATTCGTGCCGTCGTATTTGAAGTCAAAGCGGCTGGTAATCGTGTGAAAGTGATCCTCAGTCGAACGAAGCCGCAGTTGGTTCAACGACTGTTCGAGCAAGAGATTCCTGAGATCGCCGAAGGTGTGATTCGGATCAACGCGATCAGTCGCGAACCGGGTCATCGCAGTAAAGTCGCCGTTAGCAGCTCAGATCAACGCGTCGATTGCGTTGGGGCTTGCGTCGGCGTTCGCGGCAATCGAATCAAAAACATCACCAGCGAACTGGCGGGGGAACGGATCGATATCGTTCGCTGGAGCGACGATCCACTCGTCTTGATTCCCGCAGCCCTGCAACCGGCTGAAGCCGAGCAGGTGTTGCTGTGCGATATGATTGGCCGCGCGATTGTTCTGGTCCGCGAAGATCAACTTTCGCAAGCGATCGGCAAATACGGGCAGAACGTGCGACTGGCAAGTAAACTTGTCGGTTGGGATATTGAAATCATGACCGCCAGCGAACTGGAAGAGCAGATCGACCGCGCTGTTGGAGCCTTCATGGAAATTGAAGGCATGACTGAAGATTTGGCGCAAAGGCTGGTAGAGCAAGGTTATTTATCTTACGATGATTTGTCGGTGATCGAACCGGATGCGCTGATGGAAATGGGCGGCATGACGGCTGAGCAAGTCGACTTAATCGTTGAACAAGCTGACGAAAGAGCTGTTGCGGCTGAGAAAGTCGAAGAAGCGGCCAAACGTCACAAGAAAGAGCTCGCTGCTGCTGGCCACGCTCGACAACCAGCAGTCGCCGTAGCTCCAGAAGCTGCTGCCACGACTGATGCCGCTGTGACCACCGAAGAAGATGCAGCCACCGAAGAAGTTGTGACCACCGAAGAGCCAGAGGCCGAATTGCAAGCGGCTACTGAACTAGAAACGGCGGAATTAGAAACTGCGGTTGAAGATATTGCGGTTGAAGATATTGCGGTTGAAGATATTGAAGAGACTGCGGATCAAGATGTTGAAGAAATGCCACCTGTGGCTGAAACCTTAGAGGATAACATGGACAAGAATAATGACGCCAATCAGAAGTAATTCTCTGGTTGGTGATGACCTGAATTCAGGTCGCCGATTCGATGCATTTCCCACAAGGAGTCGCTCGATGTAACCGACACCCCGCTTGACGAGTGGTTGTGTCAAAAAGTAGTTCCCTCACGGTGCTACCCAACGAAGACCACTCCCTTCCCATACTTGTTGTTGGCAGTTGATGCGATGTGCAACGACGGCAAGTAGAATTTGTTAGGAATTTGTTCACGTGCCGAAAAGAATCTATGCACTCGCTAAAGAGTTGCAGATTGATAGTAAAGAGCTGGTAGATATTTGTACTCGGATCGGAATCCTGAACAAAGGATCTGCCCTCGCGAGCCTTGAAGATGATGAAGTGGCTCGCATCTCGAAATATTTTGCGGGTGGTCCAGCAGCGGCCCCTGAGAGACCAGCCGCACCAGCAGGTGCACTTCGCGCTCCGATCGTTGAACGATCCGCTCCTGCAGAGATCGTTATTCCATCCGCGCCCGCGTCTACAACCGTAGCTCGTGCCGTCGCCGCGCCCACCAGCGTGCCCGTGTCTGCCAGCGTGCCCGTGTCTGCCAGCGCGCTCGTGTCTGCCAGCGTGCTCGTGTCTGCACCGGTCTCCGTACCTGCACCGGCACCCGTTGCCCAAGATCCGGTCGCTCCGATCAGCACTCCGCCTGTCACGGTCGCTCGCGGCATCCCGTCGCGTAGCGGCAACGAACCGCAGCGACCATCGCGCGACGACGTCGCTTCACAATCCACCAGCGGCGCTCGCGTTCGATCACTGGATGCTCGCAGAACGAACTCCAGCACTGCTCCGCGAGCTGACGGCGGAACCGCTGAAAAACGTCCTCAGCAACGTCGCGAACCAGTCATCAATCTTGCGAAGATGCCCAAGGGAGGCCAGCAGCAAGCGCCGGCTCCGAAGTCCAACGAGCCCGCGCCGCAGCGGCCTGAAATCCGCTTGACCAAAGAAGCGATCAGCGGTCACAAACAAGGGATGAAAGCGCCGCTTGAAGCGCTCGAACAGCAGCAAGCCGCAGCGCAGGAAGCCAGCGCCGCCTCCCGAGCTAAGGGAAAACCAGGCACTTCTTCAGCCGCTCCTCCGGCTCAAGGAACTGGCGGACTCAGCCAATTCAAAGCGGCGGCGGATAAAGCCAAAGGCAAGCACCGCGGCACTGACGAAGATGAAGATGCACTGGCTCGTAAAAAGGGCGTAGGCATCGCTGCCGCTCGCGATGAACGCAAGCGTCGCGGTAATCGTCGCACAGTCGAAACCGGCGACGAAGATGGCTCAGGCCGTCGACGCCATTCAAGGACCCTCGTGCATCGCGGAACGAATACCGCTGCACCTCGAAAAGAAAAAGCGGTTCTCGAACTCCCTTGCACGGTCCGCAGCTTCTTGGAAGCATCCGGCCTGCCCGCAGGAAAAGTGCTCGGAACGCTGATGCAAATGGGCAAAGGCCTCACCATCAACGCCAGCCTCGATACCGAAGCCGCCGAAGCGCTGGCTCTGGAACTCGGCGTTGAGATTGAGTTCCGTCAACCGGCTTCGCTGGAATCTGAACTGATCGACGAAATGGAAAACGAAGTGGACTCCGACGAGTCGCTCGAGTTCCGCCCGCCTATCGTGACTTTCTTAGGCCA
>Ga0163144_10021606_pt1 | contig 12783 bp, 15 predicted proteins | sample OliLak19BULKMAT1_FD_123175 | JGI IMG/M metagenome (GOLD analysis project Ga0163144, IMG submission 123175) | Freshwater microbial mat bacterial communities from Lake Vanda, McMurdo Dry Valleys, Antarctica - Oligotrophic Lake LV.19.BULKMAT1 | ecosystem: Environmental > Aquatic > Freshwater >...
CGAGCCGCGCACAGGCACCTGCCCTTGCATCGGCGACACCGCGTGAGCTACGGGCGTTTGCTGAATCAATTCGCAATACGGGGGCGACGCCCAAGGCGAGCGCTGCTGTGTCGGCCGCAGTTGAGGCGGACAAGCGGCGCGTTGCGCAGGCTCAAGCTCAGGTCACGAGTGCAGCGGCTGCACGCGCAACAGATGTCGTCGTCAGGGAGCCAGGGGCCGAGTCTCTCGCGGCGGCGCAACAGAGTCGCATTGCCGAAGAGGTCGAGGCGTGGGCGATCGCGGAGCGGGACGGGACGCTAGCGGGTTACCGCGCCTATCTCGCGGCTTACCCGAGCGGTGCGCGCGCGGCGAACGCCGAGGCGTTGATCGCCAAGCTTGGCCGTCCGGCACCGTACAGCATCGAGCAGCTGCCGGCGGACACGAAGGCCGTGGTCGAGGCGGCGCGGCGCGCGCAGACAATCGCGGTGCAGCGTGCGACTGCGGCGCGGCAGGCGGCGCAGTCAGCCGACACGCTGAAGGATGGGCAGACCATAACCGGAGGGAATGGCGACAGGTATGTCGCGCAGATTTCCGGCGGCGCGCCCAACGGCCTGGGCGCGCGCACGCGGGGCACCGGACCCAATGCGGGCGACCGCTATCGCGGCGAGATGCGCAACGGGCAGGCCAGCGGCGTCGGCGTTTACGAGTTCGTCGACAATCCGGGGAATACAGCTGCGCGCGCAGCGCGTTACGAAGGCGAACATTCCGGTGATGCCGCCAGCGGGCACGGCGTTTTGCACTGGCAGAGCGGCGACACCCTCGCCGGTTCAGGTGTGGGCGCCAATGGTACGGCGCGCGGTGTGCTGATCTACACCAACGGGCAGCGATATGAGGGCGAGATGGCCGGCGGCAATCGTCAGGGACTTGGCGTCGTGTGGGCTCCGGACGGCAGCGTGATCCAGGCTGGGCGCTGGGCGCGCGGCGAGCTTGTCGAGCCGGCACCGCGGTAAACGTTAGGGGAAGAACTGCGTCGCGCCGAAGCCGCGCGGCAGGCCCTGCATGGCGCCGGTGCCGAAGGGGCTGCCAAGACTACCGGCGAGGGCGTCGAAATCGGTCGACAAGGCGCTCGCGAACAGGCGCGACTTGGTGCCGGCGGGCAGGCCTTCGAGCTTGATGATGAAGGTACGGGCAAGCTGGCAAACATTAATGTTCTTCGCGAGGTCTGCCTGCATGTCCTGGGAGCGGGCGTCCATGCCGGACTGGATCAGGTTCATCACCTGCGGGTCTGACATCATCGAGAGGAAGGTTGAGCTGAGCGCGTTCTCGTCGTTGCGCGTGATCGTTGCATCGGCTGGCGGGGCGTTGCGGCCCTTGGCGACGAGATCGACCATGGTCGCGCCGGCCCGCATGCTCACCGCATAGCCTTCGCCGCCATAGCGGGTGAGGTCTGCGAGGTTCGCAGGGTTTAAAACATAGACCTCAAGTGTTTTCATGGTGCAGCCGCCGGCTTTGGACTCGACCATGTGCAGGGCTTCCCTCAGGATGCCGAGCGACTTGTCGAAGCCCTCGGCGCCGGTGCGGCCGAGTGCGCTGATGTTCTGCGGCGCGAATCCGATCGTCCAGGCGTTCATCGACAGGAAGAGATCGTCACGGTCGCCGCCTGCTGCCGCGGTGTCGGCCAGCTGATCGAGCAGGCGGTCGTGCTGCTCCGGGAAATGTGTGGCGAGGCTGGTCATGAAGGCTCGGCCGGAGTTATCCGGGAATGCTTCTTGCGCCAGTGCTTTGCGCATGGCGTCGCGATCGAGGCCGGCGATGACCTGCTCGATCGGGCGGACACTGGCACCGCCCACCATCGACATGAGCGAGGGTGCAGCGATGGCGGCCCCGGCTGACAGGAAGATGACCCCGGCGGCGAGACCGATGAACTTGTTGTCCATCGCGTCGGGATTGGCGATGCGGGTACGCACGGTCGGAGCATCCGGTGCGTCCGGTTCGACGGGGGGCGTGTAGGGCGGAGGGGCGGAACCAGCCGTGCGCTTCCCGAATGCCATGTCCCTGCTCCCCGAGGCTACTCGTTTATCGAGCGTAGGCGAGCATGATTTCGATCGCGTTAGCCGCGATCGATGAAACCTTGTCGATCGGGTAAGGCTTGTGGCCCTTGCCGCCCGTCGAGAAAGACTGCGACCAGTGCGAGCACGACGTACACTGCGAGCGCCGATGGACCGGCGCCTGCAATACTGTCGGAGGCCTCCTGCGGCAGCAGCATCGCGATGATCTGGACGGCGACGAGCAGCGCGACAAAGGCGGCGGCGGGCCAGGCTGTGAGTCCTGCGCGGGCGCGCTGCGCCGCCCAGAACATGCCGGCGACAGCAAGAAGACCAATCTCCACCGCCTGTTCGGCGACCGGCATGTTCCAGAGTCCGAAGCCGAGCTTCGGCCCTTCGGGATAGAGTTCGAGATCGGGACGATGGACGATGAGATCGAGCACCCAGTGCGAGAGCACGACTGCGCCGATCGCGATCGCGGCCCCCGTCGAGAGCCGGAGAAGTGTTTTCGACAGCAGCGTTGCGGCGACCGCCCAGGCGATGGCGGCGGGCAGCGAGTGAGTCCACGGCATGTGTTCGAGCACGAAGGCGCTGCCCGGGAGGGTGGGGTCGACCCGGCCTCGCTCGACACCGGCTATTATGAGCGCGGCCCAGCCGATGTCGACGAGTTGGGCTGCTGCGACCAGCGCCCACATCGGGGCCTTGGGCTCGGCGGCCTTTGCCGCGAGCGCCGCTGCGTAGTGGCCTGCAAACATCTGCGTCTCCCCGTGTGCCCAAGCTAGGCGAAGCGGCAGGATTCACAAGCTCGCTCGGTTCAGTCGAGCGTGGGGACAAACACAATTACGAAAAGCGGCGCAGCGAGGACGATCGCGAACATCGCGATGGTGATGCTTGTCGGGATGTGCGCAAGTCGCAACATGGCGGGCACTCGTGGCGAGACTCGGGATCAGTCTCTGCTCCAGATCTTATGAAATCGTTTGCCTGGATTGAGGCGCGGGCGCGACGCATCATGGCAGAACAAAAGATGACGCCGACGCTGCGTTATGGTGCGCTGCAATGCTGACAGATTCTGACGCGGCGGCATGATAGCAGGTTTGCTGGTCGATGGAGGATGAGATGGCGTCTTTGCCGCTGATTGGCGGGTGCATGTGCGGTGCGCTGCGGTATGAGGTGAACGCGGTGCCGGTGATGATCTACAATTGCCACTGCACCAACTGTCAGAAGATCAGCGGGTCAGCATTCAATATCTCGGTCATTGTAGTGGAGGCGGCGTTGCGATTCATCGCCGGATCGCCCGCACGGGTGGAATGGGTGTCGGACAAGGGGTCGACGCGCTGCGGCCTGTTCTGCGGCGTTTGCGGTACGCGGATCGTCAATGGCGGCGTTCCATCCACTGGCGTGTACAGCCTGCGGGGCGGGACGCTGGATGACACAAGCTGGGTGCAGCCAGTGGGCGACACCTATACACGCAGCGCGCAGCCATGGGTGCGCTTTGTCGAGGGTGGGCTGCGGGCGGAGACACTCCCTGCGGACTATGCGCCCTTCATTGCGGCATACCATGCGCAGGATCGGTTCTGAACGCTCAGCAGCAATCCCAGTTGTAGCGCACCTTGGAGAAGTCGCGGCAACGCAGGTCGTCTTCGTGCATGAAGAACCGTGCGACACCGGAATCGCCCCACATGATCCCGTCCGTGGTGTCGACGGTGAGCAGATTGAAGTCTCCGATCGCGCCTGGCTCGCTGTCGCTGCGTGGGTCTTCCTGCGTGAAGTTTGGGTAGCCGCCGAGACGTATCGGCGGCGTCTGAAGTGCGTTGTGATAAGCTGCCAGCTTAGCTTCGTCGTTGAAGATGTTCGGCAGCAACCTGCCCAGCCGATCGTCGGTTGGATCCACGGGCATTCATGACAGGCTGAACGTCAGCGCGATTGGTTCGAGCGGCCTGTCGCGTGGCGAGCAGTTATTCGAGGGATCGAATGCTGGATCGACTGGCGTTGCTGCGGGTGCACCGATCTCTTGATGGAAGACGCGGGCGAAATTTTCGCCGCCGTTTGCGTCGCAGAATGTACAGCCATAGAGTTCGTCACGGTCGATGAACATTTGCAGCAGGCCCGCCTCGGGGAATGGGGCAAGACCGGGCATTTCAGCGAAATTCAACTGCGCCAGCAGCATGAGCGGCCGGTCTGCCCGATCGACCGGACAGGCGATGCCTGCGGGCCACCATGGACGCCCTCCGAGCTGGCTGGAGGTTTTCATGCGCGGCGGGGAGCCATCGAAGCCGGCGGCGAACATCGGAAGCTCGGTTGCCGCGATGGCGGTGCCGGATGGCGACAGCCAGTCGAACATGCATTGTCTATGTCGGCGCGATCAGGTGTCGGTCTTGTCGTCGCGTTCGCGCCTTGCGCCGTCGAGTTTGCGGATTTCGGCGTCCTTTTGCTTCGTGTCGCTCTGCTTCTCGCCCTTGGTGCGGCCGAAGAGTAGGCGCCTGGCGGCGGCGTCGGTTTCCTTCTGCTCGCGTGCCTTGCGCTTTCGACGGTCGTTCAGGTTGACGATGTCTGCCATGATGTCGCCTGTTTGCGAAGACGAGCATCTTGCCTGCGTGCGCGCCGCGATCAATGGTCTGGATACCGGCAGTCTGTGAAAAACCGTTGCTTCAACGATTCAATGGGCGGCAGGCGCAGGTTCGGCGGCTGGCTGTGCAGGGAAATCGGCCTTCGGGATCATCGCGAAGGCGCGTGCGGCGCGGAAGTCGCCGAGTTCGAATGCAACCTTCCGTACGGTCTGATCCTTGGCGCGCGGGGCGGGCATCAGGTTGACCTGCACTGCCTCGCGCGGGTCGAGCAGCTCGAGCTGGTCGACGGCACCTGCATCAAAGGTAAATATCCAGATTGGCTCTCCGACCTCGTTCTTGCCGGCCATAACCTTGCCTGCCCAGATGAGGCGCGAGGTGGCGCGCGGGGGTGTGGTGAGCTTGCCGTCCTTGCCCGAGAGCGAGCCGAACCACGGGTCCGGCATTTTCTCGACGTCGCGAAAGACAAGCTGGGCTGAGGCAGGCGTTGCGCCGCGTGCGGGCATGGCGACGGCGAGGCGGAATTCGTCCGGCTTGCCGGGGGTTCGGCGCAGGCCGAAGATCAGACTGGAGACCTTGTCAGTCTGGCTGATCGCCCACTTGTCGTGTTCGGAGCGCGATGCGCCCCAGGTGGAGTTGGCTGCGGGGTATTCAATGTAGCTGGTCTTCACGAACTGGCGGTAGCTGCTCCGCACGGTAGCGGCGACGGAAACGACATCCGGGTGGCCGCAGCCGAGGTTCTTTGCGCGCTCGGACACTTCTGCGGCGAGACGGGCCATTTCGGAGCGGGTCTGCTTCGCGCGCAGGAGTTCGCCCTCGACTTGATAAAGGCCGGAGCGGAGGGCGAGGCGTTCACCGTCGGAGAACAGCGCGCAGGCCTTGTCGGCGGCGCTGATCGCGACGCGCTCGAGCCAGGTGCGGCGCAGGGCTGCGGCGTCGGCCAGCGCGACGGGCGCAATGGCGAGGGTAAGGAAGGACACGGAAAGGAAGCGCGCCAGCATGCTGGGCACGTTAGACTGGCCCGATTTAGGATACGTTTACGGCCGGTCCGCCGTCTCCTGGCGGAGTTCTTTGATCACGGAAACGATGCCGCACACCACCAGGCCGACGATAGCCGCAAGCACGTAGACGCCGATGCGCTGGGCCTCGGCGGTGGGCTGGGTGGCGATCAGGGTGGCTGTCTCGATCACGGGCTTGCCCAAATGGTTTATGCGGGTCGTCCAAAATGTTTGCAAAGCGGGCGCCAGCCTGCGGATTTGTGGTAAAGGCGCGCGATGCCTCGCGAGATTCCCACGCATATCTGGGTTTCGGCCCTGTTGCGCCGCGCCACCGGCGCGGGCGCGTTCGCCACGATCGTCCATCGCGGGGACGAAGACCGGGGCGATGTGATGGTGAAGGTAACCCGCGCCAGGGGGGAGGCGCAGCTCTATGCGCCGGCGCTCAACGCGGGGGGACCGAGCGCGTTCGAGCGGCTGGCTGCCGAAAACGAGGCGGGGGTGGATGTGCTGATCGCGAAGCGTCGTGGCTCAGACCGCGATCTCTGGGTGATCGAGATCGAGGATCGCGATGGGCGGCATTTCCTGACCGAGACCGTCCGCGATAACCCGTGACCGCCACCGGTGGGATGGCGTAAGCAGCGCGCTTCATGCGCAGTTGCGGCTGAGAAGCCCTTCCGGTCAGGTCGAGGGAGGCGCGGTCTCTGCCAGACTCGGTCGCGCCAGAATCGCGGTGAGCCACGCGCGTAGCGCCTGCGCATCGGCGTCCCAGGCGAGATCAGCGTGACGGAAGTCGACATAGGCGAGCGCGCAGGCGAGCGCGATGTCGCCAAGGTCTGGTTGGGGACGGTCGGGAATGTTGGCGTTGAAGTGCGCGACCGCGCGGCGGATGGCGTTGGTCCAGCGCGTGTTCCAGTCTGCTGATCGCTGGGGTTCGGGGCGGAGACGCTCCATCGTACGCAGGAAGGCGGCGTCGGCTATGCCATCGGCCAGTGCCTCGCGCGTGCGGCAGTCGATGCGGGCAGCGGGGTCCGTGGAGATCAGGCAGGGGTCGGCGGAAAGCGTGTCGAGGTATTCACAGATCACGCGGCTGTCGACGATGCAGCGGCCATCCGGAAGGACGAGCGCGGGCACTTTGCCGAGCGGGTTGGCGGCGTGAAGCTCGGGCGGGTTCGACATGGGGGAGGCGGGGACGATCGTGAGTTGCGGGGCTCGGCCCTTCTCGATTGCAACGACCCGGCATTTGCGGGCGTAGGGCGAGGTCGGGGAGTAGAGGAGGTTCATGTTCAGGTGCTGCTGGAATCACGGGAACCTACAGCGTGTTGAGCTGGGAATTCTAGCTGCAGTAGACCTTTCCCACGCTCCCCTGTATGCCCCCGCCCCATGGCCCTGACACCTGAAGAAGAAGCAGCGCGGCGGCGCACGTTTGCGATTATTGCGCACCCGGACGCCGGCAAGACGACGCTGACGGAGAATCTGCTGCTGGCGGGCGGCGCGATCCGCATGGCGGGCGCGGTGAAGGCGCGCGGCGAGCGGCGGCGGACGATGTCGGACTGGATGAAGATCGAGCGGGATCGCGGCATTTCGGTCTCGGCGTCGGTGATGACGTTCGAGTATCAGGACTGCGTTTTCAACCTGCTGGACACGCCGGGCCATGAGGACTTCTCGGAAGACACATATCGCACGCTGACGGCGGCGGACTCGGCCATCATGGTGCTGGACGCCGCGAAGGGCATCGAGCCGCAGACGTTGAAGCTGTTCGAGGTGTGCCGGCTGCGAGACATTCCGATCATCACTTACATCAACAAGATGGACCGCGAGGCACAGGAACCGTTCCAGCTGCTCGATGAGATTGAACAGAAGCTGGCGATGACGGCGTCTCCTCTTTACTGGCCGCAGGGGTCGGGCGAGCGGTTGCGCGGGATGCAGGACCTGCGCAATGGCGATTTCGTGACCTACCAGCGCATCGTGCAGCATGATGGGTCTGTCGAATTCAAGACGGAGCGCGTCGGCAAGGATCGCTTCGACGAGATGATGGACGCCGGTGAGCAGGCCGAGATGGCCGAGCAGGCCGAGATGGCGGTGGGTGTCTGCAAGCCTTACGACCATCAGAGTTATCGCGAAGGGCACATGACGCCGGTGGTGTTCGGATCGGCGCTTCGGCACTTTGGGGTGAGGGAGTTGCTGGACACGATCTGGCAGGAGGCACCTCCGCCGCGCGTGCAGAGGGCGAAGGTAAAGGGCAATCCTGTTTCTGTGGGGCCTGACAACAAGGAAGTCACCGGCTTCGTGTTCAAGATCCAGGCGAACATGGACCCCAACCACCGCGACAGGATCGCGTTCTTCCGCATGGTGTCCGGCAAGTTCCAGCGCGGCATGCGGCTGAAGACAGTTGCAGGCAAGCAGATCGGCATCACCTCTCCCGTCATGTTCATGGCGCAGGATCGCGAGATTGCGGACGAGGCATTCGGCGGCGATGTCATTGGCATTCCCAACCATGGCCAGCTGCGCGTGGGCGATGCGCTGTCTGAGTCAGGCAATGTACAGTTCGCGGGGATCCCGAATTTTGCGCCGGAGATTCTGCGCCGGGTGCGTACGAAGGATCCGATGAAGTCCAAGCACCTGCGCAAGGCGCTGGAGGGACTGGCGGAGGAAGGCGTGACGCAGTTGTTTACGCCGGAGATCGGCTCGGACATGATCGTCGGCGCGGTGGGACAGCTGCAGATCGAGGTGATGGCGGAGCGGATCGCGACGGAGAACAATCTCGAAGTTCTGTTCGAGGCGAGCCCGTGGGCGGCTGCCCGCTGGCTGGCGAGTGAAGATCGCGCGAAGCTGGATGCGTTCCTTGAGAGCAACCGGTCTACGGTGGCGAAAGACCTCGACGGTGCGCCGGTTTTTCTGGCGAAGAATGCGTGGGATGTCGGGTATGTCTCAGACAAGAACCCGGCCATTCGGTTCACCAAGACCAAAGAGCGCGTTTAGGCGCAAATGCTGCTGTCCGTCGGATTTCTTGACGGCGGCCTGCTTCGGTCGCAATTTCATGCTTGAGCTGAGGGCCTGAAGCCGGAGGGTTCCATGATAGTCATTGTTTCTGCAGAATTCTCTCGGGTCGCCGGCGCGTGCGCGCTCTGATGCGCAGCCCTCGAGCGGCAGGCGCCACCTTGCCGCTGACAGATACTTTCCGATGACACTTGGAGACTATGGCTGGAGCGATACACTCCAGGAGGATTTCGCCCCTTATGCGGCGCTGGGCCTGATCCCTGCGCGCGTGACAGCGCATCACAGGGCGTTGTGGCGGCTGGTTTCGTCCGAGGGCGAACTCAACGCTCGCATGAGCGGGAAGTTCGCGCTCGAGGCCGGGCCTGGCGAACATCCGGCCGTGGGAGACTGGCTGGCGGTTAGCCGTGTGGACGTATCAGATGATGCGATGATCCACGCGCTGTTGCCTCGCCGCAGCATGTTCACGCGGCGCGCCGTCAGCGATCCCGGCATGCAGGTGGTGGCGGCAAACGTCGATGTTGCATTTCTGGTCGCCGCGATGAATGGCGATCTGAATGTCCGGCGGCTGGAGCGCTATCTCGTTGCGACGCGCGACAGTGGCGCTGCACCTGTCATTGTGTTGACCAAGGCTGACCTGAGCGAGGACCGCGCCGGGGCCGAAGCTTCTGTCGAAGCGATTGCCGGAGACGCGCCGATTGTCGTTGTGTCTGCGAAACAGGGCGAGGGCCTCGATGCGCTGCGTGCGTGGTTGAGGCCCGGCGTCACAGCGGCTCTGCTGGGTAGTTCCGGCGCGGGGAAGTCGACGCTGCTGAATGCACTGGCGGGTAGCACGCTGATGGATACGGGCGCCATTCGCGAGGGGGACGATCGTGGGCGTCACACGACCACCCATCGTGAGTTGTTCCGCCTGCCGGGCGGCGCGCTGCTGGTCGATACGCCCGGCATGCGCGAGCTTGGCCTGCTCGACGTTGAAGAGGCGCTCGATGTCAGCTTTGACGACGTGACGTCACGGTTTACCGAATGCCGCTTCAACGATTGTTCGCACGGTGTTGAACCGGGGTGCGCAATTGCGGCGGCGCTGGCCGATAGATCATTGCCCGCGGAGCGCTGGGCGGCCTATCTCAAGCTGCAGAAGGAGCTGGAGTTCGTTGCAACGCGCGACAGCCCGGCTGCTCAGGCTGCCAAGCGCGCCAAGTGGAAGCAGGTCCACAAGGCGCAACGCGCAAAGCACAACTACCGTAGAGATAACGACGACGGGTAAGGGAGTATGGCGTTGCGAGTCAGCCGTTGGTCAGGCGGCGAACTTCCGCCACGCCCACCACGACGCCGTGATGGCGGTGACGATGAAGGCGACGCCGGCGATGCTCATGAAGCCTTGCAGGTTGCGGGTAATGAGATCGCCGCCGATGGCGGTGCCGACGGCCTGTCCCAGGTAGAGCACTGACGTGTTCAGCGCGACGGACGCGGATGCGAATGCCGGCGCGACCGAGATCAGGCGCGCCTGCTGCATCGAGATGCCGGCGCCGAAGCCGAGGCCCCAGATGAAGACGCTGCCGAGGGCGAAGGTCAGGGTTGACGAGAAGATGGACCAACCGATGAGGCCTGCAGCCATGGCGGAGAGGCAGATCAGGTGCATCCGCGCCGTGCCGAGGGATGAGACCAGCCGCGCTGCGAGGATCGATCCCATCAATCCCGCCGCGCCAGAGAGGCCAAGTGCGAGGGCGACACCGGATGAGTCGGCTTGGCTTACGCGGCGCAGTTCTGCGGCAAGGTAGGGATAGAGGGTAAACTGGCCGGTGATCTGAAGGCAGGTCGCAGCGAGCAGGATTAGGATTGCCGGCCGCGTGAGGACGTCTCCCCATGCGCGGAGCGACATGGGGATCGGGTACAGCGTGGCGGGCATGAGCAGTATCACGCCGATTGCAGACAAGAGCGCGGCGATGGCGATGCCGGCATAGATGCTGCGCCAGTTTAGGGCCTCGCCGAGAATGCTCATGAAGGGGATTACCACTGCGGTGGCGACGGCCCAGCCCATGAAGACGAAGGCCACGGCGCCAGCACGGCGCTCTTCCGGCACCATCAGTGTGACGGCGCTTGCGGCCTGCGGCGTGAAGATGGCGGCGCCGCTGATCATCACGAGCCGCGTGACCATCAGAGTTGCGTAGTCTGGGGCGAACACCGACGCGGCATGGCCTGCGGCGTAGAGCAGGAGGGACGCGGCCAGGAGCGTGCGGCGGTCGATGCGGTTGGTGAAGAAGCTGAAGGTCGGGGCACCGATGCAGAGGATTACGGCCCCCCATCCGATCAGCGCGCCAATTGCGACGGCGGTGACGCGGAGGTCTGCGGTCATGGCGTTGATCATCGCTGCGGGGGCGAGGACGCCCGAGCCGATGACGATGTTGCCGAGGAAGAGGAAGATCAGCGCGACGCGAATGTTCACCGGTTTTGCGAGTCGCTCCGCGTGAGGGGTTGCAACTCGCGGCACCGGCATGCTGCATCTCTTTCGTGGCGTGGCGTGGCGTCGCGCCGCTGTCATGGCGGACTTGGTTAGTCCGGCGACATATTTCGAAGACAGCTGACCTGATGAAGTGACTAAGGCAGGGTCAGCGATGGCGGCGGGCTGACGCGGCCGTCGGGTCGGGCCTTGGCGAGCATTCGCTGAAAAGCGGGGCGGGCTTCGACCTTCTTCTGCCACGTGGCGATGTAGGGGTACTTAGCGGGGTCGGCGACGTTCATGCGGATGGCGTAGCTAATGGGGAAGACCATCATGATGTCTGCTGCGGTGAATTGCGATCCGCCGAACCAGGGGTGTTTCGCGAGGTGGTCCTCGGCGAAGCGCATGGCGCGTTGCCCGTCGGTTTCGTTGCCCCGCGGCGCCTTGCCGTCGGTGGCACGGGCGACGCGATAGTCGGCCACGGCGTCTGAGGCGAGCGTGCCCTCGGCATAGTGCATGAATCGGAGGTGCGTGGCGTAGTCGGGTGAGTTGACGTCCGGCACGAGGCTGCCGCCGCCATGGCGGTCGAGCAGGAATTCGAGAATGGCGCCGGATTCGACCAGCAGCTCGCCATTGTAGAACACGGTCGGCGCGACGCGCATGCCGGGGTTCACGGCCTGGATGTCGGCGAAGGAGCCGGCGACGTCGCCGCGGCGGAATTTGAGTTCATAGGGCAGGCCAAGCTCTTCGCACAGCCAGACGACACGCTCCGAGCGGCGGCCTTCGGCGTGATAGATGACGATGCTGGGGCTGGCGGTTTGGATGCTCGGGGCTGCAGGCGTGGTGCAGGCCGTCGGCATGGCTGCGAGCATCATGGCGAGAAGCAGCGTGCGGGCTGGTTTCATGTCGGTCTCCCCGTGATCCGGACTTTTGTACGCCGGTTGACGGCAGGGTAGCATTGATTGGGAGGGCGTCGTCCAGCTTTGGTTCGCGAGTTGCAGCAGCAGGTTCGGCGCTGAGCGCCGATTGCCGGGCAGGGCCCGGCGGTCCAGACAGGATGCTGCCACATCCCCGGCGGCAGGGGGGCGGCATTGATCGCTGCATACGCAAGCGGCAGTGTCAGCGCCATTCCCGACAGGAGCTTCTCCGATGATCGAATTCTGGACCAATCCCATGAGTCGCGGACAAATCGCGCACTGGATGCTGGAGGAGTTGTGCCAGCCCTATACCATCAACTGGCTCGATTTCGGGCCGGGTGGAAACAAGGGTGCGGACTTTCTGGCGGTCAATCCGATGGGGAAGGTGCCTACCGTTCGGCATGACGGGAAAGTCGTGACGGAGGCGGCCGCGATCTGTCTTTATCTCGCGGATGCATTTCCGCAGGCGAAGCTGAAGCCCTCGGACGCGGCGGACCTTGCGGACTACTATCGCTTCACGTTGTTTGCGGCGGGACCGATGGAGCAGGCTGTTACGGCACGGGCGCTGGGGTGGCAGGTTCCTGAGGGTCGCGATGGCATGGCGGGTTTCGGGTCTTTCGATGCAACCGTAGGTGCCATGGAGAAGATGCTGACCGGGCGCGACTATGTGTGCGGCGAGACATTTACCGCGGCGGATGTGTATGTCGGCAGCACTATCGATTGGGGGCTAGAGCGTTTCATATTTTGGTGGAAGCATATCCCGCTCCGACGATGTAGTTGCTGCATTCGGTCGGGCTGATGGCTTTCACGATCCTGCCTGTTTCTTCGATCACGGCGTCGATGGTTCGC
>Ga0163144_10021608_pt1 | contig 12783 bp, 14 predicted proteins | sample OliLak19BULKMAT1_FD_123175 | JGI IMG/M metagenome (GOLD analysis project Ga0163144, IMG submission 123175) | Freshwater microbial mat bacterial communities from Lake Vanda, McMurdo Dry Valleys, Antarctica - Oligotrophic Lake LV.19.BULKMAT1 | ecosystem: Environmental > Aquatic > Freshwater >...
CCGGGAGGAAAATCAAAAGCAAAAATCCGGCGTGCAAAAAGCCAACAACAACCAAACATTGACCGCCTGCCTCGTAGCGTAATCAACCGCCCTCTGGGGTCATTGATTCAAAAACGCGCCGCCAACCAGTGTTTGATGTGAGCGGTTTTCAGCTCTGCTTGCGTCATCTGAGCGAGATCAAAGGTCGATAAGGCGGCAGTCTGTACCCGTCCCCAATGGTACGAATTCCGACGATTGGATTGACCGGTATCCCAGTATCCCGGAGCGTCGGGCACGGGTGGATCGGCCAACAACCCATCCTCGTTGCTCCAAATGTAGAGTTGTTGACTGCCGGTGGGTTCCGTAACCGTCGCCACCCGGTATTCGCCCAACACGCTGGTGACACTGGCGCTGGAAAATGACGTTGTCCCGTAGGGAAAATCCTTCCGTTATAGGGTCTGGCACCTGGTTCCCCCCTTAGCCGGCCTTCAGAGTTGGAGAAGTTGGTCTGCGCCAAGGACGCGAAAGGCCGCACAGCCTGTCTATAGAACAACTGTCTCCTTTGCCTCGTCCATCTCTGGATGGTAGCATCTCCTGTGTGAAAACCATGTCCTACGTCCTATACCGGGAGGACGAGTTTGTCGTCGCGCAATGCCTTGAAGTGGACGTTTCTAGCTTTGGCTCCAACCATACTGAGGCGGTGGCCAACCTGAAGGAAGCCGTGGAACTTTATTTCGAGGGCGAATCGGGTGGCGCCTACACCCCCGTCAGCGAAGTCGTCGTCGGGCAAGAGATGGTCAATGCCTAAACGCCTTGGTTCCTCCGAGATCATCCGCGTTCTCCTACGGCACGGTTTTATTCCTGCCTCCCAGAGGGGCAGCCACGCGAACTACAGGAACGCCGCCGGACGCATCGTCATCGTGCCCCATCCGAGGAAGGAACTGCCCATCGGCACCACCCGTGCCATCATCCGTCAGTCCGGACTGACCCCGGAAGACTTGGGGTTCTGATGAACAATGCGTCGCCGGAGACAATCCCGGTCAAATCGAGAGCCTTGCTGGCCGCCGGGTGAAGCTCATGGCGGCGGAGGGGAACCAGGTGCCAGACCCTCTATTGGAGTGACTCAACGGCGAGGAGGATCCGCATTTGGGCGGTGATCTGGATCATGGGTGGGCTTTCCAGAAGGCCTCGGCCAAAGCGACCCAGGCAGCGGGGTCCGCACCGGTATGAATGACCAATCGAGGTGAGGGCCCGGCCACGAGTTCCGCCGTTCCCCGGGACGTGCTCGAACCCGGGGGCGCGGCCAGCTTCAGTTCGACGAATCCGCTGGGGTGGGCCGGGAGCGAAGAACCTGGGGCGACGCTCTCCTTCACTAGCCGTTGGACCTGATAGAAACTCACCCCAAGGGATCGAGCGACCAGACTGACGCCGTGGGTCCTTGCCAAGGCGCAGGCGGACGGCCAGAGCGAAGCGGGCAAGTGCGGCCGGCCCCGCTGGCGCTGGCGCCAGGATTTCAATTGCCCTCGAAGTCGGTGCAGATCCGTCGCGGAGAAGGTCGGCTCGCTCATTCCTGCCGCTCACCCTGCCAGTTCCCCAATTGACCCCGCACGCACGCTTACCGAGGGGACACGTTCAACTCCCGGTTCCAGGTTGAAACCGGAGCGGTAAAACTGAAGTCGAATCCGCGGACATCGGGTCGCGGGCCAGGCTGGGACCGACCGAAGTCCCGCTCAACGCCGCTTGGGGCGAATGAGAATGACCTTCTTGTCGCTGCCTTCGACCTCAACACTGGAGGTTTCGACGTCCGGATCCTCCTTCAACGCGTTGTGCACGACCCACCGGTCGTAGGCGTTCATCGGTTCCAGTTCCAGAATATCACCCCACCGACGCACCTTCTCCGCCGATTCCAGGGCGCGCTTGACCAACTGCTCCCGCGCCTGCTGCCGATAGCCGCACACATCGAGAATGATCCGGGGGATCTTCGCGTCGTGGTGGAATACCAACCGGTTAAGTAGGTATTGCAGTTCGCTCAAGGTCTGACCGGATCGACCGATTAGCCGGCCCGGATCATCCGTCTGGATGTCGAGCAGGATCTGGTCATCCATGGGCCGTTCTTCGATCGTGACGCTGAATCCGAGCGTTTGCAGCATCTGGTCCAGCGTGGCCTTGGGGTCAATGGAGGGCGTCTCGTTGGGGGGCGTCTCGTTCACAGGAAAAGGGCAGATTAGGGGTAATGACGGGTGGTGCTCACGCCTTTTTGCGCTGGGGCGGCGACGGTGGCGAGGCCTTTCCTTCGGCCTTCTCGTCTTTCATGCGCGTGAGCTTGGTCTGCAGAACGCTCAACAGGTTCTGAGCCGTCCAATACAGCGTCAGTCCCGAACTGTAATTGTAGAGGAAGACCACGAAAAACACGGGCATGTACTTCATCATCTTCTGCTGGGCCGGGTCCATCTGCGGCGACACCGGAGTGAGGTGGGCCATCCAGAGGGACGTGCACCCCATCAGCAAAGGCAGCAAATTGAAGGGTAGACCGACGCCGACGACGCCGAGGAAAGGAACCCAACCGAGGCCGGGAATGGTGAACAGGGTGTCCGGGGCGGCCAGATTACAGACCCACAGGAACGAGGCGCCGCGCAACTCAATGGCCGTTCGCAACATGAAGAAGAATCCGATAAAGACCGGGAATTGAATCAGCATGGGCAAGCAGCCCGCGGCGGGATTCACCTTGTTCCGCTTCATGCACTCCATCGTCTTTTGCTGGAGTTTGGTCGGCTCGTTTTTGAATTTCTCACGAATTGCCTGCAGCTCCGGTTGGATCGCCTGCATGCGTTTCATGGACCGAGTACTGATCGCCGTCAGGGGCCAGAAGAGCGCTTTGATGATGATGGTCAGGGCGACGATGGCCCAGCCGTAGGACGGAATGAAGTTGTGGAGACCATTCAGACATAGCAGCAGACCCTTGGCGAAAAACCCAGTGAACCCGGAGTAATCCATGACGGACTCCAGATCGAGCTTCATCCGGGAGAGGGTGAAATATTCCTTGGGTCCGGCGTAAAGACTGAACTTGTGCTCCTGGGCCTGGCCTGGGGCGAGGGTTGCCGGGGCGAACACCAAGGCCGCCTGGTAAACTCGGGGATCGGCGTTTAGTCGGCCATCGGCTTCGCGTTCCGCCGCGCTGGGTTTGGGTAGGGGAAAATCACGAACGATCAACTGGTTGGCGGGATGATCGGGCACCGCGATCAGGGCAAAAAAGCGATTATGGACGGCGGCCCAAACGACATTGCTGGTTCCGGCGACGAATTCGGTGCGGGGAGTTCCGGGGAAACAGCCCATCATCCGGTTGGCAAACCAGCTCATGTCGATGTGTTCGGCAGTCGCGCCATTGTACCAATGTGCTCCCAACCATTCGCCGGTTTCATGGCGATCCTGCGACGAGGCGCTGCCAATCACGAGGTCTCCTCCCGGAACCGCCACCACTTGGGTGCCGGTGTTCTCAAACCGGACGTTCACCTGAAACACGTAGTTACTGGCGATCCGGTATTCCTTAATCACCCGCAAACCGGTCGGCAGATCCAGTTGCGCCCGAACGACACCGCCGGAGGACTTGAGTTGGTATTCCTGATCGGTGCCCAGTCCCGGGGCTCCAAATTGAACGAAGGCGGGGGAAAAGGCGGGATCGTTCAGGGTGGCGAGCTCGGTGGCCTGGGGTTGGCTCTTATTTCGGCACCCGACCACGGCCGGATATTCCTTAAGCTCAACCAATTTGAGACCCCCGCCCAGCGAAGTAAACGTGGCGCGAACCTGGTCATTCTCCAGGAGCAACGTTTTGCCCGGAGTCGACGACAGCAACTGCGTGGGCGGCGCGACCAGTGCGCCGGAAGGCGGCAAGGCGACGGCGGAATTGGAGACGCCGGGGAGGACGTTCATGGTACCCGCGCCCACCTTAGTCAGCTCCACGGAATTCGTGGATCGGGGCGCCCCAGGTTTGGGTGGGTACAGCTTGGTGACCAACACTGGCCAAGCCAGCATCAGACCAAATGCGACGATGAGGATTCCAATCCCTTTGCGATCCATGCGTAAGTCTCAGGAAAAAATTCGGACTGAATCCGGCACCCGGTCGATTCCGGAGCCACACCAAGGATGACACCGGCAGACCCGCTTCACCGCTAAAACACCTCCACCAACCACTCCGTGACGCTCCACCGCCTCTAAGGCATACGCTGAGCAGGTCGGATAATACCGGCAGGCTCCATGGACTCCCAGGACGACATTCTTAACGGGAGACACAATCACCCGATAAAACCGCAACAGAAGGAGGACACTAAACCGGATTGGATTCATGGCACAGGAGGAGCGACGGCGACCTCTGCCGGCTTCAACAGTCGAGCCTGGCGCAGCGCGATCAGAAAATCCGTCTCAACCTGAGCGTAACTCCGACCCGCAATCGAGCGACGAGCCACCAGGATGGCCATCACCGGTTTCATCAGGTCAAATTGATGCCGGCGAAACACTTCCTTGAGCAGACGGCGCGCCCGGTTACGAACTACGGAACCACCTATATTCTTGCTGGTGACCACTCCCAGTCGGGAATGGGCGAGGGGAGTATTCGAAGCCAGCTGCCAATTCAAAACGAGGCACCCCTGAACCTGGCGGTAACCTTCATTTTTTAGGCGGACAAAATCTCCACCCGCCCGCAGCCGTTGTTCCCGGCGCAGACGCAACCGGGGACGGGGCGTCGCGGACATGGCGGGGAATCGCCGGCGACCTAGACCGGAGTCAGGCGCGTCCGACCATTCCGGCGGCGACGGTTAAGGATCATGCGGCCACCCTTAGTGGCCATGCGGGCGCGGAAGCCATGCTGACGAACGCGGCGAATCTTCGAAGGCTGGTACTGACGTTTCATGATAGACAGGCGCTCCCGGCTGGAGCAGAGCGGCGAAAGCTATCAATCGAGACCGTTGCGTCAACCCTCATGTCCCAACGAATGAGGTTCTATCGCTAAAATCGGGTGGGACGCCTCCCTCAAAGCGGTTGGAGCGGCGACCGGGAATCCCATTTTCAAACTGCCGCCAAACCGGCCGTTTTAACCGTGGGCCCCAGGGTTCGCAGAGCCTCGAAATCCTGATCGGCAACCCGGGTTCGCGGATGGAAGATAAATTCGTGCCGTCCCTCCGGCAGCGTTGCCAGCACGGCCCTTATTTCTGCGGCGTTCATGCACCTAAACCGATCGATACCCCAGACAGAATCGGCCGCCGGCCAGGCCGGTCCTGCCGGTGAAATGAACCGATAGCCGGCCGCGGCCCGGGTTAAGGCACTGCGCCAATCGCGGGCGCCCCCAAACAAGCGAAACCGCAACCCGCGCTGCCAACCGACCGGCTCTGACGCCAAAACCTCGGCCAACACGCGGCGCACCCAGGGGTGAAAATGAAGGTGATGATGCGAATTCACAAACCGACAGGGCAGGCCAGTCGCCTTGAATCGCCGCCACTGTTCCTGAATTTCCGCCGCGATCAGGGATCGATTGGACCGTCCCCAGCCCAACTGCAACCCAGCTTGCATAGGCGAATTCCCCCAGGGCCACCGCTCGCGAGTCACCGGCCGCGAGTCGCACAGATGCACGTGCCAGCCAAGCTCCAGTTCCGGATTCCGCCGGGCCAACTCCACCGCTTCGGCCGTACCCGGCTGCCCGATCATGAGGCCGGCTCCCGTTAAAGCCCCTTCCCGATAGGCCTGCACGATCGCGTCATTTACCTCCGCGCCCAGTCCGAAGTCGTCGGCCATGAACATCACGCGTCTCATCCAAAACTCTTACCTCCGAAGCATTGAGCAAACCCGCTGGATTTGCGAGGTTTGCTTTGCGGCGGAGAGTTGGTACTTACCCGCGCGGATTCAACCACAATGGCGTCTTCCTCCCCAGTCCTGGTGACCGGTGGCACCGGCTTCATCGGCCGGCACCTAGTGCGCCAGTTGCAACAGGAGAGAACCCCGGTCCGTCTGCTCGTCCGTTCCGCCCGAAAAGCCGAGGCCCTCTTCGGGCCCAGCGTGGAACTTGTCGAAGGGGATCTGACCCGGGCGGCCGACGTGACCGCCGCCTGCCGGGGAATCAGCCGGGTCTTTCACTTGGGGGGCTATTATCAGTTCGGCCTCCGGCACCGCACCGAACTCTGGCAAACCAACGTCGTGGGCACGACCCATGTTCTGGAAGCGTGTCGGCGGCTGGGAGTTGAGCGGTTGATTCATTGCAGCACGGCGGGCGTTCTTAAATCCAACCATGCCGCCCGGACCCATCGCGACTTTCCCGCTCACCCTCCCGCCGGTTGTTATTACAAGATCTCCAAATGGCACGCCGAACAAGCGACCTTGACCGCCGCTCGCCAGGGACTTCCGGTCGTGATCGCCAGCCCGACGGCTCCACTCGGACCCGGCGACGAACGGCCTACGCCCACGGGCCGAATGCTGCTTGATCTGGTCAAAGGACGTTTCCCGGTATGCACCCGCACCGGACTCAATGTGGTGGCGGTGGAAGATGTTGTGGCCGGACTGCTGGCAATTAGTGCTCAAGGTCAGGCGGGCGAACGCTATATTTTGGGGCACACCAATCTCTGGCTCGTCGAACTGCTCCAACAGGCCGCCCGCCACGCACAGGTCCGGCCTCCGCGCGCCGTCGTTCCCTGGCCCTTGGTCGCCGTGGGCGGAGTGCTGGCGGATGCCTGGGGCTGGCTCGGCGGTTCCGGGGGCGACCGACTCTGCTGGGAAACCGCCTTCTTCGCCCGGCAACGTCAGTTCTTCGATTGCTCCCACAGTCATGAGGCTCTGGGATGGCGGCCAAAGAAGTCCCTCGACGAGACCCTGGCGGCGGCCATCGCGTGGTTTACCACCCGATGACGAACCTCAATGCCGCGCTGGTGGGCTGGAGTGGGGTGGCCACCAGTTGGTGGTTGTTGGCCGTTCTCCTGGTGGCCTGCAACCGACGAAAAAACCGAGTCCCGAACACCGACTCAGCCCGCGAATCCCACCTGGAAGCGCTGGACTCCAGTCCGGCACGCTCGCCTGTTCCTGCGGCTTCCGAACACCGACCAGAAACCAGCGCTCCCCGGATCGCAACGCGCGTTGATGCCCCCCAGTCGCGACCAACGGGGATCCAGGAAGCCTCCCCTTCCCTCACCGTCTTCAAGCCCCTGCCCCCAGTCGCGGATGAAGCGGGCGGCGCCGCCTTGCGGGCGGCCGTGGAATCCTTCATCGCTCAACTAGGAGAAACGGACGAACTCATCTTGGGAATTCCCCAGGACCTGGCCGCCATCTGGCGACCGACCGTCGTCCGCTGGCGCGAACAGTTCCCCTCGGCCCACATCATCGAATGCTGCCAGGCCTCGCCCCGCCACCACGCCAATCCCAAAGTGGCCTGGCTCGAGGTGCTCGCCCCCCGAGCCCAGGGCGACTGCTGGGTCTGGTCGGATGCCGACATTATCGCGTCGCCCGGCTTGCTGAACGCGCTCCGGGAGGAACTGGAGGCCCACGACGCGGGCGCCGTAACCACCGCGTATTGCGTGCGCCAGGTCCTGGCCGCTCCAGGCCTATTGGACGCCCTCTTCGTCAACACTGACTTTCTCCCCGGCGCGCGGTTGTTGGGCTGGTTGGGGCCGGTGCGCTTGTCGTTTGGGGCCGCGGTCATTTTTCGCGCGTCCGAATTCCAGCAGAAGGTGCGCTGGACTGATCTGGGAACCTGCCTCGCTGATGACTACGCCCTGGGGCAATACCTCGCACCGGTGGTCATCAGCACTGAACTCGTGGAAACCTGCGCGCTGCAAACCCGCTGGAGTGACGCGCTTCGCCATCTGCACCGGTGGCAAAAAACGATCCGTTGGTGTCGTCCGGGAAGCTTCGCCGCTCTGCTCTTCATTATGCCGCTTTTCGGCTGGCTCCTGCGCTGCGCCTGGGCTCCGACCGATCCGCTTTCGTGGCTCGGTCTGAGTGCACAATGGGGCGTGGAAGCGGTCACCGCTGGACTCATCCTGGCGACGTTGCGGTTTCGCTCGCTCGGGAGGCATCTTTGGATCGTGGCGTTGTGGCCTGGGATTCGCCTGGTCGGGTGGATCTCCGGTTGGTTGCCGATCCCCGTCATGTGGGAACGAAACCCCTGGCGTACGCCCCGCCAAGCCTCGGAATCTAGTTCCCCGTTCGCCTCCGCAAAACCTGATTACGAACCACGGCCGAAATCAGAGGCGGTTCAGCGCGAATCCTGATGCGCTCGCAGGGCCCCTGGAATTAAAAAACCGGCTGTTGTTGGCCCTACGTCGTCGATGCGGTCCGGCGTTCGCGCAGGCTGCGGAAAAATTCGAATCCCTCCCGCAACCGCCGCACGCAGACATCTTTGTCGGCCAGCATGGTTTTCACAATGCGCAGGATCGGTTTAGGCCGGAAATACCAGCGGTGATAGAACCGCTCGACCGCTTCAAAAATCTCTTCCTTGCTCAACTCGGGATATTCCAAAGCCGCGCTCTGATAGCCGCCCTCCTGCACAATCCCCTTCCCGGCAAACCATCCGTTCGTCCGCGCCTGTTCGTACAGCTCCGTCCCCGGATACGGCGCCGCCAGGCTGACTTGAATGCTGAACACATCGAGTTCCTGCGCGAACCGAATGGTCCGCTCAATGGACTCCGGCGTCTCCACAGGTAATCCCAGAATAAAGGTTCCGTGAATGGTCACCCCGACGCGGTGACAGGCTTTCGTGAATTGCCGCATCTGCTCGGTGTTCACGCCCTTTTTGATGTTCTTCAGGATTTCGTCACTCCCACTTTCATAGCCCACCAAAAACAGGCGCAACCCGGCATCTCGCAAGTGTCGAATGGTCTCTTCATTCACATTGGCGCGGCTGTTGCAGCTCCAGGTGAGTCCGAGGGGCGCCAATTTGTCAGCAATTGCCCGAGCGCGCGGCAAATTCGCGGTGAAGGTATCATCATCGAAGAAGAACTCCTTCACCTCGGGAAACAGTCCCTTCAGATAGGCCATTTCCGCGGCCACGTTCTGGGCCGAACGAACGCGATACTTGTTTCCGCCAATGGTCTGCGGCCAGAGACAAAAGGTGCATTGCGCCGGACAACCCCGACCGGTGTAGAGGCTGAGATACGGATGGAGTAAATACCCAATGGAGTACTTCCGAATATCCAGGTCGCGCTTATAGACGTCGGCCACCCAAGGCAGAACATCCATGTCGGCAATCATTTCCCGGGCGGCGTTGTGTTGGATTCGGCCATCCCGGGCGCGATAGGACAGGCCCGCAATGGTCTCCAGTGGTCGCCCGGCCCCGACTTCCTGACAGGTGAAGTCGAACTCGCGGTGCCCGACCCAATCAATGGCGCGCGACGCCTCCAGGGTCTCTTGGGGCAAGGTCGCCGCGTGGGCGCCTACGAAACCAATCCGGGTTCCCGGTCGCTGATCCCGAATCGCCTCGGCGACCCCGCAGTCGTTGGCCAGGGACGGGGTCGACGTATTGATGATCACCTGATCGTGAGCGCGCGCGACTTTCAGACAGTCTTCGATCGTCAAGCCGTGAGGCGGACAATCCAGCAACCGCGATTCCGGCGTCAGGGCGGCCGCCTGAGCCAGCCACGTGGGATACCAAAAGCTGGTGACCTCCCGCCGGGCCTGATAGCGCGAGCCAGCCCCGCCATCGAAACCTTCGATTCCGGGCGGACAGAGGAACAGAGTACTCATCGATTCGCCAGGGGTTGTCCCGGTTTCGAGCCCCTGGGGTCAACATATTCCGGAGCAACACACTCGCCCAAAGTCAGCTTCGCCCGATGGAATCGGCATTCCGCCGGGTGGCTGACCCGAGTCGTCTCAGGTCGGCCGGTCTCCGAGTCTGATTTTAACGCGCCGTGAGGGCGATTTGCTCATAGATTTTCAGGGCGCGCTGGTAGTCTTCGATCAATTCCGCTGGGGCAATCCCCTGGCTGCGGGCGATCTCTTCTTTGACCCGACTGACCAGCCAATCGGCTTCCACGCGCCGCGGCCGCACCGAACTTCCCACCACCGGGAAATGCCAGGGGGCCGTATGGGCAAAGCGAATCCGGCCACCCGGTCGCTTTTCAAAACAACGCCAGGCCAACCAGGAGCTCATCTCCGGCTTGAACGTCGACGTGAGCACCGTCTCAAAGCCCCCCGTCGCGGTCGGCCGGTTCTGCGGCTCGAAGCGTTCCTGAACAAGGCCGTTCACGATCAGATCCACGCTCTCCAGCGGTTGCTGGCTTTGGACCGTACATTCGAGGGAAACCGCCTGGGGTGGGACAGACTCCACGATCGTGGCCCCCGGCCCTTGTTCCCCGGCCTTCGCGAACAGCATCGGACCGGTCGTCACAAAACTCTGGCCCGCCGTCAGCCCGCGCATCCAGGCGTCGTAGCTGAACGGCTCATCCAGATGAACATAAACGCGGCTGAATCCGAGCGGCACCGGATGGACCCCGTTGGCCGTTCCCGCCGAGGGACGCAGATCAAATCCACAGTTCAATAGGGCGTAATACGTTTGAAATCCGTAGAGCGTCCAGTCGCGCTCCGTGTACGTTCCGGTGCCCACACCCATCCACGCCGGGGCCGGCACCGCCCAGTCCCGAATCGCATACTCCGTCTGCCAATGGTGATTGTTGGCCAATTCGAACAGATCGATCTTCAGCAACGGCACCACCGCAATGGACCAGGGCCAGTTGTGCTTCTCCAGATCGAGCAAGGCCCCTTCGGTGCGCGCTTTCTTCTCCAGTTCACGGAGCGGCAGAAGTGGAGTTTCGAAACGGGTGCGATGATTCAGGATCAGCACGGCCCCCAGCGTGTGACTGGCCGCTCCCGTGCGGAAGATTTCGTACTCGGTGTTCCGCGGATGCCAAACATGCGTGGGATCAATGACCACCGGCACTTCGCCAAAGGCTCCGGGAAATCCCTGAGTACTCGCACTGGGTGACACGGTAGACACCGTGGTCCAATCCACCATCGGCAGGCTGATGTTCACATCCTCGGCCAACATCACTTGGGGCACTTCCAGAGGATTGCGGTGATGGTGGAGATCGCCGGAATACCAACCGAGTTCAGGGAGATTAATCCAACGCCGCAGGCGGAAGGTGAGCCGCGGCAGGCCGCTCTCAACCTGCACCTCGCGGGTTTCCGGCAGCCATTCCTTGCCATGTTCGATCGTGAAGGTATAGCGACCGGGCGGAAGCTCCACCTTGAAGGGATGGGCTGACACCGTCGTGTGCAGTTCCACCGCATTGGTGTTGGCCCCATTCCGACGCTCGTAACGGATGGCGGAACCCAGAGCGTGCGCGGATTTCGGGAAATACCAGGTTCCATCGATCCCTCGGATGTAGAGACGGGCCGGGAGCGGTGCGCCCGATTCGTCTGCGACAATTTCCCCCATCACCATGACCTCCGGTCGGGCCGCCTGACGCTGCTGAATAATCGTCAGCGGCTGCGTCGGCTTGACCTCGGTTCCCATGTACCGGGCCAAATCCCGCAAGGCGACGGCCTTGAATCCGTTCGTCGCGAGGTAATTCATATACTCGGCGAAACGTTCGGGCGGGGTGTTAACCCAGGGATGCTCGCCGTCAGGAGCGCCGTGAAACTGCAGGATCGCGATCCGTCCGTCCCGCGCCTGATTCGCGGCTAGCTTGAAATCCTCCAGGGTCCAGTCGGGCCGGGCATCTCCGGCGGAGGGCAAGAGCAGCGGATGATCCCGACCGGGCTCGTAAGCAAACCCGCGTCCCCACTCGTAGGGGTGCTCGGGTGCTCCCCCGCGGCGGGCGAATTGGAACCTGAGTTCCTCCAAGATGGGCAAAGCGCCGGGGACGATGGCATTTCCCGGATAGGAAAAACTAACGGGCCGCGGAATACCGTATTCGGCGCAGCGGGCGTTGATGGCTTCAACCTGTTCCCGCAACTGCCCGAGAGTCTGGACCGAGACTCCCTGGTGATCGCGGGTATGATTTCCAATCTCGAAGCCGTCGTCATGGAGCCCTTTGATCTGCTCCCAGGTCAGGTAATCCTTTTTGTTGGTGGGAAAGGAGAAGCCTTCAGTGATGAAGAAGGTGGCGCCGAATCCGAGGCGTTTCAGGAGCGTACGAACGTAGGAAAAGTGGGAGGCCGAAGAATCGTCAAAGGTCAGAACCACGAGACGATCAGGAATGGGCTCCCGGGCTAGAAGCGTCATCCCCGTCCAACCGCATAGCATTGCGAGGATCCAAACTGCCCGGGATTTCATGGGGGAAACGGTACGCGTAGACCGGTCTCGAACACAATGCTTCGCCGGGTCGGTTTACCGGGTGCCCTCGGTTCATTCGGAATCCGCACCCTCCGGGGTTACTCAGTCTCTCGCTTGATCCGACCCACCTGCTCGAATTAACCTTTGAAAGCACGGAAAGCCACCGGTCATCGCGCAGGGGATTCCCAAACCGAGGATCCAGGTTCAAGTCCAGGTCGGGGCACCAGTTATCTATTAAATACTTGCACATAGTTTCGCTTCCGAATCCGTGTTCATGCTACCGCCGTTTCTGAGTTGGTGTCCTCAGGGGAGGAAAACATTACGCTACGAGGTGCCGGGAGAGGGAATGGTGTAGGGAGCTCGTAGGGCCCTGGAGTTTGGCCATTTCCCGAGCGATTTGGAGGTGGGGTGAAGGCGGTTTTGTTCAAGCGGCTGCCGTCAGGACCATTTGTTCCGGGCTGACGAGGGATTCCTTCTCGTTGGCCATCTCCTGACGCAGGAGGGTGACCAGATCCTGACACGACGGTCGCTTGGCGTGTCGTCTCCACTTCGGTAACTCA
>Ga0163144_10021609_pt1 | contig 12783 bp, 13 predicted proteins | sample OliLak19BULKMAT1_FD_123175 | JGI IMG/M metagenome (GOLD analysis project Ga0163144, IMG submission 123175) | Freshwater microbial mat bacterial communities from Lake Vanda, McMurdo Dry Valleys, Antarctica - Oligotrophic Lake LV.19.BULKMAT1 | ecosystem: Environmental > Aquatic > Freshwater >...
ACCCTGACGCCAGCCTCGGGCCTTGCGTCCAGCCTGTTCCAGCTGCGCGATCCGACCCGGCGCCCCGGACGGAACTGACGCCTTCACGAAACGTGAGCCGTGTTCGGACGATCACAGGCAACCGATGATCGGGCGCGTTTGACTATTTTGGTTCGCCGTGACACTTTGGGCACAGGGCGGCGGCTGTCGTCCTGACGCCGACGCAAGTCATCCCCTCCCGACGGCGACGAGAGAGACAAGCCTCGACCCCCCGGCGTCCGAGCCGGGGGGTTTCTTTTGGTTCGCGCCGGATGAAGCGGAGCGCTAACGCTCGGCTCCCGCAGCTTCGCTGCGCGGGACACGTTTCCCGAACCATCGAGATCCCATGCTTCGTGTCGCCACCTGGAACATCAACTCCGTTCGCCTGCGCATCGACCAGGTCGCGCGCTTCGTCACAGAAAGCCGAACCGACATCCTGTGCCTGCAGGAAATCAAATGCCTGGAGGACCAGTTTCCGCGCAACGCCTTCGCCGAAATGGGCCTGTCGCATCTGCGCATCGCGGGCCAGAAAGGCTGGCACGGCGTCGCCATCGCCAGCCGCCTGCCGATCGAATCCAGCGAGACCTTCCAGTCGTGCAAACTGGGCCACGCCCGCTGTGTCTCGGCCCGCGTCGCCGGGATCGACGTGCAGAATTTCTACATCCCGGCCGGAGGGGACGTGGCGGACCGCACGTTGAACCCGAAATTCGATCACAAGATGGATTTCTACGAACAGCTGACCGCGACGGTCGCCGCTCAAGACCGGTCGCGGCCCCTGTTGATGTGCGGCGATTTCAACATCGCGCCCGGTGAATTCGACGTCTGGAACCACCGTCATATGTCGAAGATCGTCAGCCACACGCCGCTGGAGGTCGAGACCCTGAAGCGACTGCAGGCGGCCGGAGCCTTCGCCGACGTGGTGCGCGACGCCTATCCCGAGCCACGGAAACTGGCCAGCTGGTGGAGCTACCGCGCCGAGGATTTCCGCAAGTCCGCGCGGGGGCTGCGCCTCGACCACATCTGGACCTCGCCCGGCCTGACGCCCGCCGTTGTGGCCGGGTCGGCGACCATCCACGAGCCGGTCCGGGCCTGGACCCAGCCCAGCGACCACTGCCCGATTACGGTCGACCTGGACTTTTGATCCCGTCTCCTTCCCTCGCCTGCGGCGCAGGGAGGAGACCCCGTTCAGGGCTGCAGCCGATAACCGCCCGCGTCGGTCAGCAGTAGCCGCGCCTGGCCGGGCTCCGGCTCGATCTTCTGGCGCAGGCGATAGATGTGGGTTTCCAGCGTGTGGGTCGTGACCCCGGCGTTATAGCCCCAGACCTCGGTCAGCAGCTCTTCGCGCGACACCGGCTTGGCACCGGCGCGGTAGAGGTATTTCAGGATGTTGGTTTCCTTTTCCGTCAGCCGGACCTTCTTGCCTCTGGCGTCCAGAAGGATCTTGCCGGCGGGCCGGAACGAATAGGGGCCGATCTGGAAGACCGCGTCCTCGGACTGTTCGTGGCTGCGCAGATGGGCCCGGATACGGGCCAGCAGCACGGTGAAGCGGAAAGGCTTGGTGACATAGTCATTGGCCCCGCTGTCGAGGCCCAGCACAGTGTCGGCATCCGAATCCTGGCCCGTCAGCATGATCACGGGGGTCGAGACCCCGTCCTTGCGCAACAGGCGGCAGGCCTCGCGGCCGTCCATGTCAGGCAGGTCGACATCGAGCAGGATCAGGTCTGCGCGGATTTCACGGCCGAGGCGCAGGCCCTCCGTGGCCGTGGCGGCCTGAACGGTCTTGAACTCCTCGTGCAGCGCCAGCTGCTCGGCCAGGGCCTCGCGCAGGTCGTCGTCGTCGTCGATGATGAGCAGGGTCTTGGCTGTGGGCATCTGTGTAGAATGGCGAGGACTGGCCCGAACGCCAAGACGGCGGCGGAAATTCCTCCGGAATCAGGCCCCGGCGAGCCTGATTCCGGGGTTTCGGTCCCCGAACAGGGCGGAACCGACCCGGACATGGGTCGCGCCGAGCCGGATGGCCGCCTCGAAATCTCCGCTCATGCCCATGGACAGGACGCTCAGGCCGTTGCGCGAGGCGATCCGGGCCAGCAGGGCGAAATGCAGGATCGGCTCGTCTTCGGCCGGCGGAATGGCCATCAGCCCCTCGACCGTGAAGCCCGCGGCCCGGGCCCTGACGATCAGGGCGTCGGCGTCCCAGGGCGCGACGCCGGCCTTTTGCGGCTCCTCGCCAGTGTTGACCTGGACCAGCAGCCGGGGCGACCGGCCCAGCCTGTCCGAGGCGGCGGCCAGGGGGCCGATCAGCTTTTCCCGGTCGAGGGTCTCGATAACGTCGAAAAGCGCCACGGCCTCCCTGGCCTTATTCGACTGCAGGGGGCCGATCAGCCGCAGCTCCAGATCCGGCAAGCCAACGCGGCGGTCGCTCCAGCGGCCCTGGCCCTCCTGCACCCGGTTCTCGCCAAAAATCCGCAGCCCGCTCGCCAGCGCCTCGTCGATAGCCTCCGGGCCCTGGGTCTTGGACACGGCTGTCAGGGTCACCGAGGCCGGGTCGCGACCGGCGGCCCTGGCGGCGGCGGCCATGCGGGCGCGAATCGCCGCCAGCCGGTCTGCGAAGGCGTCCGGCGTGGACGGCGGGCGCGAAGCGGGGGATGAGGCGGGCATGGATGAACCGGAAACGACGGCGGGCGGGGCCCGGCTTTGGGCGATGGCGCAGGCCTTAGCCCGTGCGGCCGACGCTGTCAGGAGGGGCGTGCCGTCGCGCGTGCCGCCGCTGCTGTTCTTCACCGATCCCGAACGCACGCCTCGCCCCTGGGAGATTGCGGCCACAATGCCCGCCGGGTCCGGCGTGGTTTACCGCGCCTTCGGGGTACCCGAGGCACTGGAACACGGTCTGCGGTTGCGCGCCGTGACCCGCGCGCGCGGCATCAGCCTCCTGGTCGGTCTGGATCCGGCGCTGGCGGATCGCCTCGAGGCCGACGGCCTGCACTTGCCGGAACGGGCGCTCTCGGCCGCTTATGCCCTGTCCGGAAGGCGCCCGGAGTGGATCCTGACCGGCGCGGCCCATTCCGCAGAAGCCGCCCATGCGGCTCGCGACCTGGACGCCGTGGTGCTGTCGCCGGTCTTTCCAGCGGGCGGGCGGTCCGCGTCGCGGCCGCCGCTGGGCGTCGAGGCACTGGGCCGGGCCTGCTCGGGCGCGACCCGGGTGATCGCCATGGGCGGCATCACGGCGGAAAACGGCTTACGCCTTATGGGGACAGGAGCCTCGGGCCTCGCGGCAATCGGCGGATTGGCCGGAACGGGCCCTGCCTAGAAGCGGAACAGGGTTTCCAGACGGACGCGCGGCTGTGCGCGACGGTCGGTCTCGGGCGCCCGGGCCGGGTCCTGGGCGGGCGTGGCCAGCCCGGCTGCGGCACCGACGCGCACGCGCGGCGACAGCCGGTAATAGGCCCCGGCCTCGACATCCCCCCAGTCGGTCTCGCGGCCAACGGGCTGGTTGAGGTTGAAATCCAGGCCCCAGCGGCCGTTCTCGTTCCAGCGCAGGCCGCGGCGCGGGGTGGCAGGGACAGAACGCTGCGCCGAACTCGCCTCCGACAGGGTCACCGCCGGGGCGCGGACGCGCGATTGCGCAGACGCTTCGCCCGCGACGCCGAGAAGGGCGAAGAGACCGAGAGCTCCAGCGAGGACGGCACGCAGACGCATTTCCAACCCTTTGATCCGGCGTTGACCGCCGGATTATCGTTCCGGTCCGACGGTTTCGCCGCAACCAAGACGATTAGACACCGGTGGTCCGCCCGGTCAACGCAAGGGCGACAAACAGGACGCGTTCCGGTGACTCTGGTGCCGGGCTGTGGCGCAAGCGTCACGAGAACAGGGCCGCAAGGTGTTCGCCCGGCGGGCGAGCCCACGTTGAATGAAGAACACCGCACAAGGACAGACGGGAACGGCTGGATGGCCTTGTCATCGCCCCTTTTCAGCGTGTTATAGAGCCGCGCTTGGCGACGGTCGGGGAGCATCAAGCCTTTCGCCCGCCCCCGCGTCCGGGAACACGGCGGGTCAGCCCCGAGGGAGACGACGTTCGATGGGTTATGTTCGCGGCAAGACGGTCCTGGCGACCACGATCGTGGTCACCGGCGGTCTGCTCCTCTCCGCTTGCGGTGGTCTGCCCTTTGGCGGCGCACGCTCGGCCCCCCGCGTCGAAGTCCAGCAGGGCATCGGGGTCAACGGTTATCTCTGGCGCGCCACGCTCGACACGCTCAGCTTCATGCCCCTGCTGACGGCTGATCCGTGGGGCGGGGTGGTAAACTATGACTGGTACGTCAATCCGCAGACCCCGAACGAGCGTTTCAAGGCGACCGTCTTCATCCTCGATACCCGCCTGCGTGCAGACGCCCTGAACGTCACTGTGACCAAGGAAGTGCGCGAGGGCACCGGCCAGTGGACGGCCGCTCCGGTCGCGGCCCAGACCGAGGCCGACCTTGAGAATGCGATCCTGACCCGGGCGCGCCAGCTGAACCTGTCCAACGCGGGCTGATCGTCCTATCAAATCACGCCTCCGACGGGTCTGTTCCTCAAGCACGAGCCCGAAAAGTGGACGCCGGTTTTCGGTTATGATCGCGCTTCGGAAGACTGCAGCCGCCTGAAGGAAGACCGTGTCCGCCTCTCCGACCCGCTACGATCCCAAGACCACAGAACCGCGCCAGCAGGAACGCTGGGCGGCCGCGGACGCCTTTGTCACCCGGGACACAGGTCGTCCGAAATACTATGTTCTTGAAATGTTTCCCTATCCGTCGGGGAACATCCATATGGGCCATGCCCGGAACTATGTGATGGGCGACGTCGTGGCGCGTCACAAACGGGCCCAGGGGTTCGATGTGCTGCATCCGATGGGCTGGGACGCCTTTGGCATGCCGGCCGAGAATGCCGCCATGGAGCGGGGCATCCACCCCAAGCGCTGGACCTACGACAACATCGCCGCGATGCGGGCCCAGCTGAAGCTGCTGGGCCTGTCGCTGGACTGGTCGCGCGAGTTCGCCACCTGCGATCCGGAATACTATGGCAAACAGCAGGCTTGGTTCCTCGAGCTGTACCGGCGTGGTCTGGCCTATCGCAAGGACGGGATGGTCAACTGGGATCCGGTCGACAACACCGTCCTGGCCAATGAACAGGTCATCGACGGCCGCGGCTGGCGCTCCGGGGCCCTGGTCGAGAAGCGCAAGCTGAACCAGTGGTTCCTGCGCATCACCGACTATGCTGACGACCTGATCGAGGGTCTGACCACCCTGGATCGCTGGCCCGACAAGGTCCGGCTGATGCAGGAGAACTGGATCGGCAAGAGCCGGGGTGCGACGCTGTGGTGGGACATTGTCGAGGTGCCGGCCTTTCTCCCGGTCTCGCCGGCAGGAGAGCCCAACCCCGCGCGTGACCCGGTCGAGGTCTATACCACCCGCCCCGACACCCTGTTCGGTGCCAGCTTCCTGGCCCTGGCCCCTGACCATCCGCTGACGAAGGCGATCGCGGCCCATCGGCCGGACGTCGCAGCCTTCGTCGAGGCCTGTGCCCGCACCGGCACGACCGAGGCTGAAATCGAGAAGGCGGAGAAGCTGGGCGTCGATCTGGGGGTTCGGGTTCGCCATCCCTTCGATCCCGACAAAACCCTGCCGGTCTGGGCGGCCAATTTCGTGCTTTCGACCTATGGATCAGGTGCCATCTTCGGCTGTCCCGCCCACGACCAGCGCGATCTGGATTTCGCCCGCAAATACGATCTGCCAGTGATTCCGGTCGTCAAACCTCACGACGTCGACACGGTCGAGATCCGGGCCGAGGCCTATGTCGGGCCGGGCCGGATCTTCAACTCCGGTTTCCTGAACGGATTGGAAATCGAGGAGGCGAAGGCGTTAGCCATCGCCAGCGTCGAGGCGTCTGGTCAAGGCCAGGGGGCGACCATCTATCGCCTGCGCGACTGGGGCGTCAGCCGCCAGCGCTACTGGGGCTGTCCCATCCCCGTCGTCCACTGTCCTGCCTGCGGGGTGGTGGAGGTCCCGGCCGATCAACTGCCCGTCATCCTGCCCGACGATGTGACCTTCGACGTGCCCGGCAATCCGCTGGACCGCCATCCGACGTGGAAGCACGTCTCGTGCCCGACCTGCGGGATTGCCGCGACACGCGAGACCGACACCCTGGACACCTTCGTGGATTCCAGCTGGTATTTCGCCCGCTTCACTGACCCGACGGCGGCCGACGCGATCAACAGGGACGCGGCCGACCGCTGGCTGGCGGTCGACCAGTATATCGGCGGCGTCGAGCACGCCGTCCTGCATCTGCTCTATGCGCGCTTTATCACCCGCGCCCTGTCAGACGCCGGCATGCTGTCGGTGAAGGAGCCGTTCGCGGGCCTGTTCACCCAGGGGATGGTGGTTCACGAGACCTATCGTTCCAGGAATGGCCAGTGGCTGTCGCCTCAGGAGGTCGAGAAAAGGGACGGGACCTGGGTTGATCGCGAGCTGGGCCAGCCAGTCGTGGTCGGCGACATCGAGAAGATGTCCAAATCGAAGAAGAACGTCGTCGCGCCGCAGGAAATCCTCGACAGCCACGGTGTCGACGCGGGTCGTCTGTTCGTGCTGTCCGACAGCCCGCCCGAACGCGACGTGCAGTGGACCCCCGGCGGGGTCGAGGGCGCCAGCCGTTTCGTTCAGCGGGTCTGGGCGCTGTTCGACGGCTTCGAGCCGGGCTCAGCGGGCGATCCTGCCCGTGACGCAGCCCTGCGGCGCGAGACGCACAAGGCCATCAAGGCCGTGTCCGAAGGGGTCGAAGGCTTCCGCTTCAACTCCGCCATCGCCAAACTCTATGCCTTCGTCGCCACGATCCGCGATCATGACACGGCGAGGGGCCCGGCGCGGCGTGAGGCCCTGTCCGCCCTGGCCCGGCTGATCGCGCCCTTCACGCCACATCTGGCCGAAGAGGGCTGGACCCGTCTGGGTGAGGCCGGGATGGTTCTGGACGCGCCATGGCCTGTGTTCGACCCGGCCCTCGCCGCCGACGACGAGGTGATCCTGCCGATCCAGATCAATGGCAAGCGGAGAGGAGAGGTCAGGATGCCCCGCGGAGCTGATCCCAAGGCCGTAGAGTTCGAGGCGCTCGCCAACCCGGCCGTTCAGGCCTATCTGGAAGCCAACAGCCAATCGATCCGCAAGGTGATCGTCGTGCCCGACCGCATCGTCAATCTGGTCGCCGCATGAGCCGGCGCGGCGAGCGCGCCGGAGCGGTCGCAGCTTCGGTTGTGGGCGTTTCCCTCGCCCTGTTTCTGGCCGGGTGCGGGTTCACGCCGCTGTACGGCGATGCGGCAGGATCTTCGGCGCTCGGCCGGATCGCCGTGTCGGCGCAGGATGACCGACTGGGCTACAGGCTGCGGGAACAGCTGGAGGACGCCCTCGGCCAGGACCGGGACATGAGCCCGCTCTATCGACTGGCAACCGTCGCGGAGCAAAGCCGCCGGCCTCTGGGTCGCCGGATCGATGACACCGCCACCCGCTACGAACTGACCGTCCGCGCCGCCTGGACCCTGACCCCCGCTTCGGGCGGTGCCCCTTTGACCGGCGTGGAGACGGTCACCACCAGCTACGCCGCCGCCGACCAGCCCTATGCGGCCATCGCGGCCCAGCAGGACGGCGAAGACCGCGCGGCCGCCGAACTGGCCCGGCTGATCCGGCTGGACGTTCTGCGGGCCCTGGCCGAGTGACCGGTCTCCCATGATCCTGGCCAGGCGGCCCGAGGTGGACCGCTTTCTGTCCCGGCCCGATCCGGGGGTGCGGGCCGCGGTCATCCATGGCAAGGATCGCTCCGGCGTGACCGAACGGGCCGAGATCCTGTGCCGGGCCATCACGCCGGACCTGAACGACCCATTCAACGTCACCCTGCTGACCGACAGCGACATCGACGGCGACGAGGCGCGGCTGGAAGAGGCTCTGACGGCGCTGAGCATGATCGGCGGACGCAGACTGGTCCGCGTGCGACTGGGCGCGGAGAAGGCGTCGATCGACAGGATGCTGGCGACGGCGCTCAAGATCCACGGCGAGGGGGGCTACAATCCCGACGCCATGCTGGTGATCGAGGCCGGGGCACTGGGGCGCGATTCCGCGCTGAGAAAGGCGGCCGAGGCCGGCAAGGCCTCGGTCGGGATCGCCTGCTACGAGGACGAGGCGGGCGACATCGCCCGGATGACGCGCGAGGCGCTGGCGGCGGACAGGGTCGGCCTGACCAGCGACGCACTGGCCGCCTTCGTCGCCCGGCTGCCGCGTGAGCGCGGTCTGATGCGCCAGGAGATTGAGCGGCTGGCCCTGTATGTGGGGCCTGGATCCGGCCGCACCATCGATGTCGAGGAGCTGGAGGCGCATCTGGGCGTCGAGGCGGACGCTTCGCTTGCTGATGCGGCCCTGCAGGCATTCGGCGGGCGGCCGGGACCGGCGCAGGGCGGGCTGCGGCGGGCCCTCGCCGAGGGCGAGAGCGCTGTCATGGGGGTGCGCTCGGCCGCGCTTCATCTGGGCCGGCTGCGGCGGATCAATGTGCTGCAGGAGGCCGGGGCCGGCGCCAAGGAAGCGGCCAAGGCCGCCGGCGTGTTCTGGAAACAGGAGGCCGAGATGCTGCGTCAGGCGCGGGCCTGGCGGCTGGAAGATCTCGACGGAGTTCAGGACAGCGTCAACATGGCGGATGTGGCGACCAAGACCACCGGCCTGCCGGAACATCTGATCGCCGAACGCCTGCTGCTGGAGATCTCCGCAAGGGCCCGTCGGCTGGGGCTTTAGCCCCGCTTGGAGGCCTTACGGAACGCCGGCTTGGCCAGGGCGGCGCTTCTGGCGGCGACGGCGCGCTCATCCGCCTTGCCACCGCTCATGCCGGCGTGGGCGGGGGCATTGGCCTTCTTGGCGGCGAGGACGCGTTTCAGGGCTTCGGATGCGGTTTCAGGCGTGTCGGTCATGACACCTCCCTAGCACGCCTCGGCGCTCAGGCCCGCATCAGCCGCCGACACAGATCGTCCAGCTGTTCCAGACTGGCGTAAGACAGGGTCAGTTCGCCCTTGCCGCCGCGATCGGCCAGGCCGACCTTCAGGCCCAGGGCATCGGCCAGGTCCAGTTCGAGGGCGGCGATGTCCGGCGAGGGCGTGGCCTGGGCGGGCGACGCCTTGCCGCTGGTCGTCGGCCGGTTGTCCTGCTGCGACCTGCGGGCGAGGGCTTCGGTCTGGCGCACGTTCAAACCCTGCGCCACTACCAGATCGGCGAGGGCGTCGGGATCCTTCGCCGTCAAAAGGGCGCGGGCATGGCCGGCCGTCAGTCGACCCTCCATGACGTGATCGGCGGCCCCCCGCGTCAGGTGCACCAGCCGCAGCGTGTTGGCGACATGGCTGCGCGACTTGCCGACGATGCCCGCGACGGCGTCCTGGGTCCGGCCGAACCGCTCCATCAGCAGACCATAGGCGTTGGCCTCCTCCAGCGGATTCAGGTCTGCGCGCTGGACGTTCTCGATGATGGCGACTTCCAGCACTTCCAGATCGTCCATCTCGCGGACGATGACCGGCACTTCGGTCAGGCGGGCAGCCTGGGCCCCGCGCCAGCGGCGTTCGCCGGCGATAATCTGCCAGCGGCCGTCCTCGCCGGGCTGTCTGCGGACCAGAATAGGCTGCAGCACGCCCTTGTCCCGGATCGACCGGGTCAGTTCGTCATGGTCGGCCTTGGTGAACAGCTTCCGCGGCTGATCCGGGTTGGCTTTCAGGCTCTCGATCGGGACCGACAGCACGCCAGCGGGCAGGACAGCACCCTCTGCGACCGAAACGGCCTCATTGACCGGCTCGCCCAGCAGAGCCGACAGACCGCGACCCAGACCTCGTTGACGTTCAGACAAACTCTTGATTCCGTTTCGTTATCAGGCTGCGAGGCGGCGACGCTCGCGCCCCACCACTTCCTTGGCCAGCTTCAGATAGGCCTGGCTGCCGGAACATTTCAGATCATAGATCAGGACAGGCTTGCCGAACGACGGGGCCTCGGACACCCGCACATTGCGGGGAATGACGGCCTCATAGACCTTGTCGCCGAAATGGGCGCGGACGTCGGCGGCGACCTGTCCCGAAAGGGCGTTTCGCCGGTCGTACATGGTCAGGACGAGGCCTTGGATTTCGAGCGTCGGATTCAATGATTGACGCACCATCTCGATGGTCTTCATCAACTGTGTAAGGCCCTCGAGCGCGAAGAATTCGCACTGAAGCGGCACCAGCACCCCGTCGGCGGCGGCCATGGCGTTCAGTGTCAACAGGTTCAGCGATGGAGGACAGTCGATCAGGACGTAGTCATACCGGGTCTGACCTTCACCGCCCTGCCCCGCGAGGGCGTCGCGCAGCCGATAGGAGCGCCGGTCGGCCTGGCTGAGCTCGATCTCGACGCCCGACATGTCGGCGTCGGCGGGGATGATGTCGAGGCCGGGAACGGCGGTCTTCACCGCCGCGTCGTGCACGGACCGTCCGTCCACAATCACGTCATAGATGGTGATCCTGCGTGTTTCACGTGGAACACCCAGTCCCGTGGAGGCATTGCCCTGGGGATCCATATCGACGATCAGCACCTTCTCGCCGATCGCGGCCAAGGCCGTGCCGAGATTGATCGCGGTGGTCGTCTTGCCCACCCCGCCCTTCTGGTTGGACACAGCGAAAACCCGCGGCGGCCGGACCCCGGGCGGTCCGCCCGGGGATGACTGGGTCATGCTAACCACGGTGTTGATTCCCACGGGGACGAAGGCTCCGGACGGTGATAATGCGGCCGCGCGCATCGCTCCGCGACACCGACAGTTCGGCTTCGACATGCCAGACCTTTGCGGCCTCCCGCAACTCGGCCTCGGCCTTCTCTCCCTTGAGAAACAGCCCTTGTGCACCGCGCGAGAGACAGGGCTGTGCATAACCCAGCAGCTTGTCCATGGGCGCGACCGCGCGGGCGGTGACGACGTCGACGCGGAGGGCCTGTTCCTCGGCCCGCCCCCAGACCACGGTGGCCGGCAGATCAAGGTCATCGACCAGCGTCTGCAGGAATCGACAGCGTTTCCCCAGCGAATCGACCAGCCACACATGAGCCTCCGGCCGGTCCCTGGAAAGAATGGCCAGGACCACACCGGGAAACCCCGCCCCCGCGCCAAGATCAGCCCAGGTGCGTGCGTCGCCGGCCAGATCGAGCAGCTGGGCCGAATCCCATGCATGCCGGCTCCAGAAGTCGGGCAGGCTGTCGGGGCCCACCAGATTCATCACCCCATTGGCCTCGGTCAACAGCACCAGAAACCGCTCAAGCTCGGCCATCCGGGGCGGAGAGGCCCCCGTCAGGCGCTGGAACTCCTCCGCCGTCATCAGGCTGCGACCGCCGCCTTCTTTACATGGGACAACAGGGCCGTCAGGGCCCCGGGCGTGACCCCCTCGATCCGGCCGGCCTGGCCCAGCGTCCGGGGCTGCACCAGGGACAGTTTCTCGCGTACCTCGTGTGACAGCCCGCCGATCGCCGCATAATCGAGGGTCGCGGGCAGGCCGAGCGCCTCCTCTCGGCGCAGCGCCTCGGCGTCGGCGGTCTGGCGATCCAGATAGCCGGCATAGGCCGCGTCGATCTCGACCTGCTCGCGCACGGCCGGGCTCCACCCGGCAATGACCGGCCACGCCGTCTGGAAGGCCGACAGGTCGACACCGGGATAGGCCAGCAGATCGCGCATCGTCCGGCGCTGGCCGTCAGGGTTGACGGCGATCCCCAGGGCCTGGGCCTCATTCGGGGTGAAGCGTGTCTCGCGGACGAGCGCGTTGGCCTCGGCAAGGGCCGCAGCCTTGGCTTCGAACAACTCGCGACGGGGAGCGGCGACGATTCCGGCCGCGATTCCGAGGGGGGTCAACCGTTGATCGGCGTTGTCGGCGCGCAGAGTCAACCGGTACTCGGCGCGGCTGGTGAACATCCGGTAGGGCTCGGTCACACCCCGCGTGACCAGGTCGTCGATCATCACCCCGATATAGGCCTGGTCCCGCCCCAGCAGGATTCCAGAGGATCCGGCGGCCGCGCGGGCGGCGTTCAGACCGGCAATCAACCCTTGAGCGCCGGCTTCCTCATACCCGGTCGTACCGTTGATCTGGCCCGCCAGATAGAGCCCCGGGCGGCGCTTGACCTCAAGAGCCGGGGTCAGTTCCCTCGGATCGACGTAATCGTATTCGATGGCGTAGCCGAAGCGGAAAACCTCGACCTGCTGCAGCCCGGGCATGGTCCGCAAAAAGGCCGACTGGGTCTCGGGCGAGACCGAGGTGGAGATTCCGTTGGGATAAACGGTCGGATCGTCCAGACCTTCAGGCTCGAGGAAGACCTGATGCGAGGTCTTGTCGGCGAACCGCACCACCTTGTCCTCGATCGAGGGGCAGTAGCGGGGCCCCCGTCCGGTGAGCCGGCCGCCGTAGACGGCGCTCTCGCCCAGATTGGCAGCGATGATGGCGTGGGTCTCTTGGGTTGTGTGGGTGATCCCGCAGGCGATCTGGGGGACCTCGATCCGGTCGGTCAGGAAGCTGAACGGCACCGGCTCGGTGTCGGCCGCCTGCATTTCCAGACGATCCCAGGCGATGGTCCGGCCATCCAGCCGCGCCGGGGTGCCGGTCTTCAATCTGCCCATCTGCAGGCCCGCTCCATAGAGGTCGGCGGCGAGGCCGGTCGCGGGAGCCTCGCCGTGACGGCCGGCCGGAATGCGTTCATCCCCGCGATGGATGACGCCGTTCAGGAA
>Ga0163144_10021610_pt1 | contig 12782 bp, 9 predicted proteins | sample OliLak19BULKMAT1_FD_123175 | JGI IMG/M metagenome (GOLD analysis project Ga0163144, IMG submission 123175) | Freshwater microbial mat bacterial communities from Lake Vanda, McMurdo Dry Valleys, Antarctica - Oligotrophic Lake LV.19.BULKMAT1 | ecosystem: Environmental > Aquatic > Freshwater > Lake...
AGCGCCGGCGCTCGCGGATGCTCAATAAGTGGATCAGGCAGAAGCCCCAACAGACAGCACCTCCTACCCCAATAGACATTATTGGGAATAAGAAAGGGCTTGTCAATCTTCATGGCTCCAGCGCATCAGGACGCGGAGTAGAACTTTTGAGCGTGCCGATTCACGGGTGTTCTGCCTTATTCCCAATAATATCTACTTATGCCCCCTCATCCCCTCGCAATCATCGGTGACGGCCCGGCGAGCCTGGCGCTCTTCGCCGAGCTGCGGCGCCACGTGCCCGCCGCCGCGCTCGTGGTGTTTGGCGGCGATGGGCCGCCCCTCGCGCGGCTCGCCGGCTACGGGCGCGCGATCGGCCAGAGCGCTATGCGCTCCGAGGGCGACGCACACCTCGCGCCGCGCGAGTTTCCCGGCCTCGCCACCCTCGACGGGCTGCGCCGACGCTCGCCGCTCCCCTGGCTCGGCGCGCTGCTGCACACCTATCGCCCCCCGCTGGCGCTGCTGCTGGAGCATAGCGCCGCGCTCGCGGCGCGCACCGGCTTCCTGGCGCAGCGCCGCCACAGCACCGTGGCGTGCCTCCAGCGCAGCTCCGGTGGGTTTACCCTCTGCGGGCAGCAAGGCGACGAGCTCGGCGAGTTCTGTGGCGTCGCCCTCGCTCTGGGGCACCCCGCGCTGGCATGGCCGCCCGGCGTCGAGCCGGGGCTGCGGGTCCATCACGCCTATCAGGACCCACCCCTGCGCAGCGGTGAGCACGTGGTGATCGTCGGCGGCGGTATGGCGGCTGCCCATCTGTGGATCGCCGCCCTCGACGCCGGTGCTCGTGTGACGGCGCTTACGCGACGCCCCCAGCGCAGGCAGGCGTTGAACGTGCCGCGCTGCGACTTCACCACGCTCGGCATCGAGCGCTATCAGGCGCTTGGCCGCAATGAGCGCCGTGCCTTCCATCGCCAGCGGGCGGGCAGCTTCCCATTCCGCCTCGGCTGGGAGCTCGCGTTCGCACGCGCCCGCCACGCGGACCGGCTGACGCTCCACGCCGAGGGGGTCGCTTCGGTAGAGCCGGGTGAGGCGCAGGTATGCATCACTACGCAGCATGATCAGCGGATCGTCGCCGACCGGCTGATCTGTGCGACAGGGTTCAGCCCCGATATGGGGCGACACCCGCTGATCGCAGAGCTGGTTGCGGAGGCGGGGGTGGAGCTCATCGACGGCATGCTTCCCCTGAATGACAGCTTCACCCTGCCACCGCTCTCATCTCCGCGCCATCCGTGCGCCGCCCTGGGTACCCTGGCGCGTTGGGCCCTCCCCGCCACCGATACGTTCGCCGGGATGAAGATCGCCGCGCGTCGCCTCAGCCCGCTGCTCGTCGCTGCGCTGCGCGCTCAAAGCGGGGATGCGGCGCAAGTGTTTAGCGCCGTGCTTCCCGGCGCCAGGTAGGTCGTATGTGCTTCACGCTCGCCGGTCGCCTCCAAACCCGCCTGGCCGCGCTCGGCGCAGCGCTCTGGGTCGCTTGGCTGTTCGCCCTGCTTTACAACACCCCGGCGTATCTGGTGCTGTTCGTCGTGATGGCCGCGTTCACGCTGCTGCTCGATCTGGCTGTCTACTCCTGGCTGATCGGGTTCCAGCCGCGCTGGCTCACGCTACTTCTGGCCCTGGGTGAGTTTCTGGCGATCAAATGGGTGCTCGAGTGGCCGTACCCCCTTGAGATCCGTCTGCGCACACGTCAGGCGCTGGCGTTTTATCTCGTCGCCTGGGTGGCGGGCTGGCTCGTGATGCACGTCCTGCTGCCACTGCTCGCCCCACGATGGCAGGAGCGCGGCGGTGTTTTGCTGGTGTGGAGGTGGGGGCCGCGGACGGTGCCGGAGCGCATCGAGACGCGGCGCGGCAGCTACCTGCGCGCCGTCATACTCACCCTGATCATCGCCATGCCATGGCTCATTGGGGGTGCACTTGCCGGTGAAGAGCGATTGTTTAGCGGCATTCTCATCTTCAGTGGCTGGCACCTGCGCGAGTACGGAGCGCTCTTCGCCGGCGAGCATGGCCCGTTGACATCATTCGCCGGGGTCCTGGGGCGGGTCGCCGCGACCGGCTGGTGGTCCCCCTTCACAGTCTATAAGGTCGCGCACCTGTTGGGCCTCGCCCTCGCACTCCTGGGCCTCGAACGCCTGCGCTGGAATAGTGCCCCCGGCTACCTGCCGCTCGCCGCGCTTGTGCTTGTTGGCTTGCCGCCAAGTGCTAGCCGGTCGGTCGCGGCAGCAGTTTGGATAGCGGGCATGCTGCGGATACGCGTGCCGTCTGTTGGACGAAGACGACACGGGCTAGCGCTGTCTGTAGCGCTCTGCGCCTGGCTATTCCTGTGGGCGCAGCTCTTCTGGTTCGCACCCTATGCGTTTCTCAGCCAGGGGGAGGCACAGCTCAGCTTCTGGCTTGCACAACAGCAAACGCAGCCGACGATCTGGAGTGCCGAGATCCGCCTCCAGCAGATCGCCGCTAGTTTTGGCGATGCGCGCCCTTCAGACACGGTGAAAGGAGCCTCCCTTGTGCTCACGCGGGGCGAAGACTGTGTGGCGGCGGCTGATGCGGCGGTTGTGTTTCGACATGGACGACTATGTGCCGTAAGTGAGGGGCTACGATGAGTACACGGCGCTGGTGGTGTGTGCTTGTGCTGCTGCTCGCGGGCTGCGCGGCCGAGGCCCGAGCGCTCACGCCGGCTGCGACGGCTGTCGTTGATGGGAGCGGGCGGTATCAGAGCGTGCTGCGCCTTGATCGGGACGGGCGGCCACACCTTGTCTTTGCCGCCGGTGGTGATCGGGCCTCACTCCGCTATAGGACGCCTGATGGGGCCACTGAGACGGTTGTCGCTTTCGATGAGCGGGCGCGAACCGAGTTCGACTTTGCCTTCGTGTTCGATGCCGACGAGCGGCCCGTCGTCGCCTATGAGCAGACCGGTCTCCATCTGGCGCGACGAACCGCCATTGGTTGGAGACACGAGCTGATCGACGCGGGCGAAAGGCGTGGCTACTTTCCCGCTCTGGCCATCGCAGCGGACGGGGTCGTCCATGTCAGCTATTTCGACCTTGCGAACAACGACCTGCGCTACGCGACCGATGCTGGAGGCCGCTGGCGGCTGGAGATTATCGATGCCTCCGGTCGGCCAGGTTTTCATCTCGCCGCTGGCTTCAGTCAGATCACCCTTGCCTGTCAGGTTGCGCCCTTCTGCCAGGCGGGGCGCCCACTGATTGTGTATCTCGCCTACCGCTATAAGCCCTACGACGGCGAGCTGCGCGCCGCGAGCCAGAGCGACACAGGCTGGCGGATCGAGCCGATCGATACCGCGCGCGGCACGGGCGGCTTTCCAAGCCTCGGCGTGGGCCAGAATGGCGTGCCCTGGGTCAGCTTCTACCGCGCCTCCAGTTGGGATTTTGCCTACGGCGAGCTACGCGTGGCGCGGCGCACGCGGGGCGGGTGGCAAAAGGAAACTATAGACTCAGGGACGTATGTAGGTCGCTATCAGGCGCTGGCCATGGCGTCCAATGATCGCCCGCTGATCCTGTATGCCGGCGAGCACGAGGCCGCGACACTTGCGGCGCTCTGTGAGGGCTGGCGGCTCGCGCCGCTGGCTGTAGCATCGGCACGGGGGTGGGGCGCCCTGGCAGTGGGCGAGGGCGACACGGTATGGGCGACACTGACGAGCCCCGCCGCACAGACGGTGCTGCTGGAACTCGCCGACATCGGCAAGGAGGAGCCATGTTTGTAGACGGGAAGCGGTCGCTCCATAGGGGGATTTGGTTCATCGGTGGCGCGGTTGGGCTTCTGACCATCTTGCTGCTCGTGCAGCCTGAAACCTGCTATGCGTGTGGGAGCCAGACCCCTCCGCCAACCTGCACCGCGAACATGTCGTCGATGACCATGCGGCAGGGCGATAACCAGCAGCCATGGTGGGGCGCACTTGCAAACCTGCTCGACCGGCGTGAGGAGCAGACCGTGCGTGTCTACCTTGGCCTGAATATGAACGGGGGCGCTACCGATGCGCCCTACACCTACGAGATTGTGGCCGATGGTGACTGGATGCCTCAGGGGACGTTTCCGATCACAGGCACCGGTGTGCTGACCCCGCGCCAGCGTAACCAGACGATTCAGATCGACCTCCCGTATACGCAAAGTGATGCGGGCACCCTGAAGCTTACTGCTACGGTCGACAGCGCTTGTAGCTTTGCACCTGCTCCCGCCACGACACAGGTGCAGCTGAACCCAACCGGGCCGACTGTCTGGCCGATCACGTCGCGGGCCTGCCCGGTAGCCGGGGATAAGCAGGTATTTCGCTTTGGGGTGCGTAACCCAGCCAACAGCACGCAGAGTTACATAGTACGGGCGCGTGCGCGCACGCAGTTTGGCGGCGAGCACACCCCTATTCTGAATGAGAACCAAGGCGATCCCGGTAGCGCCCAGCTGCCGATGCTGACCCTGGGGCCAAATGAGTCGCGGCGGATCGAAGTGACGTGCGAGACCTTCGGCTTTTGCCTAACTGGGAGCGAGAGCAAGGTCGAGCTCGACGTGCAGCCGCTGCCTGGGGGCGCAGAGGATTTTCCCGGCGCTGTGGCGACCTCGAACATCACTCTCCGTGACCCGGAGACGACATGTGTGGCCCCAGAGGACTGGCGGTCGATCCTTTCCCCCCTGCTCCTGGGGCTGATGGTGAGTGTCCCGTTGCTGCTTGCAACAGTCGGCGGAGGGGCCTGGTATACAACCCGGCGGCGTAATGACCCATTTCCCCCGCCGCCGCCCGACGATCGGCTCCCACCCAAAAAGCCGAGACCAGTTATCAACACGGATTCCATAACAAATGTCAAGCCTCGCGGTGGCTCGGGTTCGGGCGGCTCCAGCGGCACGCAGATCGACTAAGCACTCCGCGCTCCAGCGGAGCGATCGCTCCTTGTAGCACGAAACGCTCACACCCACAGCATCTGTGGGTGTGAGCGATCAAAAGGCGTCTCGATGCGTCATCGCCTGCGCGTCTTTTTCTACTACGCGCGAATCCTCAGACCGTGGTTGCTGCTGGTGATGCTCGGGGTGGCTTGGGCCCTCAATGCCTTAGTTGCGCGGGCGCCCACGGGCGGTGGCGTGCAGCCTCCGGTCATGGTCTCAACTGAGGTGACACTCACCGCTGCCCTCACGACTGCCGCCATACCGGTGGTCACACCGCTGGCCGTTCAGCCGCCCGTAGAGATGCAGGCCGGGGCGCGTGAGGAGCTTGCGGCGCTCATCAGCGAGGTGGTGGCCCTCACCAACCAGGCTCGGAGGGAAAACGGCTGCGACGTGATGCTGACAAGCAGCCCGCTGCTGGATCTGGCCGCACAGCGCCACAGCGAAGATATGGCGCGACGAGGCTATTTCGATCATGTCAGCCCTGACGGGGCCAAACCGGGTGATCGCATCTCCGCCACTGGGTATCGGTGGTCGCGGTATGGCGAAAACATCGCTGCCGGGCATGCCTCACCGGCGCAGGTGGTAAAGGGGTGGATGCAAAGCCCCGGCCATCGGGCCAACCTGCTCGATTGTGCGTTCCGCGAGATCGGCGTCGGGTATAGCGCTGAGGGCGAGCAGGCTACCGTTCGCTCAACCCTCTGGACACAGGTTTTCGCAACACCTTGACTCCCCGAGTTAAGAGACGCACACTTGCGGAGCCACAGCGAAACCGCTACCATTACAGTGAAACAGGCGCTTCGGGTTCTCTTGCGCACGATGCAGGCTCCAGGACACTCCGATGGAATTTATCGCCGCGGCGCGCAGCCGGGTAACCGCGAACGAGTACGTGTACGACCTTTCGAGAAACGCTGAGTTTGCCAGCTTTGATTTCATCGCCTTGCACGATACACATACGACCCTCGACCTCGTTGCCTTCAAGGACGCCGCCGAGCTAACCGAGACGTAGATCGTCCGGCTGAGAAACGAGTTCTTTCAGATCACGCAAACCGCCCCACGCGATTTTGGCCTGCGGCTTTACGGACGCAACCCTAATGGCCTGCTCGGCTTCGTGTTTGTCCAGGGCTGCCCACCATCGCTAGGCCACTTCATCCAGAAACAGTCCAGCAAGTCGAGCGTTGTGCGCGAGCACAATGAGACGAATGGACGCTTTACACAGGCAATGCCGCGCATTGCGTCCGGGAATTGAATGGAACCAGGTGCATCATGACGACTCAGCATAGGTCCCCGTTCAGCATCTACAGCGACCCGGCCAGGCTGCTCGCACACACCCTAGGGGACGGACGACTGTGGCGACGCGCCTGGCTGGCGAATGCGCTCGCCACGCTGATCGTACTGGCCATGCTGGCAGCCGCCGCACTGATCGGCGGCCAGCCAGTGGCGCTGATCAGTGCGGCGGCGGTTTCTGTGATGGTTCCGCTGATGATCGTCGTCAGCGCGGCTATAACGACGACCGGGCATCCCCAGCTCTGGCTCCTTCAGCTCTGTGCGCCGCCGACGCTGCTCTGTGTGCTGCTCGCCGGGCTCGGGCCGCTCTGGCCGGGCGCATGGCTGTTGAGTGTCATCCTGCTTACGCCGGCCCTGCTCGGGGCACTAGTCGCCTGCGCCTGCGCTGTCCATGTCTTCAACCAGGGTAGCCGCCTGCTGCGCGAGGAGCCGCGCCGTCGGCAGGCGGGGCAGCCGAGCGGCCTGGCCGCGCCCCATTATCAGAACCGCGCTCGCACCTTCCGCCTCGTGGTGGCGATGCTGGCTGCGGGCCTGGCGGGCCTTTTCCAGCTCCTATTCGTGGCGACCAATCCGCGTGATAGTATTCTCATCGGCCTGGCCCTGCTTGTTTTCGCCGGCGCATGCCTCCGGCTGGAGGCAACGCTGCTCTGCTGGCTCGGGTGGCCACTGCTAATGCATGCTGGTCAAGCTGGCTGGCGCGCAACCTATGCCGGGCGCTGGGCCCTCTTTGCCCCAGTCGCCGCTCTCAACGCGCTGTTGACTGCGGAGCAGAGGCCCGCTCGGGTAGGCGCTGCGCTACACATGATCCTGCATGAGGGATGTCTGGCCCCAGCGATCCGGCGTGTTGTGGCGCGGCTCACCCCGGCCCAGGCCGACCTTGTGGCCCTGGGCCTGAGCCTCCAGTCCGGTGGGGCCGCTATCCGCTACTTGGAGCCCGCCTACGCCCGCGTGCTGCCCGCGCTGCCCCTGCTCTACGCCCGCCTGGCCGAAGAGGCGACGCGCCCAGCCGATATGCAGCGCTGGCTGACTGTGCTCCACGGCCACGCCGACGTCAGATGGCATACAGCACCAGCTCTGGCCCAGACTCTGGCAACTGTCGATCTGGCGCTCCAGTGTTACACCTACGACCCGGTGATCGACCGTGCAGCCGAGCTTCTGCGCGAGCAGATCGCGATGCTCGCCTGTGCTGATGATGTTCCTGATGCGACCGGCGCTTGGCCGGAGGCGCTCCTCAAGCGCGTGACTGCCCAGGCGCGCCTGCTCAAGCTCCACAAGCCGGATGGCATGGCATGACATCACACGCTGACACGCCTCAAGCATCGGCCAAGGCTGCGGGCGTGACCATCCGCTTTACACGGCAGATCTTCTACGCCGATCCAGCGGTCTACCAGGCAGAGGTGCGTGAGTCGCCCTTGCTGCTCCGCAGCGGTCCGTTCCACAGTGAGATCGAGGCTGAGCTCCGGACATTCCGCGCCCTCTTCGCCAGCCGTATCAGCGCCGACTACCAGTATTGGGAGTCGCCGACGGATAGCGACCCCGCGCAAGAGGTTGACGCCCGCGACTTGGCAGTGCTGGGCACGCAGCTGTATCAGCTTCTGCCTGCGGCGCTGCGCGAGGGGCTGCCCGCCCTGTTCCAGCACGCCTTTGATCGCGGGCAAGGGGTGCGACTCTGCCTTGAGGCCACCGCCGGTGATCGGGCCGACCAGCTTCTGAGCCTACCGTGGGAGATCATGCGCATGCCGAATCTCCAACTGTACCTCGGCCAGATGCCGCGAGTCACTATAACCCGACGCCTGCTGGAGACGGTGCGCCGGACGGGTCCGCTGCTGGCCCCGCCTTTTCGCATCGCGCACCTCATCGCCGACACCGCGCTGCCACAGCCTATCGCACCCACGCTACAGGCCGCCGAGCGTGAGGCGATCCGCCAGGCAGCCGGCGCAGCAGATTTCTACAGACTGGTGGCGCGCCCCGGCTCGGTCGAGCGGCTGGAGCAGGAGTTGGCCCGTCAGCCCTACGCGATCGTCCACTTCCTCGGCCACGGCGATGTCGATACGCAGTTCTCGCAGCAGAGCTACCTGCGCTTCGAAGGGGCCGACGGCTCTGCGCAGCTTGTCACCAGCGAGCAACTCGCGCGCATTCTAAGCGGCTCGCCCAGCACGCAGCTCCTTGTGCTCAACGCGTGTCACGGCGCGAGCGTCGAGGCTGCCAACACCCTTGCGATGCAGCTGGTGTATAACGGGATCCCGTATGTCGTCGCCATGCAGGGCGAGGTGTCCGAGGCAGCGGCGGGCGTCTTTGCCCAGACCTTCTATGCCAGGCTCCAAAACCATGGGCGTATCGATGAGGCCGTCGCCGAGGGGCGACACAAGATCGCGGTTCAGCTGCCGGGGGCGGTCGACTGGTGTCTGCCCGCGCTCTATGTCAGCGCCGGCATAACCGCAGCACCAGTGGCCGTGCGGGCGATCAATATGATCGAGCACCGGCTTAGCCAGCCGGCGGGGCGGCGCCAGATCGGCAACGCCAGCATCGGGCTCGGCATCGCCCACCTGGCTGTTGCCAGCTTGCTGCTGGTTAGCGGCGCCGCCCCGCCGCCACTCGCACCGGCCTTGCTCACCACGCTCGTCGGCGCTATGCTACTTCTACCACCGCTGATCGCCCTCGCCGCCCGCCTGTCGGGTCAGGTCGCCATCCCGGACGGAACATCGCACAGGCTGCCCGCACAGACGACGCTCCTGCTGCGCATCTTTGCCGCAACAGCTATCGGCCTAGGCTTAACCGCAGTATATGCGTGGTCTGCGCTCTTGTTGATGGTTGGGATGGGCTTCTGGGCCATCCTCACCCTGCCCGCGCAGGTCGCGCTGCTCGCGATGCTTTTCCTACCTGGACTCCTGGTCGGCTGGCAGCAGGCCCTCGGCCACGCGCGCGGGCTGAGCTCGAACAACGTGATCGTGCAGCAGGAGCTGGACTGGCGCGAGGTGAGCGTGGTTGTCGCGGGCTACCTGATGCTCTGCGGGCCGCTGCTGCCGCTCTGGATCATGCCGCAGTTGTTGGCTCCGCCGCTCGGTAACTTCGCCGTGGGCGTTTTGCTGAGCGCCCTCGGCTATCAGATCCGCAAGCTGTGACGCACCACGAAGAGGCTTAGATCTAGCGATGGCAAGCTTCGCACTTTTGATCGGCATCGATGTATACGCAGCGACGAGCGGGCTGCCACCGCTACGCACTGCCGTAGACACGGCGCGCGCGCTGGCCGCCTGGTTGGCAGCTGAGGAGTGGGTTGCACCCGCGCAGATCCGGCTGCTCTGTTCACCGCACGACACCACGCGCGGCGAGCGCCCTGCGACCCGTGCCGCCATCACCGAGGCATTGATGGAGCTGCAGCGTGCCGGGGCCGAGACGCAGCCGGGGGATCGCCTCTTCTTCTTGTTCGCGGGCCAGAGCGTCGGTTACTTCGACGAACAGCTCCTGCTGCTCCCGCACGACAGCGTGGCGGGTGCGCTCGGCGCCCGTGCGTTGCCCTGGGCCGAGCTGCATCACTGGCTCTGCGGCACGGGCTTCAAGATGCAGCTCTGCTTCCTGGCAGTTGGTAGTGTCGTAGAAGCGCTCACGGCCGATGCCTTAATCGATGCGCGACTGCCGGTTGAACCCACTGATACGCATACAGCGTGGGCAGATGTAGAGCAGCGCCGCTTCGTAAGCATCGGGAGGGCCGCCGTCGCGCCAGCAGAGGATCCTCCCGCGATCTTCTCGCGGGTCTTGCACCAGGGCCTAGCCGGTGCGGCTGGCGTGAGCGTCGACCATGCAACCGCCGAGCGCGTGGTGCGTGTCGAGGCCCTCAGTGCCTACCTGGAGCGCGAGATCCCGCGCTCCAGCGAGTACCATCAGCGCTGTATCATCGCTGGAAAGGGGGGCGAAAACTCGATCGTCGCCTGGCTGGGTCCGGCGATACCAGCAGAGCTTAGGGTTGAAATCCGTCCGGTCGATGCGGCCACACAGGCAAGCGTAGCACTCGCCAGCGCCGACAATGGGCCTACTGTGGCGGAGCGGAGCGGGCCGCCGTTTCAGTTCAGCGTCGTCCACGATACACTTTACAGCATCACGGCGCGCGCGCCAGACTACCACGCGGCGACAGTCTACGGCCGGGCGACAGGAGCAGCGCATGTGATCTGGCTGCGGCGCCTTGATGAGGGCACACTAAGTGCGCGCGGCCGGTCGCTGGCCGAGCTGGTGATCCAACCGGATGAGCCAACGCTGCCGGTGCGACTTTATAACAGCACCGGCTACCTGGTTCCGCTGCCCCCCCGGAAGCCTCGCGGCTATATCGTTAGGACACCGCCGGATCGCTACCGTGCGTCGCTGGTGACGCCCGAAGGCAACGTCGACCGCGAGATCGAGGCCCGCGGCGGTGAGAGCACGATCCTCAGCTTGCCGCTCGGCCGCGCGCACGAGCCCCGTGCGCTTGATCGGCTGCTGGCCGCCCTGGATAGGAGGCAGATGCTCGATCTGCACCTTACAGCCGGGCAGTCGGCGCTGATCACTCTTGCGCAGGGCCTCACCGATACGCTACCACCAACCCGGCAGGGGCAGCCGCAGATTTCGCTCGCGCAGGTGCCGGCCGATGTGGTGAGCCTGCTCCGTCTGGGCTATGTAAGCGTGCCGGGGCTAACCTGGCTGAGCTTCTCCTCTATCGATGGGGAACAGTATCAGCTCCTCGTGCCGCTGCTGCCGGGGCGCACAACCATCATTGGATTCGACCGCTCGGCTACCGGGCTGCCGATAATTGAGCTTCTGGTGGTGCAGATGCCGCTCCTGCGCCGCCACGCCGCTACTCAGAAGCGCATCCTGTGGGCGCAACGATTCTTCCGGGCTGATCGGCACGCACAGGTGTCGGCGCTCGTCGCGGGGCTGGACGATGAGCCGCTGGCCCTAACCCTGGCCGGGTATGCAGCCCTCAGGGAGCGCAATCAAGCGGAGGTGCGCAGCGTCGCGCTCCGCCTTCAGAAGCATGCAGCGGTCTCCGGCGACGGCCCTATCCTGCTCGCGGCGGCGGACATGGGGCGGCAGGCGGCAACCCCAGCGCCTCCGGTCGAGCAGCTTCCAATCTTGCTTGCCGGACTACAACACTTGGTTTCGCACAGCGCCCCGGCGGCACTTTACCCGCTCGGATTACTTGTTTTCCGCTCGGCGGTGCTCAGTCAGATCTGGGTAGTTGTGCGCGGTGCCCCTGTCGCATTTGGCGACCCGCAGGCAGCGCAGCAAGTGGCCTCACCACGCGGACCATCTACGGGGTACACTCGACAACAGGAGGCAACAGAAGTGGCGACCGACGAACGACCACCGGATGTCCTGCTGGTCACTGTTACCCATGTTGAAACACAAATGCTGCTGGATGAGTTTGCCCGTGAGTTCCAGCGCCCCTTTACCCGCCGCTTCGCCGGCGATATCACCTATTTCTCTTTGGGGGAGATTGGTGGGGCACATACGCTGCTTGTCCAGTCGGATATGGGTACAGGCGGGCCAAGCGGCGCCACTTTGACAGTCGCGGCCAGCATTGAGGCGTTGCGGCCTGCGGCGATCATCATGGTCGGGATCGCATTTGGCATGGACACCCAGCGTCAAAGCATCGGTGATATTCTGGTAGCTCGACAGATCCTGGCCTACGAACTCCAGCGCGTAGGGACCGGCCCAGATGGCGAGCCGCGCATCATCCCGCGAGGCGCGCAGCCTGATAGCTCGACCCTCCTGCTTGGCCGCTTCCGCAGCGGCGCAATCGACTGGACGGGCGCGCCCGTGCATTTCGGGCTGATTCTGTCGGGCGACAAGCTGGTCGACCAGCTAGACTTCCGCGAGCAGCTGCGCAGCTTGGCGCCGGAGGCGGTCGGGGGTGAGATGGAGGGGGCGGGCCTCTATGCAGCCGCGCAGCGGCAGAAAGTGGATTGGATTCTGGTGAAAGCAGTCTGCGACTACGCAGATGGGCAGAAGGATCTCGACAAGGCGAAGCACCAGGCCACGGCAGCTCGCAACGCCGCTAGTTTCGTCCTCCATATTCTGCGTCAAGGCGGCCTGGCCGCCCGCATCGCTATACCCGACGTTGCTGGAAGTGGACACCCTCCAATCCTTAATCCCAACCCCATAAGACAGAGAGCGGCGCTCCCGCCGCTGCTCCAGCAGACGATCCAACGTTACTTCAATACCAGCGAGTTGCGCTCACTCTGCTTTGATCTCGGCATAGAGTATGAGGATCTCAGTGGCGAAAACAGAAGCGATAAGGTGCGCGAGCTCATAACCTACGCAGAGCGCCATGGACGCACACATGAGCTTATTATGCTCTGTAGGCGCCTGCGACCACACGTAGACTGGCCATAGTATTGCTCAGGGTCGGTGCTCCTCTTCTGTCACTCTCGAGCAATCACCACTCATCAGGAGAGGGCGCGGTATGGTCAAGAACCAGGGTCATCGCATCTAATTCTGCATTCTCATCACGTTTGCGTGCAGTTTACGCGTCAGCAGCGGGGGGCACCCCGCTGAGGAGCCGCAGCAAGTAATTCGTGTCAAGGGCCGCCCGGAAGCGCTTCTGCTTC
>Ga0163144_10021613_pt1 | contig 12782 bp, 11 predicted proteins | sample OliLak19BULKMAT1_FD_123175 | JGI IMG/M metagenome (GOLD analysis project Ga0163144, IMG submission 123175) | Freshwater microbial mat bacterial communities from Lake Vanda, McMurdo Dry Valleys, Antarctica - Oligotrophic Lake LV.19.BULKMAT1 | ecosystem: Environmental > Aquatic > Freshwater >...
ACGAAGACTCTCAGGTTGTTGACGCTGTTTTCAGCCAGTTCAATGAACCTCACGCAAACAACTTCCTGAGTGCCTTTCCCGACGAGCGTCGCTGGTTGCATCGGCCACGACTGCAGCGGCGCAGGTAGCAGACCGCGCGAACTCACAGAAAGCAGGAAGCGTTCTCGTGCAGATCAACATGGATGTGGCGTCGCTGACCCCTCAGCCGCCGGGCTCTCCAGGCCCGGCGGCTGACTTCATGTTTTGGTGCGTTGTCAAAGATCAGCGTTCCACAGCAGCGACGATTACCATTCCCGCATTTGCTGCTCGATCAGTTCACTGCGTTTTGCCAGTTCCTGACAATGGAGGCCATTCGCTTTGATCTGCTGGCGAACGTCCTCGGCTTCCTTCAGCAGATCGTTGACCATCTGCTTTCGTGACGCTTTGGTGACGTCGTTCGTCTCCTCGTCAACCTTGGCTGCCTGGTGCTCGGTACGAGCCTGCAGGTAGGCCAGACGACACTGCAGGCCCTGGTTTTCCTGAACCATTCGCTGACCTTAGTGGGTCAAATCCATGGGGCGAGCTTTCAGCCCTTTGCTTGCATCGTCCGAGAACCTGGGGCGATGCCCCAGGCTGGTATGGCATCGGGGTTTTGCCCGTCGTGTTTCACACGACAAGTTTCCTCGCACCCCTCGCCGAACAACGCCGGATCGTGGCGAAAGTGGACGAACTGATGGCTTGGGTGGACGCGTTGGAAACCCAGCTCGCCACCGCCCGCACCACCGCCACCGCCCTCCTCGCCGCCGCTGTCGCCGAACTCACCGCCTGCAGCGCCATCGGCGCGTCCCATTCCAGCCTGGGGCAACGCCCCAGGAATCCGGCCCCCCATTCATTCCAAGCCCTGAAGGGGCGGCCTAACCCGTGGCCATTGGATTCGTTACGGTGGTTTCATCCGGCCGGATGGATCGCCGCTTCAGGGCTTTGTTTTTTTTCTGGCACGATACCCAGGGCGATGCCCTGGGCTGGCATGAGATGCCCCGTTGGGGCTGGAGGCCCCGCCGCATGTCGCTGGAAGCCTTCTTTGAAAAGTTCGACCTCTTCGCCGTCACGCCCGATGCGGTGGCGAAGATGCAGACGTTGAGCGCCAACGGCGCGTCCCATGCCAGCCTGGGGCAACGCCCCAGGTAACCGCTGGGGCGTTGCCCAGGTTGGTATCAAACGGGCCGTTGGCCCTGCAAATCGAACCGTTGAAGCGCTGAAAGCCCGACCCATCGCCATGCCACAATCGCTCTCCCTCGTCATCGTCCACGTCATTTTTAGCACGAAGGAACGCCATTCATTCCTCGTCCCGGACGCGCGGCCCAAGCTCCACGCGTATCTCGCGACCGTCGCGCGCAACGCGGGCTGCGAGGCGTATCGCGTCGGCGGCGTGGCCGATCACGTTCATCTCGCCATTCGTCTGTCGCGCACCATCACCATTGCGGATTTAGTGGAGACGTTGAAAACGTCGTCGTCGAAATGGGTGAAGACGCAATCGCCGGAACTGGCCGTCTTCGCATGGCAGCGTGGCTACGGATGTTTTTCCGTCGGCCCTTCGGATATGAATGCACTGATGGCATACATTGATGACCAGGAGAACCACCACCGCACGCGGACGTTTCAGGATGAATTTCGGATGTTCCTGAAAAAATACGGGGTGGAATACGACGAGGCGTATGTCTGGGATTGAACGATGGGGCGGGCTTTCAGCCCTTTGCTTGCATCGTCCGAGAACCTGGGGCGATGCCCCAGGCTGGTATGGCATCGGGGCTTTGCCCCTCGTGTTTCACACGACAAGTTTCCTCGCACCCCTCGCCGAACAACGCCGGATCGTGGCGAAAGTGCACGAACTGATGGCCTTGGTGGACGCATTGGAAACCGAATTGGCTGCTTCGATTGAGGGCAAGTGGATCGAAGCACCCCGAAAAGACGGCTTAGATTCACCGATTGCTGACTGAACATCAGTGAGCGAGGTGCTCGAGAGCCGCGTCGGAGATGGCCATGCCATAATGCCTTCGCCCACAGGAACACGGTGCGGTCTCATGACACCTCCCTATTTCTTCTTCTGCGTCTTCTTCGCAGTGACTTTCGGAGGCTGTGGAGCGGGCTTCTTTGTTGTTGTCGCGTCCGGTTTCACAGTTGAAGGCCTGGTCGGCTTCGAACCAGCCGCCGTTTTCGTGGGTGTTACCAGCGGAGTGGTTTTCGCGGCGGGTTTCGCAACCGAAGGCTTTGCGGGAACTGCGGCTGTCACCTGAGCTTTTGCTACTGGTAATTTTCCCGCCGGAGCCGGCTTTTCCGGCACGACGGGTTTCGCAGCGACCGGCACCGCTTTGGCAGGTGCAGTCACCGCTTTGGCTGGTGTCCCTGTGGACTTCGAGGATGAAAGCGACGCGGCAACAGGAGTCGGTTTCCTTGTTCCTGGGTGCTTTTCGGTCTTTGGAGGTTCCGGGGGCGGCACAGGCTTCGCGGGCTTTTTCTTCGGCGGGGATTGCAGTTCGACGAATCGGTCCATGACATCGTTCATGTGGAGTTCGTGATCCGGCGAGTCGGCGAATCGCGGAATGAACTTCGGATCAGTGGCGAGACACCGCAGCAGATGACAGAACTCCGACACTTCCGATTTCTTCAAACCGCCCTTCAGAAATTCCGCGGCATCATGCAGATTGTCGGCTGCCGGAACCAGTCCCAGCCAGCGGGCGGCGTTCAGCATGGAGTTGTCGAGCACGACAATGTGGCTGCCGAGGATTTCGTGCAGCACAAAGTCACGGATGAACGGAGTAAAATCATGGAACTTCTTGAGCGTCTTGAGCGCCTGTTCCAGCGTCTGGCGGCGAAGTTTTTCGAAATCGTACGAATATGTCGTTTCGAAAATGTGCCGCAGGATGGACCGGATCCGCAATCCCTTCCAGTCCGCTTCCCGCAGCGGTGCGAGGGTCAGCTCGAGTTCATTGACAGTGCTGACGCGGATTTCATTCAGATCGAAACACGATGTCAGCAGTTTTTTCAGACCGGCTTCCGCAGGAGCCCAGGAATTGTCTTCGAGGCACGCTGCGAAGAGCATGGTTTCCAGCACCGGCAGATCAATTTTCGGTACAGACTTGCCGTACAGCTTCTGCATCGCCTGCACCAGTTTTCGACAGACCTGAGATTTGTCGGCCGCCTTTGTGGCCTTTGCCGTTCCCATAGTGATTTCCTGCTGCCCTTGTGTTCGTCAAAATCCTGTCTGCGGGATTTCTGCCTGTCTCAGAAGTCCTGCGATTCCCCGTCAGTGTTTTCAGATTCGTCGTCATGCAGAAGGCCGTCGTCCGGAATCCCGGCCACCTCCGCATCCAGCACATCCCCTCGTTCTGAGTCAACGGAGAGCACTTCCCGAAGCTTCGTGGAGGTCTCAAGTGATTTCCGGATTCCGTCATCCACCACAAAACGCAGCTCCGGAGTGTATTTGCTCTTAATGAATTCCGCGACTTTCGATTGCAGAAAACCACGGGCTGATTCCAGCCCATGCAGGGTGAGAGCCGCCATTCTGTCGTCGCCCATGACCGAGATCTTAACGCTGGCATAACGCAGATCCGGGCTGACATCGGCACCCAGCACTGTCACGTTTCTGATTCGCGGGTCGCGAAGTTCAGACAGGATCGCCGAACTGACGACTTCTCTGATCATGGAAGCCACTCGGGCCATTCTGCGAGTCGAAGTTGACATGGTTGCGATGCTTTCGTGAAGTGTGAGCTGTCATCGACACGCGGCCGAACTCAGCGGTTCATGCGACCGGACCTGTGCTGCATCGCCGGTGAGCATGCAGCGTACCCGACTGATCCAACGCCGAAGCGGACTCTGACCGACTGTCAGTCCAGTGTGCGTTTGATCTCGTCAATGCGGTACGCTTCCAGCAGATCGCCCTCCTTCACATCGTTGAAACCTTCCAGCCGGATCCCGCATTCCATGCCTTCCCGGACTTCTCGGGCGTCGTCCTTTTCGCGCTTCAGCGACCCCAGCCGATAGTCGTTCATCACCTTCTGATCCCGAATCAAATGCACCCGACTGTCGCGTGAAATCGTGCCGTTCAATACTCGGCAGCCGGCAATGGTTCCGAACCGGCTGATACTGAACGTCCGCAGCACGATGGCCCGACCAGTTGAAACTTCCACCTTCTCCGGACGCAGCAGACCTTGCAGAGCCAGCCGGATATGAGCGGTCACTTCGTAGATGATGTTGTAGCGGCGGATTTCAACACCCTGCCGTTCCGCCTGCGCCTGAGCCCGGTCTTCGGCAATCACGTGGAAGGCCACGATAATCGCGCCGGCCGCACTCGCAAGGGACACATCGCTCTCATTCACGCCTCCGACACCGGAGTGGATAATCTGCACTTTCACTTCCGGATGTTCAAACTTGCCGATCTCACTCCGCAGTGCTTCAATCGAACCGGGTGAATCGGCTTTCAGGATCAAAGGCAGTTCCTGGACTCCCTGGCCTTCCCTTGGTGCCCCCAGGATGTCCTCCAGCGTCCGCGGTGTGACTCGCGACGACAGAGATTCCGTGCGGCCTTCATGCATTCGGCTTCCCGCGGTTTCGCGAGCTTCTTCGATGTCTTTCATGACAAAGAAGTGGTCGCCAGCGCCGGGGACGTCCGACAGTCCCGAAACCTTGACAGGCATGGACGGACCAGCTTCAGTGACGGGCTCATCGCGGTCGTTGTACATTGCCCGGATACGTCCGTAGGTGGATCCGCAGAGGACAACATCGCCGACGCGCAATGTTCCCTTCTGCACAATCAGCCAGGCAATGGCACCGCGGCCTTCGTCGCGGAACGCTTCGAGGCAGACTCCCAGACCCTCGCGATCCGGGTTGGCGTTCAATTCGTTCAGTTCCGCCGTCAGCAGCAGAGTTTCGAGCAGCTTGTCAATGCCCTTCCCGGTGGCACCCGACGTCCGCACAACTTCGTACTCGCCGCCCCATTCCGCCGGCAGCAGTTCGTGCTGAGCCAGCTGCTGCAGAATCCGCTGTTCGTCAATTCCGGGCAGATCGACCTTGTTGAGCGCGACAATAATCGGCACTCCGGCATTCCGGGCGTGGCTGATGCACTCTACGGTCTGTGGCATCACACCGTCGTCGGCAGCCACGACCAGCACGACAATGTCCGTGACGTTGGCTCCCCGGGATCGCATTTCACCGAACGCCGCGTGGCCCGGAGTATCCACGAATGTCAATTCGTGGCCTTCGTAATTCACCTGGTACGCGGCAATGTGCTGCGTGATCCCGCCATGCTCGCCAGCCGCGACGTTGGCACTGCGGATTTTGTCGACCATTGTCGTCTTGCCGTGGTCAACGTGGCCAAGGATGGTGACGATTGGAGGTCGCTGACGCATCATTTCCGGCGGATCTTCGTGGTCAAACGACGCCAGCAATTCGGCCTCAATGTCGCGATCACGCTTGAACGACAGATCGACGCCCAGCTCCATGGCGACTTCCATCGACTCCTCTTCACCAAGTTCGTCATTAATCGTCACCATGCGGCCCTGTTTGAACAGGATGCTCATGATGGACTTGGCCGGACGACCGATGGCTTCGGAAAGCGCGCGGACGGTAATCGGGAATGAGATCTGTGCCGTCGTCTTCAGATCAATATGGGATGTACGCTTCTTGCGTTTGAGTTTCTTATTCTGGCGTTCAGCTTCACGGGTATCGCGGAGCTCCTTCAGCAGCGAGCCGCGATTTGCCGGGCCTCGACCGCGGGCTGCGGCAGGAGTGGCCGGACCGCCGGAGTCGTGCTCATCGCGCGCTTTTCTGAGCGCTTTCAGCTGATCGGCCAGCGGACTGCGACGGTCCACGATGTCGGACAGCGACATGTCCGGTTTTTGAGCCTTCTCCTCGCGCGGCTTGACCTTCTTTGCCGTGGGCGGAACATAGGTCGGAGGTGCCGCGACCATTGGTCGCGACGGACCCTTGTCCCTGTTGACCCTGATTGGACCAGATGGTTTCGAGGGAGTTGCCGACGGGTTTTGTTCACGGTCTTTGACCGAACCAATGGGCCGCATCTCCCGGAGCTGCTGCGTGCGAGGTCGCTTCATTGCGTCGGACGGTGCAGAGTCGACCGATACAATTTCGGGTGCATCGGGGACCGCGTCAGCATCAGCATCAGACTCCGCTTCGCCAGGCTGGATGAGTTCCGCAGCGAGACTCATCGTCGGAAGGTCGTGGGCAACTGCAATGGCTTCGACGGGTACTGCTTCCGGCGGCACGTCCGCTTCTTCCTGCGGTTCGGATCCGTCGAATAGTTCTTCGTCTGGAAAATCTTCAACGGCTGTTCGTCCGCCCTGCGTCCGGGGCAATGCACCTCCCCCGATTCGACGGACTTTGCCCACCACCGCAGGGACGTCGCGAACCGGTGTCATTTCGGCAACCGGCGTTTCGATCGCTGCCGGGGCACCCTTCTTGTTCTTGCGGATATACTCGACCACCTGGTCGCGTTCTTCTTCGCTGATCGTGGCCAGCGCGTTGCGCAGCTTCACTCCGGCTTCTTCGCAGAGGTCGATCAACACCTTGCTGTCGAGTCCCAGATCTCTGGCAAGGGCAAAGATTCGTATCTTCAAAACAGAACCCCTTAGGCCGCCTGAACCGAACGCAGGACACACTCCTGATTCCGGGGCAGCACAGAACTTCACAATTGAACTGGCCGGTCATTGAGCCGGGAAAAAAATCCCCGGCAGTATCTGACACTCGTTGAATGGCAGTCTTCCGACCAGTTTCCGGCAAAAGCCGACGAACGCCAGGAGAGAGACACACGACACTCTGTTGAATTACACTGTTCAGTTATTGAAGGCCCTGCTCCTCTGACATAACGCTCGACTTCGCCTTGCGAAATTCCCAGCAAAAACCTGCAGCCCACTGGCGGCAGCTGAACAAATCTCAAACACCAACTTCGCAGAATCCGCCACTCCGGTCAGTGAATGCTCCGGTCAGTGAATGCTCCGGTCAGTGAATGCTCCGGTTTCGTCGGCAGCATGGTTTTTGTACCCTCGATCACTCTGCGGCCGGAGTTGTTTCTTCGATGTCACCCGGAGGCACAGTTTCCTCCTGCACAGTTGCCTCCTGCACAGTTTCCTGTTGGACAGTTTCTTCCTGCACTGGTACCGCTGGTGCGACTGGTGCCGAAATGCCCAGAGCTGCGGCTCGTTTGCGCTCCTCAGCGGCCAGTCGTTCTTCAATTTCAATCCGCGCACTCTCCACATCCGCGAACGCGATAATCTTGTCGCAGTCTTCTTCAGACAGACCACTAATTTCGGCGAGCTGATCGGGTTCAATGACCGACAAGTCGTCAAATGTGAAAAATCCCTGTGACACCAGGTTCTCTGCGAGTTCCGGCTGCACTTCCGGAATCACACAAAACGCTGCGATCGATTTATCCAGGTGAGCGTCAAGCAGCGCCTGAGTCATCACGTTGATATCCCAGCCGACGAGCTTGGATGCCAGTCGTACGTTCTGCCCGAATTTGCCGATCGCCAGCGACAACTGATCTTCCCGGACCAGCACAATCACCTTGCCGAGCATTGGACACAGGATCACATCTTCGACTTCGGCTGGCTGCAGCGCGTTGGGAACCAAAATCTGAAGAGAATCGTTCCAGCGAACGATGTCGATGCGTTCGCCGGCCAGTTCTTCCACAATCCCGCGGATTCGGGCACCGCGTACACCGACACAGGCCCCCACGCAGTCAATGGACGAATCGTTGCAGGAAACCGCAACCTTGGACCTGTTACCGGCTTCACGGGCAATCGAACGAACTTCAATCACCTGATCATTGACTTCCGGAATCTCGACTTCAAACAGCCGGCGCACAAAGTCGGGATGAGTCCTTGAAAGGATGACCCGCACGCGCGAACCGGCCTTGCGGACATCCAGTACGATCGCGCGAACGCGGTCGCCGGTGCGATAGCTCTCCTTCCGGATCTGCTCACTCCGCGGCAGGATTGCTTCGAGCTTGCCGAGACTGACGATGACAGTTCCGCGGTCGACTCGAGTCACCTGTCCGGAAATCAGCTGACTGCGGAGTTCCAGATACTCCTCATACTGAGTGTCCCTTTCGGCTTCCCGGATCTTCTGAATCATGACCTGCTTGGCAGTTTGAGCAGAAATCCGACCCAGCAGATCACCGAGCAGTTCCGGATCAAGCGTACGACCATCACAAATCAACGACGCATCGCCTGTTGCGCGATCAATTCGGACCTCCAGCTGCTCCTCTTCCGAAAAGTGCTTGCGGGCCGCCGACAGGATTGCCTGCTCGATACCTTCGAACACGACCTCAGTATTGATGGCCTTGTCCCGATGGATCGCGTCGACGATTCTGAGGATTTCGTTTCCGTTCATGACGTGGGTGTCTGGTTGCGCTGTGCGTGGTTAAAAAAAAAGCGGGAGCAATGTCCCACTTTTCGCGGCCGACAGAGAGACTCTGCCGGAAACCTTTCCTACCTCCAAGCGCAGCCTCACCCGGAAGTGAAACACGCTGGACATCGGGGAAATGGAGTAGACCTACATCTTGTCCATTTCAGGTTCCTCGAACGCGGTTCTGGTTCAGACAAACAGTTAACTTCCCGGAGAATCCAGCACACCTGTCGGGAAACTTCCCGCTGATCTACCGACTGCTCCAAGTTCGAACCGGAAAATACTGGTATTTCTGCGAGTTGTCAAGCATGCAGCGTGTAAGTCCCCGGTTTGGAACGAGCAATACAGCAGTCGGCAGCGAATCGATGAACAAACAGGGGCTTTCGTCTCCGACAGGTGGTTCCCGTTGATCAGTGCTGCCGCAGGATCGCAACATTGCGATGTCATCCCGACCCGCCGCGAATAGATCCGGCAGCGTTCAGAGCTGCACTGCGGAGCTGCATCCGACTCTGCAGTTTGTCGGACAGGATCTCGCAATTGACGAGATGTTCGCGGTCTGAAAAGTCAGCCTTCCGCAGACGTGCCCTGCGATGAACTGGGCTGGATGCACTCTCGAGTCACCTGCCGTGCGGCTTTCCAGGCATGACGCACCGTAAACAGGCGGGATTCAATTTGTTCCGCAGTGAAATAGCGTCCGTGGTCACTTGGTGGAAGACCAGCAAGTGCCAGAGTCAGCGGTAATAAGTCCAGGAATTCGCGATACTTTCGCTGGACATCACTGGGTTCGGCCATGACTGAGTCACTCCGGTGGTCATCAGGGGAAAGTGATTGCTCTGGCTGCCAACGAATAACGGGCTTGAAGTGTCAACCGCAAGCCCGCCATCAGATTTCTCATTTGTTTCGAACGACTAACTACCGGCCGGACGTCGCCCCATGTACTGCTTGATGATTGAGTCCGCTGCGCCCGTTGGCTTGGCCGCATCTTTCGTGGCTCCGGAACTGCCCTTCGCAGACTCTGATTCCCTGGCACCCGTCGTGTCCGGGTCCGGAAGAGAGACCGCGATTGCAGGAGCGGCAGCTCCCGCAGCAGGGCTTGGGCCAGGGCCAGGCTGTTGCATCGGATAGCCCATCTGCGGTTGAGGCACCATTTGCGGCTGTGGCATCATCTGCGGATACATCTGGCCGTAACCAGGCATCATCTGCTGATAAGGAAAACCGCCGTACATTCCGCCCGGATAACCCATCGGTGCCATCATCGGCTGGTACGGATACTGTCCAGGCATCATCTGACCAGGGTGGATCATTGTTGTTTCTGCGGAAGCGGACGCAGTCTGCGCCGGCGCAGGTTCAGGAAGAGTTTGAACCGGAACGGACTGAGTCATCGATGCTGCCATGGGTTCCGACACCGGATGTTGAGTCACCGGCATCTCAAGAGCAGTCTTCGAGGTCACTTGTGTGTCTTCGTTCGTCAGTGCCACGGAAGGCACAGACTTGCTGTCCGAATCAGGAACGGACACGCCTGCCTTGACGACAAGCTCGAACTCCAGATTGCCGATGATAACTTTGTCGCCGGCAGCGAGTACGGTTTCCCGCCGGATACGCTCTCCATTCACAATTGTTCCGTTGGTGCTGCCAAGATCCCGCAGACGCACCGAGAAATCATCGACGCTGAAGACGCAGTGATGGCGGCTGACCATTTCGCTGTTCGGGCGGAGCTGGCAGTCCTGCTCACGTCCAATCAGAAATTTGCGTCGATTAAGAGGAATGACCTGCCCGGCGTGTTTACCGCCGACAACTTTCAATTCCGCTGCGACCATAAGAAAGGAACTCCGAAGGTTGGTGCACCCTTCCGAGAATTCTTGCGAACCAGGAATCTCGGAGCAGTAGACAGGATGTGTTCGCTTTCACAGTTAAGAGAATTTAACAAATCGTTCCGTAATCGCCAGTAAGAAAAGCCCGGTCCGCCGAACAATTCTGCCGAAATTCGGGAGCGGAAATGACGGATCAATACGGTCGTTCGAATGTTCGCGACAAACAGACGATCGATCGAGGAAAACCTTTCTCATTTTGCCCCGTTGGATGAATCGCCGCACGCTGAATGACAGCTGCCTCCTTTGTATTTCGACTCCGATCGGATGCTCGCCTGATTCAGAACCCTCCGATTGTCCTTCATTGCGGCAGGAATTCTCGCGATCGAAGTCGGCTGACCACTCGCCGTACGGGCGTCCCTCCCGTGGCGGTCCGTTCCGGATTGATCGCTGTGAGACACCATCGCCGGTCATCGCCAGCGTGGTCATTCCATCAACGAATTTGCCATTTCCAGTTCCTGCCCCGAATAGTCCCGAAGTTTCCAGCGATCCGAAAGACTGCCGGCAATGGCCGCAGGCAGCTCCGTTTGAAATCGAGCCGGTTTGAAGCTCGGGCTCAACTCGCAAAGCCCCGGCAATGCGGATGTCAAGCTCGAAGCTGCCAGCAGAATGCTGCCATGCTGCAGCGTAACGCCGCGCCGTCGGCGTTGAGCGCTTCCGACAATTTTGATTCCTGAAGAATGCACAATGTCATTGGAATTCGATCTCAGGAAACACAAAAACGGCTCAGCCAATGCCGGAGTCATCAATGCACTCCGGCTTACCGTGGTCCCTGGCGTCGGCGAAAACTCCTGTCGCAGACAACATGCAGCACCGCAGCGAATCAGTACATCAATGATCGCCCGATGAACAATCTCATACAGTTCCGACGGGTTTGACCTCACGCGATGAAATGCCGGCACCACGCACGAGTACGTCAATTCCCGATCATGCAGAATCGCGCCGCCGCCGGTCAACCGCCGAACGCACGGCAGTTGCGGAAACGGAGATTCTTCTGACGACGTTCCGTTCTGAAAATATCCGAGTGTGACAGTGGGCTCTGACCATTGATAGATTCGGACTACACTCCGCTCGCACTGCTCGCCAAGTGCCAGCAGCGCCGCATCCATCGCCATGTTGAACCGACCGGTCGACGGCGCAGAATCAACGATGACGTCCGCCTCCGGAAGGTTGCTGGTCCGCGCGCTCATAAGTGCTTTCTGTTTTAAGTTTACGCCTCCGCATCATAACCCAAACTCGCGTGCTTTCACCGATGACCGCAAACATGACTGAATATGCTGAACGCAACCTGGGGACTCAGCCGCTGGCCGCGCGGATGCAGGAGCTGAATCTCAAACCGCATGATCTGGTGGCCGCATCGACCGAACAGTTGACTCACAAGATGGTGTCGCGAGCCATGAAGGGCCGCCGTCTGACGTCGAACTCAAAGGGCATCGTGCAGCGCGCCCTGAATCAGGCAGCCGGGCGATCGTTCCGGCGCGAGGAGCTGTTCAACTACTGATTTCGGATGTGATCTCAGCCCTCGTCCATGGACGGTCAGCTCAGGATGTCATGCACGACGTTGCCGTGGACGTCCGTCAGGCGATAATCACGGCCTCCGTGGCGGTAGGTGAGACGAGTATGGTCGATGCCCAGCACGTGCAGGATCGTCGCATGGAAGTCATGGACGTGGACTCGGTTCTCAGCGACGGTCGCACCGATTTCGTCCGTGCTGCCGTAGCTGATGCCCGGTTTGATTCCGGCACCGGCCATCCACGATGAGAAACACGCACTGTGATGACCTCGGCCTTTGTCGCCGTCGACGCCCGGTGTTCGGCCGAATTCGGTCGTCCAGACGACCAGAGTATCCTCCAGCATCCCGCTGCGTTTCAGATCTTTGAGCAACCCCGCAATCGGCTGATCGATGACCTTTGCGTGGTCAGCATGTTCCGCCATGTTGCCGTGCTGATCCCAGTTGTGACTGCTGCTGCCGTCGATGATTTCGATGAAGCGGACTCCGCGCTCAGACAGCCGCCGGGCAACCAGACACTTCCATCCGAACCCTTCAGTCTCACCAGGCTTCAGACCATACAGGGCGAGTGTTTCTGTGGTCTCACCGGAAACATCAAACGCTTCGGGCGCTTCCGTCTGCATGTGGAAAGCCGTTTCGAATGACTTGATCCGTGCGGCGAGCTCCTGATCGCTGCCTCGTTCTTTCAGGTGCCTTTGATTCAGTGCCGCGGCCAGCCCCAGTTCCAATTCCTGAACTCGTCCGACAGTTGTCCGGCGTTCGAGGTCGACGATCGGTTCCCTGCCCGGCACGACTCGCACTCCCTGGTGATACGCCGGCAGAAAGTCGTTCGCAAAAACCTGTGTTCCCGCATACGGCATCTGAGCCGCCAGAACCATAAACGACGGCAGGTTGTTGTTCATCGTTCCCAACCCGTAGCTGACCCACGAGCCGATGCTGGGACGAGAAAAAAAGAACGAACCCGTGTGCATCGCCAGCGTGGCCTGATAATGCTCGTTGTCATCCGA
>Ga0163144_10021616_pt1 | contig 12781 bp, 10 predicted proteins | sample OliLak19BULKMAT1_FD_123175 | JGI IMG/M metagenome (GOLD analysis project Ga0163144, IMG submission 123175) | Freshwater microbial mat bacterial communities from Lake Vanda, McMurdo Dry Valleys, Antarctica - Oligotrophic Lake LV.19.BULKMAT1 | ecosystem: Environmental > Aquatic > Freshwater >...
GACGCCAGCTTTGCGGGCAACGGCTTGCAACCCGAGTTTCGCAGCGCGGATTGGGAACGCATACGCGAGGCTGCGTACGAAGGGCGCGGGACGTGATCGCGGTCGATACCAACATTCTGGTCTACGCCCACCGCAGGGACAAGCAGTGGCATGATCGCGCAGCCGACTGCCTGCGCTCGCTGGCCGAGGCGCGCACCGCTTGGGCGATCCCCTGCCCCTGCGTGCACGAGTTTCTCGCCGTCGCGACTCATCCCCGGATCCACGCTCCACCGACGCCTCTCGCCGACGCTCTCGAGCAGGTGGATGCGTGGATCGAATCGCCGAGCCTGCTGCTTCTCGGTGAAGGCGCAGAGCACTGGCCCACGCTGCGCCCGCTGCTGGCAACCGGGAGAGTCGCCGGCCCCAAAATCCACGACGCGCGCATCGCCGCGCTCTGCCTCGCGCACGGGGTGCGGGCCCTGTGGACCGTGGATCGCGACTTCAGCCGCTTTCCCACGCTCCAGGCGGTCAACCCGTTGGTCGGTGCAGAAGAGTAGATTGTCCGTCCCGCGGCAGCCCGCGAACGAGGCAGGCGGCCTTGCGCTCCAAAACCCAGCCGCGAATCGCCACGGGGCCACGGGGGGAGGAGTCGTGCGATGGGTTCGCCGCCGCAGCGTCACGAATCGAGGGCGCGGTCGGCGAAGCCTGCTGCGCCGAAGGTGAGCAGCCGGCGTTTGCCGCGCAGCTCGGTTTCGAGCGCAATGTCGCGCTGCCACAGGCGATAGACGTAGGCGAGCGTCTTCTCCACCGATTCGAGGCTGAGATCGCGCCCGTCGTGCTCGTGCCGCAGATACAGACTGCGGCGGCCGAGATAGTCCGCGTCGATGATGCGAATCACCGGAATCGCGTTCATTCCGATCGAGCGCAGCAGCGTCTCCTTCACCTGCTTCCAGCCGTCGCGGTCGGCGACGCGGGTGACCACGAGTTGCTCGCCGCGCTCGACGTATTCGAACAGATGGAGTTCGCGGATCAGCTCTTCGTCGAGATGGCGGCGCAAGAAAGCCGTGTCGCGGTCGGATTCGCGGATCTCGAACAGCCGCGCGCACGCATCGTCGCCGGGTTCAGCGTCGCCCGCGAGGCGCTCCCAGATCTTGAGTCCGAGATGGTAGGGGTTGAGCTGACCTGGCGTCGGTCGCACCACTTGGTTGTGCCGGACGAGAAACTCGATGCGCAGATCGTGCGGCAGGTCGATCGAGTCGAGGATCCGCTTGTGCCAGAACGTCGCCCAGCCCTCGTTCATGATCTTGGTCTCGATCTGCGGAATGAAGTACAGCGTGCTCTCGTGGACGATCGTCAGCAGGTCCTTCTCCCAATCGGTAAACGCCGGGTTGTGGTCGCGCAGGAACAACAGCAGGTCTTCTTCCGGATGCACGGGAAGGCGGTAGGCACCGTCGGCAGATTCCGCGCCGACCGGTTTGCGCACTGCCAGGTTGCGCCGACACTGGAACGCGATCGCGTGCGCGGCGTCGAGCAACGGTTCGACCCGGTCGATGCCGATGCTCGGGTCCTCGACGTAGGCGCGGATGCGCCGCGCCTGCGCCTTGAAGGTTGCCAGCGCGTATTCCGGCCGGATGCTGCGAAACGTCGCGTTGTTCTTGAAGAAGTCGTTGTGGCCGTAGACGTGGGCGATGGTGAGGATCTGCAGCAACAGCGAGTTGTCGCGCATGAGGTAGGCGATCGACGGGTTGGAGTTGATCACCATCTCATACGGCAGCCCGGCGACGCCGTAGTCGTAAAGCGTCTTCAGCTTCTCGTAGGACTTGCCATACGACCAATGCGGGTAGTGCGACGGCATGCCCGAGTACGACATGTAGCCGAGCATCTGATGATGGTCGCAGACCTCGAACTCCTGCGGGAAACAGTCGAGCCCGAAGCCGTCGACGCGTTCGCGAATGCGCTCGTCCCACTCCTCGAGATCGGCGATGTCGAACTCGGTCGTCATCCGCCTGCAGCCCGATCCTTGGATAGCAGCGCGCGGAAACTCGGCCAGACGTCTTCACGTCCCTCGATCAGCACCGTCTGGAAGTTGTCGGCTTCGAGACGGCGAAACAGGCCGAGCATCGAACTCTCGTAGTGGCGCGAACCGAGCGGCTTGATCTCGCCGTAGCCGAAGAGGTTGCAGACGTCGGTGAGTTGTTTGGCGAGCCGCAGCGCCGCAGGGTTGTCCGAGTCGAAGTTGTCGCCGTCCGAACAGTGAAACGCGTAGACGTTCCAGAGTTCCGGATGGTAGCGCGCCTCGATGATCTCGAGCGCCCGCTGGTAGCCCGATGAGATCAGCGTGCCGCCCGCCTCGCCCTTGTGAAAGAACTCGGCCTCGGTCACTTCCGTCGCCGCCGTGTGGTGGGCGACGAACGCGACCTCCACCTTGCGGTACTTGGTGACGATGAACTGGTAGAGCAGGAAGAAGAACGAGCGCGCCAGGTACTTCTTCATCGTGTCCATCGACCCCGACGTGTCCATGATGCAGATCACCGCCGCGTTCGACTCCGGCCGCGTCTCGGGGCTCCGATGCCGATACGTCAGGTCGTCCTCGTGGAATGGAAACCGCTCCGGCGCCTCGCTGCCCTCCCCTTCGTTGCGACGGCCGGCAGCGAGCTCGCGGCGCAGCTTGGCGCGCACCGTCTCGCGCTTGTCGAGATGGACGCGGATGCCCTTCGGCCGGTAGCCCTTGCGCTTCGATTGGCGCAACGCTTCGACCTCGCGCAAGCGCTTGCGCTCGAGATCGGGCAGATCGAGATCCTGGAACATGATCTCGACGAGCTCGTCGAGCGTGACGTCGGTTTCGTAGTAGTCGACCCCGGGCTGATCGCCCGCCTGCCCCGCCGCCTGTCCCGGCCCCTGCTTGCGTCCGAGAACCTGCCCCTCTTCGACATCGCCATCGCCCTGGCCGACCCCGGGGGCGTTGTCGCCGTAAACGAAACGGTACTCCTTGATGCCGCGGATCGGCACCTTGATGACCCGGTCGCGGTCTTGGCCGATGATCGATTCCTCGGCGACGATGTCGGCGATGTTGTCGCGAATCGACTCACGGACCTTTTGTCGATGCCGCGCGCGGTCGCTGGCGGTGCGGTCGCTGCGCTCCGCGCCGGAGGGAAGAAATGGCCGGAAGCTGCTTTTGGGCGGGCTCATCGGTGCGTGGGGGCCACGCCGTGGCGCAACTCAGTCCTTCCAGAGATTGTTGGCGGCGTACTTGAGCACGACGTCGACACAACTCGTGCAGTAACCGTTCGCGAGCAGGTTCGTCACCATGGCGTCGTAGCGTTCGCCCTGATCATCGTCGCGCATGCGTGCCTTGGTGACGATCCGGCTGATCTCCCGCACCGACGTCATCAGCCGCTTCTCGATCGCATCTTTGAGCGGCTCGTAGCTGGAGTACGAGACCTTCTCGCCGCGCCGGCTCGACGCCCACAGGAAGGCGATGACTTCCTGGCGGAAACCCTCGGCGGAGGTGCCGACGACGGCGATCTGCTCCTCGATCGACTTGAGAAACGCCTCGTCGGGCTCGAGTTCCTCTTTGGTATTGAGGTCTTTGACCTTGGTCCGGTTGACGAACGCTTCGGCGTGATCGAGGTAGTTCTGGAACAGCGCATCGGCCTGTTCCTGGTAGGAATAGACGAACGCCTTGGTGATCTCGGTCTCGAGAATCTCGAGGTATTCCTTGTGGAGGGTGTCGCGCAGGAACTCGAGATAGAGCTTGCGCGTGTCGTCGGGCAGCTCGGCCTCGCGGGTCATGTTGATCAGCGACTCGCGCACGCTGATCGGGTTGATGCACTCTCCCTCGACGTTGTCGGACAACGCGTTATCGAGTGCCTTCATGACGAAGCGGGTCGACACGCCCGACATGCCCTCGCGCTTGGCGTCGTCTTGCAGTTCGCTGACGTCGAGCTTCTTGGTCTTGCCCTTCTCGACGACCTCCTCGCCGTTGTACAGGCGCAGCTTGGTCATCAGGTCGCACTTCGCCGACGGCTCGAGGCGCGAAAGGATGGCGAACATCGATGCGACTTCGAGCGTATGTGGCGCAACGTGCGCCTTGAAGTCCGAGTTGCGGATGATCTTCCCGTAGATCTTGACCTCTTCAGAGAGGCGCAGGTTGTAGGGCACCTTGACGACGACGACGCGGTCGAGGATCGCCTCGTTGGTGTGATCGGCCTTGAACTTCTGCCACTCGGCCTCGTTCGAGTGCGCGACGATGACGGTGTCGACGTAGACCATGCCGTGCCGCCCCGGGGCGGGGATCACCTTCTCCTGCGTCGCCGTGATCATCGCGTGTAGGTACTCGGTCTCGTTCTTGAAGACCTCGATGAACTCGACCATGCCGCGGTTGCCGACGTTGAGCGCGCCGTTGAGGTCGAGCACCCGCGGGTCGCCCTCGGAGTAGCGGTCGAGCTTGGAGATGTCCTCGCTGCCGATCAACACCGACGTGTCCTGGTTGTTCGGGTCGACCGGCGGGACGACGCCGAAGCCGATGCGCTTGCGCCGCGAGAGGCGCCGCAGCACGATCGGCATCTCCTCGTACTTGCCGGCGAACTCTTCGACCAGGCGGTAGCGGCAGATCGGGCAGAGGTCGCCTTCGATATGAACGCCGAGCATCTTTTCGAACTCGCGCCGCAGGTGGCGCGGGATCAGATGCAGCGGCTCCTCGTTCATCGGGCAGCCCTCGAGGGCGTAGAAGGCGGGGCTCTCCTCGAGTCCCTGCTTGAGGCGCTCGGCGAGCGAGCTCTTGCCGGAACCGACCGGTCCCATCAAATAGAGAACCTGGCGGCTCTCTTCGCCTTTGAGCGCTGCGGAGTGGAAGTAGCGGGCGATCTGCGCGGTAACGCGTTCGATACCGAAGAAGGAATCGGCGAAGAAGTCGAAGACCTTGACGGGTTCGTCTCCGAACAGCCGTTTGACCTTCGGGTCGTCCGTCGCGGTGATGTGGTGATGGCCCGGCTGGCTGATCATCTCGTGCATCCGAAAGTGCGCCAGCTTCGGGATGCGCGGGTCCGCGCGGACCACGTCGAGGTATTCGAGAAACGTTCCCGTCCAGTCCTGTGCCCCGCGGGATGCCCGATCCTGCTGGATCAGCTCTTCAAACTCGGATCGCCTGTGCTCCATGCCGGTTCCTCCTTTGGCAGGTATCGGTTTGCAGGTCCTCGCTTCCCCCGTTGCACGGATCTCGATGGTCACGTCATCCGTTGCCTCGTTTCTCTCGCCCGAGATTCAACCCGATTCTAGCCGCAGGTCCTAGGTGTGCAAGGCAGGAGTACGAGTGTCGCAACTTTGCCGAGTAGAAAGGGGACCGCCGCTACCGCAGCGGCCCCCGATGATTCACGCCACCGCGGTGAGCGGCGTGCACGAAAACGTCACGCGCTCGCCTTCGTAATCGACGACCACGCGTGAGTTGTCGACGATCTCTCCGGCGATGATCCGGCGACCGAGTCCGGTCTCGATTTCCTTTTGCAACAAGCGCTTCAACGGCCGCGCGCCATACACCGGGTCGTATCCCTTGCTGGCGAAGTGCTCGAGCGCCGCCGGCGTGAGTTCGAGGTCGATCTTGCGCTCCTCCAAGCGCTCCCGGATTCGCGCGAGCTGGATCGTCGCGATCAGCTTGAGCTGATCGCGCGTCAAGCCGTGGAACACCACGATCTCGTCGACGCGATTGAGGAACTCCGGCCGGAATGCGCCGCGCAGTGCATGCAACACCAGATCGCGCATGCCGGCGTACGCCTCGGGGCTGTCGCCGCCGGGGTACTCGAGGATGTGCTGGCTGCCGATGTTCGACGTCATGATCACGACCGTGTTCTTGAAGTCGACGACTCGACCGTGGCCATCCGTCAGCCGCCCGTCGTCGAGAAGCTGCAGCAGGACGTTGAACACATCGGCATGCGCCTTCTCGATCTCGTCGAACAACAGGACCGAGTACGGCCGGCGCCGCACGGCTTCGGTCAGCTGTCCACCCTCCTCGAAGCCGACGTATCCCGGCGGCGCGCCGATCAGCCGGGCGACGGTGTGCTTTTCCATATACTCCGACATATCCAGCCGGATCATCGCGTCCTCATCGTCGAACAAGAACTCAGCCAGCGCGCGCGCCAGTTCCGTCTTGCCGACGCCGGTCGGGCCGAGAAAGATGAACGAGCCGATCGGACGCCCGGGATCCTTGATGCCGGCGCGTGCCCGGATCACCGCGTCGGAGACGGCTGTGACGGCCTCGTCCTGGCCGATCACGCGTTGGTGGAGCTGGTCCTCGAGGTGCACCAACTTCTCCATTTCGCCCTGTAGGAGCTTGGTCACCGGCACCCCGCTCCAGCGCGACACCACCTCGGCGATGTCGTCTTCGTCGACTTCCTCCTTCAGCAGCGCCGGCTGCTCGCCTTCGCCGGGCTGCGCGGCGGCGAGTTGCTTCTCGAGTTCGATCAGAGTGCCGTACTTGAGTTCGGCGACGCGGTTCAGGTCGTACTCGCGCTCGGCCTTCTCCATCTCGAGCTTGGCCTCCTCGAGCTGGCGGCGAATGTCGCGCTGGTGACCCACCGCGCCCTTCTCCCGCTCCCAGCGGGCGCGCAACGCGTCGGCTTCGGGGCGGAGGTCGCCGAGTTCCTTCTCGAGCTTGTCGAGCCGTTCGCGCGACGCCTGGTCGGTCTCCTTGCGCAGTGCCTCGCGCTCGATCTCGAGCTGCATGACCCGCCGTGAGACTTCGTCGAGTTCGGTCGGCATCGAGTCGATCTCGGTGCGCAGCTTCGCCGCGGCTTCGTCGACCAGGTCGATCGCCTTGTCCGGCAGGAAGCGGTCCGGAATATAGCGGTGCGACAGCACCGCCGCGGTCACCAGCGCAGCGTCCTTGATCCGCACGCCGTGATGAACCTCGTAGCGCTCGCGCAGTCCGCGCAAGATGGAGATGGTGTCTTCGACCGAGGGCTGGTTGACGAGCACGGGCTGGAAGCGCCGCTCGAGGGCGGCGTCTTTTTCGATGTACTTGCGGAATTCGTTGAGCGTGGTGGCGCCGATGCAGTGCAATTCGCCGCGCGCGAGCATCGGCTTGAGCAGATTGCTCGCGTCCATCGCGCCTTCCGCCGCGCCCGCTCCGACGACGGTGTGCAACTCGTCGATGAACAGGACGACGGTCCCTCCGGAGTCCTGTACTTCCTTGAGAACCGCCTTGAGCCGCTCTTCGAACTCGCCGCGAAACTTCGCGCCGGCGACGAGCGCGCCCATGTCGAGCGCGACGATGCGGCGGTCGCGCAGCGACTCCGGCACGTCGTTGCGGATGATCCGCTGCGCGAGGCCCTCGACGATGGCGGTCTTGCCGACGCCGGGCTCACCGATGAGCACGGGATTGTTCTTCGTGCGCCGCGACAGGACCTGAATGACGCGGCGGACTTCGTCGTCGCGACCGATGACGGGGTCGAGCTTGCCCTGCGCGGCGAGTTGGGTGAGATCGCGGCCGTACTTTTCGAGGGATTGGTAGGTCGCCTCTGGATTCGCGCTGGTGACCCGTTGCGAACCGCGGATCTTCTGCAGCGCTTGCATGAGTGTGTCGCGGGTGACGCCGTTGTCGGCGAGGAGCCGACGGGTCTCGCCGCCGCCCTCGAGGGCGGCGAGCAGCAGGTGCTCGACGCTGACGTATTCGTCCTTGAGGTTCTTCGCCTCATCTTCGGCACGTTGCAGGACCTGGTTCAGGCGGTTGGTGATGTAGATCTGTTCGGGCCCGGCCGCAGGTCCTTTGACCTGGGGGATCTTCTCGAGCGCCTTGCCGAGGCCCTGGTCGATGACGTTCGGGTCGACGCCGCTGGCCTGGATGACGGCGCGCGCCAGCCCGTCTTTGGGTTCGAGCAACGCGAGCAGCAGATGCTCGACGTCGACACCTTGATGATTGCGCCGCGACGCGACGGATTGCGCCGCGCGCAGTGCTTCCTGTGACTTTTCCGTGAATCGATTGATATCCATTGAACCTCGCTTTACGAAGCCAGCGTAACCATCAATCGGCCGAGGACAAGCGGCTGATCACGTTCGCAGCGCAATCATCCCGTTCGCCCTGAGCCCGTCGAAGGGCTGCTAGTACCAGGAGCTCATGCTTCGACAAGCTCAGCACGAACGGGCTGCGCTAGGTGCTGCAATCCCCAGCTCCACCGGATCCGCCTTCCCCGTTCGCCCCGAGCCCGTCGAAAAATTGGAACGCCCTTCGAGACGGCGCTTCGCGCCTCCTCAGGGCGAACGGAAAGCCTAGTTTACCTAGAAAAAAGCGCTCGTGCTGAGGAGCGCCGGTAGGCGCGTCTCGAAGCACATCCGGATTTTCAACGGGCTGGCAACCCAGGCTAGATTCAGTGCGCCAGGCGTTCGACCAACTCGCGCAGGCGGGCGACCTCCTCTTCGAGGCGCTCGACGCGGGCGACGAGGTCGGGGGCCGCGGCGACCGCTGCAGCCGCCGGGCTCGGAGCGTAGGCCGTTGCGACGCCGGGTTCGATCGGGTGCAATCCCGGGCTCAGGAGCTGCACGTAGCGCTCGGCGCGCGAGCCGGGAAGCGGGGGCAGCCGCTCGACGAAGTCCAGTTCGATCAACCGGGCGACGAGATCCATCAGGCTCTCGAGCGATGCCAGGGGCGTCATGCGGCCAGCGCGTGCGCGCAGGTCGCCGGCCGACTGCGGCCCGCGCATGAGCAGTTCGGCGAGCACGGCGAGCATCGGCGTATCGAGCCCGAGCGCGTCTTTGCCGTTGTGGCAGAACTTTTCGACGCGGCTGTTGCCCGGGTAGACGCGGCGGACGAGGTACTTCTCCTCCAGCCGTTCGAGCGCGAGCAGAACCTTGTCCTCGGAGAGATCGAGAACCGGGAAGCGGTTGCTCTTCTGGTTGCACCCGGTCGTCGCCGAATTGAGCGTCAGCGGGTACTGGTCCGGCGTCGTCAGCGCCTTTTCGATCAAAACACCGAAGACACGCGCCGCGCTGGCGCCGATCTCTATCTGTCGCTTCATAGCTGGCCTCCGCAACCGTCATGGCCGAAAAGCCGCATGGGCGTCAACGGCGTGCACGCAACGGACGAAGTTCGCGGCAACTGCCCAGCTTTCAGGCAGACATTGCCTGCGGCGGTGGCACCGGGCTTCGATCATTGGCTCTGCGCGGCGCCTGGCGAACACGGTAGCCGTTGCGGCGCGTGGCACGCTCCGTGCTGTTGCCAATTGCGAACTTTCAAGCCCAACCACGTAGATAGGAGAAAGCCGCATGCTCGCACCCAAGCGTTGGATTTTTGCGCTCGCCCTGATCGGCATCTGCGCTGCCGGGATCACCCCGGCGCAGGCCGCCGAAAAAACCAAATTCCGCGTCGCCTGGTCGATCTATGTCGGCTGGATGCCGTGGGGTCAGCTCGCCGATTCCGGCCTGATGAAGAAGTGGGCCGACAAGTACGGTATCGAGGTCGAGATCGTTCAGATCAACGACTACATCGAGTCGATCAACCAGTTCACCGCGGGCGCCTTCGACGGCTGTTCGATGACGAACATGGACGCGCTCAGCATTCCCGCCGCCGGCGGGGTCGATTCGACGGCGCTGATCACCGGCGACTTCTCCAACGGCAACGACGGCATCGTCGCCAAGAGCGGCTTGGAGTTGAAGGGCCTGAAGGGCGAGAAGATCAACCTCGTCGAACTGTCGGTGTCGCACTACCTGCTCGCCCGTGCGCTCGATTCGGTGAAGTTGACCGAGAAGGAACTCACTGTGGTCAACACCTCGGACGCCGACATCGTGTCGGCTTTCTCGAGTTCGGACGACGTCAAGGTTGTGGTCACCTGGAACCCGCAGCTCACCGAGGTGCTGAAGCATCCCGGTGCCAAGCGTCTGTTCGACTCGAGCCAGATCCCGGGTGAGATCATCGACCTGATGGTCGTGAACACGGCGACGCTCGCGGACAATCCGAAGTTCGGCAAGGCGCTCGTCGGCGCCTGGTACGAGCTGATGGCGACCATGGCGACAGAAGACGCCGCCGGCACTGCCGTGCGGACGGCGATGGCGACTGCCGCTGGGACGGACCTCGCGGGCTACAACAGCCAGCTAGCGACGACGAAGATGTTCTACACCCCGGCGGAAGCGGTGACGTTCACCGCGAGCGCCGACTTGATGAAGACCATGGAATACGTGCGCACCTTCCTATTCGCGCACAACCTGCTCGGCGAAGGAGCGAAGAGCGCCGACGCGGTCGGCATCGGCTTCGCCGCCGGCAAGGTGATGGGCGACAAGGACAGCATCAAGCTGCGCTTCGACCCGACCTATATGGAGATGGCCGCAGCCGGCAAGCTGTGACAAGCAGCGAACGGCGCGACGGGCTCAGCGTATGCGACGACTCATCAACCGGAGACCGGGGCGAACCGCCTCGGGCTCGTTGACGATCGCTCCGTTTCTCTTGGTGGTCGTCGCCTACACCCTCGCCTCGGCCGTGCGCCTCGCCGAAAATCCCAACGACAAGTTGCTGCCCGCGCCCAGCGCGTTCGTCGACTCGATGCAGCGCATGGCGCTGGAACCCGACGCGCGCACGGGAACCTACATCTTCTGGAACGACACCGCTGCCAGCCTCGAACGCCTCGCCATCGGCCTGACGGTCGGCACCGGCATCGGCTTGGTGGGCGGCGTCGCGGTCGGTCTCATTCCCTACGTGACGACCACCCTGCGCGCCGCGATCTCGGTGATCTCGGTCGTGCCGCCGCTCGCGTTGCTGCCGATCCTCTTCATCGTCTTCGGCCTCGGCGAAGTCGGCAAGATCGTGCTGATCGTGATTGGCATCACTCCGTTTCTGATCCGCGACCTGGCGTTGCGGGTCGGCGAGATTCCGTTCGAACAGCTCATCAAGGCGCAGACGCTGGGCGCCTCGACATGGCAGATCATCACCCGCGTGGTCCTGCCGCAGATCATGCCGCGCCTGGTCGACGCGGTGCGGCTATCGCTCGGACCGGCCTGGCTCTTTCTCATCGCCAGCGAGGCGATCGCCGCGACCGACGGGCTCGGCTACCGGATCTTCCTGGTGCGCCGCTACCTCGCGATGGACGTGATCATCCCCTACGTCGCGTGGATCACGGCGCTCGCCTACATGATGGACTCGAGCTTGCGGATGCTCTCGCGCAAGGCGTTTCCCTGGGCGGTAACCGGCGAGGCGCGCTCATGAGCCTGATCTCGGTACGCAACGTCTGGAAGGAGTACGGGCGCGACATCGTCCTCGAGCGCATCAACCTCGAGGTGAAGCACGGCGAATTCTGCTCGATCGTCGGCGCCAGCGGCTGCGGCAAGACGACGTTTCTGCGCATGTTGCTGTCGCAGGAGACTCCGAGCCGGGGTGAGATCCTGCTCGACGGCGTGCGCATGGACGACGAGCCCAATCCGGACCGCGGCGTCGTCTTCCAGCGCTACTCGGTGTTTCAGCACCTGACGGTGCAAGACAATGTGATCCTCGGACTCGAGTTCGCGCAGTCGGCGTTTCTCGGCCGGCTGTTCGGCGCGGCGCGCCGGCGCGCCATCGCGCAGGCGGAGGAGATGCTGGAGGCCGTCGGCCTGACGCGCGCGCGGCACGCCTATCCGGCATCGCTGTCCGGGGGGATGCAGCAGCGGCTGGCGATTGCCCAAGCGCTCATCCGGCGCCCCAAGATCCTTCTGCTCGACGAGCCCTTCGGCGCCCTCGATCCGGGCACGCGCGCGTCGATGCACGAGCTCATCCGCCGCCTGTGGCGGGCCACGCAGATGACCATCTTCCTGGTGACGCACGACTTGAGCGAGGGGTTCCAGCTCGGCACCCGGCTGCTCGTTTTCGACAAGGTGCGCGTCGATCCCGACGCGCCCAACGCGTACGGCGCCACGGTCACCTACGACCTCGCGCTCGAGGACCGCTCGCTGCCGCCGCCGCTGAGGAACGGCCACGACGCGACGGCAGTGGAGCACCGACCCAACGACTTGCGCGACAGCATCGGCGGGGGGCCATAGGCTGGGCAACCCGTCGTACCGGCGCCCCCTGCCCACCCTTCCCCGGGTGGGGGGCGCCGGGATTTTCCAGCTGGGGTGCGGTGCTCCCGCAACAACCGCTCCGTCGTTCGCGCTCCTCCCGCTCCGTCGTTCGCGCGCCCACGCCGTCATTCCCGCGCACGCGGGAACCCAACCCCGCCTCCTCCACCACCAACCCACGCTGCCAATTCCATGCCCGCGGTCACCGCCCCCGCTTTCGCGGCAAGCAGCTTCCACGAGCGTGACGCTTATGTAAAACTTTATTACGCAAGTACATCCATGATGGAAAAACACTTCTTCGTTTACGTCCTCGCCAGCCGGCGCAACGGGACCCTTTACATCGGCGTCACTTCGGACATCCTACGTCGAGTATGGGAGCACCGCAGCAAGGCCGTCCCCGGCTTCACCGCAACCTACGGCGTTACGCGACTCGTGTATTTCGAGGTTCACGAGAATGCCGAGTCCGCGATTCTCCGCGAAAAGCGCATGAAGAAATGGCGCCGTTCCTGGAAGGTCGATTTGATTGAAAGTACGAATCCAACCTGGCGTGACCTCTACGCCGAGATCGCATAGCCCCATCGCCCTCGTCGGCATCCGTCCAAAGCATCGCTGCCGAACCGACCTCTCGCTCCGTCCCCCTCCATTGTTCCCCCCCCCACCCCCCCCTCCCTCCCCCCCCTCTCGCTTCTTCGTTCCCCCCCCCCCCCCCCCTCCCTTCCCCCCCCCCCTCCCCCCCCCCCCCCCCTTCCTCTTTCCTAACGCACACAAAATCGGCGAAGGGGGCCCCACAAAA
>Ga0163144_10021617_pt1 | contig 12781 bp, 11 predicted proteins | sample OliLak19BULKMAT1_FD_123175 | JGI IMG/M metagenome (GOLD analysis project Ga0163144, IMG submission 123175) | Freshwater microbial mat bacterial communities from Lake Vanda, McMurdo Dry Valleys, Antarctica - Oligotrophic Lake LV.19.BULKMAT1 | ecosystem: Environmental > Aquatic > Freshwater >...
CCGATGCTTCGGATCTTCATTGTCCATTGATCATTCTTCATTGATCACTGATCATTGTCCATTGTCCATTGTCCATTGTCCATTGTCCATTGTCCATTGTCCATTGTCCATTCTTCATTGTCCATTGATCATTCTTCATTGTCCATTGCTCATTGCTCATTCTTCATTGATCATTGTTCACTGATCATTCTTCATTGTCCATTCTTCATTGTCCATTCTTCATTGCCCATTCTTCATTGTCCATTGTCCATTTTTCATTGTCCATTCTTCATCCGATGCTTCGGATCTTCATTGATCATTCTTCATTGTCCATTCTTCATCCGATGCTTCGGATCTTCATTCTTCATTGCTCATTCTTCATTGCTCATTGCTCATTGTCCATTGTCCATTGCTCATTGTCCATTGTCCATTGTCCATTGTCCATTGTTTACTAATCCTTTATCCCCTTCGCCGTCCTATCTTCATACGCAGGTCTTTTTTGCAATTTACCGGGATTGGTTTTTAAAAGTTTAATTGCTTCATCAATTGCTCTATTAAGTTGTGGATCTATGCCTTTGGTCAATTCTGCAGGATCGTCCCAAACTTCTATTGAAGGTTCAATTCCGTGGCCTTCTGCAAACCATTTTCCATTTCTTCCAAATAAACGGGCATCCGGAACGGTAATGGTTCCATTGTCTATTAAAAAATGGGTCGTGGCAGGGCCCACCAGGATACCCAGGGTACGTTCCCCTACAATAGGTCCCATATTCATTTGCTGAAAACCCCAGGGGAAAGCATCTCCGCCAGATCCCGCCCAGCCATTGATCAGCATGACCTTAGGGCCAGCATTGGCCTTGGTGGGAACCGGCATATCATAACCGTTGCGCCATCCAATATAATATAAGGGTGATCTGTCCAGCATTTCTAAAAAACGGTCCCCAAGCTGGCCACCGGCATTAAAGCGCTCATCAATCACGAATCCTTTTTTATCGATCTGAGCATAAAATTGCCTCAATAATTCTGTCTGACCCTCGCCCCCCGTATTGGGCATGTACAGATAAGCCAGTTGACCATTGGATGCTTTATCCACTTTTAACCTGTTTGATTCTATCCATTCAAGGTGTCGCAACCGCGATTCCTGGGCTTGTGTGAGGGCATCAACAATTACTTCTTTGGCATCGGCCATATTCGGAGTCTTGCTGACCATCAACGAAATGGTCCTGCCTGCCAATCCATCGAAAGCAGCATAAGGATCGAGTCCTGGTAATATTTCCATTCCGTTTACTGCCAGTATAAAGTCACCTTCGGTCACGTTAGAACCGGGCTGATTAAACGGTGATTTCACTTCGTGATCCCAGGGGGCAGCCTGGATGATTTTTTTAATCTTGTACTTCCCCTGATCCAGGGCCCAATCAATACCTAAGAATCCGGTGGGTTTGTTCTCGGTTTGTTCGACATCCCCGCCTCCGGCATATGTGTGTCCGGCACTTAATTCCGAAATCAATTCAATCAGGATATTGGTGACATCCCAGCGGGTAATGGCGTCATCCATCAGGGCTCCATATTGTTTTTTCATCAGATCCCAATCCACTTGTTGCATTTTGCTATCATAGAAAAAATCGCGGTATTGTCTCCAGGTATCATTAAAAATTTGTTTCCATTCTTCCCTGGGAGTCAAAGACATGGTCATCTCGGCGGTGCGGAGCGGTTTATCTATTTTTTGATCCGGGAGCGGTTTTATGATTCCCAGTCGATCGTTGTCCTGGATCATCAGGCAACTTCCATTTGGAGAAAGTATATAGCGGTTGGCACTGGGGTAAATGATTTTTTCTTCTCTTTTTTCGAGATCATAATAGGATATAGGTGAGGTATTACCTCCGGCACCGGTATTCGGCCTTTTATGATAAATGATTTTACCGTCAACCGCGGACAGATTGTTCATGTTGCCGGCTGGTATTGGCAAAATAACCAATCGGCTTTCAAAATGATCCACATCAATCATCACAGAATCTTTGGTCTCCTTTTTTTCAGGAGTTAGATTTTTAGATGATGCGGTATCCGTGACCGGTTTTTTAACCTCTTCGATTTTGATCTCATCGTTTCTCGGACTAAGCGGACTTTTGACGGTTTTATTCAAACTTACAGCGGCGATTTGTGTAGTATTCGGATAGATCCAGGTGGCATCCAGGCTGCTGTAGGAAGGTTGCAGGAAGCGGTCCGTGAAAAAGTACAGGTACTTCCCTTTCGGATCAAATACCGGGTTGTAGTCATTGTAATAACCTGAAGTCAACTGACTGACTTTTTTATCTGTCAGGTTGTATATAAAAATGGCTGAATTGGTATTATCCACCGTCTTGCTATAGGTAAGCCACTTATTGTCTGTGGACCAGTCGATCTGAAATCCATTAAGTCCACCCCAGGTCAATTGGTTGGTATGATCAGCGACTTCGATTTGTTGGGTTTCAATATCTAGGATGGTGATGGCCTGCATATAATCAACGGTAGCGATTTTTTTACTATCCGGTGACCAAAACAATCTAAACCCGTATCCGGATGTAAATTTGGAAAGTTGTTGTTCCTGGCCTTTGCCATCCATAGCTTTGAGGTAGATCTGATATTCCCCCGTACGATCGCTCCAATAGGCTACATATTTGCCATCGGGTGACCAGGCAGGGTTACGTTCGAAACTGCCGCTGCTGTTGGTACTATTTTGAATATAACCGAACTCAGCAGGCACATTAAACAATTCTCCGCGGGCTTCGATCATGCTGCGTTTACCATCCGGCGATACATCAAACGACCGGATCATATTATTAACTCTGACAGACCGGGGCAGGATAGTTGCCAGATCGGCGACTACATTGATCTTTATTTCAGATTGTTTATGGCTGGATAAATTCAATAAATAAATTTTGCCACCGGCCTCGAAGACCAGTTCTTCCGGACCCATAGACATATGGTTGATATCAAAATCTTTAAACTGGGTGATTTGTTCCTTTGTTTGTTTGTCCACATGGTACACCCAGATGTTTCGTTTTTTATTGGTGCCGGCATCCGAAACGTAATAGATGTTGTTTTTATTCCAGGCCGGTTTACCATCGGTGGCGGAGTTTTTGGTAATATTGGTAGCTGTTTTTTTAATGAGGTCAAAGATGATGACATCAGACGCCATACCGCCCCGGTATCGTTTGAACGGATAATTTTCAGTGATCCGGGTGACGTAGGTGAGTTTATTGCCGTCTGGAGAATAATAACCTAATTCACCATACGGCACTGGTAGCTTTTCGGGCAAACCTCCATTCACCGATAAGGCATAGAACTGACTGAAGGCCTGGCTTCCGCTTTCTTTTCGGGATGCGATGAGCAATGATTTTCCATCCGGGTGCCAATCCACCATCCGGTCCGGATAACTGTTGTAGGTGAGCCTTTTAACTCCCTGTCCTTTCAGCGATAATAAATATACATCGGTATTGCCGTTGTAGTTGGCGCTGTAAGCTATGGAATTACCGTCCGGAGAAAAACGTGGAAAAGATTCTTCCCCTGGAGAGGCCGTGATTTTATACGCTATTCCCCCTTGTTTCGAAACTAACCATATATCCCCACCATAGACAAAGGAAATTTGATGTCCAGATACATCAGGATATCGAAAGAGCCGCGCATCCGTCTGGGATAAACCAACAAACGAGATGCAGGTTATTGCAAAAAAAATAAAAATTAAATTTTTCATAGTTGGTTACATTTTGAAAAGCAGCATGTAATGCTCAAAAATAATCAAAACCGATATGGTCTATAAACTAATATACCAAGGTTAAGAATTTATCGACACGCAATTACTCCCCCATTTGGGGTGATTATGGTATATGCTCAAAAACGGGAAATTTATTTGTGCCTCGCCCTGGATTACCAGTTGACTCAAATTCGTTTAACTTAGATTGATGAAAAATAAATTGATCATCACCCTTGTTTTTTTAGTCTTTTTGCGGGGATATACATCTGCTCAAACCCAGAAACCAAAAAACCCATTTCCAACTCAGCAGAAAGCACCTTCAACCTCTACCACTAAACCTACACTCCCTTCTATACCGGCTAAAACCAATCCCCCGGAGACTCCCTCACCCACCACCCAGACTCCCTCAACACCAGCCCCCAATCCGGTTCCTCAAAACGATAACAGGCCTTATCTTCCACCGATTACCGGTACGGATTCGGAACAAATCATAGCTACCATTTACCGGGTCTTCGACGCCATGCGCTGGTCGGATACGATGTTGGCTAAACCTTTGTTTGCACCTAACTGCCGTTTATATACCCCGGTAACCAATGCTTCAGGTCAGACCAATTTGAACGAAGAAAACCTGTCTTCCTTTATGAAAGCAATTGGCTCATCGCGTAAAGAAATCCTGGATGAAAGAATACTAAAATATAAGATGGATATCGATGGCCCATTAGCTCAGGTTTGGGCAGATTATAATCTGTATCTGGGCGGTAAATTTATTCATTGCGGCATCGATGTTTTTCACTTATATAAAAGTAATCAAGGATGGAAAATTTTTGAATTAGCTGATACACGACGGAAAACCGGTTGTTTGGCAGATCCGAAAGATGAAGTGACAAACTTATTAGACAACTGGCACCTGGCTGCAGCCCGGACCGACGCCGATGCCTATTTCGGGGCCATGACTGCGGATGGAGTCTTTCTCGGTACCGACGCGACCGAGCGCTGGATGCGCGACGAATTCAAAGCTTGGGCCAAACCTCAATTTGATTCAAAAAAGGGCTGGAATTTTAAACCCTCTAAACGGTTTATCAGTTTTTCAACCGATATTAATACAGCGTGGTTTGATGAAGAACTTGCTACCTGGATGGGTACTTGTAGGGGTTCCGGCGTTGTAGTCAAAACAGAAAATGGCTGGAAAATAAAACAGTATAATCTCACCATTTTGGTACCAAATGAAAAAGTGCAGGATTATTTGAAGGTAATTGGATTGAAATAAGTAAAATTGAGGTAACATAATAAATCAAATTTTTGTTCATTTTGGTTTCATAGAACCATTAACGTTTGATTTTAATTCTGCTTCAATCTATTGAAGTGTACATTGAAGCCATTCGCTCACTTTTGATGTCATTTGGTCACTTTTGATGTTATTTGAAAAGCTCCTTCGTTTTTATTTTAATAGTCGATGTACATTGTAGGTACTTCTTTGAATAACCTTGTAGAATACCTGATTTACACAAAAGATCAAAGAACGCCGGAACCCGAAAAGGCTATAGAGTAGGGAGAAAAGTTGAGCAATGTGAGGGACGACGGACGAGCAGCGAAGCTGCGTTGCTACTTTGTGTCGAAAAATATACAAAAGAAATTCTTTGTCGCTGCAGCGTTCCGCTTATATAGTGTGGTCTTCCCTTGTGCTCGCAGCGTTATCGCTGTCGTCGTGGGAAATACGACATATTAGATTTAACATAGCACTAGCCTTTCTCCAGAATTGCACAAAGGGAGATCATTTAATAAATGAACAGCAAAAGAATGTTGTCTATTTTGATGATAATTTAAATCGCCGGGAAATCGTTTATTCAGTAGCTTTTAAAAATGGTCAATTGAATTTTTCATTACCTCCCACATTATCAAATTTAACTGATTTGAGAGGGGTAAAATTGATTATTGATGAAAACGATAAATTTATAGGAGCTTTGATACGTACTAAAGATTTTCAAATATACAAGAACAGGCAAATGGTGAATTTGCAAAATAATTTAGAATCCCGAAGCTGGCCAAGCTATTATACTTCCTACGGTGGGTATTTATATTATACCTTGGTTAATTCCATGGATAACCAGATTTGTTACTAATATGGAATATTTACTGTGGACATTTTAGGAAACACTACATTCAAAGCTAATCCTGCTGTACCTCCGGTTTGTGATTATTATGTTTAATATGAAAATATACTTTGTTCTATTTCTTTTTCAGGTATGGGCGTGTAGTCCAAAAATGAATGAAGAAGCCCTTAAGGCAAAGTTGGAGAAAACACTTTCCGATACTTCAGCTATCATCGGGACGCAATTCGATCGTGAGGTTGTGAATAGTCCGAATGTGGTTATCATGAACGACCCACGATATAAAAATGCATTTTTGATTAATGACAGTCTTTATTTATCGTTCGAACCGGTCCAAATCGACCTTAAGAATTCTAAAAGGAAAACAAGCAAAGATTATACCTATTCAATTTCTTTGGATACCTCCCATATTAAAATGGTCTTCAACCGACATAATAAGCCATATTCTGGTCAAAACAGGTTGATTACCTGGGAGTAAAATGATATCCCATCGATCAATCTGCATCCCTCCTGTAAAATTCTTTTTTAAACACATAATGGTAGACTGCTGAAGAATTCGCAGAATTTCCAACCGGGAAAGCATTGACCAGTTTCCATCCATCTTTGCCGAGATCATTCAATGCATCGATGACGGTGTTGAATTTTACCAGTTTCCCAGCGCGGTCTTTTAACCGGTTGTCTTTCCAGATACTCCGCTCTTCACCATAATCAACATTGATGGTTACTTTATTGCTCATGAAGCGCTCTGTAGATACTACGTCACAATATTGTTCTACCAGGGTGGAATCAGTATTGGGTTTGACCTTGATCTGGGCGGTTAATCCTATCGTAGATAGTATAAAAAGGATGAATAGACTTTTTTTCATAGATAGTATGCTTAAAGGTTTATCAATTCACGTTTAGAGACTTTAGCCTCATCCAACTCGATTCCGAAGCCGGCTTGAGTGGGTAAAGCTATAATTCCATTTTGAGTCGTCAAAGGATTTTTTTGAAAGTTTAACTTGTATGGCATATGATTGATGAGGTATTCTGCCATGGGACAGACTTCAGGGGATTGGCTGGCTACCACATGCAAAGCGGCATGTACGTTGTGCCCATGGGGAATCACCTTGGCTCCGAATGCAGAAGCCAGATGGCAGGTCTTGACCAATTCACTCACGCCGCCACACCATTCCGGATCGGATTGTACGATATGTATTGCCCCTGCTTTTAAAAAATTGAGCGCTTCCCACCGGCTGTAAAAATGTTCTCCGGTAGCCAAAGGAATAGTAGTGTTTTGCCTCAGTTGGATAAAACTTTCGAGCCGGTCGACAGGAAAAGGTTCTTCTAAAAAATAGGGATTGTATTTTGCTACCTCGCGGCACCAGGTATTAGCAAATGGAAAATCCCAACCCATAAAAGTATCAATCATGATCTGTGCCTCGGCGCCCAGCGTGTCCCGCAGTTCTTCCATTAATCCTATACTACGGTTCAGACCCTTTTGACCATCACCAGGGCCATAAGCCATAAACCATTTCTGGTGCCGGAATCCCTGGTCATACAAGGTTTTAGCCCTGGGACCGGCCTTTTCTTCTTCAATGGTGTAACTCAGGCACGAACCATAGACCTGGACTTCTTTCCGGGTTGGGCCTCCCAATAAAGTATAGACCGGGACATTAAAATATTTTCCGCGGAGGTCCCATAAAGTATTGTCCACTGCACTCATAGCCATCATGTAGTGGCCCGCCCTGCTGTGACGGTTGTTTCGGTACATCCCGTCCCACAGCGATTCAATATTTAAAGCATCCTTGCCCATGAGGAAGGGTTTAAGTTGCCTTAGTATTTCTTCTGAATATTCCACATCGAGGGCACCGTAAATCCCGGTCAGCCCACCTTTGGTTTTAATTTGAAGATAATATTGAGAGATATTGGAGGTAGTAGCTTTGGAATCGGTTCGGTCAGCATACGGTTTTGGCCGTAGATCTGGATAGAGATGAATCGGCTGAACCTGATATTGCCGGTTTACCCCGGGAATACTAGTGTAAGGTCCGGTCACTTTGATCAGATCAACTGCATCGATGATCGTATCCTGAGTAAATATAGGTTGCGTAAAAGGGCCAACAGGTATTGGAACAGCTGAACCAAAAGCAACAGCCCCAAAAGCTGAAACAAAATTTCTCCTTGTAAACATCCTATAAATATAGTCATCAACTCAAGATTTGGTAGGCAATCAAGGAAGACAAATATGCCAGTGTGCACATAAACAGGAATTGAATAATCGGCCACTTCCATCCACCGGTTTCACGCCTGACCACGGCCATGGTACTCATACATTGCATAGCAAATACATAAAATAACAATAAAGACACGGCTACTGGCATAGTAAACCGGGGTTGGTTAGTCACCGGGTCTTTTTCCGCAGCCAATCGTTGTTGAATGGTGCCATAATCTTCTGTGGTACCCAGGCTATAGAGGGTAGACATAGTCCCTACAAATACTTCGCGGGCTGCAAATGATGTGAATAAGGCAATGCCGATTTTCCAATCAAATCCCAGAGGTTTGATCACCGGTTCCATCCACTTACCGATAGTACCTGCAAAGGATGCTTCCAGTTTTTTATTGGCCAGCAGGTCTGCCGCTTCCTGTTCATTTAAGTTTTGCGCTACTACCATCTCACCCACCAGCCGACGGCTGGCTTCCATCTTGGATTTAGGGCCATAGCTCGATAAAACCCAAAGTGCCATAGAGATCAGGAGGATCACTTTGCCCGCTTCTACTACAAAAGAAGAGGTTTTGGAGAAAGCGGTTTGTAAAGCCACTTTGAAGTCGGGGACTTTATAATCCGGTAACTCGATCATCAGGAAACTACGCTCATCGGATTTGATGATCTGTTTTAAAATCCAACCAGCTAATAAAGCGGTAATGATTCCTAATAAATATAACCCCATAAACAATAATCCCTGAGTATTAAAGGGGCCGATCCGGTGGGTAGATGCCACTACAAACCCAACTAAAATAGTATAAACCGGAATACGGGCACTACAACTGATAAACGGGGTGACCAGGGTGGTGATCAGTCTTTCTTTTTGATTGCTGATGGTGCGGGTACTCATTATAGCAGGTATGGCACAGGCACCTCCTGCAATCAGCGAAACAAGGGATTTTCCATTCAAACCGAATTTTTGCAATAACCGGTCAAACATATAAACCGCTCTCGCCATATAACCGAAATCCTCCAGGATGGTAAGGAGAAAAAAGAGAATGGCAATCTGCGGAATGAATACCAGTATACCTCCAAGTCCGGCCAGGATGCCATCAGAAACGAAACTGCTCCACCCCGGGGAAGCTATCGCCTGATTAACCAGACCGCCGATCCAGCCAAAAGCTGATTCGATCCATTGCATGGGATAAGAGGCCCAGGAAAACATAGCCTGGAATATTAAAAAATTGACCACAAAAAAGATAATCAGGCCCCACCATCGATGGGTCAGGACTTCGTCCGCTTTTTCACTTAGCCTGCTTACCTTAAATGTACCGGAGGAAGCGGCTTTCCGCACGATATCAGTGAAGCCGTCATACCGCTGCATGGTTTCGCGGATCTGAAAGGCTATGGAATTAAAACCCTGTCTGGACATCACTTTATTTATCTTATCGGCCTGTGCCGGAAGCAGGTGGGGCAGTTGTTTATAATAATGTGCTACCAACAGTGTCTGGTAGACATTATTGGAGGTGATGACTTCATTGAGGCCATTAACGGCGTTTTGTTCCTCATAAGAGAGTTTATATTGTTGCTGAGGACTGATCCCCGGTTGTATAAGCTGTAAGTCTATTTCCTGGAGGATTCCTGTCATGCCCTCCTGGGTTCGTGCATTGATCGGATAAATAGGGAAGTTCCATGCCGATTTTAGGATGTCCAGGTCGATTTTTAGGTTATCTTTTTCAGCCAGGTCTTTCATGGTGAGGACCAGGATTATAGGAAGGCCCAGATCGACTAGCTGGGAAAACAAAAGCAGTTGTTTTTCCAGGTGCATAATATCCGCTACATATAAAACCAGATCCGGGAAATGGGAGTCTTTCGGATTAGTGAGGATCGAAGTGACGATAAATTCATCTTTTGAATTGGGGTGAAGACTATATACTCCGGGAAAATCCATAATCTCAACGGAAAGGCCGGAAGGAAGCCTAATGGTCCCCACCTTTTTTTCTACGGTAACTCCCGGGAAATTTCCAACTTTGGCCGAAAGACCAGTCAGGCGGTTGAATACAGATGATTTTCCGCTGTTGGGGTTTCCTAAAATCGCAATTTTTCTCATTCCAATCCGGAGCCCCTAAAGTTCTGTAACCTGGATGACATCAATCTCGTTCTTTCGTAACCCAAACCGCAGGCCATCGATTTTTACATAATAGGTCTGTCCAAAAGGCGATTCCCGGACCAAACTGGCGATGCTGCCCATGAGTATACCTTTGGAAATCAATAGTTTGGATATATTTTCATCGGTAAAGCCGATTATCTTGCCTTGTTTTATCTCCCGGAGGTTTTTAGCTATGATTGGCTTAAACATTATTTAGATCTTGTCTAAACAAAGATAGTGACAACATTTTAATGCTAATAATTTATCTCGGTTTTAATAATCCCCGGCTTACTGATACTTTCGCTGCAAAGCAGGTTTGATGAAAGTTTTGATGGTTTGTTTGGGCAATATTTGCCGTTCTCCTATAGCGGAAGGAGTACTTAAAAAGTTAATCGATGAACATCAGGTTTTTTCCTGGGAAGTTGATTCAGCAGGAGTAGGCAATTGGCATACCGGCTCAGCACCGGATCACCGGGCTATCCGTACTGCAGCCCGGCATGGCATCGATATTACAGGTCAACAGGCCAGGCCTTTTCAGAAAGATGATTTTGAATATTTTGACCATATCCTGGTCATGGATATTGAAATCCTGGAATCTATTGTCGCTAAAAGCCAATTTACCCGGCATCGGGAAAAAGTCAGGCTGTTGCTTGATTTTAAATATCCGGATCAGCAGCGGATCGTGCCAGATCCATATTTTGATGGAAAGTTTGAACAAAGCTACCAACTCATTTATGAGGGTTGCCTGGGTTTTTTCCACCAAATGACGCTCCAGGATAAAAGGGACTATCGCCCCTGACGCATGCAGAAAGCATGACGCAGGTTAAATAACTCTTTATCCTGGTTTGTCTCGTTTTTTTCATGAAAGCCTTTAATAACCTAAAATACCTTATAAAACTATCCTGTTTAAGGTGATGAGCAGAAATGCTATCATACAAATCAGCCAAAACCAAAAGCGGATATCCCGCAACAAACCAAAGGGATATCCTGGTGTAATCCAATTTCGTTTTTTCATTACCAGCAATCAATTGCCTGTTCAAGGAGCAAGGGCTCATTGAAGAAGTTTTTATTGTAAAATTCGTACCAAGGGGTATCATGGTAATTTCAAATCCTATGCCATAGCGAAAAGGCTTAATATGATGCTGTTGGTAGGGCTTGGCGGGTATTTTTTCGTATTACAATAATATTATATATAAGGCTTATTGAGCTCAACGGGCTTCTTTTGCCCACTTCAGGCTATCGGAAACCAATTGGCCCAGGGTATCATTTTCATTGCCCTGCAGGATAGAAGGGGTAAATAATTTGGAACCTAAAGCCAAACTGGCCGCCCCGGCTTTAACCCAGTTTTGGATATTTTCTTTGACTGGTTCCACCCCACCACTGACTAAGATACTCGACCAGGGCATAGGACCGAGTAAATCAGAGATGAAGCCTGGCCCAAAATGTTTGCCCGGAAATAATTTTACCAGTTCACAGCCCATCTCTTCCGCTTTGCTGATCTCCGTCACACTTCCGCATCCGGGTATACACAGGATTTTTCGTTTATTACATAAGGATATGACTTCAGGTTGTAAAGAAGGCATCACGACAAAATCCGCCCCTGCCTGAAGATATAATGCAGCTGTACCCGTATCGGTGATCGTACCTGCACCCAGCCTCATACCCGGCAGTGAATTCTTACAAAACAAACTCAGGGGATGGAAGACATCATAAGCAAACGCGGCGCGATTGGTAAATTCAATTACCCTCAACCCTGCTTCATAACAAACGCGGAGTACATTTTTGGCTTGTTCTAGATCAGGTGAATAGAACAATGGCATGATGATATTTTCGTAAATATCCCGGGTAGTTTCATGGCGGTCGGTAGGATATCGTTTGATCATCGGGCGAAGTTAGGAAAATAGCGCTTTGCCGAACTAAGGAGGGCCGGCAGATCATGTACATTTACTTTCAAATCCGCAGTTTATGCAATATTTCAGGATGCCGATAGAAATTGAAAGCCCGGAAGAACTGGGTTATCAGAATATCAAAATCAACCTCGCCGAGAGTTCAGTGGCGGAAATGAATTTAAGCCAATTAAGTCTTGACCTTAGCCAGATCAAATTGGAATATACTCCGCACAGGGGGCACTATGGATTGCGCAATCTGATCGCCCAGGAAGGCGACGGACTGGTCCCGGATAATGTCCTGCTGACCGGTGGGGCAGCGATGGCCTTATTTATTGTGCATACCTGTTTATTGAGAAAAAATGATCAGGTTGTCGTCCTGCATCCAAATTATTCATCCAATCTTGCTGTCCCTCAAGCTATTGGCTGTGATATCAGCCCTTGTATGCTTGAATTAAAAGATAAATGGGATCTGGACCTGGATGCTTTGCACAAGCAGATTAAACCCTCCACCAGATTATTGAGCCTTACTTATCCTCACAACCCTACCGGGAAAATCCTTACGGATGAAATGATCCGCCAACTCATTCGCATTGTCGAACAATATGATCTTTATTGCTTAATTGATGAAACCTACCGCGATGCCTGTTTCAAAACTACCTATCCGCTGGTTGCCGGATACCATCCCCGGATAATCAGTGTGCTTTCTTTTTCAAAAGGATATGGTTTGCCTGGAATACGGATCGGAGC
>Ga0163144_10021619_pt1 | contig 12780 bp, 8 predicted proteins | sample OliLak19BULKMAT1_FD_123175 | JGI IMG/M metagenome (GOLD analysis project Ga0163144, IMG submission 123175) | Freshwater microbial mat bacterial communities from Lake Vanda, McMurdo Dry Valleys, Antarctica - Oligotrophic Lake LV.19.BULKMAT1 | ecosystem: Environmental > Aquatic > Freshwater > Lake...
AGCAGAACGTCACGCACGAGATGCTGAGTGATACGGACACGGCCGCAGACGTTCGTAAGTCCGAACGTGTCACCGGGCGCGGCTCACTGTCCCGGCGCAGGACTCTGGTTGGCATGGATGGCGGCGGAGATGAGCTGCTGCGAGTGGTCGCTCAGGAAGGATGCAGGCGAGGCCGGGTTTCCAGTTTCATAGGTCTGCATGTCATGGTCCTGGACGAAAACGACGGAATGGAGTTCGCCTGTTCCATTCGCGGCGTTCTGCGATCGATGGCACGGGATGCGCGTAACGTAGTGGTGACTGGCGACAGAGTGCTGTTCCGCCAGGAAGGCGATGCGAAGCAGGGAGTGATTGAACGAGTCGAACCTCGCCACGGAATTCTGTCGAGAGGCAGCCAGGGGCGTGAGCACGTGCTGGTCTCGAATATCGATCAGGTGCTGATCGTCGGAACAGCCGCAGATCCGGAATTCAAGCCCCAGTTAATCGATCGTTACCTGGTGAGCGCGGAACGCCGGGATATTCAGCCGGTCATCTGTATCAACAAGATCGATCTCGTTGATCCGCGTTCGTTACTGGCGCATGTGCGAATCTACGGACGTGCCGGCTATCCCGTGGTTCTGACATGTGCTCACGATGGTCGAGGAATTGATCAGCTGCGGCATCTGCTGAAAGATCGCCAGACCGCCGTCAGCGGACAAAGCGGCGTCGGCAAATCAACGCTGCTGAATTGCGTTGATTCGGAACTTGGCCTGAAGACCGCCGATGTCAGTGACTGGAGCCGTAAGGGAACTCATACGACCCGTCGAGCCCGACTCGTGCCGCTGTCCTTCGGCGGCTGGGTGTGCGACACGCCAGGCATCCGGCAGTTTGAACTGTGGGATATCTCATTGGAAGAAGTAGACGGTTACTACGTCGAGTTCCGGCCGTTCCTGACGTACTGCCGCTTTCAGGATTGTACTCATATTCACGAAGACGGATGCGGAATTAAGCAGGCGGTGGCTCAGAAACTTATCTCTGAAGCTCGTTACCAAAGCTACCTGCGGCTCCGCCAGGACGATACCTGGGCCTGGAAGAATCCAGCGCGGGGACACGCGAAGCAGTGACGCGGTTCTCGTTCCCAGGCTCCAGCTTGGGAACGCACGTCCCGGAAGCTTGGCTTCCATTCATGCATACAGTTTAGCTGACACGCGTGATCCCCCATCGAAGCGGAACCTCGGGGTGGTGCTTTCCCAGGCTGAGACTGGGAACGACGTGCCTACCGTGGTGAACCTTGGGATTCATTTCCCGATCGCGCGACGCAGCAGATTATGGGTGACCTGCTGCACTCGGTCGTCGGGTCCGTGAGGCCGGCTGAAATGAGACCACGGCAGAGTGTGGCCCGGTGGATCTCCGAGCGCCTGAGCCCACCAGATTGTCGCGGCGTTGAACACGAAGTTGTTCTTCGGGCCGGGATAGATCGTCGCCGTCCACTGTTGGGGATTCACGCCGCCCTGCCAGGCTGTGCCGCCAGCAACGACCTCCAGTCCGGGGATATCCGCGGGGTCGCCGTGGTACTCCCAGCCGATCAGTCCGGGAATCGAGTCACCGTTTTTCAGCCCACTGCCATCAAACATCCAGTGGTCCGTTCTTGTCACGGTCCAGTCGCCTCCGCCGTTCACGGGCTCCACGTTACGAGCCCCCATCAGCAGACCTTCATCCGGGCCTCGATCTGGAAACGGGCCGTGTTCTTTTTCCCTCAGTACGGCGTAGCGATTCTCTCCGCCGTACGGACCGCCGCGGAAGAAGATCCGGTTGGGCTGGCCTGTCGAACTTTCTCGCAGAGGGCTCACCCAGCACACGCTGTTACCGGACAGAAACAGCAGACTGACTCCTTGATCCCGCATTCGAGTGACGCTGTCATGCTGGCGGCGATCCCAGTATTCATCGTGCCCGATGCTGATGAACAACTTGCTCTTCAGGCCCCGGTCCGGCGTGAGCATGTCGCTGTTCGAGCAGTACGAGACGTCGTAACCATGCTGTTCGAGCCAATACGTCATCGGAAATTCGTACGGCAGAAACTCACCGGCTCCCACCGTCAGCGGATCATTCACAACCGACGTGTACTGAGCCTCGCGGCCATATGGCCGGTCAAAACTGACATCGGCCCACGGTCCCTGGCCGCCTTTCGGATGCGTGTAGACGGAATAGTGACTGGGCCAGACGTTGTACGCCTGCCAGGTGTTGTCCGAAACCTGAAACAGAATGTCCGCCGGACGTTCGTCACGGACGATGAAAATGACGTAGCTCTGCCAATACGGTTCTTTGTCGTCGTTCTCCGGGATCGTGGTGAGTCGTCCGAGATACACACCGCTGAGCCATTCGTCGGGAATTGTCAGAGTCAGCGACGGCGCCCAACGGCATTCGTGCAGATCCTTTTCGCCAATGACCGGTTCCGGTTGAGTCACTCCTTTGACACGATCGATGGTTTTCATGAGCCTTGCGCCGCGACCGCCGTAGTAGCCAGTTCGAAAGAACTCGATCCGAAAATCACGCGCCGGCTTCGACGACACCATGATGTCGATCGACTCACCGGCGGCCACGCTCTGCTTCGAACAGTAACCTTCGATTTCCACGGACCTGCAGCCCGGATCCACCACATGGACCCGCGTCAGCTGCCAGTCCGTGGAACCCGGGAGTGTATTCTCGGTCTGAATCCGGCGCGGTGGCTGTTCTTGCGCGTCCACTGCAGTCATGAAGCAATGGATGATAAAGGCCGAGGCCAGAGCGGTGAAAAGCGGTCGTAGCCGATTAAGTGATGGAGTCATGGATCGTCGCCTTTGTGGTGTGTCGATTGACCCTGCTTCATTTGGCAGAGTCGTTCGCTGTGCGTACGCTACACAAGTGCCGGGGTCTATTGAATTCAGCCGACGGCGCTCGCCGCGGGTTGGATTCCGTTGACGCGGCCAGCCACGGGTTCAATCAGCACACGAACAACAGACACAAGTAAAAAACAGAAGCCCGACGCTGGCGCGTACGGCTGAAAGACAGAACACATGCTGCTCTTTGATGCTCATCTGGATCTCGCTCTCAACGGTGTTGACTGGAACCGCGATCTCCGCTGCGAAGTTGATGATCTGCGCGCTCAGGAACGCGCACTGGGCATGACAGAACCCGGGCGCTGCGGATGCACGCTGAGCCTTCCGGAACTTCGCAAGGCTGAGATCGGGATCTGCCTGTCGACGCTGCTCGCACGCCAGGAACGCGAGATCAGCCATTCCTTCGGCTGGACATCGCCGCAGACGTGCTATGCGATGGCGCACGCTCATCTGGCATGGCACCGGGCAATGGAACGGGCAGGACTGCTGCGATCGATCAGGACGAAAAACGACTTGGCTCAGCATCGCGAAGACTATCAGCAGCATCCGCTGACGGCTCCGCTGGGCTTCATTCAGACAATGGAAGGCGCCGATCCGATCCTGGTGCCGGAGACGATCGACGAATTTCATGAGCACGGCCTGCGGGCGATCGGACTGACTCATTACGGTGCCAATCGCTACGGGGGCGGGACGTCCTGTGAAGTGGGTCTGGCGGTTGACGCAATTCCGCTGCTGAAGCGAATCGAAGAGCTCGGCATTACGATCGACATGACTCACCTGTCCGATGTCTCTTTCCGACAGGTTCTCGATCGATTCAGCGGACGAATTCACGCGAGCCACCAGAATTCCCGTCAGCTGGCACCCTGGCAGCGTCAGTATTCCGATGATCAGTACAGGGCCGTCATCGAGCGCGACGGCGTCATCGGGATTGCATTCGACGTGATCATGCTCCAGCCGGGTTATGTTCGGCGAGTCAGCGAAGTGACTGTCACGATGGAACGCGCGGTTGAAAACATCGATATCATCTGTCAGCTCGCCGGCAACGCCCGCCACGTTGGCATCGGCAGTGACCTCGACGGTGGTTACGGTGTCGAGCAGACTCCCGCCGACTTTGATCGCATCCGCGACCTGCAGCGACTTCCCGAGATTCTGGTACGCCGTGGTTATTCAGAACCGGACATCTCCGGCATCATGCACGGAAACTGGCTGCGCTTCTTCAGCGAAGTGTTGCCGGATTAGCCTCTGTAGATTGGGCTTATCCGGCCCGACCGTCAGCCGCGACTGCATTCCCTGTTCGTAGTGTTTCACGACTGTTGTCACCCGGCGCGCCGAGGCTCCGGCGGCTGGGATTGTCGTGGCTGGTGCCCGCAGAGCGACAGAATTCCCGCCGGCGGAGCGGCCGGTCAACAGTACGATCCGAGGTTCTCAGGGAATCCCCATGCAGATTACCGCGCCTTTTCCGAATGGCAGGTGTCTGTTCGGCAGGTCTGCTGACACTGAGCGTCCGGCAGGTTATATTCGACACCGCGATCCACCACATTGACTTCTCCACTTCTGTTCATGCCCGCCTGGAAGGTCTGCTATGATTCGTTCGTTGTCGTTGATGTCGGTCGTGGTGCTTGTCAGCGTTGTTGGAACTGCAGCCGACTGGCCTCAGTTTCGGGGGCCCGGGGGACAGGGACATTCGGAGGCTAAAAACCTGCCTCTGACCTGGAGCGAAAGCGAAAACATTGCGTGGAAAGTGCCTGTTGCAGGACTCGGCTGGTCATCGCCATCGATTCAGGACAATCAGATCTGGCTGACCACCGCGATCGACGACGCAAAATCGCTGCGCGCGATCGCGCTGGATCGGACGACCGGGGAGACTTTGCACGATGTCGAGATCTTCAAGCTGGAAAATCCCGGCAGCGTTCATTCCAAGAACAGCCATGCCTCACCGACGCCGGTGATTGAAGGCGATCGCGTCTATGTCCACTTCGGAGCACACGGCACGGCGTGTCTGACAACAGACGGCAGGATCCTGTGGAGCACTCAGGAACTGAAATATAACCATCGCCACGGGCCAGGAGGATCTCCGGTGATCTTCGAAGACCTGTTGATCCTGAACTGCGACGGGTCTGACATCCAGTTCGTCGTCGCACTCGATAAGAACACGGGCGAGATCCGCTGGAAGAAGAAGCGCGAACACATCGGCCCGGACCGGCTCTCCGGCAAGTCCAACGTGCCGATGGCCTACACGACGCCGCTGTTGGTTGAGATCGGTGGAACCATGCAACTGCTCAGCTGCGGAGCGGACAGCATCGTTTCATACAATCCTGCCAACGGCGATGAGTACTGGTGGTTCCGCTACGACGGTTATTCCAACGTGATTCGCCCGGTCGTCGCCCAGGGGCTGGTGTTCATCAGCTCGGGATATGACGCGCCCGAGTTCTTTGCTGTGCGAGTCGACGGTTCCGGCGACGTCACGGAATCGCACCTGTCCTGGAATATGAAGAAAGCCGCACCGCTGAATCCGTCGCCGCTCGTGGTCGGCGATGAACTGTATCTCATCAGCGACGACGGAATTGCGACTTGCCTCGATGCAGTCAGTGGTGAACAGCACTGGCAAAAACGCATCGGAGGCAACTTCTCGGCTTCTCCCACGTTCGCCGACGGTCGCATCTACCTGCTCGACGAAGATGGCAAAACGACCGTCATCGCTCCTGGAAAGAAATACGAATCCCTTGCCGCCAACCAACTCGAAGGCCGTACTCTCGCAACCCCGGCGATGGTGGATGACACGATCTTCCTTCGGACGGATACACATCTGTACCGGATTGAGAAGCCATAAGAAGCACAGGAGTTGCAACGCCGTCACAAAGCAGAGATCCCTGACGACGCAACTTGACTCCGACTCTTCCGCTCTGACAACACCTGCGTGCGGGACTGCTGAGGTCCAAATCCGGGTACACAAACCACTGTTTGTGAAATAGCTTGTCAGACAGGCGCCGGTTGGGACACTCAAATTACTCGTCAGGCTGGAAATGGACCGTAGTAAGTCCTTTCGTTGGCCGACCTCAGATCAGGGAGAACTCAATGCCAACTGCAAAAGAAGCGATGGCTGACATCATTTCACGACAACCGGAAGACAGCAGCTACGATGAAATCCTGCGGGAGCTCGCCTTCGCTCGCATGGTGCAACGTGGATTGGCGGATTCCGATGCTGGCCGAACCGTCTCGGATTCTAAAGTTGCCGAGAGGATCCAGGCGTGGCAGAAATAGTCTGGACCACCGAAGCGACCGATTGCCTGGAGCAAATCCACGATTACATTTCACGTGAGAATTCATTGGCGGCCCACAAGGTTGTCTCTGGAATCTACCAGAAAGTCCAAATGCCTGGTCGACAGCCAAGAATCGGGCAACGGTACGAGGCAATTGTCGATCGTGAGGTCCGTGAGATTCTTTACGGCCACTACCGCATCGCTTATCTCATCCGGTCCGAGGACCATGTCGAAATCGTCGGAGTGTTTCATGGTGCTATGGACATCGAACGATACCTGACGTGAACTGGTTACCGCGCATGGTTTTTTGCAGGGGCCTTGGTGGATCGCCCGCTGTTTCAGACCAAACAGACCTCTAGCGCTCTGTCACGGCTGAATTGATGGTTGTTTTGTTGTAGCTGAAGTCGCAAGACTTCAGTTGTTCTCTGCTGCTCCGCTGAACTCCTGCGAGTCCAGCTACCCATCAAAACATGATTGACCGAGCACTAGCGCGTGGCGGCTGATGCGGAAGGCCGCTTTGCTTTGGCGGTCTTCAGATCGAAGTTTCCGTCACCGATCACATCCTCAAGTGCCCGCAGAAACTCCGCACTGATGTTGACCCTGCAGTCATTGCCGGTGGTCAGGACGTAGCGAAGTCGTGACGGTAGAGCGGTGGCCGACCGGCCGCTGGCGTTCGGGCCGCCGGTCGTGCCAGGTTCGCCGAATGAATCCACGATCAGAATGACTTCGGTCGATCCTGGAAAGCGCGTCATCACACTGCGGACTCGTTGGATGTCGTTTGCCGAATGCAGGCCGCGTTCAAACTTGATGGCCACCTGAGCCGTAAACTCCTTGTCGGCCTGGTCCAGTGTGTAGATTCGATTCACGACCAGGTTCGGTTCACGGCTGCGGCGGTCCACTTTGCCGGCGACGATGATGATATTCTCCGGCCTGAACAACTCTTCGTACCGCGCATAGTCCTCGGGCCACGCGATACAGCGAATGATGCCGGAGGAGTCCTCCAGGTCGAAATTCGCATACCGAGTGTGACCGTTCCGGCTGCTCTTTTTGGCTGTTGCCAGCTTGATCGATGAAATCATGCCGCCGACGATGACTTGAGTCCCGTCTTCCATTTCCGCGATGTCAGCGTTTCGATTCGCTGCGTAACGTTCGATCCGCCGGGCGTGCTGAGTCAGCGGATGCGAAGTCAGATAGAAACCGATCGTCTCCTTTTCCCATGCCAGTTTCTGCGAATGAGTCCAATCCGGGACATCCGGCAGACTGATACTGACAGCAGTACCCACTGAGTCCGTTTCGTCGTCGTCGCCTCCAAAAAGACTCTTTTGCCCACGGGCCTTGTCTTTCTGACGTGACAGTGCTGACTGGACCGCTCGTTCGACCACCGCGGTCTGCTGAGACCGAGTCCCCGGAAGACAGTCGAGCACTCCGGCTTTGATCAGCGTTTCCAGCATTCCCTTCGTCAGCGCCTTCGGGTCAACTCTCTCTGTCAGGTTGAAAATGTCTCTGAACGGGCCATGGTCGCGGCGTTCCTGCATGATGGCCAGCACAGCATTCGCGCCGACACCTTTTAGAGCCGCGAGTCCGAACGTGATGCAGCCATCCGCGATGCCAAAGTCGACTTCCGAGCGGTTGATGTCTGGCGGCAGGACGTTGATCTTCATCCGCCGAGCGTCATCGACATGCTCACTGATCCGTTCGGTGCTTTCCATTTCGCAGCTCAACAGGGCTGCCATGAACTCGACTGGGTAATGAGCCTTCAGGTAGGCCGTTTCGAAGGCGATCAGACCGTAGGCCGTGGAGTGCGATTTGTTGAAGCCGTAGCCAGCGAACGCCACGATCAGATTCCACAACTCCTGAGCTACCTGCTGAGAAATTCCGTTCGAAACCGCGCCCGCAATGTACTCCGCATGGAAGCTGGTGATGGTCTTTTCGCTCTTCTTGCTGATCGCTTTGATGCATTTGTAGGACTTGGACAATTCAATATTGCCCACTCGGTTCAGGATGCGCATCACCTGTTCCTGGTAGACCATAACACCGTAGGTCTCTGCCAGAATCTCGTCCACAACCGGGTGTACTTTTCGCGGCGGCTTACGGCCGTGTTTGACGTCGACGTATTCCATCACCATGCCGCCTTCGAGCGGACCAGGGCGGTACAAGGCCGAAGTCGCGATAATGTCCGCGAAGCAGTCCGGCTTCATCTTCGTCAGCAGGTCCCGCATCCCGCCCGATTCCAGCTGAAACACACCCTTCGTCTCGCCGCGCTGCAGCAAGGCGAACGTATCTTTGTCGTCAAGATGTGCATTGACAAACTCAAGACTGAAATCCGGATGCGTGCGTCGGACATTCTGCACGGCCTTGTCGAGGATCGTGAGGTTTCTCAGTCCGAGGAAGTCCATCTTCAGCAGCCCGACCTTTTCCACGGTCGGACCGTCCCACTGGGTGATGATGTCGTCTTTGCCAGTAATCCTCTGCAGCGGCAGCACCGTATCGAGCGGCACATCCGCAATCACAACGCCTGCCGCATGAGTTCCCGCGCTGCGCGCCAGCCCTTCGACCGCCATGGCGTAATCGAGCAGTTCCTTTGCCAGCGGATCAGTGTTGTACGCCGATTTCAGGTCGACACTCCCCTCGATGGCATCTTTCAGTTTGATGTTCAGGGTGTCGGGAACCATCTTGGCCAGATCGTTGACGCGCGACAGCGGCACATTGAGCGCGCGACCGACGTCACGAATGGCATTTTTGGCTTTCAGAGTCCCATATGTTCCGATCTGTGCCACATTGCGTTCACCGTATTTCTGCTTTGTGTAGTCGATCACCATCTGCCGACGGTCGCGGCAGAAATCCATATCGATATCGGGTGGCTCCGTTCGACTGGGGTCGAGGAATCGTTCAAACAGCAGGTCGTACTTCAGCGGGCAAACATCGCCCAGTCGCAACAGATACGCCACGATCGCACCGCAGGCCGAACCTCTCGCTCCACAGGGGATGCCTTTGCGGCGAGCAAACTCCACGAAGTCCCACACGATCAGAAAATAGCTGGCGTAGCCTTTGGAATTGATGATGCTCAGTTCGTATTCCAGTCGCTTCCAGTGCCGCTCCGTGAGTTCGTCGCCATAGCGTTCCTGCATTCGCTGATTGCAGAGTTCTTCCAGGTACTCGGTATCGGTCTTGTTGTCCGGTGGTCGGAACACGGGGTACAGCTTGCGGTCACCGAGCTGGATATCGACTCGATCGGCAATTTCCTGCGACCTCGCAACCGCGTCACTCAATCCCGGAAACCACGAGTACATTTCTTCCGGCGCACAGACATACAAACCATCGTGCTCCATCTTCATGCGCTTCTCATCGTCGCGCGTCGTGCGTGTGTTCACGCAGAGCATGACATCCTGAACGCGGGCATCTTCCTTTTTCAGATAGTGGGCGTCGTTCGTCGCAACCAGCGGCAACCCCATGCGGTTCGCGAGATCCACGGTCAGATCCATGCAGGCCTTCTGAATCTCGAAGCCGGCGTTTTGAATCTCCATGTAGAAGCGGTCGCCAAACGTCTCGGCATACCATTCGACGAGCTGCTTTGCTTCGTCCTGATTGTCGGCCAGTAACAAGCGAGACAGTTCCGACGAGGCACAGCCGGACAGACAGATGATGCCCTCATTACATTCTCGGAGCAGTTCGCGGTCGATGCGGGGTTTGTAGTGGAAGCCCTCAAGATAGGCCGACGACGACATGCGGATCAAATTGTCAAAGCCCTTGCGGTTCATCGCCAGCAGTGTCAGATGTGACGCCGCCTCACGCTGCTTGTTCGCACTGCGGTCACTGCGTCGCCCAGGAGCAACGTAGGCTTCATAGCCGATGATCGGATTGACGCCACCGGCCTTGCAGGTGTTGTAGAACTCAATCGCTCCCGTCAAATTACCGTGATCCGTAATGGCGACCGAGTTCATGCCGCACGCCTTCACATGCTGCACCAGCTCCGGAATGCGGTTCACTCCGTCCAGCAGACTGTAGTGTGTGTGGCAGTGCAGATGAGCAAACGGTCGGGCCGAAGGCACAAACACTGAAGGTGCTTCCGAAATCTTGTCAGCCATATCAGTCGATCCGTCAGAATATTTGTGGGCTTCCTCAATGACCGACACAGTTTACCGCAGCAGCGCTGCGATTCGTACTGTTGCCCCGCCGCTCTGTCGGCGGGAACTTCGGCCAGCGGTGAAGTCAAATGTGAGTGCTCCCCGGGCGGATTGCACCAGTCAGGACTTGCATGCTTCACACGACGAATCGGAGCGAGCGGTTTCAGTCCTGACTCACGCCGGCCGCCGATGAAATTCACCGTTCTTCATGACCACGAGAAGTTTGCTGCGGTCCTCCGTGAAGAGAGTTCCATCCATCGTTGAACCTGCAAATTCGGGAGGAGACGAACGGAACGCCGCAGGCATATCGCACAGTGTTCAGTTGTCGTTTCCGCCGTGCGGACTCCATTGAGTGCAGTTCAACTTGCGACGTCTGAATTTTGCATCATCTGCCGCTGCACTTCCTCTTCGCGACCGAATCGACATTGTCGCTTTCATCGATTCCTGTTCCACGAGAATGCCAGAGGAGCGGTCGCTAACGGTGCCACGGCCAGCGCGACAAGGCCGATGATCAACACGAACACAGGAATCGACCCAATGGGATGCAGCATTCGGCCGAGCATAACCAGCGCACTGAGCACGGCTCAGATCAGCCACGAATCCCGGGAACAACTCCTCCGGATTTCGGCTGAACTTCAGCCAAAAGCCGAGTCCCGGACAAGTGACAGCCGAGCTGTCAACCACAGTCCTCGCAGAATTCCGGAGGCACTCGGAATCACGTCGCTCCGCCTTTTGTGTCGGCATGTCAACTCCGAATCGGGAACGTGACGAACCGGCAATTTCAAGTCGCACTACAGTTGCCGCGCTTCACCGTACTCACCCTTGTTTGCAATGTTCATAAAGAAGTTTTCCATCGCCTGCACCATGCTGCTGATTTGGCAGACCGGAGAACTTATCAGACATGGTCGCATTGTCTGTCGCAGTTCCGCCAGCCTTTGCCGTGCGTCCGGCTCAGTTGCCCATCGTACGGCAGCTTCGATGTGCTGCTTCGCGCTGGCGGCAACAAACTCACCGAGGTGGCAGTTCATCAGGAGAGTCCGGCTGGTACGAGCCGCCCAGCGATCTCCGTCGAATGTCAGCACAGGTACACCCTGCCAGATGGCTTCAGTCGTTGTTGTGCCGCCGTTATAGGGAAATGAATCGAGTGCGATGTCGATCTGATTGTAATATTTCAAAAACTCAAAGTGCGGAGCCGGAGGGAGCAGCCTGAGTCGTTCACTGCCCACATCGCGGCTGAGAAACTGTTCCACGACATAGTCTCGATTACAGGTCGTTCCGAAGGCACGATTCGCCAGCAACAGCTGCGACTCAGGTGCTCGTTTCAGGATCTCGCTCCAGGCATCCAGAACGGTTGGGGAAATCTTGTACTGACTCACCAGACTGCCAAATGTAAACGGTGAACCATTCAGGCACGGCAGCGCCGCTACATCCGGTGCCTCGTGTCCGACCACAAAGCTGAGGTAGCTTTGCGGAAGTCGAAAGACGGATTCGGAATAGTGCTGATCTTCGTCACGCCGGATGACGAATTCATCCCCGACAATCCAGTCGATTCCGGGCAGAGCGGATGTGGCATACATGTTAAACCACGCGACACCAACTGGAGCCAGTCTGGAGACCAGGACTGGCAGTCGCGACGGAACGCTGTAGCCGTTGAGATCCACCACGATATCGAGTTGCTGTTCACGGATCAGCGAGATCAACTGTCCGTTGTCCAGTGCGCGTGTCAGATGGACGCGATCATGCGGACCCCGCTGAAACCACTCCAGACCACTCTCGGTTGTGTCATCGGCAAAGAGGCAGATCTCGAATCGCCCGCGGTCATGGCCGTTGATCAGTCCCCAAACCGGCTTCATATAATTCGAGCGATGAAAGAACGCCGACAGATATCCCACACGCAGCCGCGGACAGGCTGTTCGCTGAGAAGCGTGCCATGGGTCGCTTCCTGGACTCACGGCGAGCGAAGCGGCGAATTGTCTTCTGACGGCCAACACCCGCTCGTGACTGGAAACAGGACATCCGGGAATGATTGTGGCAAGACTCAACCTGGCCTTCAGGTTGTGATACCGCTCGGCGACAAACTCAAAATGATTGGCGGCAGCCGTGACGTCACCCATCTGAAACAGGGCTGCAGCCAGGTTGAAGCGGCACTCTTCATGTTCAGCATCCAGTGTCAGTCCCTGTTCGAACGCGACGATTGCCTGAGAAAACTCGCGAACAGACAGCAGCGTGTTGCCTGCCATCAGCCAGTCGGCGATGCCGGCTTCGCCGATCTCAATCACGGAATTCAATGCTTCCAGAGCAGGAATCACTCTTCCCTGCGCGAGGTGCTGTTCCGCCTGACGCCGCAGCTCATCGCCCGACCGCGGACTCACGGTGGTTCTGGCCTGCGTTTCGCCGTGCCGTCGTCGTGGTGGCTTCGGTCTTCTCATCGCGAAAACCGCTGGATTTCTGTCGCGGGAATTGTCAGGTGGGACGAGAGCCTTGCAGGCTGAAGCCTACCCGGCTGAGCTGAGGATTTCCGTGACCACATTTCCATAGACATCC
>Ga0163144_10021621_pt1 | contig 12779 bp, 8 predicted proteins | sample OliLak19BULKMAT1_FD_123175 | JGI IMG/M metagenome (GOLD analysis project Ga0163144, IMG submission 123175) | Freshwater microbial mat bacterial communities from Lake Vanda, McMurdo Dry Valleys, Antarctica - Oligotrophic Lake LV.19.BULKMAT1 | ecosystem: Environmental > Aquatic > Freshwater > Lake...
CACGCTGGCAAACAGCGAGGTAAAAGACCTGTGTATCATTAGTCGTTTTATTATGGCTAAAAAAAGCGAGTTCATCTATCTGGCAAATGACAATATACCCAGAATTTACCTGCTTAAGATTGGCATGATTCGCATTGTGGAAATGGAAAACGGGAAGGAAACCATCAAGGATATTATCAAGCAGGGCGATTTGTTTGGCGAACTTTCGCTGAGCAAATCAGGTAACAAAACCGAAATGGCGCAGGTAATGAGCAAGGATGTTTCGATATGTTCTTTTCGCCTCGAAGATTTTGAAAATGTGCTGGCAAAAAACTCGCAGATAGCCCTTACTTACACAAAGATGGTGGGCGAAAAAATGAAGAATATTTCTAACCGCTACAGTGGTTTGGTGTTCAAAGATGTGCGCGCTCGCTTAATTGCTTTTCTGAAAAACTGGGCAGCTACCGAGGGGGTGAAAGATGGCAATATCATCCGCATCAAAAATTACCTTACGCATAGCGACATCGCGGGTATTATTTGTTCTACCCGCCAAACGGTTACCGAGCTTATCAATGATTTAGAATATCAGAAAAAACTAACTTACACCCGCAGCGAAGTAGTTTTGAAGGATTTGTAACTATTAGCCAAATAAGTCGCGTAACCGACAAAACTTTTAATAACAGTACATCAACTTTGTAATATTAAAATTCAACATCATGAAAAACTATTTACTACTACTAGGCACATTTTTCACAACAATTATTTCTGCACAGCAGCGCGTTGTTTTATACGAACATTTCAGCAATGCCAATTGCTCTAGCTGCGCTACCTTTACACCCCAGCTCACCGCATTTGTAGAAGGCAAGCAAGGCGAAGCCGTGATGCTGGGTTATCAGATTAACACACCCTACAGCGATGGTATTTACAACGAAAACAAAGCGGATGTGGACGCCCGCAGAAATGTATATAGCATCAGTGGTTCGCCTTACACTATCATGGATGGCAACTATTTCAAAAACGGCACTGCACCATTCCTAAATCAGGCGACAGCCAAGCATACCGCACGCAAAGCAGTGGATGCAACCTTTGAAATTGACCTTTCTAACCTTCAACGCACTGGCGACTATGTTACAGGTAATATAACCATCACTTCTATTGCCGACAATACCGGCAACACACTAAAAGCATTTATCGTGTTTGCCGAAAAAACAGTTTTAAAAAGCAGCTACAATCCTGTGCCGGGCAACAATTCTGAAACACAATATCCCTACGTAATGCGCAAGTTTTCGCCCGATGCTAGTGGAGTTACTTTGTTTAAAAAAGATGTAAACGAAGTAAATACCATTAACGTGAATCAGATAGTGCCGAATGTAAAATCGTGGGAAGAATTGCGCGTGATTGCCTTTGTGCAAAATACTACCACTAATGAAGTTTATCAGGCGGCAATGAGCACACCTGCCATTGTAAGCAGCATAGCCGACAAAGAAGAAATAAGATTTTCTGTATCGCCCAATCCAGCAAATACATTTGTTGATGTGAAGATTGGAAGCAACGAACCTGTTGAATTGTTTCTGTCAAATACAATTGGTGAAAACATATTGACTAAAAACTTCACCACTGCATCACGCATCTCTTTAGAAGGTTTGCCACAGGGAATTTATCTGCTGACTATCCGCGATGAAAAAGGCACTTCACTACAAACAAAACGTATTATCAAACAATAAAAACAAGTGAACATGAAAACAACAACAATTGCAACATCATTGCTGCTGATTGCGTCAATCACATTGCTTACACAATGCAAAAAAAATGCAGAGGGTGCAGACAAAGTATTATTTGATAAAAGCAATACAACAAGCGGCTTTACTTTTTACAAAAACAATTCAAGCGTTTTGCCTACAAGCAATCAAGGCGGGCACAACGAACCTTTTCGTGTGCGCTTCAATGCTATAGCGCAAGCGGCTTTGACCGACAATGGCAAGTTACCTGCTGGGGGCTCGTTTCCTGAAGGTTCATTAATAGTGAAAGAACAATACGATGCCAATGGAAGCACTGTGAAATTGCTTGCAGTGATGGAAAAAGCAACTACCAACTCGGCTTCTGGTGCAGGTTGGATATGGGCAAAATACAGCCCCGATGGAAAAGTAATAATATCAATAGATGATAAGGGTTCAGCTTGTATCAATTGCCATTCAACTAATGCCCGCGACTATGGAAGATTGTATGAGTTGTTTCCGTAAGCAAAGAAATACGCGACATTTATTGGGAATTAATTTGGGGGGGGAGACAATCTCAATAGAAAGTAATCGGAAGCAGATTCCCTAAACACTACCTGTAAATTTGTATATAAAACACAGTGTCAATAAAAAATAAAATATTAGAATTTGTAAGCACATTCTCGTCATGCATATCTTCTAATATTAAACCTAATTCTTTGTTATAATAGTCATCCCTTCTTGTATTCTCGAAGCCATTGTATGACAAAAATATTTTTACTTCTGACAGGTCTGTTGGTTGATCTGAAACTATATATTGTTGTTCTAATACCGCAAAAAGGGTAGTTTCTTTAAGTAAAAAACCAATGAGGGTATAACGTGTCCTTTCAAAAAAAAGGTTGTGAATTAAAATGCTGTTCAAATAATCCAACCAAGTATTGTAGTAAATGGCATCATTAAGTTTTACAACACACTGTGCTGTTTTATTAAAGTAAACTTTTGCTTCGCCCCCTTCAGTCAAGTAGTTCCGTTGAGCAAAATCATTAATCCAAAGTTGATTTTGTTCAATGAATATAATCAAATACTCTTTCTGCTTTTCTTTGATAGGTGACTGCTGCTCGAAGTTTTTTTCAACCGCCTTACTTGTGCCAAAGCTTTTTGATAAGTAATTTCGGGCTGCTGTGAGATTACAATTGTGCCTTTCAATGACATCTCCGCGAAGGATATTTGCAAGTTCTTTTCTACTATCATCACTAAGCATTTAAAACAAAAATAATCTTTTATTTATTCAAGGGACTGCCCGCTTTTATACAGTGTATTTTAACCGTATAAATCAAGGCTGTATTTTTTGCTTTCTTACGCAATATTTATTCTGAACTTCACCGAAAGCTTTTTGCCTAAAAAGCGAAGATTATGAGTATTGCGCTAATTAGTTTTACAAAGCAGGAGTGATTTTTTCCCAACCTAGTATGTAGCTTTCAAGTTTAACTAAATCAACTTGATGCCCTTTGGCAGCAGTTCTATTTTTTCTTGCTTATATAAAGCACCCAGGGCTTTTTTAAATGCCTTTTTACTAATGCCAAATCGGTCGTAGATTTCTTCGGGGCTGCTTTGGTCGGTGATGGCTAAGTGTCCGTTGTTAGCCACCAGTCTTTTATAAATCAACTCGGTATTTGGGTCTATAGAATTGCGGTAACCAATAGGCTGTATGGAAATATCTAACTTATTGTCTTCACGAATTCTTTTCACAAAACCTTTGCCCCTGTCGCCAATGTTCAAGGGCTTGAATATCTCATTCTCAAACACTAAACCTTTATGCTTGTTGTTTACAATAACATTAAAGCCAAGTTCGGTTTTTTGTGCCACAAGCAAGTCCACTTCATCGCCTTCTTCAACTGTTAGCGTATCATTATCTAAGAACTTATCCAAGCGATTGCTTGCATAAAGGCGGTCAGTTTCTTTGTCTAAATCTAGGTAAACAACATACCATCTGCCCGGCTCCAGCTTGCGTCTTTGCTCTTTGAATGGTACAAACAATTCCTTCTCCATGCCCCAATCCATAAAAGCACCAACGGCAGAAACATCCGTAACTTTTAATAATGCAAACTGATGTAAAAGAATTTTTGGCTCGGTAGTAACGGCAACTTTGCGCTCTTCGTGGTCGCGGTAAACAAACACGCGCATCTTGGCGCCAACCTCGTATTTTAAAGGGCAATACTTATCGGGTAACAATACATCTTCGCCTTCATCATCGCCTAGAAACAAGCCTACGCTCACGCCCCTTAAAATTGTCAATTCCTGATGTTTGCCTACCTCTATCACTGCTAGTTTATTTAGTGCAATTGTAATCAATTTTGAGGCGGCAGAATTAAAGACCTATGCCTTAGTCTCTCAGCCTATCCATGCTTTTTACCAAAGCCTCATCCTTTTTGATGTTGATGATGGCAAGTATCAAGAATATAACCGGAGGAATAGCAGCAAGATTCCATAAGGTATAGATGATGTCAATTGGATTCTCTTTTGTTTGGAAGTAATAGTAGATATATGCTGCACATGCTGCATGAAGAAACAACGCCAACCAGCTAAGTGCAACCTGAAATGATCTGCGCTTGTAAAGAAAAATAGCAATCAACGAAAAGCCAATGGCAATGCCTTCAAGAATGGCTACAATGAAAACAAAGTAGCCGCTGATAAAAGGTTTAATATCCCATGCCTGCACATCGTTTACATATTTAATATCTGCCGCTTCGAAGCGAATAACTGGAGCAAACAAAAACGATGCAATGGTGGCAATGGCAAGAAGTAAATATATGGTTTGAATACGTTGTAACATTTTCGATTGATTATTTATGAGTTATTATTGTTAGGGGACGAGGTATGATAAACCGTCCCTCGTCCTCTGTCCCTCGTCCCTTGTATTTTATTGTTGCACAAAACCCATGCGGTGCTCGTCAAATTCTTTTTCAAGCTTGGTAGAATACGCTGCATCCTCATACTGCTTAGCCGTACGAATCATTTCTTGGAACATATACAATGGCTCGCGCACATTTCTGTTTTCGGTAAATGAACCTTGTTGCAATTGTTGCAAGTATTGAGGGTCGCCACTTTTACGGGCTTCTGCCAATACATGGCGATATACTGTTTTGTAATAGTTCAGAAATTCACGGCTTTGTTGCAGCAATTGCTCCATCACGTCCTTGCCCTTCTCTTTACTTCCGGCACGGTAGTAGATGTCAGGATATTGATAAGAAAATACATTCAAAGGCACGCGCTCGGTAGGCATCATTTTTAATGAATAATCTAAAGCCTCAATTGCTTTTTGGTTGTCGCCTTTTGCAATTAAAGATTCAGCCAGTCTGCCGAAGTTGCCGCGCACGTTTACTGTCATACGCATGATGTTTTCATCTAGGTAGATGTTTGGATTGCTTTCAATGCCGCCAAACTTAAATTTCGTCATCATGTTTTCATACATCAAATCTGTACGCACAGGTGCGTTGTATGCACTGTTTGAAACATTCACACGTGGCGCAATACGATAAGTAAGACCTTCCAGTTGGAAGTATTTTTCTAAACCCAAATAAGCATCTGGTGAAACGCTTACCGCAAAATAGATAGGGCGTTCCATGAAGTTATTAGCAACAATATCTAATGTCAATAAATCATTTTTAAGCATGTTGCTTTTAGGAATGGTAAACTCCATTCTGCTTGCTACTGGCTCACCTTCTTCCAACATATTCATAGCGCGCGCTTTGTTGGTATCAATATCTAAGAAGAAATTTCTTGTAGGGAAGTAAGGCTCCAACTCACCCCGATTTCCGGCATTGATTTTATTGCGCGGATCTTCGCTTGCAATGAACTGCATCACACGCTTCAAATCTAAAGAAGCATTTGCCGGAATCTGTGGATTTGCCGCATAGCGCACAATATCGCGATTGCTGGCAGCCAACTGGTCGGCAGTGAAAGTCATTTTAAGCGGAGCAGCATTGTTCATTTTAAAGCGCAACTGGTCAATGTACCAATCCACACCCAACAAACTCAGGTTCACCACGCGAATATCTGTGCGAATGCCTTCAACCTCCTGTGCATACCATAGCGGATAAGTATCGTTATCACCTTGTGTAAAGATGACTGCATTGGGTGCACAACTTTCTAAATAGCAAACTGCAAAATCGCGTGAAGTTGTTCTGCCATTGCGGTTGTGGTCGTCCCAGCCTTGCGAGCCCATCAAAAAAGGCGCACTTGCGCACAATGCCACTGCAATGCCTGCCGATGGCACTTCGCCCAATTTCTTTTTCAATAATTCAAACAATGCAAACACACCATAGCCAATCCAAAAGCAGAAAGTGAGGAAGGAACCCGCCTGCGCATAATCTCTTTCGCGCGGCTCAATTGGCGGCTCGTTTTGATAAATAATTTGGAACAAACCGCTGACAATAAACAGAGATAACACCAACCAAAATGCTTTATCATCTTTAAGGTAAGTGTAAATCAAACCAATGATACCCAACAAGAATGGAATCATATAGAACTTGTTGTGTGCCTTGTTGCTTGCCAATGCTTTTGGCAGGTTATCTTGAGGCCAGTTTGGCGCGCCCCATATTTTCAGGTTGTTATCAATAAACGGAATACCGCTAATCCAACCACCATCATCATTAAACACTGTGCCTTGAATATCATTTTGACGACCCGAAAAGTTCCACATCAAATAACGCAGATACATGTAGCCAATCTGGTATTGAAAGAAGAAACGAAGGTTATCGCCAAAGGTTAAATGGTCGCGTACTTCATAACGTCCATTACCTTTTTCATTCATCATTTTGGCATATTCATTTGCCTTCTCCAATTGACCAGACGCAAAGGATTGCACCACATTTCTACCCGACAATTCAATCACATCATGTTCAGGATTCAACACCTGACGGTAAGCACTTATTTTTCCTTCTTCCTGCCAAAAACCAAGGCGAGGAAAAGGCATCATCACATCATCGCGAAACTCGTAATCAATTTTATCGCCAACGTATTTGTAGCTGTGTGTTTTTTCATCTTTATAAAAACGCTCACCCAGCTTTTTCATGTCAATAATATCTGAACTGGTAGAGTTGTAAGCTGGTCCGTACACCAATGGACGGTCACCATATTGCTCACGGTCAACATAACTTTTTAAACTAAACGGGTCGGTAGGGCGGTTCATGTTGATGGGTGGATTGGCGATACTGCGAATGGGCACCATCAAATAACTTGAGTACCCGATATACATAAACGCCAATGAGAGAATAGCAACGTTTGCCAAACGCCAGCCGCGTTGGTGAGTGAACCAAATGCCGCCTGCAAGCAAAGAAACGAGTAAAACAAAAAAGAATGCCACACCGCTATTGAAAGGAAAGCCCAACGAGTTCACAAACAATTTATCGAAGCCCGCCATGAAAGCCTGCGTGTATGAAATCACAAACTTCATCGCCACACCAATCAACACAAAGCCAATAATACCTGTAAGCAAAAAGCCTCGCAGACTTGGCTTGTATCTTCTGTAAAAATATACTAAGGCTGCAAAAGGCAACGCCAACAAACTCAATAAGTGCACGCCTATCGAAAGCCCCGTCATGTAAGCAATCAACACCAACCAATGGTCGGCATATTCATCGCCTTCTTTGGCGGCTTCGTCCCATTTCAAAATTGCCCACACAATAAAGCTCCAAAAGAACTGCGACAAGGCATATACCTCGCCCTCTACCGCGCTGAACCACAATGAATCTAAGAATGTGCCGCAAGCCGCTGCAATCAAGCCGCTGCCTACTACGGCAATCACCTGACCCGTTGTGAATTGTTTGTCTTTAAAAGCCACTCTGCCGATAAGCATTGTTACGCTCCAATATGCAAACATGATAGAAGCTGCGGTAGCCAAGCCACTCATAAAGTTTACCCACATGGCAACTTTTGTTACATCGCCCATGGCAAGCAGTGTAAAGATTCTGCCTATAATTAAGAAGAAAGGCGCGCCCGGTGGGTGAGCTACTTGCAGTTTAAAGCATCCGGCTACGAACTCACCGCAGTCCCAAAAACTGCCACTCTTTTCTGCCGTTAAAAAATATACTACTGTTGCAAATACGAGCACCACCCATCCGGTGATGTTGTTGATTAGCTTGTAACTCTTCATTCAGTTGAAATTGTTGAGGAAACGCGAAAATAGAAGATATAACGGCAATGCCAATTAAGGTTGTAATTATTGATGATTATTAGAATTTAGCCTATAGTTGATAAAGTAATAATCTATTCTACTCATACCGAAGCGCATCCACCGGGTCTAGTTCGGAGGCTTTGATAGCGGGATATAAACCTGCGGCAAGCCCCACCGCGAATGTGAAAAGGAAGCCGCTGATAACCCAAACCCAAGGCATAACAAATCCGCTTTTGGTAAAAATGCTGACGATGTTGCCGAGCAGTACACCTATGATGATGCCAAACACACCTCCTATCTGGCAAATTACGATGGCTTCGGTGAGAAACTGAATGCGAATCATGCGCTTGGTGGCACCGATAGCTTTGCTGATGCCGATTTCGCGGGTGCGCTCGTTTACACTTACTAGCATAATGTTCATTAAACCAATACCAGCACCAATCAAGGTGAGAATGCCGATGACTACCGTGGCATATTTTACATATTTCAATTGGTCTAAAACCTGCGCGGCTAAACGTTCGCTTTTGTTGATGTCAAAATCGTTTTCGTCTGCAATTTTTAGTTTGCGGATGTTGCGCATCACACCAATAGCTTCTTCGATGGCAATGTCTAAATCTTCGGGGGTAGATACCATCACGTTTATCATAAAGTTCGCGTTCTCTGAAGGAAATAATCTGCGGGCAGTAGGGTAAGGTAAAAGTACTTGATTGTCGCTGCTGGTTTGGCTAGAACCTTTAGCAGCCTGAATGCCTACCACGCGCACTTTGCTGCTGCCAAGGCTGATAAATTTACCCACAGCATCTACACCCGATGGAAAAACTTTGCTGATAATATCTTTGCCTACCACGGCAACCAATTGCCCATTGTCCACTTCAGCTTTGGTAAAGTTGCGACCAGTGGCAATGTTTAAGCCGCTCACTTTCATATAGTTTTCATCCACGCCCCACACCTTTACATTTGGGTTTGTTTTTTGCGATTCCATGCGCACTACTACCGCGTTTTGCGCCATCCAAGAAAGTGCCACCTCGGCAGGGTATGTAAATCGTTTTGAAAACTCTTGAGCTTGTAGCGGGGAGATTTTTGGGTTTTCGCTTTTCTCGCGTTTGCCAGTTCTCAGCTTCATTTTAACGCCACCACTTTTGCGAATGGCACCTTGATTGCGAATGCCGAAAGTGTTGCTGCCCATTTGCCGAAAGTTGTTTACCATACTTTCTTTAATGCCTTCGGTGGCGGTGAGAATACCAATCAATGCCATGATGCCAAAGGCTATAATCATAAGCGTAAGCACCGTTCTTAAAAGGTTGCCGCGTATGGAGCGAAGTGCAAGACGAATGTTTTCTTTTAAATCCATTATGAAATTTTAGAAGTGTGATTTTAGAAGTGTGATTGAAACAGCCAAATGCAAATCATACTTCTAGAATCAAAAATCATACTTTAAAAATAATAGCCTCCCTTATCAATCATATAATCGGCAACGGCTCTGCGGGTATCTTTTGGGTTGATGTTGTATGTGCGAAGCATTCTGCGCATTAGGCGTTTAAGAATTATTTTTTCTATGCCTGTGGCGTAGCTGTCTATGGCAGTGTTGGCGGCATTGCGCGCTACGGTCAGCGCATCATACAAATACATTTTTGCCATGTTGGTTTTTATTGCCAACTCTTGCTTGTCGGTAGCTGAGTTTTCGCTCAGTTTTTGTACACGCAAAAAAGCTGATTCAGTTAAGAAAGCCATGGAGAGAATATCGGCAAGGTTCATTACTATTTCCTGCTCTTCCACAAGTTTTTCTTTCAGTTTGTTGCCTGCTGAGCCCGTGATAATCATAAATGCGGCTTTGAGATTATCTACCAATTCAAACTCATGCGCCAAAAATCCGCTGGCATTAAAAGGATTGTAATTGCTGAAAATTGCTTTGGGTAAAAATGATTTCGCGTCTGCAAGTTTCAGCTCTTTGGTGGCAAAGGCGCGCTTATAAAATTCGGCAAGAGCCAACATGCGATTTATCTCGTTCGTGCCTTCGTATATTTTGGTAATGCGCGCATCGCGGTAAGCCATTTCTACACCTGTTTCCATACTGTAGCCCATGCCGCCAAAAATCTGAATGGCTTCATCGGCTGTGTTGCACATGGCTTCAGAACCCTGCACTTTAAGAATGGCGCACTCGATGGCAAATTCGCGCATGGCATTAATCTTTGCATCGTTTTCGCTGCTGCCGTTTTTCAAAAGGTCAGCATGTTTTCTGTCCACGTTTGCACCTGTGCGATACACGCCAGATTCTATAGCAAAAAGCTCGGAGGCAATCTTCCCAATCTTTTGTTTGATAGCACCAAAGTCTCCAATTGGTTTATTGAATTGAATGCGGTTTTTAGCATACTCTACGGTTTTGTCCAATCCAAACTTCATACCTCCACAACCACCCGCAGCAATTTTTATTCTGCCACTGTTCAATATATTCAATGCCATGTTGAAGCCCTTGCCCCGCTCGCCTAAAAGATTGTCCTTAGGCACTTTTACATTATTAAAAAACACCATCACCGTGGACGATGCTTTGATGCCCATTTTTTTTTCTTCCTTACCCAACTCAATGCCCCCAAAAGCTTTTTCTACAATAAAAGCGGAGAGTTTTTCATCATCATCTATTTTGGCAAACACGGTGAACACTTCTGCAAAACCACCATTGGTAATCCACATTTTCTGTCCGTTCAAAATGTAGTGCGTGCCTTCGGCATTCAATACTGCACGGGACTTTCCGCTGTTGGCATCAGAACCTGCGCCTGGCTCGGTGAGGCAGTAAGAGCAGCCCCATTCGCCACTGGCAATTTTGGGCAAGTAGTTTGCTTTTTGTTCTTCGGTGCCATACCATGCAATTGGCAGCGAGCCTATTGAAGTTTGGCAACCAATAGTGGTGGCAAAAGAAAAGCCTCCGGCTAAACCCTCAGTAAATAATAAGCCTGTATTAAAATCTAAGCCAAGTCCACCAAATTTTTCATCAATACTTACACCACATAAGCCAAGCGCAGCAGCCTTGTGAAATATCTCCAGCACTAAGTCTTTATCTTTTTCGGCATCCAAACTTGCCACTTTGGCTATACCCAATCCATGCACTTCTTTCAGCATAAAATCGCGCACGGTATTCAGAATCATTTTCTGCTCATCGGTAAATTCTTCGGGGATAAAAACGTTTTTTGCAGGTGTTGCATTAAGCAGAAATGAGCCCCCAGTGAGCGAAGTATTTGTTGCCATTATTTAATTATTGAGGGGCTAAAGATGTAGAAATTTGGGTGGTAAAATAAAAGTAAACTTATCAGGCTTGGCAAAATCAACACCTCCTGCGTTAATCAAGCGCAAACTCTGTTTTCCAATCCTCCTTTTCTGTCCATTCGGGCTGCGCGGCTTTGCTGAAAAGATAATCGCCCACTACCAAATAGTCCATTTCGGTAAGCATAAAACAGCGATAGGCATCTTCGGGTGTGCAAACGGGCGGCTCGCCTCGCACATTAAAACTTGTATTCACCATCACGCCATATCCGGTTTTCTTTTTGAACACATCCAACAACTGCCAATAGCGTGGGTTGGTTTCTTTATGTATCGTTTGCACACGGGCACTAAAATCAATGTGCGTGACAGAAGGTAAATCGCTGCGTTGCAAATAAAGTCGCTCCAGCAATGGCATCGAATTATATCCCTCCGGCATTTTATTTCTGCGCGCTTCTTGAACGGGAGCAACAATCAACATGTAGGGCGAATCGGCATCCAAGTCAAAATATTCCTTACAATCTTCTGCTTTCACCGATGGCGCAAAAGGGCGAAAGCCCTCGCGATATTTTATTTTAAGGTTGAGTTTCTTCTGCATTTCAGGATTGCGGGCATCGCCCAAAATACTTCTGTTGCCTAAAGCTCGAGGACCAAACTCCATGCGCCCTTGCACCCATCCTACTACATTTCCCTGTGCAATCAAGTCCGCAACATTTGCAGCCAATGCATCAAAAGATTCAAACTGCTGGGCTTCGGCTCCATACTTGCGTATTACCGTTTCTGTTTCAATATTAGAATATTCGGGACCCAAATACGCGCCCTGCATTTCATCTTGTGCAGTTGTTACTTTTCGTTCTTGATTAAAGTATATAAAGTGTGCCGCTTGTGCTGCACCCAAAGCCCCTCCTGCATCACCTGCTGCGGGTTGAATGAAAATATTTTCAAACAATTTACTGCGCATCAATTTACCATTTGAAACACAGTTCAACGCAACGCCACCAGCCATACACAGGTTGGCACTTCCTGTAAGACGCTTTGCTTCATTCGCCATTTTTTGCACCACTTCTTCGGTCACTATTTGTATAGCTAAACCCAAATTGCAATGCTGTTGTAACAGCTCATCTGCTTCGCTTCTTTTCTTTATACCAAAAAGTTTTTGCCACTTCACATCGTTTGCCATACGCAAGCCTGTGGCATAATTGAAGTAATCTTGATTCAACCAAATAGAACCATCTTCTTTTATATCGGTCAGTTCGGTTTTTATCAATTGAATATATCGCTGAATATCCGGTGAATCGGGGTTGCCATACGGAGCCAAACCCATCAATTTATATTCACCGCTGTTTACTTTAAACCCAAGAAAATAAGTGAAAGCCGAATACAACAATCCAAGCGAATGCGGGAAATGCAATTCCTTCAAAACACTAATCTGATTGTCCTTTCCATGACTTATAGAAGCTGTTGCCCATTCCCCAACTCCATCAATAGTAAGTATAGCTGCCTCGCTAAATGGCGAAGAGAAAAAAGCACTTGCTGCATGAGAAAGATGATGCTCTGGAAAAAGAAATTTCGTCTTCTTTTTATCATAGCCCTCAATATTAGAAAGCGCTTCGTGCATCATGCGCTTCAAGAACATTTTCTCTTTCAACCACACTGGA
>Ga0163144_10021623_pt1 | contig 12779 bp, 18 predicted proteins | sample OliLak19BULKMAT1_FD_123175 | JGI IMG/M metagenome (GOLD analysis project Ga0163144, IMG submission 123175) | Freshwater microbial mat bacterial communities from Lake Vanda, McMurdo Dry Valleys, Antarctica - Oligotrophic Lake LV.19.BULKMAT1 | ecosystem: Environmental > Aquatic > Freshwater >...
GTCCGAGTCTTCAAATTCTGAGTCTTTAAATTCTGAGTCTTCCTCTGAGTCTTTAAATTCTGAGTCTTCGTCCGAGTCTTCAAATTCTGAGTCTTCGTCCGAGTCTTCAAATTCTGAGTCTTCCTCTGAGTCTTCAAATTCTGAGTCTTCAAATTCTGAGTCTTCCTCTGAGTCTTCAAATTCTGAGTCTTCCTCTGAGTCTTCAAATTCTGAGTCTTCCTCTGAGTCTTCAAATTCTGAGTCTTCGAAGCCTATAGGTTCACTGACGGATTCATAAATGTCTTCTTGATCAGAAAGAAATTTGCTATATGAATTATTCATTGAACCAACAAAAGAATCACACCTTTTTGGACCATCTTGTTCGTCACTAAATAAAGCTGTTAGTTCTTCATAAGCCTGCGGATTTTCAAAGATTACTTTCAATAGTTTTCCAAGATAGCCCATTCCTATAATTGTAGTAACAAGATTTTCTAAAATTCCATCATTTTTATTAGCAAGAGCAGTAACATATCTAATTGCTTCTGGAGGATGAGGCTGAAATTTTCCGGTAGAATACGCTGTAACATATGGCAAATCCTCTCCTGTTACTTGACCACAACCACATTCTTCAAGCATATATTTGGTGAACTCAGACAAGGTCATATTCTTTGTTTTATTAATAAAACCTTCTGTTTTTGTTTTTGGACTATAAATTGTTTTTTTGTCTCCCATTTCTCCCAAGCCTTTTTTGCCTGGATTTTCTGATGTTGCAACATAAGGATTGCCATTATGAGGCTTTATTACTTTGGGAAATTTACAATCACCTTTAATATTTACATTTCCTTTTTTTACTAATTTTCCATTATTGTCAATATATTCTTTCATTAAATCTTTTTTAACATCATATTTGATTGAAGTCTCTGGTTTATATTTTAGTTTATCATCACCCATATTGGCGAAGCCTTTTTCTGACTTATTTGCGTTTTGTGGGATTAGCGGTGTTTTATATGGAACTTTGCTATTTTCTGGACTATTTGGGTTTGGACCTTTATAATCTGCAACTTGATCTTCCGTTGGTTTCTCAACAACAGTACCTTTATCATTAAGATATTCTAAAAAAGATGGAAATTTACTCATGGTTCTCCTGAATATATGAACTAAATTATATATGCAATTTTTAATTATTTTGTTCAATTTGACTTTCGGCGTCATTATTTTAGAATATAAGCACATTCTCCTATGAGGCACATATATGAATTTTCAATTATCTAAAAAAGTTACTCTTGAAGTTGGCGATAAAGTAAGAGTTACTGCTGGTCCCTATTATTTATCTAAAGATGGAACTAAAATTAATATGGGTGAAAAAGGTATAGGAACCTTTACTGGAGTCGATCCACAAGGCAAAGGAATTTACATCCAGTTTGATAGAGTAAGGGCATCCAGATTTGTTTATATTGGAGTAGAAGAGCCTTCAAAAAATGGCACTATTTTACGATCGCATAAAGTAACAAAAATAAGAAAAAAAGGTTAATAATGGAAAATTCTAGAGATCAACTTATAAATTTATGTTTTATTTCAATGAAAAATAAGAATATTAATGATAAAAAAGTTAAAGAACGACTTAAATTAGAGCTTAAAGAAATAGACAATCAACAAGATCATGAATATTTTGTAAATTTATACAACAATAAAATTAAATTTAAAAAGAATGAAAATAATTTATTAATTCCTTTTTTGTTAGATATTACTGATGAATTTGATATGAGTTTAGAACCTAAATATATTCAAGGTGAGTTTCCAGATATTGATGTTGATTATCTTCCAGTTGTTCAAAATTATCTTAGAAATGAATGGTGTCCTAAAACATTTGGAAGAGATAAAGTAGTAAATATTGGTAATTATAGTACTTTTGGCATTAAAGGTGCTTTTTTAGATATGGCAAGAGTTCATGGAGTAGATTATCAAGAAATTCAAATTTTAACAAAAAGCATTGAGGAAAAAGATGAAGAAGGCAAGCCATTAACTTTTGAAAAAATAGTAGAAGAAACGCCAGGCTTATCTGAATATTGTCAAAAAAATCCAGAAGTGGCATATGCAGCAAAAAGATTAGTTAATAGGGTAAGAGGACGAGGAAAACACGCAGGAGGAACTGTTGTTTCGAGTGTCAAGATTGATAATTTTGTTCCAATAATGATTGACACAGATGGCAATCCTGTTTCTGGATGGTCAGAAGGTTTACAAGAGCAAGATTTGCAGCCTGTTGGACTTATAAAGTTTGATATTTTATCTATTAAAGATTTACTTCGAATTGCACATTGTTGCAATCTTATTCAAAAAAGACATGAAATAAAAAACATTTGTGCGTTAGAAGGTTGTTCTAATTGGAGTGATACTTCTTATCTTAATGATCCAAAAGCTATTGCTTTGGCAAATAAGGGAGAAACAAGAGGCATATTTCAATTTGAAAGTGAAGGAATGAGAAAGCTTTTGAAGTCAGGAGGAGTTTCTAACTTTAATGATCTTGTTGCATATTCTGCTCTTTGGCGACCAGCTACATTAGCGGCAAAAATGCATGAAAGATATATTTTTAGAAAAAAAGGCAAAGAAGAATGGAAAGATACCATTCCTGAATGTATACATTCTATTCTTGAAAGTACTCACGGAGTTATGTGTTACCAAGAGCAAGTTATGAAGATTCTTAATGTTGTTGGAGATATTCCTCTTGTTCATTGTGAAATTATTAGAAAAGCTATTAGTAAAAAGAAAATAGAAAAATTTGCAAAATATAAACAAATGTTTATTGAGAATGGAAGTAAAAAGACAGGATGGCCAATAAATTCTGATGACAATAAGAATATGAAGTATCTTTTTAATCTTATAGAATTTTTCTCAGGTTATGGATTTAATAAAAGTCACTCGACGGCATATACTTTTACAAGCTCTCGGTTGCTTTATTTAAAAGCTCATTATCCTCTTGAGTTTTTCTGTTCTACTCTTTATCTTGAATCTGATGAAGATAAAGTAAAGTTTTATAAAAGAGAAGCTGAAAGAATGGGGATAAAGATTAATCGATGTGATTTAAATAAAAGTAAAGCTAATTATGAAATTATAGATGATGAAATTTATATTGGATTTTCTAAAATCAAAGGTATTGGCAAAGAAGTAGCAGAAAAAATAGTGGAATATCAACCATATACTGGGTTTTATGATTTTTTAAATAGGTTTGGAACAGATAAAAGGGTAGTAGAACCTATTGTTAATCTTTCTGTTTTTAAAGAATCAACACCTAATGTTCTTACTGAATTTTATGAAGAATTTAAAAATTTTAAAAAGGGAAACTCTGGTAAAGAAAAGAGGAATGTGAAAAGAAGAGAAGAATTATTAGATAGTTTGAAAAAAATGAGCAAAAAGCCAGAAGAGATAACTCATAAGTTTTTATTGTCATTTCAAGAAAATGAAGATCTAAAAAGATTAGAAGGTATAATTTTAGATGATTTTTCAGTTAAAGATTTTATAGGAGTAATTAAAAAATATAATAAGTCCGTATTGAGCTTCGAATATAAGGTAGATATGATAAGTAAAAATACAATTTCTTTTGATGAATGGGAATGTAAAAATACTTATCCGATTGAAAAATGGACAAGTATTTTTGAATCAGAAAAGAAGCATTATGGGTTTAGTTGGAATCATCCACTTCAAAGAAGTGCAGATTATATTGGAGATAGATCTTTTAATTTATTCAAGAATGATGAAGGAATACTTACTACTGGAGTAGAAGTTATGATTGTAAAACGCCCAGAAGAAAAGCTTTCTAAGAAAAATACGAGATATTATAAAGTTTTAGTTGAAGATGAAGATTGGAATCAAGAAGAAATAACTTTTTGGTCTGATGACTATGATAAGTTTAAGGATGAATTGGAATATTGGGACGATAAAAATTCTAGAGGCAATCTGCTTAAAATGAGAGTTTCTCGTCCTAGTGCTGGATTTAGAACTTATACTTTTGAATCTTTTCCTAAAAATATTAAATATAAGATGGTTCCAAAAGATAAAAGTAAAGATATTAGACTTCAAATGATGAACCTACCGGAGAAAAAATGACAGTCAGTGAACAAAAATCTAAAGAGTTGGTAATTAATGAAGAAAATTTCTCAGAATATTTTAAAGATGTAAGAAATTATGTCCCCGAAAAAGGACAAATAATGGCTCAATATTCCGCATCTGCTGAATTTGTGGATGGTGATGAAAAAAGACAAATTATATCATTATTGAAGAATACAGATCACAAGATGGAAGCTACGGCTCAAGTTATGAGAAAATTGCTTCATACATCCGAAATAGATGCTTATAAAATTCCAAGAATGATGGCAGAAGATCTTTTGAGCGGAATGACTGAAGATGAGGTTACTAAAAAACCTTATAAGTACACATTTGAAATGTTTTTCTACACATATCTAAAATATATGCCAAAAGACGATCCACATTGGATTTCTATTTCGTTGGTTAATGTGGATCAAATTTTAAAAGAAAACCCCAGTTGATTTATTAAATTTCAAAAAAAGAGCTAAATAGGTTTATGAGTAAATTTATAGAACAACAACAGTCTGATTTTGATGGATGGGTAGAAAAGTGGGAAGCCGCTCAAGAAAAGGGCATCTTTGATAAACCAAAAACTCCTCCATCAACTGGCGATAATAAGTCTGATGCAAGTTTTTTTGGATTAAGAAGCGATTATCAATCTGATTCAATAAATCCTACTTCGGCTGAATATTGGAGAGCAATTAATGCAGTAGCAGATGGTGGAATTGAATTTGAAACTTTAAATGAAGAAGAAGAAAAATCAATTAATGCAAATCCAATTAGGCGTGAAACAGAAGGTAAAGACCAAGCGTTGGAAGATTATGCTTTAGGATTAACATTTACACCAAAAGCATTAGACGAGCTTGCGGAGATGAAGAAAAAACTATATACTTTAGAATCTATGGCAGCTAGAATGGAAGATAAAGATTATAGCTTGCAGATAAAAGAAATTGTTCAAAAAATAGATAATTTGAGTGATAAATTAGGAACTGTTAGAAAGTAAAAATGCAAGTTGTTGATTTTCAAGACAAATTTGATTTGTCTATTTTAGGTAAATTTAAAGAGTTGGTTGAAAGAAAAAATTCTAAAGTAGCAATATTCACTCATCCATATCCAGATCCAGACGCTCTTGGATCTATGATGGGATTGAAGTTTTTATTTGCTAAATTAGGAATTAATTCTGATTTGTTTTTTTCTGGGACTATTTCTCATCCTCAAAATAGATCTATGGTTAATCTTTTGGATCCTGAACTTCATCCATTAGAGTCATATAGTGCAGAAAATTATTCTTTAAATATCGCTGTAGACTGTATTCCAGAAAATGCAGCGAAGCCAGAAGAGAAGTTTAAATTTGATATTGTAATTGATCATCATAAAGAGTCGCCGAAGAATTTTGATGGGCTTTATATCAATTTTAAAGCCGGTAGTGCAAGTGCCACTGTTTTCTCGATTATTGAATATATGGGTCTAGAACTTGACGAGGAGCATGATTTTAGGGTAGCTACAGCTATGATGATAGGAATAACCACAGACACAGAATTTTTGATGTCTGATGATTGTAGTTATTATGAATTCAATGCTTGGAGTAAGCTTTTCTTTTATCGTGATCCTATTCTTTTAAAACAAATTATTAATTTTGAGAGACCCAAGTTTTGGACAGAATCTAAAGCAACAGCATGTTCAAATGCAACAATTGAAGATAGCGTTGGTGTTGTTGGTATGGGTATAATTCCAAGTAAACATAGAGATATGATTGCCGATATGGCTGATGAAATGGTTACTTGGGAAGATATAAATACAGCAATTGTTTTTGCAATTGTTGATGGTGATAGAGTAGAAGGTAGTGTTAGAACAAAAGCTTCTAGTTTAAGTGTTCCGGCATTATGTCAAGAACTTGGAGGTAAACATGGCAAGGGCGGTGGAAAATTAGGAAAGGGGGCTTATAATTATGAATTAGCTGGAGTTTCATTAGATGAAGAAGAAGATGAAGCTATAAAAAAGAGATTTTGTGAAATTCTTGAAGAAAAAGAAACTAGAAGAATTTTTAGAACAATAAGTAAGTGAATTTTCTATATAATGTATGATTTTTTCAGTCAAAATTAGAACTATATTTAATCTGCTAATCATTTCTCTGCTTTCATATAATATTTGTTTTTCAAAAGATGATGTAATACATGAATATCATCCAACAATTTCTGAATGCATTATAATTAATGGTCATCAAGATGATTTAATTGATTTTCTGCATGATTATTACGATCAGATACAGCCAGCCTGGCGAGCAATTCCTCAATATGTAAAAAGCATAAATTTGCAAGAGGAAAAAATTAGGAAAAATAAACAACTTGTCCTTAGAATAAGTGGTGAATACAGCAATCATATTTTTAAAAAAATAATTAAAGGAAAAAAAGAAAAGCGAGGATGAAAATTTTTTAAAATGTAAATGAGCAATAAGGAAACAAATGAATTTTACTATAAAATGTCAATATTGTAAGTGGAGAGAAATTACTACTGGATATTCTAAAGATTTGACTCATTTAAAAGAGATAGTCAATCCTTGTTCCAATTGTGGTAAGCCTAGAAAGTTCGTTTGTCCCAAATGCAAAAGAGGGGCAACAATGAAAAGAGATTTATGAATTTAAAAGAAAATTTAATAGAAGAAGAAATAAAATTTAAAATTCATAAATTTAGTGCAAGAAAAAGGTGTGATATTGATAAAACTGATATAATTTGTTGTTTTTCTGAATTTGGTTGTGAAACTATTAGTGTTTTATATTGCATTCCTAGAATCATTCAAGATCGACCAAGTAATTACAGAATTGTTGTTGGTTGGTCTGGTAGAGCTTATCTTTATCGTCATTTGGCTGATGAGTTTTGGGAAATTGATGAAAAGCACATGTGGTTGAGAGAATATGCAAAAGCTTTTCATCATGAATCTAGAAATTTATCTAAAATTGAGAATAATTTAAAAAAGTATGGCACTGTAGTTCCTTCTTCTTACTTAGGAAGAATAGCTATTTCAACTAAATGTTTTGATTGTAGAATATTTTATAATTTTGATGGTAAAAGTGAAAAATGTGATAGGTGTGGCAGCACTAATATTTTACCTTCTATTTTGGGAGATGTAAATTATTGGAAAAAGAAGATTTTAAAACTTCCCGATCCCAGTATGGAAAAAATGAAGTTGGCTGAAAAATATCTTATTAAAAAATCTGTTGGGGTATTTGCTAGGAATAGAAAGTGTTATGGAAGGAATTTGCAACCAATTTTCTATAAAAAGCTTGTCAAATTATTGAGAAATAGGGGCTATGAACCTATTTGGTTAGGAGAAAAAGAATCGACATTGGCATGTCCAGTATCGAATGTTGTTGATTTTTCTAGAATGAAAGAAGCTAGAGATTTAGAATTAACATTGGCTATAATTAAAAAATGCGAGTTTACGGTTCAATTTTGGACAGCTTCGTCTAGGCTTTCTGGAATTTTGGGGGTTCCTTATTTGTTATTTGAAAGTCCAGATCAAATTTGGGGGCAAGGACAAGAGGGAATTAGAAGGAATCTTTGTGATTTTGGAAAGAGAAAATTATCTGTAAATCACTATTTAAATGTAGAACAAAATAATGATCTTGGATTAAAAATTGTTGATAAATGTATAGAAGAAATGGAAAATGATAATTATAATGATTATTTTGGATTAGTAGATAAAAATATTGTTCAATCTATGAAAAACAATAATGCTCAAAGGATAGGTGATAATGGATGTTTCTAAGATATTGAAAAGAGCCGCTGAAAAATCGAATTGTCAAAGAGTAAGATATAAAGAAAAAAATATTCCTACTTCTATTGAAAATGTAACTATTTTACCATTTTTTGGAGATACTAGATCTTCTGTTGTATTATCTTCTTTGTTATTAAAAAGAATTAAAGAAGAATTAAAATCTTCAAAATATTTTATTTTATTGTCTTGGAGTGGGGATGAAGCTTTATATCCATATGTTGATGAATATTGGCAAATAAGTGACGAATCTATATTGTCTAAATTAACGCCATTAACAAATGGATTTTGCAATAAATCCTTAGTTGTTGATGATTTATTGAAATCTTTAAATCAGTATTTTTATGATATTATGAGTGTTGATGATTTGATTCAATATTATGACAATGGGCTTAAATCTAGTTTTTTTGAAAGATTTCGTAATATTAAAGTTAGTTTTCCGTCTATTCCTTCTGCCACTTCTTTAGGATTTGATTTTTCTAAGAAATTAGCAAGTATAGATAAAAAGGTATTTATTTATCCTTATAAAAACATTTACTACTGGAAGCATGGTAAAGTTGATGTTATAAAGACATCTCAGGCTTTTTGGAGTGACTTATTTGATTATTTATATGAAAATAAATTCAATCCAGTGATTGCCAAAGATGTTTTTTCTTATGATTTTTCTTCACAAAATAAATATTTAAATATTGGGTTTTTAGATCGCATTAAAAGTTTGTCAGTGATGCGATCTTGCGGTTGTGTATTAGACATGTTTACTGGAATTTCTAGATTGTCTATTTTGGCAAGAACTCCTTTTGTTTGTCTTGATGAACGACAGAGGTTCAATTCTGTAAAGGATTATGAGATTAATGATTTGTGTGGAGTTGGCATTCCTAAAAATTATATTTTTTCATTTGCCACATTGGTAGAAAAGGGAAATTCTATGATTTGGCGGTCTAATTTATTTGGAAATATGCTTGCAAAAATCCAAGAAATACATTCTAATATGGATAGAGATTCATGGCCTTCACCAATAGAATCAAATGAAATTGTGACATATGATTCTGTTAGAAAAAAGAAGGCTAAGAAATTTGGAACAAGATTTATAAAAATAGAAAAGGATTGATAATGGGTCGTAAAAAAGCCTTAATTAGAGTGGAGTCAAAAGATGTATCTTATAATGCATCTTTATATGAGCGAGAAAAAGCTTTTAAAACAATGATGGCGATATTTAAGAGACAGGTTAATGAAGCTGGAATTCTTACAGAATATAAAGAACGACAGTATTATGAAAGCCCAGGAGAGAAAAGAAAACGCAAAAGGAAAGAATCTGAGATTGAACGAAAAAAAGAAGAATTGAAAGGATCATTTTAATGGCAAAAGATACTAGACCAGTTAGTCTTTCTTTAGATATTAAGACTCACGATGCAATAAAAGATGCAGCTAAAAAAATGGGACATAAAAATGTTTCTTTGTTAATAAGAGAGTTGGCAACAAAGTATCTGGATTTGCTTGTGAATGAAGCAGAAGATATTCCTGTAATCATTAAGATTCCAGAAAAGATGAAAAATTCAGATGATTTGAGAGAATGGCTTCACATTAAAGCAGATGCAATTGCAGATGCTTTAAGAAGTTAAGATTTTATAAACATCTTTTTCTACTTTATTAGCTAATGCAGTCCTGAAAATTTGATCATTAATATTTTGGTCATCAAGTTTCTTTATCTGAGCAGCAAAAATTTCTGCTGTTTTCTTATATCGATCACTTTTTAACTTGTAATTAATGACTAAAATTCCTAAAGTAAGAAGTATAAAAACTCCTGCTGCCAATCCACTTTCTCCTTGGAATATTTGAATGCCAAAATTTTTATTGTTATTGTTAATAAATCCATTTTGAAGGTTGTCCACATCTTTAGCCAATACATCTAATCGGTTTTTAAGGCTCAGGACTTCAGCCATAACGCCATTTTGGTTGTTTTTGATGTCTCCTATCTCTCCACCGTGTTGGCGGATATTAGGACGATTTTGAGGGCTAAATGGAGATACATTACAGCCTGACAATGTGAGTATGGATAACATTAGAACTACATGTATTATTTTCATATAGTTATATATTGTTTCTGGCATTGACTTTTAGAAATTTGCAGACTATAATTTTCGCTTTGCCCTATTTCTAAGGAGAGCTTTTATGCTTGCAGAGAAACGGATTTCTAAAGAACTTGATTTTTATGAAGCAATTAGGATGAAAAGACAGGCAAAAGAGTATATTTTAAATTATTTTAAAGATAAAGTTTCAGAAGATGTTTTTCTTTATGATGAAAGATATTTAAATTATTTTATTTTTCAAGATATTACTGATATTTGTAATATAATATATAAAGAGATGAAGGAAATGAATATATTTCAAAGTAAAATTGGTGATGGTTCGATGACTGAAGATACACAATTGGTTATAGATATTTTAAAAGATATCAAGAAGAGTTATATTCCTAAAGAGTATTCTGCTGGAATTTTATTGATGCATTTAGAGCTTGTGGAGGGGTTATCATTCTTGAACGCGATATGATTTTTATATCTAATTTTTTAAATAATCCAATAGCAGACAAATACTATTGGCTTACTAATTATTTTAGAGGAAATATAACAGTAGCTTTTTTAAAATACCATGTATTTTTTAGAAGTCATATTCATTTTTCAGAACATGTTGGAATTCCTTGTTCTCTTAGATGGATTAAAAAAATGAAAAAAAGAATTTCTCAATTAGAAGATCTGCATAAAAAAGCAAAAGAAAAAGGAGATTTTGAATTTCTTACTGAATTAGAAGCTGGAAATTGTAAAGTTCCGTACTAATATACAGAATGGAAGCAGCAGTTTTTTCTGGAATTTTAAATGAAATATCTATGAAAGCACAGCTTTTAAGAGAAAAAATAAAAAATAATCCAGATTCTATAGAAGAAATAATTTATAAAATAGACATTTTGGAAAATGATTTTTTTGAGTCTTTGAATAATTTCAACGAGACTCATAAATAGTTTTATGAGTATTATAAAATTTACAGATTGGGTGATGGCAAGAGAATCAAGTTCTTTTACAAGACTTCGCACTGCGGCAGCTTTGGGGTTAATGCCACCTATTCCAGATGCTTCGATTAATAGCCGTTCTACAGCTTCTCCTTTTGAACAAAAGGCTTTAAAGGGTAAAGGAAAGAAAAAGAAAAGAAAGTTAAAAAAGAAAAAATGAGACCTTCTTGGGATGAATACTTTTTGCTTTTTGCTCATACAGCATCTTTGAGATCAGAAGACCCAGACATTCAACATGGTGCCGTAATTATAAATCAATACAATCATGTAATAGCAACCGGATATAATGGAACCATCAAAAATGCCGATATACTTAAAATTCCATTTTACATAAGAGATGAAAAGCGAAAATGGATGATACACGCAGAAGAAAATGCGATGTTAAATGTTACACAAAATATTTCAGAAAGAGGAGAACATTGTCGATTATATGTCACTGGAATGCCTTGCAATAATTGCCTTCAAAGAATAGTAAATTTTGGAATTAAAAAAATAATTATGATCGATAGACCAGGATCAATTACAGACAGCGAAGAAACTGAAAAGATGCGAAAAGAAATTCTAGAAATGTCCAATGTGGAATTAATAAAATTTCCAATAACAAATCGTTGGATGGTTGACTTTTTCAAAATATAAAGTAAGATACATGTGCTTTTAATGCAAAATAAAGGGGGTGAATTTATATTTTGTTTTGAAAAGCAAGGCAGGAAGAGATTCCTGCCTTTTTTAATATATAAGTTGAGGTAAAAATATGAATAATGCACAGATTGGAGTAGGATGCGGCAATAATACATCGAATTGTTCAGATTCGGATGATTGTGTTGTTACACCAAATTTATGCATCAAACGAGGCGATACTAAGCCAATTTTTAAAATATCTTTTTCTGATTGTGATGGTCCAATAGATTTATCAGAAGAAGAAAATTTAGTTTTAGAAGCCAATATGTGGATCGAAACAAAATTAAAAGCAAATATAACAGATGTTCAAACTTCACTTGCTTTTGCAGACAATATTGGGTTTAATTATATAAAAATAAATGATATTGTTATTACATCAAGCGCTAGATCTTCAGAAAAGATGATTGTTACCAATATTGATGAAGTTAACAAAACAGCAACTGTTACGAGAGCATATGAAGCAACCACAGCTAAAGCGTGGGATAAAGGTACTGTTCTTTATATTTTTAGATTTAGAGATCAACCTGCACAAATAGAGTCTGTTTTTGAAAATATAGAAAGTGTTGATGGGACTACAAATGAAACATTGACAGACACCATATTTTCTTTTGAGTGGAGTTCTGATCAAACATTGATGCCAGGGTGTTATTGGTTTGAATTTAAACTTATGAAGATTGATCCAGACACAGATGATATTTTATGGACTAAAAGAATTCCCTTGAGTTCTTCTGGATTTATGATTAAAATAATTGATTCTGCAACTTCCCTTTAACAATTAGGCTTTCAACAAAGTGAACGATAATGCATATCGAGCGAATTACCAGATTAAGATTTCACCAGTCATTTTAATCAACCAAGAGGGCAAGAATCTTGGACCAATACCGCTTGTTAAAGCTCAAGCAATCGCGAAAGAATGCGAATTAGACCTTGTTGAAATTGTTCCTAACAATAAACCTCCGATTTGCAGACTTATGGATTTTGGCAAGTTTAAATTTGAACAAAATTTAAAAGAAAAGAAACAAAAAAAGAAACAAAGTAAGCTTTCTCAAGTTAAAGAAGTTAGACTTTCTCCTGGAATTCAAAATCATGATTTAGAAACAAAAAATAAATCTGTAAGAAAGTTTATTCAATTAGGGCATAAGGTGGTTGTTAAATTAGAGTTTAAAAGAAGAGAACTGAATCATAAAGAATTAGGAGATAAAGTACTGA
>Ga0163144_10021625_pt1 | contig 12778 bp, 8 predicted proteins | sample OliLak19BULKMAT1_FD_123175 | JGI IMG/M metagenome (GOLD analysis project Ga0163144, IMG submission 123175) | Freshwater microbial mat bacterial communities from Lake Vanda, McMurdo Dry Valleys, Antarctica - Oligotrophic Lake LV.19.BULKMAT1 | ecosystem: Environmental > Aquatic > Freshwater > Lake...
CTAACGATAATGCAGCATTATCATTAGTGGCCCTTGCCTCACCCCCTCGCTCGCCCTGCGGGGAAACATAACAGAGTTATGTTTCCTTCCCCCCCGAAACGACGCGGCCGGCTCGAAAGGAAAATCTTGTAACCCTCAGTCGCTTCGCTCCCGAGAAGGAGTGACTTTATAGGGCCGGCGGAGGACCGCCGGCCCGCTCCCCCCTTGCGCGGCCGCCGCGCCCTCCCCCTTATGGGGGGAGGGCGCCAACGACCGGCGGCCGCGCGAAGGAATATCCTTCATAAGAAATGTTGTAATTGAGACCTCAGCCCAGAAGGCAGCCGCCGGAGACCTCCATGTCGATGAAATTTCGCGTCGCGCCCCACATCGTTCAAGACCTCGGCTTAAACCTCTACACGAGCCTGGCTCGCGTCCTCGTTGAACTCGTGGCGAACGCGCACGACGCGGATTCGCCCGACGTCTCAATCACTCTCGATGAAGAGAAAATCCGCGTCGCCCGCGAGAAGCTCAAAGCAGCGTGGGCTGAGAAGGTAAAAACTCTCGGCGCCGACACGGCCGGACCGCTCGAGACCATGACCTTGCCTCCGGACGTCCAGATCGTAATCGAGGACAAAGGCGTGGGGATGTCTCGGGATGAGTTGCAGAGCAAGTATCTCGTCATAGGCCGAAGGAAGCGCGAGGCAGAGAACCGGACGCACACGGAAGGCGGACGAGTGCTGATGGGCCGCAAGGGCATCGGCAAACTGGCGGGGTTCGGCGTCGCGCACAAGGTGACGATAATTTCGCGCAAAGAGGGCGAGCCGCACTCCACCCGCATAGTCCTCGACTTCAACGAGCTCATTAAAAATAATTCTACTGAGGAGGTGGACGTCCCGGAAGACAAGATCACCGGCGCCGAAGGCATCCCGACCAAGGGCACAAGGATCGTCTTGTCCGAGCTGATTTCCGAGTCGGCAAAAAACAAAGAGGGCACGATCGCAGACGCGATCGGGGACCACTTCGCGATGATCGGCGGCGACTTCGCCATGAAACTGAACGGGGTAGACGTCACCCCGACGCAACGCGAGTTCGCGTATGCGTATCCGCAAAACGACGAGCTCTCGACGGACAAGCTGGTCGAGTATGTGTTGAAGACCGAGCACGGGGAGAAGAAATTCCGCTACCGCATTCGATTCACGAAGCCCAAGCACCAGCTGCCAGCGCGCGAGCGAGGCGTCCGCATCTACGCCCACAACCGACTCGCTTCGGCTCCCGATCTTCTGGACATCAAGACCGCCATCCACGGGATAAACAACACCCACTACATGGACGCCGTGGTTTTCGCTGACTTCATCGACGACCAGAAAGTCGACTACATCGCCAGCAACCGTCATGACTTGCGTTGGGACACGCCGCTCCTCGTCCCTTTCCGGGCCTTCTTGACCGAGCAGATGCAGGACGCTATCGAAGCGTACCAGAAGTCAAAAGAAGACGCCGCTGACAAGACAGTACAGGAAGACGATTTCACGAAGAAGCTGATCGACAACGACCGTTTCCCGAGACACCGAAAAAAGATCGCGTACAAAATCGCAGGCCAGATAGCCGCGGCTCAGGGTGACGGCGTCCAGTCAGCGTTCTACAAGCGGGCGCTCCCTGCGATAGTCAACGGCCTTCAGCAAGGTGAGATCGTGGGCGCGATCGCGGCGCTGGCGCGCGAGAACATTCCTAACTTCCAGGCCTTGATCTCCACCGTCACGGAGCTGACTCGGCAGGAGTTCGACGATTTCATGGGGGTCATCCGCGCCCGCCTAGACGGCGTTCATGCGCTCAGCAAGATCTACGAAGGAGTCGACTTCAAGAAGGGCGACAACGAGAAGGAGCTTCACAAGCTCTTCGAGAACAACCCTTGGCTCATCGACCCCACCTTCACTCAGTTTTTGACGTCCAACGCGTCGGCCAAGTCGCTCAACGCGCGGCTCTGCAAGGAATTAAAGATCGGCAAGTATATTCCCGCAGGCTACGACCCCAAGGGGGCTGACGAGACGAAAGCGGAGGACGGCGTGAACCTTCGGCCGGACCTCGTCACGCTTCTGAGCAACGACGGGCTTCACCGGGTCATAATCATCGAGCTTAAGGCGCCCAACACTCCGCTCAACGGCCACCACCTGAGACAGCTGCAGAACTACATGGGCCTCACGCGGGACTTCCTTGACGAGCAGGGAGGCGACCTTAAGAACTATAAGATCGAGGGCTACCTGATCGGGAGCAAGGCGGACGCGAAGTCGAGGGCGGAAGAAGTCCGGTGGCTTCGGGACCAGATAAAGCAACAGCAGGACACCTCCGACTGGAAGGTGTTCGACATCGGCGAGATTTTACGGCGGACGAGCCAGGCGCACCGCCAGCTCCTGGACATATACGAGAAGTCTCTGGCTGACGGCGAAAAGTAAGACGCTAAAGCGCCTTAATGACGGCGCGCGCCACGGCGCGCCCGAGGGCTGGCGGAACGCTGTTTCCGATCTGCATGGCTATGTGAGTCGGCAGTCCGGCGAACGTCCAGCGGTCCGGAATAGTCTGTAGCCGTGCACCCTCTCGGAGGGTCATGACCCTGTTCTCCACGGGATGGATATGCCGTCCCTTGGAGGGGTTCTGGAAGGCAGTCCTGATGGTGTTTGCAGGGACGTCCCACTTCAGGCGGCCCCAGACATCGCAGATCTTGTTGGAAAAATTGTGCCAAGAAGGTCTTGCCAGTTTGGGAGCGTGCCGCAAGATCCAGGACCTGTCAGACTCCGGCGGCAACGCGCGCATGCGTGCGAGTGCCAGGGCCGAGGGTACCGGCGCGCTGTGGAAGTTTTTGCCGTCGGGTCTTCGGGGTAGTCCTTCCCAGGCTCGTCTCACAGTCGAAGGGGGCATGCTCCCTGCCAAATTCACATCAGGACGCTTGCCGCGGTAGGCGAAGGTGAACGACCGCGCGCGTTTCTGAGGGGCTCCGAAGTCTGCGGCGTTCAGGATGACCATATCCACTTCGTAACCGAGACGGACGAAGCCGCGGCGCAGCGTCTCCCAAACGGGTGACTTCGTGAACAGGGCGACGTTCTCAATCACGATCACGCGAGGATTAAGCTCTGCAGCCCACTTCACGACGCTGAGGCCGAGGAAATTCCTCTCGTCGTCCGGGTGGCGCTTGCCGATGCTCGAGAAACCCTGGCAGGGAGGACCGGCGATGATGACGTCGCACCCTGCGCGCGGGCGGACCTTGCGTACGTCCTCGACCTCGATGTGGTCTCCGAGGTTCCTTCGGTAGGTCTCAGCTGCGTGCAGGTTCCACTCGACGGCTTGTGTCAGGCGGAAACCTTCTTTTTGAAACGCATAGCCGAAGAGGCCGGCACCGGAAAAAAGGTCGACTACGCGCGGTTTGGAGCCGCGAATCGCACTGCCGCTATACTTAGTAAATTTACTCAAGCCGCAAGGAGTATATGGGCAATGAAAGGGCGCGTCAAGCCCGGGTTGGCAATGTCCGACTCAGGCCACTGTGCATCTATGCTCGTGGTAGGAATCCGGTTGGGTCAGCCCCCGGCTTAAGGTGCGTCAGCATAGCCTGGTCTTTAGGATCAATCCACACTTTTCTGCCGATCTTGACCCTTTTCTTCACGATCACTTTCTCAAGATAAGACCAGGCCTCGGGATTGAAGGCACTCCAGCACTCATAGACCCTGTCGGTCGAGTACCAGCTATCCCCCATGTCCCGACCGCATCTTGATAGCTGCTTATAGAGCATCTCGACTACGCGCTCTTTCGTCTGCAAATCCAGCACCGGGAAGAGCGGCGTAACCCGGACATACTGCTCTAGGCAGAATTTACAGTCATCCCAGGTGTTGAATTGCTGGTCATAGGCGAATATCTGGCTGCAATAGTCCTGCGACAGCTTATCACTGTCGTGCAGATCCCTAAACTGACAAAGCCAAGCCCCAATCTTTTCTAGCCGATGCTTCGCGAACCAATCGCTCGAGTCCCGCAGCTTCTCCTTCATCAGCTTGGTATTGGCGATAAATAATTCAACTTTGCCGGCGGCCAACTCTTCTTCGATCCACACCTCATAGACGCGCGTACCCTTGTGAATGGCTTGCACCAGAGGATTTCTGTCGTATGGTCTGAATGACTCGCCAATGGGTGCCCCGTAATGGAACTTGTGGAGTTCGATCAGATCGTAGATGAAGGATATGAATCGTGCGCGCTGCTCGAGTGCCACCTCCGCGCACAGCGCCCCCTCCTTCCTCTCATTCAAATCTTTGAATAGCATGTCATACCGGTCACGACTTGTCTCGATTCTATCTTTGATGCTGAGACGCGATTTCTTAAAACCCTCGAACACCTTAATTGCATCTGAGAAGAAGTCCTCGATGGGACACTGCTCGATATAGTTGATGCGCTTGTGAAGAAAGTAGGTCTTGTCTGTCGGTGAAACCTTATCCCGACTAACGAAGTACGCCGGCCGAACCTGTGAGAACGAGCGCCCTTCATCGCCCTCTGTGCGCTTCTGATCGAAAAGAACCTCGTTATAGATAAACTGGATATTCGGATCACTAAGCCCATAGCCGAGGAAGATTACAGTTCTCTCGCAGAATAAGGTGTATAGCTTGTTCAATAGATAGCGGTCTTGGCGAAGGAAGCGATGGTAGTCGTCCTCTGTTATGACGATGCTCGCCTCTGGGCGCACCGATTTAATCGACCCGTGTATTTTTAAGAGGAACCGGCCGCCCGCACTGGGCTTGAAATCAATGTTGCGAACGGGCCGATCGATGACGGCGTTCCGATGCGAGTCCTCCTCGAACAGGATGTCTTCGAGGAAGGTGTCGTAGTTGGTCGTCACCCAAACGCTGAAGGGCAGTCTCTTGAGTGCCAGCAGATGCTTCCCCTTCGTCGCTCGTACGGCCTCCTCCTTCCGATACTTGGAGTTGATCTCGTTTTGCACGAGCCGATGGATGCCGTCTATGACAGGGAGCTTCTTCGCTACCCTCTGAGCATTGATTGTCTCGCGCGCTAGCTCGAACTGCTGGGCCACCCGCAAATGCTCTCCAGGCGGGACGATGCGCTTTCTATTCGCGTCGAAGGCGACTGAACAGTAATCGAAAATGCCGTCTTTCTTGCCGGTGAGTTGGTGAAATACTTTCTGCAGCAGTTCGGTCCATGTCGGCATCCCTTCGAGGTAGTTCTTTACGAATCCCGCCCCAATGAAGAGGACGACATTGTTACCCACGATCTCATTCTGAAGCTCTACCGGGATTCTCGACTTTAAATCCACACCCATTTTCCTCTCCAGCCACATCCCACATCAGTGTCGCAAAAGTCCAGAAGCCATTTTGCCGTCTCCGTCGAGGAACCCCTTCCCTTATAAGGCCCAGTGTCGCTAAAGTTGTAGTTTTGCGACACTGGCAAACCATCCTAAGCTTCTGGATACCAAAGGTCATCAATGGTCTTTGCATCGACGAGGATGGAAAAGCGCGTGTAGCGCATGCTTTGTACGCCCAAGTTGCGGCGCGGAATTGGTCTTATTTCCCACGCAGGCTTTTGAAAAATCACCTGTTGCTTGACGGACCCACGGATCTTCTCAATCCGCAAGACAGACGCAACGTGAGTTATAGCCGATGTAGGTGTAACTCGATATGCCGCGACAAACTTGATCTCCTTGGCCCTCGCCGCAGATATCCGTACAAAGTACCATCGTCGTTCACCAATAAAAACTCGCTGGAAGCCATCTTCAGTCATCGGCACAACGATAGTATCGAACATGCTCATGTCCTTGGGTAAAGCACCGGAGTATTCATTTCAGGTCGAGGCAATCGCTTCGAACGCTTCGGTAAATTGGCTTTCGCGCTGCTCGCTGTTGTAGAAGGGCAGACCCCACATTACATACTTCTTATCTGCAAAGAGCTGCTCGAGCTCGTGATTCTCTTTTATGCGGACAAGGAATCGCTCCTTCCATTCATCGGCCTTTAGTAGGTGGCCCCCCTTGGGCTCGATGAACACCTGGTAGTGCATCGTATCCTTCTTCTTTTTACCGATCAGATAGAGGACAAAATCAGGTTCAAGAGCTCGCCCGTCGTCAAAATTGTAAAGCTTGAAGTGCTTTTCGTTCCGCAGAAGGTAAACTTGCGCATACTTCTTCTTTAGCGTCTCATACTGCTTTTCGATGAATTGGATGAGCAGCTTCTCCTCCGAGGTGCCGTAGCAATCGCTAAAGACATACCAGTCGCGCTTGGTTAGATCGAGATGATAGGCAGTCTCAGCGGGATCGTTCATTGACTTGCCGAATTCTCGATCTTCGCCTTCGTCGGCCATGAAGTTTAGTGTCTTATCTGTAAACTTCTCCTTGATCATGAACGGCTTAAACCTTGTCGTCCCCTTAAATTCCACTTTGTCGGAGGCGATCACCTCGGAAATAACGCCAAGGACTTGGGTCGCCGCGTCGAGCTTCTCATCAGGTGAGAGATTCTCTACCTGCCCCGGCAATCCGGAAACCTCCAGTTGTATCTTTCCCAGGTAGCGTTCAGACGTGATGAATTCTTCGATGGACTTCAGGTTGGGCAGAAATCTCCGTAGGTTTGAAAACTCATAAAACTCAAGCCGTTGAATCGCCTTCCGAAGGATATGGACGCTGAAATCGACAAGTCTATAATCCTTCAGCGTTCGTTCGGGGAGGTCATTGTCCGGACCGGCCGCCTCAAATGCCATGCTGGATTTTGTAAAGCCAGTCCGCAACGCGATCCTGTGGCGCTGATCGATCAGTGTGCTATCGAGGCCATCGATGTCATCTCGATTGTATTTCTCAAGTGCATTAAGAAAAATGTGCCCGGCCTTGTAAATAGGCGTCTTCTTAAATGAATTTTTAAGTAGAAGGCGCCGCTGGCGGGTATCCTTGGCCTTGATTCCGATCTCCTGCAAGGCGATGTTTAATTCCTGAATATACTTCGGATTATAGGCGCTGTGATAGTAAAGCTCTTCGCAGACTCGGAGGTCGTTCCCAAGATCCATGTCGTATTTGCGCGCATAAAGCGGCTGATCGCTTGTGATTTGAAATGGGCAGTAACGAGCTCCCCGACCGATCAGTTGCGCCTCGCTCATCGTCGTCTTTCCAGTCTTCCCGGCCTTGTTGTCGCGTGTATTGTATAGCCGGACTATGTCAAAGAGATTTAGTACGTCCCATCCCTCATTAAGCTTGTCCACAGCGAAGACTGCGCGGTACTCGTTATCGTCATCCTCCAGAGAGTTTACCGCGAGTTGCTTCCCCACGCTCTCCTCCTTGCTGTTGACAGAAATCAGCTTCTCTTCGGAAAAGTCTTCTTTGATTTCCGTGACCAGATTGTCGAGCGCGATATTATTTTCGTCGAAGTATTCGAACATTCGGCTCAGGGATTCATCTTTCGTCCGGCTTTTTATGCTGGTCAGGAATCGAACATTCAGATGCCGAATCCCATTCTTAAACGTGTCGAGGAAATCCTGGCTCTCTTTAATCGTCTTCGACTTAAAAAGAATGACCGGCTTGATGTGCTTCCTATACTTCTCAAAAAGCTTCCGCCGGTATTGGCTTAAGAGCACTGCCTGGATTGCGCGATCAAACGGCGGGAGATCCGCCTGCACAACCTTAACTTCTTTTGAAAACCCGTCCCGGCGAAAATCCTTTAGAGGATAGTCGAAGATAAGGCGGGGCTTGTATTTGGCGGCCAGATTCTCGTCAGAAAAATCTACGGTTGCCGTAAATTCAAGCAGGGCATTACTGGGATTGGCGTGAAATATCTTCTCTACTGTATTCTCCCAACTCACCGCCTCCAGCAGCTCTTCCTGAGAAGCGAGCGCAGCGCCTTTTTTTGTGCTGACGTTGATATGGTGGGCTTCGTCCGAAATCAGAACGACCCTCTTATCCTCAAAATCGTCATAGGTCAGGCTGTTTTCCCCCGGCGCATTCAGGCGCAGATGGAGGCCCTGGATCGTTGAAAATACGATATTTATATCATCTGGGTTTCCTGCCTGGAAATTAGAAACCTCGCGGACCTGTATTTTTTTTTCGCCTCTGGCAATCGTCCCGGCAAAAAGATATTTGCTCGAAAGACGATTAAGAAAGTTGCCCCGTGTCTTATTGATAATGTTCGTGCTGTTTACGAAAAATAGGAAGTTTCGGTAACCCTTCTCATAGAGGTAAAGAATCAACCCCGCCATTATTAGGGTCTTCCCGCTGCCGGTGGCCATGTGGAAAAGAAGCTGATGGTTTTGACGCGGCTTCCCTTCGAACGACTCTTCCCAATAATTAAGGAAAAACTGGAGAGAGCGCTGCTGGTAGGGTCGCAACGGAAATTGCGGGCTTAGATTCTTGGTTATTGAAACAGGTAATGCTGTCTTTTCGATTACCCTGTTGCCAATTTCTTCTATAAGCCTCTGAAACAGAGGTTTGATATCAGACATTTTTTCCGCCCATTATGTGCCGGTAAAAAACTGTCTGTTTAATTCTTTGTCTGCAGCTGAGAAGCCATAGGTAGTGTCATCAATTTCGCTGAGCGGGATATACAACATGTTCTTGTCAATAATTTCAAACAAAATTGCCTTCTGATCTTTAAGCGATAACGTGTTGAATTCTTTCCAGTTTGCATGCAATGAATTAAATCGATAGCTTAAGAAAGCCCGTTCCTGCATTCTCGATAAAATATCACGCAACTGACCCGTGTTCTTGGCAGCGTCAATCTCGCGGACAAACAGCTCATTCGCCGGTGCGAGTTCACAGTAAAGGAAGCTTCCCCCTCCCGACCATCCCAGTGGTTTAGAAACTCCTGTCTGATCGCCGGCAATTACATTTTTTAAACGGGTGACCGCGTCGTTCTCTTGGTAATCGAGCTGCTCGACCCCGATGTATTGTCGACGGGCCTTATGAGCTACCGCCAAGGTGGTCCCGGAACCAGCGAAAAAATCTACGACCAATTCGCCAGGCTTCGTAGCAATTTCAATGATTCGCTTTAAGAGCTTTTCAGGTTTCTTGCCGCTCTTCAGTTTGACACCGCCTTCATTGGCTATCCCCTCCCAAGGTATATCTGCCCAAATATTTGTGAGTAATCTTGTCGCCGTTTTCTTTCCGTCTACCGTGGCGACGTTGTTGCTGTAAAAGATGAGCTGCTGCCCATCTAGTACAAAAACGTCAGCCAAACCCTCTTTGCGGGCCAAATGCAAGGTAACTCCAGGACGTTTTTGTGACTTCTTCTTTAGCTCTACAATGGCTTGCCCCGCTCCAGAATCATCGATACTCGCTAATCGACAGACCCGGTCGGCGTTATCGAGGATGAAATCATGGAAATGCTGCAGTGCTGCCTGCGGGTGTTTTGATCGAGGCTGCTCTTCCTTTTTGTAGACATCTAGAATCGGGACAAGCTTCCATTGGCTCGGATTTTCACGCGGATTAACGAGCCATTTGTTATAAGCGTAATCGGGATCACGCGGAACCCTCTCAATTCCTTCCTCTTTAAACAAGCTCTTGTCTTTGGCAAACCAAAGAAGATATTCAGATGCCTTAAATACGCCAGCATTTACCGTGCTAAATGCTGATGGAGATCGCGCATCGATGGCAATCCGACTAACGAAGTTTTCGGGGCCGAACACCTCGTCAAGGACAACTCGGCAATAATCAACCTCGTTGTCATCTAGATGCACAAAAATGGAGCCTTCTGGTTTCAGCAAATCCTTTGCCACCTCAAGCCTATTCTTCATAAACGTCAGCCAAGTGGACCGATTGAAGCTGTCGTTATATTTAAAACTGTCAGCGCCGGTGTTAAATGGAGGGTCAATATAAATCAGCTTAACCTGGTTTGCACGCACCCTTTTCAGGGTGTGAAGCGCCAGCAGGTTATTTCCCCTAATGACCAAATTGCTCCCTGGCAAATACTTTGCGGGCCTATGCGCGCCGGACTTGGTGTAGTCCTTGAAATTGGTTAGGGCTTTCGGGGCTAGCAGTCGGTCAATTTGATCTGGTGCCAATGTTTCATTCCAGAATAATTCGTCGCGCTTTCCTTCTTCTTTGGTTTGGCCTCCTTCCAAGAGGCAATCTTTATATGGCCAAGCGAGCGTCACCGCCTTGTTGTAGGAGAGGAATTCACCATCAACTGTGAGCCCGATCTTGTTCTTGAAAGCGGTATAGCTGTCGGGAAGGAACTGCTTGTTGCTAACAAATGCCTGGAACTTAACCTTGTCGAAGACAAGCATCCCTTCAACGTCGCAAAAGAAGTGTTTCTTGATACCGCCATGCTTAAGCAGGAGCTTCAGTAGGCTTGGGTCTAGAGCGAGTCCAAGCTCAACGACTTTGTTCTTTAGCAGTTTTCCTTCAGAAACTAACCGGTCGTCTTTTTCAAGCAGTCGCGTCAGATCATCGAGAAGGTTCTGCAGCATATCAGTTAGCCCCCGTCCCGCCGGATCCCTTCCGCATCATACGCCGCGGCCCGCCCGTCATTATAGCCTTCTCGGCCAGCACCGCCGGCGCCGCCTGGCCGTCCGTCACCGATTTAAGCCAGTAGTCATACGGCACCCACTCGCCGCGCTGGATCGAGCGGACCAGGCCCACGCCCTTCGCGTAGTAAAGTGCACCGGTTCCAATACCATCATTCTCGTAGCTCACGCAAAGGCAGTTCTCATAAACGCCGGCAGGGACCTCGATCCGTTCTTTAAGCGACCATATTTTAAACATCGTCCCGTCGTTTCTCTCCCAAGACGTACCCTGCCGAAGCGGAGTTTTGATCATCCAATCCTTGTCGCCCTCAATGACGCCCTTCCCGCTCCGCTCGACCTTCCATCTGATCACAAAAGGCCGGAGCGGGTCCGGCGGGTCCGGGTTCGTCTCCTCCCACACAGCCGTCGTCTTTCCGCCGGCGCTGATCACGTTCTTGACCCGCATCGTCGCCGTTGATTTCTCCGGCCACTCCGCGCTCTCGTAGCGGTAGCTGTAAACCTGTCCTTCGACGATCGGGAAATACTCCTCGAGCAGGCTCATGCCGGCACCAGCTCCCGCCCGCTGAGGATCTCAGCCGCGCGCTCGAGGTCCTCCGGGAAGACATCCACGTAAAACCTCAGCGTCGTCGCCACGTCTGAGTGCCCGAGGTAGCGCTGCACGAGCTTCGCGTTGCCCGTCCTCTTCATGAGCTTGGTCGCGGCCGTGTGCCGGAGCGCGTGCGGCGTCAGATGGCCCTCGATCCCGGATTCCTTGAGCCACTTCTTAAAATCTCTCTGCACCTGGCGCGAGCTCAGCCTGGTCTTTTCCCGCGAGACGAAGAGCGGCGCTGCGGGCTCGAGGCTTTCCCCTCGCCGGCGCTTGAAGCGCAGGAACTTCGTCAGGTGCTCTTGGAGTGACTTTGGAAAATAAACGGTCTTCGTCCGCTCCAGCTTATCTCCATCGACCGTCCAGCCCTTCACGCGGACCTCGACCTTGGCTCGGGCCGCGTCTTCGACGTTAAGCCGAAGGGCCTCCCCGATCCGAAGTCCGGTCACGAGCAAAAGTCGATAGAGCATGTGCGGCAACTCCGCGTCCTTACGCCGGGAGACGGTGGACAGGAGCAGCTCCTCCTCGCGCGGACTCAGACAACGGGGAGTCTGGCTCACTTGCCGCCGGCCAGCGGCGCGGCGTCCGCTGGCTTTAAAGATTTAACGGCTTCCATCAGACCGAGTGCCGGCGATAATCGAGCGACTAGCATGAAATCGTTGGCGTTCTGACCCTGCTCGATCTGAACGGAAATGGCTTTGCCGGTCGATGTCTTCATCCCGTGCAGCTCGTGGATCGCCTTTCCGAAGATGGTTTTTCGTCGGCTCTTAAACTTGTGCCAGCCGGCAGCCGGGAGGTTCAGCAGCCGGATCAGGTTCAATAGTTCGATCGAGTGTTCCCCCTTCACCCCGCGGCTAACGAGGATGGGTTCAATATAAAGGCGCACGAGAAACGCCAGCTCGCTGCGCATGGTCAGGATTTGTTTCGGGCGACTGACGACGCGGCGAGCGAGCAGTTGCCGGCTGAAGGGATCTGAAAAGCGTACGCGGAAAGTCGTTTGTTCCAGGCGGTGGCGGACCTTGTCGAGCAGGTCGAAGCCGTCGACCACGCTGAAACCATAGCCGCGCAAGCCGGCGTCCCGGAATTCCTTGATGGCGTCGAGCTCGAGGTAGTAGCCCTTGACCTTCAGGTTGATCGCTTTGCGCTTGAGATGGGCGAGGTCTTTTCCCCCAAAAGTCTCCCAGCCGAGGCGGCGCGCCAGCTCGCGTAAAGGGACTTGGCAGAAACAGGAAACCGAGCCATTGCCAAATTTAGCGTAGCGGCATCCCTGCTCGACCCAAAATGATTCCATGGCACCCAGGACGCGGCCCTCTTCGGTCGTCAGTATCCCGCGGTCCTCGTCCTTGGGAAAGAAACGGCCGCGGAATAAAGGGACTTCCACCAGTGTCCCATCCAGCATCCGGAATTTAGCGAGAACGCGATCGCTTTTGGCTTTATTGGTCGAAAGGGTAAAAAAATCATGTCCGATGAAAGTGGCCCAGGGGATCGTCTTGTTCGAGAAGGGCATGTCCATGGCCCCGTCTTCGCAAGCCTCCCCATCTTTAGGCAACAGTGGCTTTAGCTCCGAAAAGAGGTTAAGCGCCGTGGGGTTATGGTAGGTTTCTTGATCGTAGCTGACCGGCCCCGAGGCCGGCTTGGCGCTCTCGGCCGCGGCGAAGCGTTTCTTCAGCAAGGTGGTGAAATATTTGCCGGGTTCGTTGACCCGGTCGGACTGGATCTGATAGCGCAGCTCGCTGA
>Ga0163144_10021626_pt1 | contig 12778 bp, 11 predicted proteins | sample OliLak19BULKMAT1_FD_123175 | JGI IMG/M metagenome (GOLD analysis project Ga0163144, IMG submission 123175) | Freshwater microbial mat bacterial communities from Lake Vanda, McMurdo Dry Valleys, Antarctica - Oligotrophic Lake LV.19.BULKMAT1 | ecosystem: Environmental > Aquatic > Freshwater >...
TGATATTCTTATTGATATTCGGAGGGCGGACGGAGTCCGCAAGGGCCGCAGCCGAATCGGAGATTCGGCAGAGCTGTTATTTATTGCGAAATTCTTTAATTACTATTGGCAAAAAGGCTAAATCATCAATAAAGTATCGTTTAAATAAGCGTCCAGGTTCTTGGGTGAAACGATAGAACCATTCCATACCAATTTTTTGCCAGAATTTGGGAGCGCGTTTTTTGATGTTGAGGTAGAATTCGTATGATGCGCCAAGCAATAAGAAAAGGGGCATTTTTTGTGGACTATGATTATTTGCATTTTGTTTGTTGATGTAATTGATGAGGCCTAAAGCAATATGATTTTGCTTTGGGAAACGTATGCCAAGAAATACGTAATCTGGTTGAAACGCATTGAAATGAGGAAGGCAATCGTTTATAACCGATTCAAGTTCGGTGGTATTTTCTACGTCGAAAAATGGAGGAACGTAGTAAATCATATTGGCATATTCCTTTTTTAAAAGTTCACCAACTTGCTCGTTTGGTGCTATTACCATAATGCGTTTATTATTGCGGATGAGCTCCTTCCATAAAAGGGGAAAAAGTTCGGAGCCTGGCAAACGACGTTGTAAGGTTGTATTTTTGGGTAGCACTTTACTTACCCAAATTATTGGCTGTCCGTCAGGGATGATGTAAAAACTTCGCTTGAGAATAGCTGCGAGGCTTTGGTATTTTTTTTCGTTAAGCTTAACTACATCATCAACGTTTGGGGTAAAAAGTAAAGGCAACTTATCAGCAGTTGGGTCGAACTCGTTTTGGAAGTTGACCATTGATGTAATTGTTGCATCAAAATTGGTATCATTAATAAAATCGAGTTCGAAAATACGTGTACGGTGGAGCATGCTTATTGGCTTTTGCTTCTAATGTAATCGATCATGTCTTTAATAGTTTGCTCTAGCGTGTATTTTTGCTCCCAACCTGTGTCGCGCTTAAGCTTTGACGAATCACCATAAATGATAGGCTCATCGGTTGGGCGCAGCAATTTAGGGTCTACTTCGGTTGGTAATTTGATTCCGATATAGCTTTCGATGATGGGAACAATTTCGTTTATTTCATATACCTTATTTCCTGAAATATTATACACATCGCCCCAGTTACCTTTTTCGCTGAGTAGCATAAGTGCACTCACTAAATCACGCACATCAGTAATTGCTCGTTTCGTTTTGAGGTTACCTACTGTTAATACTGTTGCCTTTTTTTGCTCAATTGCCACTGCGCGATGCGTGAAATCGGATACTACATCGTTAGTTTTACGTGGACCAGTTGTATTAAAAATACGCGCGCGAATAGAGCGAATTTTGTCGTTCTGGAAATACTGAAACGAAAGTAGGTCCTGCCCTACTTTGCTCACACCATAAGGATGCAATGGCAATAACGTAGTGTCTTCTTTAACAGGTGTATTTTCAGGTGTTAACGATGCTCCATATTCAGCACTTGAACATGCAACAACTACCACGGGATTGTAGTTTGCATCTTGCTTGCGAACAGATTTAATTGCTTCGAAAACATTTATGGTTCCATTTACATTGGTATCCATTGTTTCTTGTGGGCGCTGCCACGAAACAGTTGGATAGCTTTGTGCCGCAAGATGGAATATTTTGTCAGGTTTATGCGTTGTAATTATATCGTGAACGGCTTGATAATACCGAACATCACATTCAATAAGTGTGGCTTTTCCGCTGATGTCGGCAAGGTCGGTTGTAGGCTTGTAGAATGTTCCAACTATTTGTTGTTCACCTTGCGCGTGATAGATGTCAATCATATGTGAACCTACCATGCCGCAAGCACCCGTTATTAAAATTTTCATCTAATTTTTTTGCAAATATCGTGAAAAAGCAGGGAGGCAGTCAATTTATTGTGGTTTAATTTCTACTATCTTAAAAAGCGCCAATACAATTTTTTAAAAACATTGAAAGTATTGAACAACATTTGTGCATGCCAAGGCTCTTTAATATTGTTCCAACCTTCAGGGAAATCATATCCCCAATAACGCATAAATGGCCCAAACACAAACTTTGCGCGACGCTTTGCTGCATCACTTTCATAATAACTCCAAAAATCTGCTTTCTTTTCTGGTGTTTTATTTGCTTGAGGCAAATCGCGGGTTATGGGTAAACCAACTGCTGTAAAAACTTTTCTATAATCTGCCACCAAATGCTCAAAACGAATAATATGATTCATTTCTTTATGGTGTACAATACTCCAATTACTATATGGCCATTTGAAAAATTGCATAAAGTAATTTTCGAAAGTGGCATTGTTATTAATTATATACTGATATCTAATGGCATCGCGATTTTTTGCGAGCGATTTGCGCAGCCATTTACCAGGACGTTTTCTACCTGACGAAAAGCGTTGGTCTAAATCATTTTTATATTTAAAATACATACTCACAGTTTGGTCGAGCGGATTGCGAACGCTGCCAATGGAGGTGTACTTTTTTTCTTCATCTGATGCCTTCCGCAAAAAATCGTCGTAAGTAGCATGCTTATTTAAAAATGGTTCACAACCGTATTGCTCACGAATTTCTTTTGATATAGCAGAGGTAGCTGTAAGTGGCAGTTCTACAAAAATGAATTGATGTTGGTGGTCGATTACCATTATTTAAATTTAAGTGGCAAAGGTAGGAATTTAGGAAACTACTTTCAAAGGAAAAGTGACATTCATCAACATGCTTGTGGCTAAACATTCGGTAAGCCCCAAACTCCAAGTGTAATCAGGTAGTGTTGTGCCATACTCTTTTTACCAAAACTAAATTTGTTGTACGAAACGCGCTAATTTGCATGTGTAGCAATAAACCCTAATAAATGCGATTTTACATCATCAGGTAAATATCCGCCGAAGAAAATTGTGCCCATGTCGTGACTATAAAATGGATAAAAATGATATTCGTTTTCAACAGCTTGTAAATTTAATTCGGCACGTAATATTTCGCCTTGCGAAGCTGGCACGGTGAAGTCGAGACCACAATATTGCAATAAAGTTGGGGGAGATGAAGGGGTTACATAATTTACCGGACTAGCATCTGCCCAAGCTACAGAATCTGCTGCAAAGGTGGTGCCTGTAAGATTTTCGACAAGCAATGATAAATCGAGTGTGTTTACAAAATATTCGTTGGTGACATCTGTGGGGCCTGCAAGACTTATTGCTGCTTTTATGGCGCCGTCTGCATTATTGTGATATGCAGTATATAATGCTAAATGTCCTCCAGCGCTATGACCTGCAATTATAATTTGATCGGGTGCAAATACAAAAGAACTACTTTTTGTAATTAAAAAATCTAAAGCCGTTCTTATGTCTAAAGCAAGATCCTCAAGGGTTATTCCAGATGCAGCATCTGCGAGGCGATAATTTAAATTTGTGTATGCAAAATCGTTTCCCTTAAGGGAAGATAATAAAACCGTGAAATCGCTTTTATCCCCCGTGCTCCATCCACCCCCATGAATAAATACTAACAATTTGGTATTTGAAGAACGGTTGGCAGGTAAATATAAATCTAATCGTTGTAGGGGATTATCGCCGTATGCTATTTCGTAAATCGTTTCTTCAATCAGGGTATCAGCCGCTGTAGGCTCGTCGGAACAAGCCGCAAACACTAATATTACAGCAAATAGGATAAACAATTTTTTAGTCATAACTTTATTTTTTCTGCTATGGTATTTCTTTTAATACGCAGAAAATATTAAAATGTTCAACTTTGATGTTAATTTATACGATTAAGTAAGGATTAAACCCAGCTTAATGTATATTTCTTCCTGTAGATTAAGTTGGGCTAAAATAATATCGCCGATGATGAGATAATAAATTTTGCTAACCATCAACAAATTATTTATGTTGTAGATTCAATACTTAAATAGCTTCATCTAATATTTTATACAGGCTGTCCCAAGTATAATATTTTGCGGCAGTTATTTTACTTTCATGTGCAATGGCATTCCACTTTGTTTTATCGGTAAGTAAATCTGCAACATAATCACCAAAAATATGTACATCATCGGTAATTAAAATATCTTTTTCATGATGCACTTGCAATCCTTCAGCACCAATTGTAGTGCAAACCATCGGAATACCTCGGCACAATCCATTTATTGTTTTTACTTTCATGCCACTACCAAAACGCAATGGAATAATATTCACTTTACATTTAGTAAAATACTCCTCAAGGTCGTATACAAAACCTTTTATTTCCACATCTTTATTGTGCTTGCCGAGTTCAATTAAACGCTGATCTGGATTTTTGCCTATTATATATAATTTAAGCTCAGGAAATTGCTGCTTTAGCTTTTGCCAACAGCAGTTTACGAACCAAATAAGCCCTTCTATATTGGCTTCCCAAGTTAAGGTACCAACGTATACCAGGCTATTTTCTAATCTGTCAAAATCAGGTATCGGCAATTTAATTTGGTCGTCTTCTCCAATGTGCAAATAATCGCGAAACTTCAACTTTCTTTTTATCGGATCTGGCTCATGCACTTCGTTGTCGTTTGTTCCGCCTAAAACAATATCGGCTTGTGCAACATATTTAAATTCCCAATTCTTAATTCTATGCGCTTCAGATTTAATTATCAACTTTTTAATTGGATTAGTTTCTACTTCGGCATATCTACTCCAAATTAAATATTCTGCATTATGCGAACGGAAAATTACTTTGCCTTTAAAACTTTTTGGAACATACTGCATTACCTCATAATGTTCCGCAATAATTACATCATAATTGTTGGCTATTGATTCAATTTTGCGATGCATAGCAGGTGAGTAATTACGAAACATATTAATCGTTATCCCCTTCAAATAACTTTTTACTAAATTAACGGGATTTCTTTCAACATTCAACACTTCGAAATAATAATTTTTTATCCCAGTATCTTCTAAAAATGCGTCTTTATATTTAACATCATCGCCCTTTAGGAAACAGGCAAAAAAAACATCATGTGTTTTATTAAGGTAGGAAATTAATTTATACGAATTAAATAAACTAGCACCGTGGTTAGCTGGGAATGGTAAATGTATAGTAATGTGCAATACCTTTTTTCGTTGTATCATGTTACACGTTGTTATTTTTTGGAAGACAAAATTAATCAGAACGGCTCAATTTTCTACTTTATACTTGTTAGTAGTCTTGCGCAGATGTCACAAAACCTTAGATTTTAAGCATATTTATATTTGCACTGACCAATCCTTTTGTCATTTTTATTAGATTTCAACAATAGGATTTTAATAATTCAATAATGTTTTAATACTTTCACATAAAAATAAATATGAAAATGAATTTTACTACGAAAAAAGATAAGTTACTCTCCTACTCAGCAATGGCTGCAGCCTTTGTTGCGTGCAGTTCTGACGCAAATGCAGATATCGTTTATGTTGACATAACCGATGCATCTTTAGTTCTTGGCGACTTCGCAACTTTAGATTTAGATGGCGATGGCGTTGTAGATTTTGGATTTATTTTAGATTCAGATACACCTGATTGGACCTTTGTTCAGGCATTCGGGTATTTGAGTGCATTGAGTTATGGTAATCCTAATAATCAGATTGCAGGATATAGCGGTGCGTTTTTACCTTACGCAAGCGCTATTGACTCGGGTGCAGAAATTGGAGCCGGATTAAATTTTTTAACCAGCACTTATAACTTAGCCTTTATTGCATCACTCTATTCAGGCGTTACTTACGGGCAATTTGGTGATGGTACCGATAAATTTATGGGAATTCAATTCGACATCAGCGGAACATTGCATTATGGTTGGATTCGCGTTAACGCAACCGTTGATCCCGTAACCTTAACCATTAAAGATTGGGCTTATGATGATGAAGCCGATGTGCCAATTATTGCAGGTGCAACAGCAACACCAATTCCACTTGTTTCTTTTGCAAGTGATGCCATTTTAGTTAATGAAACAGATGCTGCAACAACCATTACCGTGCAATTGGATATTCCTGGTGATGCCTCAGTTGATTTAGATGTTAACGATGCCCTAACTACGGCAACTAACGGTGCTGATTTTACTTTCAGCGACCCAACCAGTGCTATTTTTTCAGGTGGCGTTACAACAGTTTCGTTCGATGTGACACTGCTTGATGATATCGAATTTGAAGGTGCTGAAACAATTGTAATAGATATTACAAACCCAATAGGCTGCGAATTGGGAGCAACTATCCAATATACAATTATTATAAATGATGATGAATTGCCATTGCCTCCATTTGTTAATTTAGATGGTAGCACGGTTACCTTAATTGAAAATGGTATTGGCGGTGCTGTGGTGATGACTATTTCTGAAACTGCCGATTGTGTTGTCGACTATGCTTTAAATGCAGCTGGAACTACCGCTGCAGAAGCGTTAGACTTTACTTACGCCACTGGAAGCATCACCTTTACCGATGGCGGATCATTATCGCAGGCATTCGATTATGCAATAATTGATGATGCCGATGTAGAGCCTACAGAGAATATTGTTTTCGAAATAACCGGCGTAACTGGAACTTGCGCTATTGGATTTATTACCCAGTCTACCGTAATAATTATTGATAATGATGTGCCACCAATTGTTGGGGAAGTAGCTTTCGCAGCAATTGCAAGTACAATTGATGAGGATAATGTAACGTTTACTGGAACCATATCGATGACCGAAGCAAGCGATTGTGAAGTTGTTGTAATCTTAAATATTGCAGCATCAACAGCTGATGTGACGGAAGACTTCGAATTTGTTGCAACCGTGCTAACTTTCGAGGAAGGCGGACCAACAGCGCAAACATTCGATTTAAATATTTTTGAAGATGCTCTTGTGGAGCCTGACGAAACGGTTGTGCTAGAAATTGGTAGTATTTCTGGTAGCTGCACTTTAGATGAAACTGCTGATGTATTAGAAGTTGTAATTGTAAATGAAGATTTTGTTGGCATCGACGAATTTGCTGCAAATGGCATTCAATTATATACTTATGATAATGCGGTATTTATTTATTTGAATGAATCAAACGCAAACCTTGGTAGTAATTTCCAAATGTTAGATGCAAGTGGTCGCGTAGTGTTTAATGCGACATTAAATGATGCTCAAAACATATTCACACTTAGCAACTTACCTTCAGGGATGTATGTTGCACGTATAACTACAAATGGAAAATCGATAGACAAACAAGTTTATTTGAATAATTAATACGTAAAATTTTAATTTGCAAAAGCCGATCAGTTGTGGTCGGCTTTTTTATTGCAATGTGGTAAACCCAGCATAAGCAATGGCAATCGTAACATATTATAATATGTAACAAAATCAGCTATGTTCTTTCAATAAAATGCTCTTTTCGAATTGTTTGCTATTCGGGTTAAACCCAGAATAGGCAATGGAAGTCGTAACATGTTATAACTTGTAATAAAATCGGATGTTTAATACCAATATTATACTTCTATTATTTTGCAAGCATTTTATGTCAAACCCTCACGTTTACAAACAATATAAATTAAATACGAAACGTTATTTACGAAATGCAGTTGAATGAACCCAAAAATACTGCTTACCTGCTTTATTATATTTTGTTGGAAGCCAAATTTCGCACAAAGCGAAATCGACAACCCATTGAGTGCTGCAAATGCAGTGGCTGAGCGCGTCGGTAGTTTAACTATTTCATCATACGCCATCAGCAGTCGTCCTTCGAGCGATGCTGTTGAAACATATACATATGATGGTTTGGGCAACTTAATTTCATTAAATATTGTGCATACTAATAAAAAAACAATCCCCACAAATTATGTTTTTAAATATGAAGGTTCGGCATTACGCAAAACGATTATGAGTTACGAAAGCACCAATTATAAGAATTATACCACGATAAATTATAATAAAAAAGGTGGCATAACCTTAATTACAGACAGTGCTATTATTGTAAAACTAATTGAAGCAATTACCCGCAATTATTATCAATATGCAAACGACACTGCATTTATTTTTACAATTGATAACAATGGTGATACTTTAAATCGCAAATTAAAATATACAAATCCGATAGATAGCAGTATTTATACAAAAAATTTAGAAACCAATATCGAAAACATCACCAATTACGGCCTTTATGGTTCGTACGAAAGCCGCAATTACAAAAATGAAAAATTAAAGACTTCCAATACAAAAACTTATAACGCCTCTCACCTTTTAATCGAAGATATTTCATATTACAATAATACAACGCGCGAAATACACTATTCCGAAAATCCGAGATATGTTATCGAGCGAACAATTGACAGTAGCAATAAAGTAGTTCATCATGTAAAAACATTAACAGACACAATTCATCAAATGCTTACTACTATTACCTACACTGGTAGCGACAGCACTGTAGAGCGCGAGTCGCTAGCAGCGCACCTCGACCACTGTAAGTGTGCGTGTGTGCTTCACTTACGCTACCATAACAGGTATGTGTATATAAATGATACCCTAACAGCCGCATTGTATTCTGGTGATTACATTATTAAAACCTTTCGAGTTGATTTGGTGGAAAAAAGCAGGCAATTAGTACATACCATCCGCATGTAAGGCAAGGGTTTGCCAAAGCAAAAAATAAACTATTTACACGAAACCATAACTGATTAAACCTATACCTACAGGAATTAATTCCAATATGTCAGTATAACTTATCGCATTAATTTCAGTTTCCCGTCCCACCATTCATCAAATTTAATTATTTCATATCCGCGCATGTCCCAAGCGTAATTATCTTTTCCATCGCGCAACAATTGAAGCGTATCGTGCATTTTTTCAGATACCATTTTGAAATCGAAATTGCTTTTCACCAAACGGTTCATCAATAATAGCATTGCTTTGGGCCTGGTTACGTTTTCTTTACTAATGCTACTTAATAATTTTCTGAAGGTTTCTAATCGGTAGGGTAATACGTCATAATTTTCTAATTCGAGCAAACTAATTAATTCTAGAATCCTATAACCTAATCGCCAACCCGACTTATCGGTTTTAAGGAAACTATGCCGTTTTAACGTTTTGAGGGTCGATTTTGGGTCTTTAGTTGCAAATTCTATATTGGCATTAAAGTAGAGCCATTTGGAATAGAGAAAACTGCCCGCTTTAATGGTCTTAATTCCTTTAACATAATCAACAATTTCCTTTGCCTTGTTGTAATCCTTTTTATAAAATGAGGCGTGAAAAACTAATTCGTACATGCTAACTTGGTTATTACTGTCTTTGTAAAAGTAATCGAGACCACCATAAGCATATTTTATTGTTGAAGCAAATTGATGCAAATAAAGACTGGTAACACCAATTAACATGTGCGCACCACCATTATTGTCGCTACTGTTTAACGGCTCGGTGCATTGAATGAATTTCTGGAACTCAATTGAATACTTTCTGGCCGCTCGGTAATTTTTTAACTCCATGTTATACAGAATCTTAGCCCTTAAATAAAAGTATTGAAGCCTTGATACATCGCTGTCTTTGGTCAATTCTGCTAGATTGTCAATTGCAAGCTTTGAAGCATCAAGTGTAGATATGTTTTTATTAGTTGAATATAGCGTTGGCATTGTTATCTGTTTAAAAAAATCGGTACCCCAAAAAAGTTTATCTGCGTTACTTAATTCCTTAATGCTTTCCGTTCGCATTCTTTTGAACGAAGCTGGCCCTCTTTTTAAATGGTATGCATTAATGATCATATCGTTTATAACGATTAAATCGTTTACCAATTCATACTTCTGGGCAATTCGCCTTGCCTTTATTAAAGTTTCGTTTGCCAGATCGCTTAAGTTTCTAGAATCTAAAATGTCACTTTCTAACATCATATAATGCACTTTGTGCCTCGCCCTGTAGTAACTAGTAGTAAATATTTTATCCTTACCCTCAACAATCAATACTTTCATAATATCCTCATGCAGTCTCGACTTAAGCATGCTGAATGCAGCATTATTATGCTTTCCTAATAGTTTAGCCGCTTCAACATCACTTATTTTTTCATTTTTAAGCGCAATGTCAAATAATTTTATTTTTAAATTATACTCAATTTTTGGACTTATCGAATAGTACTTTCTGATCATTTTTACCTCAGAGGCCGATAAAGTCTTGACTAATTGTGAAATCTTTTTCATATTTTTGGTCTTGTTAATCCAATAGATCATTTATTTTTTTAAGTGATTCTATTTTTTGCGTTAAGTAATCCTACCCACACACGCAACTAGCTGTACAATATTTTATGTTGTTTATTCCTGCAATTATTGTTGTTTATTCCTACATTTTATACTGTTTGCCCCTTAAGCAAATGCATTGTATTTAATATTTAACCGACAATAAACTTAGCACTATGGCAATTATCATCTCAATCCTGATGTCCCTTGGAATCATTTCTAATCCAGTTAACAACGAAAACAACAGCTATGGCTACCATGAAACACGTGGTGACGACTACACTGCAACAAGCAGAGGCAATGTAGACTGGGACGAAAGCCACTAATACAATAGCCTTAACTACCACTCAAAGGTAATAACCTCCTTTCAAACTACTAAGGGGGAAGGTAAATTTATATCTGTTAATTTTTTAACGGAATAAGTAATCTATTGCCCTCACTGTCAGGACAATATGATATTGCTATGTACAAAAAGTGCTGTTATAAGACCTAATTTTTTTCCTTGCCTCACGTTTGCAATACCATGACCTTAGCATCGGATTAACAAACAGCTAGTTTTTATTACGGGTAGATTAACGAACTAATCTAAAAAACGGGTATATGGTACACACATTACAAAGAAACGAATCCCTAAAAAGTGATATGCTTGAGCCAATCAAGCTTTCATTAGCGCAAATTTATTGCGACACCGACGGGTGGAAGTTGTACAACAAGTACAACTGGGGAAACAAATGCTACGACATGATCCTGCAAAAACCGAGTAAAACCGGTTATGAGCGGGTAATTGTAAGCGTAAACCTGGATTCAGGTATTAAGCAGCGTCATTATGATGACATGCAGAAACTCTCTAAACGATTAAACAACGGAGCTAAAGGCTCGGTGAAGAAGATTCTGGTGGTGGATAATCCTACTACTATGGAGCGGATGCCGGCCGACATTGAACTGATTACTGTTCAAGAGCTCTTGGAGGTTAAGTTTAGGGCCACGGAACCCAAGCTTGTTGCTTGATTTAACCCTTAAGGATTTCGTGGCCCATTTTATCTCTTTTAGTTAAAAGATAAGCTTGATTGTGTGCATTGGGCAATATCTCAATCGGGGTATTGCCCATAATTTCTAAGCCGTAACCCTTTAAACCAACGCGTTTTTTAGGGTTATTGCTTATTAAATTAATCTTCCGCACACCTAAGTCGCGTAGAATTTGGGCGCCAACGCCATAATCGCGCTGGTCCATCGGGAAACCGAGTTCTAGATTGGCTTCTACCGTATCCATTCCTTGTTCTTGCAGCTGATATGCCTTTAATTTATTCAGCAAACCGATGCCTCTTCCCTCCTGCTGCATATATAATAATATACCAGAACCATTTTTCTCAATCATCTTCATTGCGGCATGCAACTGGTCGCCACAATCGCAACGTAAAGAGCCAAGAATATCGCCTGTTGCACATGAGCTGTGCACGCGCACTAAAACCTCATCAGTTATATCCCAATTACCTTTTACCAGTGCCATGTGCACTTCACCAGTTGTAGTTTGGGTATAAGCATGTAACTTAAATACACCAAATTTTGTAGGCAAATCTACTGCTACTTCTTTTTGTATGAGTGTTTCTTCTTGTAAGCGATATTCAATTAAATCTTTAATAGAGATTATTTTAAGGTCGAACTTTTCTGCTACTTTTAATAAATCGGGCAAGCGTGCCATGGTGCCGTCTTCATTCATAATTTCTACCAACACTCCCGCTGGCTCAAAGCCTGCCATACGCGCTAAGTCGATAGTAGCTTCGGTATGCCCTGTTCTGCGCAAAACGCCGCCTTTTTTAGCGCGTAAAGGGAAAATATGTCCCGGACGGGCAAGGTCTGCCGCCTGAATTTCAGGGTTAATAAGCGCTTGAATACACAACGCTCTATCGGCAGTAGAAATACCTGTTGTGCAGCCATGCCCAATTAAATCGATACTCACCGTAAATTGGGTGCTGTGGAGGGCTGTATTATCGTCTACCATTAGATTCAAACCTAATTCGTCACAGCGATCTTCCACCAATGGCGCACATATTAATCCGCGACCATGCGTTGCCATAAAGTTGATAATTTCGGGCGTTACATTCCGCGCAGCAGTAATAAAATCGCCCTCATTTTCGCGGTTTTCATCATCAACAACTATTATGAGCTTGCCATTGCGAATGTCGTTTATTGCTTCAGGGATGGTATTTAGTTTAATTACTTCCATTGTTTGTTTTGCTTGCATTGTGCGTAGTTAAATAGTTTCAGCCAAAAGGAATACCAGCACAAAGGCATGCTCTTTTTTTTGTAGGTGCAAAATTAACCCAAATTAATCAATAGCAGGTGTTTGCAACTCCATAAAGACTGTAGATGCGAACACGGTTAATGGCACATAGCGTTGATATATTGCAACTGCAATTAGCTCTATAAATACAATTAAAACGAGATAGTTCAATAAAATATGTTGGGTGGTGAAAAAACGTGTTACTGGAACAAAAAACAATGCTTAATCTGGGTTCAATTTACATTGTAAATAAAATGAACATGCAGTATAATTGTGACAAGGTTATCTGCATAAATAGTGCTAAATAGTTGCTGGAGTGGTTATGGTTGTATTTACGCA
>Ga0163144_10021627_pt1 | contig 12778 bp, 5 predicted proteins | sample OliLak19BULKMAT1_FD_123175 | JGI IMG/M metagenome (GOLD analysis project Ga0163144, IMG submission 123175) | Freshwater microbial mat bacterial communities from Lake Vanda, McMurdo Dry Valleys, Antarctica - Oligotrophic Lake LV.19.BULKMAT1 | ecosystem: Environmental > Aquatic > Freshwater > Lake...
GCAACTACTGGTTATTGGCCTGATGGTGGCCACGACCGGAAGCTTCGCGGCAGCCCAGACGTTTACGGGCGGCTTGCGCGGTGCGGTGAAGGACGCGAACGGAGTGATTCCGGGCGTGACGGTACAGTTGATCAACGACGCCACGGGTGCATCCCGCGAGGCCGTCTCGAACGAATCCGGCGAGTACAGCTTCGGCGCCGTGCCTCCCGGCACGTACTCCGTGAAGGCGACCCTCACCGGCTTCAAGACCTACGAGAACAAAGGCATCCGGATCGCCACGCAGCAGTTCGTCACGATCGACGTCACCCTCGAAGTGGGCGCGCTGCAGGAGACCATCACGGTCAGCGGCGCCGCGCCGCTCATCGACACGTCGAACGCGTCGACCGGCTCGGTGATTGACGCCAGGCAGCTCGAAACGCTGCCGAGCGGCGGCCGCTCGGCGTTCCTGTTTGCCGTTACGGTGCCCACGGTTGTCGCCTCGGGCGACGCGCAGTTCAACCGCCAGCAGGACCAGACCAACGCCTCGCTGCTCTCGATGGGCGGCGGCACGCGCCGCGGCAACAACTACCTGCTCGACGGCGTGCCGATTACCGACCTGCGCAACCGCGCGTCGGCCAATCCGTCGATCGAGGCGCTTGAAGGTGTCGCCGTGCAGGTGCACACCTACGACGCGGAAACCGGTCGCACCGGCGGCGGCATCTTCAACACCTCCACCAAGTCGGGCACCAACTCCTTCCGCGGCAGTGGTTTCTATCAGAACCGGCCCCGCTGGGGCTCAGCCAATAACTTCTTCGCTGAACGCGCCGGCCAGCCCCTGCCCGACACCTACTTCCACCTTGGTGGCGGTGGCATCGGCGGACCGCTGCTGAAGAACCGCACGTTCTTCTGGTTCGCGGGCGAAGGCTACGGCTCGAACACCACCCGCAATGTGAGCGCGCGTTTCGCGACGTCGCGCGAACTGGCGGGCGACTTCTCGGCGAGCACCAACGCCGCCGGCGCCGTGCAGCCGATCTTCGACCCCCTCACGGGCGACGCCAGCGGCAACGGCCGCACGCAGTTCCCGGGCAACATCATTCCAGCCAACCGGCTGAATCCGGTGGCCCGTGCGATTGCCTCCTACTTCCCGACGCCCGACCAGAACGTGAGCAACACGAACAACAACTTCGTGCGCGCCTCGCAGCTCGAAGATCGTGCTCAGATGTACAGCCTCAAGGCGGACCACCGCTTCAACGACCTCGTGTCCTTGAGCGGCTTCTACCTGTACAACAAGACCGACGAACCCTGCGCCAGTTACTGGGGCCAGAACGCGTTTGCCGACCCTAACGAGTACCTGCTGGCGCGCCGCGTGCACATGGTCGCGGTCAACAACACCTGGCTCCCGAGCAACAACACGGTGCTCACCTTCCGCTACGGTCTGACGAGCTTCGATGACTCGGACTTCCTGACCGAGGAGTTCGATCCGGCGACCCTCGGCTTCAACAACTCCTTCATCAACTCCATCCAGAGGAAGAAGTTCCCGATCGGCAACATCCAGGAATACGGCGACAACGGCGCGGCCTTCGGCGCCATCGACGCCACCGACCGCCTGTGGTACTCGTGGAGCGCGAATGCCACGGCCTCGAAGCTGCTCGGCCGTCACACGGTGAAGGCCGGCGGCGACTTCCGCCGCATCGGCACCGACACGCAGTCGTTCTCGGCCTCGTCGGGCGTGTTCAACTTCGACCGCCTGTGGACGTCGGGCAGCCCGACTGCGCTTCAGGGCGGCAACGCGTTTGCGAGCTTCCTGCTGGGCCTGCCGAGCGGCGACCCCGGTAACCTGAGCCGCGTCGGCCAGTCGACCCCGCTCAACGCCTTCGTGAACTACTACGGGGGCTACCTGCAGGACGACTTCCGCGTCAACTCGAAGTTCACGCTGAATGCCGGCGTGCGGGTCGAGTACGAGACGGGCCTTCGCGAGAAGGAAAACCGCTTCACCGTAGGCTTCGACCGCACCCTGAACCCCGGCGGCGCGCTGGGCAACGTGGTGGTCAATGGACAGCCGGTGCGTGGCGGTCTCATCTACGCCGGACAGAATGGTGCCAACACCGAGCAGGGCAATGTGCCGGCCGCGAAGTTCTCGCCGCGCCTGGGCATGGTCTACTCGTTTGACCCGAAGACGGTCGTGCGCGCCGGCTACGGCATCTACTGGGCGCCCTGGAACTACCAGGGTGTGGGCTCGCAGAACTACGGCCAGATTGGCTACAGCCGCGACACGTTCCTGTCGCAGGGCCAGTTCCAGCCGACCACCAGCCTGAGCAACCCGTTCCCGAACGGTGCGTTGCAGCCGAACGGGAACACGCTCGGCGCTCTGACCGGAGTCGGAAGCCAGATCGAGTTCATCGACCAGGACAAGACTGCGCCTTGGGTGCAGCAGTACTCGGTGGACGTCAACCGCGAAGTGGGCGGCGGGATTGCCATCGGCTTCGAGTACGCGGGCGCCACGGGCCGCGACCTGGGCCTGGGTGGCTCGAACGACGGCATCCTGAACATCAACCAGCTCGATCCGAGGTTCCTGTCGCTCGGCACTGCGCTGCTCGAACAGGTGCCCAACCCGTTCTTCGGCTTGCCTGCCGGTCAGGGCGTGTCGGTCGGGAGCTCCACCGTGCAGCGCCGTCAGTTGCTGCGGCCGTTCCCGCAGTTCAACGACATCCTGATGCGCCAGAACACCAGCGGCAAGAACCAGTACCACGCCGGCATTCTGAAGGTCGAGAAGCGCATCACAAATGGCTGGGGCGGCCGGATGAACTACACCTACAGCCGTCTCAAGGACAACCAGTTCGGCGAGTCGAACTTCTTCTCGCGTAACCGCGGCAACGTCAACGGCGGCGAAGCGCAGAACATCTACGACCTGGACGCCGAGTATGCCGTGGGCTTGCTCGACGTGCCGCACAAGGTGGTGCTCTCTCCCATCGTGGAGCTGCCCTTTGGCGAGGGCAAGCGCTGGGCGACTGACGGTGTCGCCGCCATGATCCTTGGCAACTGGACGCTGTCATCGATCATCGCGTTCGAAAGCGGCTTCCCGATCGCGCCGACGGCCAATGCCAACACCACCAACCTGTTCAACCGGGTGCAGTGGGTGAATGCCGCCAGCGGCGATCCCGCGACGAGCGGCGACCGTGAAGACCGCCTGCAGCCCGGCCGCTGGCTGGACCCGGCCGGCTACTCGCTGGCGCCAGCCTATAGCTTCGGCACGTTGGGGCGCACCGACACACGCACCCGCACGCCGCACCGCAACAACTGGGACTTCGTGGCCACCAAGGAAATCAAGTTCCCTGGCAATGTGCGCGGACTGATTCGCGCCGAAGTGCTCAACATCACCAACACCGTGAAGGTCCGTGGTCCCGAGAATCGCGTGGGCAACGGCGCCTTCGGCAACATTGGCGACCAGTCGGGCTTCATGCGCCTGACGCAGCTGATGTTCCGTCTCTCGTTCTAGAACAGCGGCTCGCTGCTAGCGGCTGGGACACACCCCGGTACGAAGGGCGGCTCCTCGGAGCCGCCCTTCGTATGTACGGCCGTATCTTGCCAGGGCAGGTGGGGCCGTCCTCGTTGGCAATCGGCGCACTTCGCGGTACGATCTGCGGGATGAAGCGCGCCGCCCTTGTCTGTCTCGCCGCAGCCACCGTTGGCCTCAGCGCGTGCAGTGGCTGTGGCGGCGTCGCGCCAGCTGCATCGCCGTCGGCGCAGGCCACGCCGGCGCGGACGGTCAACGATCCCACCAGTCCCTCCGGCGCGCTCGGTGTGCTGGCCTTTCCCACCAGCGGCGCCGCCGGGGCACAAGACGACTTCCTGCGCGGCGTCGGGTGGTTGCACAGCTTCGGCTACGAGGACGCGATCGAGGCCTTCCGGGCCGCCCAGACGAAGGACCCCGACTTCGCGATGGCCTACTGGGGTGAGTCGCTCGCGTTCAGTCAGCCGTTGTGGTTCCAGGAAGAGCCCGAGAAGGGCCGGGCCGCGCTCGCCAAACTGGCTGCCACTGCCGACGCCCGTCTGGCCAAGGCGCCGACGGATCGCGAGAAAGGGTTCCTGCGGGCCGTCGAAGCGCTCTGGGGCGCCGGGTCGCTGCCGGCGCGTGCGCAGGCATACGCTGATGCCATGCGGACGCTGAGCCGCGCCTACCCCGTCGATGACGAAGTGCAGGTCTTCTACGCCCTGTCGTTGCTGGGCACGATGCCGCGTGGCGACCTGTCACTGCCGCTGCGCGAACAGGCGGGCGCCATTGCGGAAGCGGTGTTCAAGAAGAACCCCGCCCACCCAGGCGCGACGCACCTGATTCTGCACGCCTACGACCACAGCGTGCTTGCGCCGCGTGGCTTGGCGGCGGCACGCGCGTATGCCAAGGTCGCGCCAGCAGCGAGCCATGCGCTCCACATGCCCGCCCACTTCTTCGTGCAGCTTGGGCACTGGCAGGACGCCGCGACCAGCGACACCGACTCGTGGAACGCCTCGGTCGCGTGGGCCACGCGCCGGCAAAAGTCCGTCACGCTGCGCGACTTTCATAGCCTCGTCTGGCTGCAGTACGAGCTGACGCAGCTCGGGCAGTTCCAACGCGCGCAGCAGATGGCGACCGAGGTGGACGCCGCCATGCGGGTGGCGACCGAGCAGGATGTCATCGGCGGGCATCACTACGGCGACAGCGACATCGGCCGCGGCTCTGGCCCCCTCGCGCTGCGCAACGACAAGGGCTCGATGCGCGCGCGTTACATCCTCGAGAGCGAGCGCTGGAGCGAGATGGCTGGATCAAACGGCTTCGACAACCTCGACGAGCTCTACGTGCTTGGCGTGAGCGCCGCCAAGCTTGACGACGTCGCGCGCGCCGTGGCGGTGCGCAACGAGCTCATCAAGGCGTCGCAGCCCACGATGGACCCGGGTCTGCGCGAGCAAGCCGCGATCCTGTTGCTCGAACTCGATGCGGTGGCGGCGTCCGAAGCGGGCACGCCCGGCGTGGCGTTCTCGCGCATGGAGCAGGCCGTGGCGCTGCAGGCGAAGATGCCCAAGCCAATTGGCCGTCCGTATCCCGTGAAAGGCGCCGACGAGCTGTACGGCGAACTGCTGCTGCACGCGGGACGGGCCGCCGACGCGGTGGGCTGGTTCGAGAAGGCGCTGGCACGCACGCCGAATCGCAGCCGCGCGGTGCTCGGTCTGGCCCGGGCTGCGGCGAAGGCCGGGGACGCGGCACAGAGCCGCCGTGCCTACGAGCAGTTTCTGGTGAACTGGGCCAACGCTGATCCCGGACTACCGGAGCTGGCCGAAGCTCGCGCCGCCGTGCGGCCGTGAGCGGTGAGGTGCGGACGAGAGGACAGATGCGTCGTCCTGGCCTCGGGCTGCTGTCGCTGAGCAGATCACTCGGCCCGGTGAAGGGATCGGCCCCTCCGCATCGATTGACGCCTCAGCCGCTGGGCTCGTCGATGCGCACGCGGCGGATGTAGAACGACAGGTCGAGACGGCGGGTGCGCACCGCGGCGTCGGCGGTTCTCAGGCTGATGTCGTAGTAGCCGGGCTCGGTGGGTCTCCAGCGGTGAGTCCAGAGGGACCACGTGTGGTGGGTGGTCGGCGCGGGACAGACTCGCACGGGCGTACTGGCGTCGCGCCCACCGAAGCGAATCAGGAGCCGGTCGACTGGCGCCGCGCCGCCCCATGCGATGCCGACCACGCGGTACTCGGTCACGCCGTTGACGCGGCGTTGCTCGACGCGCACGGGCATGGCGGCGGTATCGATCGCGGGCGCCCCGTAGTCGCGCGCCAGCACGGGCAAGCCGTCTTGATGCGTGCGGCCGGCGAATTCGACCATCTGCGAGGTCGCCAGTTCGTCGGCCGTGACGAATCGGACGTCCTTTACCCACTTGATCCACGCGCAGCCATACCATCCGGGCACGACCAATCTCACCGGCGCGCCGTGGTCCGGGGTGAGCGGCAGGCCGTTCATGCGCGTGGCGAGAAACGGGCCCGTGGGCGTGAGCAGGCCAATCGGGATGACCCAGCTGGCACCTGGTCGCGACCGAGCCGACGCCTGGCCGTCGTGGTCTTCGCCCGTGACCAGCACCGCCGTCGCGTCGGGCGGGCGGATCGCCATCTCGAGCACACGGACCAACGGCACGCCGTCCCACTCCACGGCGCTCATCAGTCCGAAGTTCTGCGGGTTGCTGTTGCCGGCGCACTCGATGAGGTGCACGCCCATTGGTCGCGAGGTGGCCAGCAGTTGCGACGCCATCAGCGGACGGCCAGCCTGGCCAGACGCCCGCGTCACCGTGATCGGCCACCCGGCGGGGTTGTGTCGTAGCCCGCTCGGCGCCGCCGTGCGCACGAAGACCTCGCCAGTCGGGGTCACCATCCGGCGCGGGTCGAGTCGAGTCAGGTCCGTAAAAAAGCGCGCGTCGAGGCCCGGGCCGCCGAGCATCTGCCCCAGAGGCGTGTCGACAGCTCCAGGGCCGTAGAGCGGCAGCGTTCGTACCAGTTCGCCAGCGGGCTCTTCGCAGCCAGCCTGGGCCCAGGCACGCTCCCAGCCGTTGCTCCAAAGGCCAAGGCCACCGGCGAGCGCGGCGCGTCTCAACAGCTGTCGACGTGTGACGCTGCTCGGGAAGAAGCCGACGCCCATGGTGACAGTATTCCACACACGACCGCTATAATTGGGCATGCCGCTACGCCGAGTTACACGCCTGCCGTTCATCGCCACCCTCATTCTGGCGGCCGGGCTCGGCCTGTCGGCCCAGCAGCCGCCGCAGGTGCCGTCCGCGGCAGGCGGGCAGCCCACGTTCCGGTCGGGCGTCACGGCGGTGTCGACCGACGTCATCACTCGCGACAAGGACGGCCGCTTCGTGGCCGACCTGACCAAGGACGACTTCGTGGTGACCGAAGACGACGTGCCCCAGGTCATCACATCGTTTGCGCTCGTGAACGGTGGCCGCACGTTCAACCTGCTCACGCCCGCGGCGGTGGAGGCTGCGTCCGAGGGCATCGTGTTGCCCACGTCGCGGCGCGCCATGCAGGACGTGGCCGGACGCGTGATCTTCATCTACGTGGACGACGTGCACTTCGAGCCGGAGTACACCCCGCACGTGCGTCGCATCATTCAGGACATTGCCGACAACCTGCTCCACGACGGGGACCTGGTGGCGATGCTCTCGAGCGGTCCGTCGAACATCCAGACCGGATTCACGTACGATCGCAAGTTGGTGGCCGCCTCGGCCACGAAGATCCGTGGCAGCGGCATGACCGCTGCCGAGATCTTCCGCAACCTGGATACGGGGCAGGGGCCCGCCGACGTTCGTAATCGCGCGCAGATGGCCTTCTACACCGCCTACAACCTGCTGGCCGACCTCGAGAAAGTGCCGAACAAGCGCAAGGCGATGCTGTACATCAGCACGGGCTACGATTTCGATCCGTTCGCCGAGGGCCGCAAGTCGAACGACCGCATTCAAGGCGGCCGTTTCGCCGACCCGACCCGCGCCTTGTACGAAGACCAGGACAATCCCTACTTCCGGCTGCCGACGGCGACCGCCGACGTCGACCTCTTCGGCTACATGCGCGAGCTGACGCTTGCAGCCAATCGCGCCAACGTGAGCATCTTCGCGGTCGACCCGCGCGGGCTGGCTGGCGTGGTGGATGCGGGCCAGTACATCGACCAGAGCGAGTGGCGCACGTATCTGCAGAAGACGCAGAGCACCCTGCGCTTCATGTCCGAGGAAACCGGCGGATTCGCGGTGGTCAACATGAACGACTTTGCCGGCGCCTTCAAGCGGATCGATGCCGAGACCAGCGACTACTACGTGCTCGGCTACTCGTCGACCAACCCCGACCCGCTGCGCCGCGTGCGCAGGCTCGACGTCAAGGTGACGCGCGCCGACATCTCGGTCGCCGCGCGCAAAGCCTACTCGCTGAAGGCCATCGGTTCGCCTGCGCCCCCGCCGCCGGCGCCGGCCACGCCTGCCAAGAAGAAGAAGCGCTAGCTATCGGCGCGAGGCGCCCGTCACGACGTCGAGCCACGCCCGCACCAGATCGCCGTGGCGTCCACCCGCGTCCGTGTATGCGCGCGCCGCGACCGCGAATCGTGCGCGGCCGCTCGGCGTATTGCCGGGCGCGTGTCCGCTGACGTGACTCGCGTACAGCGCGTGCAACACCAGAAAGTCCGTCTCGGGATCCGGCGCGGATTCAGCCGCGCGCGGCTCGAGGAGCGCCAGCGCGTCGGCGTATCGCGCCGTGGCGATGTAGGTGGCGGCGAGTCCCCGGGCGGCCGCGCCGTTGCCGGGCTGGGAATCGAGGGCGGCGCGGGCCATAGCGCCGGCGCGGGCCACGTCGCCCTGGCGCAGGTAGGCATCCATCAGGAGCGTGGCGACCGACGCATCGTCAATGCCGCCCTCGCGGGCCAGATTCCACGCAGCAATGGCCGACCGGTCGTCGCCGTCGATTGCGTAGGTCGCGCCGAGCAGGAGCTGGACGGGCGCCGCGGGCGCGCCCTGTGCGGTGGCCTGCTGCAACTGTGCCGCGACCGCACGGGCTGAGTCGCCCAGGCCGTACAGTGCCAGCCCCCGCAAGGCCAGGCCGGCAGGACGTTCGGCCAGTTCGGTGAGGTTGGTCTGCACGACGGCGGGGAAGCGCCCGGCCGCTGCCGCGGCGAGGGCCTGCTCGAGCGCCGGCGACGGAGAGGGCGGCGTCAGCGCGCGCGCCAGCGCGGTGAGCGTGGCCGGCGCCAGCACGGCGTCGCGGCGAAAGATCTGGCCGGGAGCGGGCGCCTCGCGCAACAGCGACTCGGGGGTGCCCGCGACGTCGAACCGCACGTCGCGGCTGACGCGTCGTCCTGACAGGTGGTCGAGGGCCGTAATCGTCACCCTGTAGCGACCACGGGCGAAACTGCGAAGGGGCGCCTGTACCGCCGCGAAGAGCGGATGCCCTTTGGCCACGTCGAAATCGCTGGGCAGTGTCGCCTTGTTGTAGCGCTGCGCTGGCAGCGAACCCACCAACTGCTCGCGCACGTCGACGACCCTGGTCACACGGAAGCCGACCTCCACGTCGGGCGTGCCCGTCCCGGTACCAGCGGGATTGATCACCTGAAACACCATCGACAACGCTTCATCGACGCGAAACGTGTGGTCGCGCGCCGGTGTGGCTTCGAGCGCACCGATCGCGTAAGGGTGCGCGCCCTGCTGGGTGATCTTGTATGGCTCGGCGCGCGCGCTGACGGCATCGGCCAGCACGATGTCGCTCAGTGCGAACTCCGTAGCGGAGGCGGCCGGCAACGTCAGCCGATGCGCCAGGACGCGCACCGTGGGCCGACGATTGCCGGGCCCAGGCTCGGCCCACGCGACATAGACGTCGTAGTCGCCGGGACCGGCGGTGAGGCTGCGCTCAACCACCAATCCACCGGCAGCGGCGGTGAGGCGGCTCTGCAGATCGAAGTCTTCAAACGGGTGCACCGGGGGCAGGGAGGCGCGCCCCGCGGACTCGGCCGCCGCGCGGCGCTGTGCATCGCGGTTCGCGCGTTCGCGGTCAGCGCGTTCGCGGTCACGGTCCTGGAGGCGCAGGGCGATCGACGCATCCATGGCGCCAGCGTTGCTGCTCCCGGGGCGGCCGGCGAGGCTTGCCGCGCCGCCAACCGGCATCTCACCCTGTGGCACGGTCATCGACCCATTGGCGCGCATCGGCAGCGGGTCGCCGCGCAGGCCCTGGAGCCACTCCGACACGGCCGAGCGATCCGGTGCCGCGCGCACGCTGCCGTCGGGATCATGGGTGGCGAGGCGCACATAGAGCAGCGCGGCGTCCTGCGGCGGCGCGACGTCGGGGGCGAAGGCACTCCAGGCCACGTAGTGCGAGCCATCCGAGGCGCGTAGCACGTGGGACTGCCACGTGGCGGGCGCCGCGACGCCAGATGCTTGCGCCTGGTCCACGGCGGCGACGATGGCTTCGAGCAGGGCGCGTTGGGCCTTCGAGAGCTTCGGCGCGTTCTGAGCCGTGGCGTCGCACGACAGAAACAGGAGTAACGCCGCGGTGGTGAGACGAGCAGCGACAACTCGTGACAACTGCATACAGCCTGTGGTTGGTGGGAAGACGTTATCACGTGGCGCGGCCGGATGGCGTTACACTTTACGCGTCAGTCATTACAACTCCATATGAGATACGTCGATTCTGTTGATAGATGTCGGTGGTTTGTCGCGTGTGTGTCTGCAATCGCGTTGACCCTTCCCACCCCCGCCCTGGCGCAAAGCGCCGCCCCAACCCCCACCACCGTGAACGCGGGGAAGCTGCCGCCCGATGGATCGCCGCCGACCATCGACGGCCGGGTCGATGAAGCCGTCTGGACGGCAATCACGCCGCACACGACGTTCACGCAGCAGGATCCCCGGCTGGGCGAGCCAGCGACGGAACGCACCGAAGTGCGGCTGCTCTTCAGCAACACGCACGTCTACGCCAGCTTCATCTGCTTCGACGCGGACCCGTCGAAGATCATCATGTCGCAGGCGCGGCGGGATGCGTCGCTGGCCGAGACCGACTCGATCATTGCCATCTTCGACACCTTCAACGACAACCAGAACGCGTTCGTCTTCGGCACCAACCCCTTGGGCATCGAATACGACGGCCAGGTGGCGCGTGAAGGGCAGACGAGCGGCCTGTCGTTCGGCGGCGGCGCTGCCGGCACGCAGCGCGGCGGCATCAGCGCCTTCAACCCGAACTGGGACGGCGACTGGGTCGTGCGCGCCTCGGTCACCGAGCGCGGGTGGGAGGCCGAGATGGCCATTCCTCTGAAGACCCTGCGCTACGCCACCGGCGACAACCAGACCTGGGGCTTCAACGTGCTCCGCAACATCCGCCACAAGAACGAACAGGTCTACTTGGCCGAGATCCCGCGCGGTTTCGACATCTACCGCATCTCGCTGGCCGCCAAGGTGCCGGGCCTGACGCTGCCCAACCGCCGCGACATCAAGATCATTCCCTACGTGCTCGGTTCGACCAACAAGGACTTCACGCGCGCGACCGATCAGGTCGATACCAACGGCGACATCGGCGTCGACCTCAAGTGGGGCGTGCGTCCCAGCCTCACGCTCGACGTCACGGCCAACACCGACTTCGCGCAGGTGGAGGCCGACGAGGAGCAGGTCAACCTCACGCGCTTCGACCTGTTCTTCCCGGAGAAGCGGCCGTTCTTCCTCGAAAACGCCACCACCTTCCAGTTCGGCCAGCCGCAGTCGGTCGACCTCTTCTTCTCGCGGCGCATCGGCCTGTCGGGCGCGGCCGGCACGCTGCTGCCGATCGACATCCTGGCCGGCACGCGGCTGAGCGGCAAGGTGGCCGGCTCGTGGAACGTCGGGCTGCTCAACATCCAGACCAATGACGCCGAAGATCTGAACGGCCGTCAGATCGCGCTCGACACCAACTTCACGGCACTGCGCGCGCAGCGCGAGGTGGGCCGCTCGAGCTACGGCGCGATCTTCGTGGGCAAATACGTGACCGGCGGGGCGACCGGCACCTCGTTCAACAAGTGGAATCGGGCCTACGGCGTGGACGCGAATTGGCAGGTGTCGGAAGGCCAGCGCATTTCCACCTACTTCGCCCGCACCGACACGCCCGAGACGCCGCAGAACGCCGCCGGTCCGCGGGGCAGCGACTGGTCGTCGCGCGGCTTCTACGACTTCCGCAATCGCCTCTGGCAGGTCGGCGGCGGCGTCACGCGCGTAGGGCAGAACTTCAACCCGGAAGTGGGCTTCCTGCCGCGGCGCAATTTCATCCGGCCCGAGATGCGCATCTTCTTCCAGCCGCAGCCGTCGCGTCCGAAATGGATTCGCCGCGTGGCACCGCACATGTCGGCCAATGCCTTCTACGACGCCAATGAAGTCGTGAAGGGCGCGGGCCGGAAGCTGCAGACCGCGTTCTGGCACGTGCATCCGTTTGAGATCCAGCCGATGCAGGGCGGCCGGTTCGGGTGGTTCTTCGACGTGAACAAGGACAACCCGATTCGGCCGTTCCAGGTCTACAGCCGCGACGGCAAGCGCGTGGTGATCCCGGTCGGCGACTACACCTGGACGCAGCACTCGTTCGAGTACTTCCACAACCCGAGTTCGGCCGTCACCGGCACGGTGCGCTACCGCATCGGCAACTACTACAACGGCGATTTCAACGCGGTCGAGCTCACGAGCGACTACCGCTTCACGGCGCGGGTCACGGCCAGCGTCGGCTGGACGCGCCAGGACATCAGCCTGCCGCAGGGCTCGTTCGTTGCCAACCTGGTGCCCGTGAAGACGACGATCGCCTTCACCAACCTGGCGAGCCTGTCGCTGCTGGCGCAGTACAACGGCCAGACCGGGCAGTACTCGACCAACGCGCGACTGGCCCTGCTGAACCGCTCGGGCACGGGGCTGTTCGTGGTCTACAACGACCGGCGCGACGTGCTCGACTCCACCTCCTACGACACGGTGGGGCGGTCATTCGTGATCAAGTTCACGCGCCTCTTCGACATGTAAGGAGCCGGCGGGCGCGAGGCTCGCCGATCATTGCACCGCGCGCGGGCCCACTTCCCTTGGGGAGTGGGCCCGTGTCATGTACGGTGCACCGTGCGGCGGGCGCGCGTGGGGCCAGACGTGCGGGAACCGCCTGGTGAGAAGGGCGGAGGCTCGGGGCAATGCGGAGGGGAAAGTTGGTGGCCAGGGACGGGATCGAACCGCCGACACTGCGATTTTCAGTCGCATGCTCTACCAACTGAGCTACCTGGCCACGGCGTGTGCCTACGAACGGGCACAGAAATCGAACTATA
>Ga0163144_10021628_pt1 | contig 12777 bp, 10 predicted proteins | sample OliLak19BULKMAT1_FD_123175 | JGI IMG/M metagenome (GOLD analysis project Ga0163144, IMG submission 123175) | Freshwater microbial mat bacterial communities from Lake Vanda, McMurdo Dry Valleys, Antarctica - Oligotrophic Lake LV.19.BULKMAT1 | ecosystem: Environmental > Aquatic > Freshwater >...
AGCCTTGATCTCGGCCGGATTATGCCCATCGACGACCTTGACGAGGTAGCCAAACGCCTCAAGTTTGGCCTCAAGCACCTCCACGGATTGCTGCTGGCTCACTTTGTCGACCTGTCCATAATCGTTGCAGTTGAAGATCGGAAGCACGTTGCGCAGTTTGCGGTCCACGATGTGGTCCAGCGCCTCGGCGATCTGCCCTTCCCGCGATTCTCCATCGCCGATGATGCAGTAGATTTTCTTGTCCAGCCCGTCAAACCGCGCCGCCTCGCCCAGCCCCGCCGCGACCGAGAGACCCTGCCCCAGCGAACCGGTCGCTGCATCGAAGAACGGGAAGCCTTCCATCGGGTTGGGGTGCCCATCAAGCTCGCTCGCGGCCGTGCGAAGGTTGCGGGTCTCTCCGACTGTCAGTTTTCGGCGGTTGCCCTCTTTGCCAAAGATCACGCCCAGGTCGGCGCACGCCGCGTAGATCGCGGGAACGCCGTGCCCTTCGCTAAGCACCAGGCGATCGCTCGTCGGGTAATCAGGATAATCGGGCGACCATTTCATCGTGTGGAACATCAGCACCGTGACGAGGTGGCTGATGCTCGCGGAAGTAGTTGGGTGCCCGCTTCCAGCGGCGGCGCACATTTCCAGCGAACTGCGACAGATTTTCACGGCCTGAGCGTGGATGGCGGCTTCAAATGACATGCGGCGGGGTCTCCAAGTGCATTTCGTCTGCGAGTGGTACTAAGACACCATTCGGCCCAGTGGTAAGGGACGAAGAGGATCGGTTTAAGTTTGGTAGCGTGTTGAGAGAATCGGACCGAGAATGTAGGATAGCAAGCGGCCTGTAGGCGGCGGAATGAAGGTTTTGCGCGTGGAATTGGGTATCTCATTATTTGGCGAGGGGGAGCGGGGGAAATCGCTGGCGCGGCCCCTCATTCTTCAACGTGTTGAATCATCCAACCGCATAACCAATGCTTCGCCCCTTGCCTACTGGCGTCAGGTGCCCGGCCCGGGCCAGTTCCGTCACCCGTTTCTTGATCGTGCCCCGCAGTGCGTTTGTGGCTTTGATGATCTCCGCGATGCTCACCCGCCCGTGCTCGGTGGCCAGTTCCAGGATGGTCATTGAGAGTTCCGGCATGGCCGCACGCATGACGTTCTCTCGCTGCACCTTGGTTTCCAGCAGTCGCTTTTGTCCAACTGGCACGAATTGGCTCTAAATTTGGCCCCATAAATGGCTACGACTGTCGCTCACTTGCGAACGCAATACGTACACTTGGCAGAGCAAGCGCTTCACGGCCGCGAAACTGCTCGGACGAACTCGCGGAAAACTTCGATATGCTCGGGTGGGCTTTGGATGGTCGTCGCCGTGGCGATGTTTGCTGTGACCCGCTGGGGTTTGGTGGAAGCGAAGAGCACGATTCCATCGTTGTTGCGAGCGAGCGCATCGCGAAGGAGAAAGCCTGCAAGCACATCCGGGTTGGAAAGCGGCGCACCAAGCAGCGTCTCGAAAGGCGCGGCCGCCTCGGGGGAAGCCTTTACCAGACTCGCGAGTTTGCCCGCGCCTTGGATGGGGCCGAAGGTGATGCACATCCGCAGATCGCGATTGCGGAGTTTTTCAATGTTGGGTTCGAGGGTGTTTGAATCAAACTGCAAGATGGAACATGTGGCGGGGTACGCTGCGGCGTCATCGCCGAGTTTGGCGAAGCCCGAAGAGGGGCCGAAAGCACGGATCGTTCCCTTGGCGACCTGTGCTTCGAGGAAAGCGATGAGGTCGGGCTGCTGGGCGTTCGCGATGGTGCATTCGTGGAGCAAAAAGAGGTCGATGTGGTCGGTGCCGAGCTCGCGCAGGCTGGTCGTGAGGCTGGCCTGAGCATCGGTGGGATTGAACTTGCCCGCGGAAATGGCGTTTGACGAGGCGCGGCGAGCGAACTTGGCGATGAACTTGGAACGATGGGCGAGCCAGCGGGCGATGCTCACGAGTTTGCGGCTCTTGGCCATCGAGCCGGATGCCTCGAGGCCGAACTTGGTGGCGACGGTGACTTTGTCTCGCTTGTTGCGGAGGAACTCGCCGAGGATTCCCTCCGCCTGGCCGAAGCCGTAAAGGCGGGCGACATCGAAGTGGGTGATGCCCGCGTCAAAGGCTGTCTCCAGAATGCGCACTGCATTGGCCCGCTCACTGTGCATCGTGAGGCTGACGCAGCCGAACCCCAGGCAGGATGTTGTCACTGCGGTACGGGGGAGCTGCACGGTTCGCATGGGCAAGGTTCCTAGGTAAGCGGAGGGGGAGCTGGGGGATGAAGATTGCAGCGTAGGTTAGCGGCCGAGCAGTTCGTTAAAGACGTTGGTCCAGCGGTCGCACCAGCGGTCGGCGGAGTAGGCGGAGGCGAGGTCTCTGCCGCGGCGGCCCATCTCGGGCAACTGGTGGTGGTTGTCGTGCATCCAGAGCATGGCCTTGGCGAAGGCTTGGAGGTTGTCGGTCGGGACGATGCGGCCGTTATGGAAATCGCGGACAACTTCGATGGCGCTGCCGCAAGCCTGCGTGCAGATGACGGGCAGGCCGCCCGCGCAACTCTCGACGATCACCAGCGGCCAGGGATCAAAGCGGCTGGCGAGGAGCGAGACGCCGCTATTGACAATGTGCTCATCCTGATCGAAGGGGAGGACGTATCCCAAGTTCGTCACACCCGGGGCGGCGTCGATGTCTTTGGCGAAGGGGCCGTGGCCCATGCACACCAGGGGCCAGGGGTCGCTGACGCGCGTTCGATACTCGGCATACGCGGCGAGCATGGTGTCGATCGCCTTGAGATCGATATAACGCCCGACATAGACAAAGCGCTTGGGCCAGCCGGTGGCGAGTGCGTTGCGGCGGTCCCAGAGCGGGGCGAACTTGTTGAAGTCGATGCCGTAGACGCCGCGGGTGATCTTTTCTTCGGGGAAGCCCAGGATGCGGGCGAGTTGCCAGCATCGTTCGCCGGTGACAAAGACGTGGTCGACGCGATCGAAGAGACGGCGGTGAGCGAGGCGGCCGAGTTTCTGGCGGAGGGTGCCGCGGTAGGGAGTGTCCATGCCCATGACAAGTTTGACGCCCTCGAAGCGGCGGTCAAAGGCCAACTCGTTCATGGTCGGGAAGGCCCAGCCGCAGATGACCGCAACATCAGGCTTGTGGTCGGCGAGTTGATCGTACACGGCATTCTTATCTGCGTTTTTGTCGGTGAAGAGCGTCGAAGGAAAGGTGATGTTGGGGACATCGGGAAGCAGGTTGTCGGTGAACTTGTGGGCGAAGGCGCTGATGAGCAGGTCGATCTCGCCGCGGTGGTGCATGGTGCGCCAGCACGCGGCCATGTAGCCGGATTTGTCGGCCCAGCAGAAGAGCACGCGGGGTTTTGATTTGGTCGCGCTTGCGGGCGCGGCGGGCGCGGGCTTGGTGGATGGCACTCGTTGGGTCGTGGAGTTCATTGGCGGTATTCTATTGAATCGGGGGGGAGTATAGTTGAGGCCATTCAGCAAATCAGCAAATCGGGCACTGGTCGAGCGTCGGGGGATACATCGGCACCTCCATGGTTGACGCTCCGATTTTGCGGATGCCGTTGCGAGGCGCTCCTTTCATTCTATTTGGCGCGTGTTAGGATATTCTTCACCTTGCCTCTCCTTCATTCACTTTCGCCCCCCCACCCACCCCTGCGGCGTGATTCCAACGCAACAATCCACTCACCATGAACATCGCCTCGCCGGGGTCCTTATCCGACATCCCTTCAACAGGTGAAACGCAGCCCGCGTCCGCTCCTTCCGCTTCGCCCTTGCCCAAACCCCCGATTGCACCGCCGTTCGACGCCCACGTTCGCAATGTCACTCAGCGCGTGCGCGCGGCCCTTTCGGAAGCCCTCGGCGCCATCGGTGCCGACCCGACGCGCTCGCAGCATATCTCTCGTTTGCTCAAACTTGACAAGAGCCTCGCGTGGAAGATTTCCAAGATCGTGACGGATGATGACCCCTTCGCGGCGATTCCGCGGCTTCCGGGGCGGGCGGGGGTCCGGATTCTGCTTGAATCGCTGGAGCAGGCCAAGATTCCCCCTGCGGCACTTTCCGAGTTGCGGGATGCGATGGCCGACTTTGACAAGATGGTCGAGACGCACGCAGGCACACGCGAAACCTTGCAGATGATGCTCGGCAATCAGCACAGCGAGAGCCGCCGCGAAAGGGATGAATCCCACCGCAAACTTGCGTTTCAGGGCAACAGCGCGATCTGGGGCGCGCAGGCGCGGGTCCAACTTTCGTCGCATTTCATCGCGCCCAGCGCGACAATGCCGGACCGGCTTGACCTCGCGATCATCAGCGGACTGATTGACTTTCGGCGACTACGTCATGATGTCCCTTGGGCGGTGGCCACGGCCCGCTTGCTAAACGACATGGGCGAACTTCTGCCGCTGGGAGAGCTCACACCCATGGATGAGAGCGTGGCCCCCGGGGGTGTTCCGATGATGCGCGAGTTTTGCTCGCCGTCGCTCCCGCCGCTCAATGTTGTACGAACGCACAGCGGGCGCTCACGCTTTGAGATCGGACAGGGGCCGGTGGGAAACTCCGCCGCGGCGACCTGCATGACCGGGTGGATCAACCGGGCGTGCGTCAGCCCGTACGCGTCGCCCGACAATCGCTACGGCGAGAATCACGTCACGATCTCGACACCCACCGAGGTTCTCTTTCACGATTTGTTTGTTCACGAGTCGCTCGCGTTTGCACTCCATCCGGCGCTGAGTGTTTATAGCCTGCTGCCGGGCGGGCCGACCTATCCCGCCGATGGGCACGACAAGGGGCTGCTGAGCGTCGAAACCGACATCTTGAACCTTGGGCTCGGCCCGCCCGACCTCACGACGCACGAGTTGCCGCGGTATCGCCAGATGGTGGAGTTTGCCGCGGGCCGGATCGGATACCCGCTGAATCAGTTTTATGGGTTTCGATACAAGCTGCGGTTTCCGCCGATTCCGGCGCTGGCGGTGTTCAGATACAGGCTGCCGGAAAAGTGATGGGCAACCGGGTGGGTCGTTTGTCCACAGGCGGGTGGAGCGAAACAAAAAACACCCGACCATCCGGTGGGAGGGCGCTTTGCCCGTTTCCGGCGCGGCTGTCCGCCTGATTCATGCGAGTCTGGGCGTGGGGAGGTGGCTTCGATCAAGCGTTTTGTTCTTGATGTACTCAACTTTCGTATCCGTCAACGCCGCGATCTTCGCGGCGACGAGGTATTTAGGCTTTCTCCCTTCGATGAGTTTGAGCGTTCGGAGGGCCTTGGCTTCTTCGTCGGTGGTGGGGAGGTGCTTCTGCACGCGGTCGAGCGCGATGACATCTGCCAGCGACAAATCAGTCTGCGAATACAGCACCCGTGAATAGTTGGGGTCGATGATCTTGCCGGGCACAACCACCTTCACCTTCCGTGGATCGGCCAGGTCGTAGTCGGGCATCGGGAAGAGCCGTTCCCGCTGCTTGATGAACATGCGGCGGATGCCGCTGCCGATCGTGTCGATCATGTTCAACGCCACCATCGCGTGGCAGAGAAACGGATTGCGGTAGAACTCCGGGGGAGAGTCGCGCGCAATGACGGACTCGACGGAATCCGCGGCGAACGAGCCGACGCTGGTGAAAATCAGGCAATCGGGAAACTCCGTGACAGTGATTTTTCCCGCAAGCAGGTAGTCTTGGTGCGCGATGCAGTTGTGCAACGCTTCGCAGATCACCCACGGGTCGTACGTGGTTACTTCCTCGGGGAAAAGGTTGTTGTCTTTGAGATACCGCTATGTCAGGTTCCGAATTTTGATGAAGACCGCTTCGGTGTTCAGGAGCAATTGGATGAAAGGGCAGGCGTGTCCCGGCTGGCTCAACCTACCCTTTCTGCCCCATGAACATCAGCGTCAAATGGCTCAACCAGTACCTTCAACCGGCCAACCTCTCCACCGATGAGGCCGAAGCCGCGCTTATGAGCGTCGGGTTTCCCACCGAAACCCGGATTGACCTGCCCACAACGAACCCCGAGCGTGAGCGAGCGGGAGAGGCCGACACCCGCATGGATGTCGAGGTCACCAGCAACCGCGGCGATGTTCTTTGCCACTACGGCATGGCGCGGGAGGTCGCCGCGAAGACCGGACGGACGCTTGTTCTTCCGGCGATTCCGGGGTCCACGCCGGGGGGCACCGAAACAACCCAGCCCATTCCCTCTTCGCTTGAGCAGGCTGCGAAGTTCATTTCCGTTACCAACCCCGATCATACACTTTGCCCCCTTTTCACCGCCCGCGTCATCCGCGGCGTAAAGGTCGGCCCCAGCCCCGCGTGGCTTGTCGAAGCCCTCGAAGCGGTCGGGCAACGGTCGATCAGCAATGTAGTCGATGTCACGAACTACATCAACCTTGAACTGGGCAACCCGTGCCACGTTTTCGACCTCGCGAAACTCGCGGGCGCATCGCTCATCATTCGTTTCGCCAGGGACAAGGAGCAACTCACGACGCTTGATGGCAAGAAACGCACGCTCACGGCGGATGAACTGGTGGTCGCCGATGGCGAGCGAGCCCAAAGCCTCGCGGGCGTGATGGGCGGCGCGGATTCGCAGGTGACCGACGCCACAGTTGACATCGTGCTTGAAATGGCGACGTGGGATCCGGTGACGGTTCGCCGCGCTTCGCGCAGGCACGCGGTGCGGACGGAAGCGAGCCATCGGTTCGAGCGGATTGTCGATCAACGGACGATCAGGGCCGCCGCGGATCGGGCGGCGGAAATGATTGTGAGGGTTGCGGGGGGATTACTGTGCTCGGGGAGCGTCGAAGTCGGGCGGGCAGCGCCGCCGCCGCTAACCGTTCGATTGCGGCCGGTGCGTTGCGCCAAAATTCTCGGTTCTGACACCTCCCACGAGGACATCGCGCGGGTGCTGCATCCTCTCGAAGTGCAGGTCGGTCCCCTCGGCCGGAGCGGTGATGAACTTCTCTGCACGATTCCTCCCTTCCGCGCCGACCTCACGCGCGAGATCGACCTGATCGAAGAAATCGCCCGAATCCGCGGGCTTAGTTCCATTCCCGTCCACCCGACTATCGCGGTCAGCGTCCGCGGCCCGCAGACATCGGAGTTGGCGCGGCGCGAACTGGGCGTGACGCTGATCGGGCTGGGTTTCTACGAGACGATCACGTTCAGTTTCGTCTCGCGTCCCGCCGCGATGCCGTTCCTGCCGAGCGGGATGAAACTCATCGAAGTGAGCGAAGAGCGCCGCAAGGCCGAGCCGGCGTGCCGTCCAAGTATTATCCCCGGGTTGCTCGCGTGCCGCCGCGCGAATCAGCACGTTGATGCGAGCAAGGGGGAAGTCCGGCTGTACGAGATCGCGAGCGTGTTTGCGGAGGATGGTTCGGGCAACAGCATCGAAAACTACAACGTGGCGCTGCTGATGGATGTCGCGTTCTCGGGGAAGAAGGCCGCGATTGAAGATTTGCAGCGCGGCGTGCGGTTGATGCGGGGCTCGATCGAAGCGGTCGTTCGCAACCTCGGCGGCGTCGGAGTTTCGGCGACCTTTGAGGCCGCTCAACCACACTGCGATGGCATTGCGCCCGAGGGCTTCGCACGCATCAGCCTTGGCGGGAAGCCATTGGGCTACATGGGCGTTGTAAGTTCGCAGCAGCGGGCGATGTACGACCTCGCCGGGCCGGTCGTGGTCGCGGAAGTCGGCCTTGTCCCGCTGCTTAATCTCTATCCCCCGAAGTCTTCGATCATGGTTCCGCCCGCATTTCCGAGCATCGAGCGCGATGTGTCGCTCATCGTCGATGAGCCTGTTACATGGGAGGCGATCCATCAGGCGATCATTGCGCAGGGCAAAGCGCCGATGGAATCCGTGGGTTTCGTGGGCACATTCCGCGGCGCCCAGATCGGCAAGGGGAAGAAGAGCGTGACGGTTCGGCTCTCGTACCGCGACGATTCTCGCACGCTTCGGCACGAGGAGATCGATGCGCCCGTGGGAGAACTTGTCGAGACGATGAAGCGGACTTTAGGCGCGACGTTGCGACTTTAACGATGAACAAGATGCCGGTCATCATCGGCCCGACGGCGGGCGGCAAAACCGCTCTCGCCGTCCGCGTCGCGCGGAAACTTGGCCGGGCGGAAATCGTCTCAGCCGATTCGATGCTCATCTATCGGGGCTTGAATATCGGCGCGGCCAAGCCAACCGCCGAAGAGATGGGCGGCGTTCCGCACCACGGAATTGACGTGATCGCCCCGACCGACACGTTCAGCGTGCAGCAATGGCTTTCGCTCGCGACCGCTGCGATCGCGGACATCCGCGCGCGGGGCGCGGAGCCTGTCATCGTCGGCGGCACCCACCTCTACATCAAGGCGCTCCTTGACGGGCTTTTCGATGGGCCGGGCGCGGATGAATCCATCCGTGCGCGGCTGCGTGCGCTGCCGCGGGAACAGTTACGGGCAATGCTTGAATCGGCTGATCCGCCCGCGGCGCTCAAACTGCATCCAAACGATCTGCGCCGCACCGTTCGGGCGCTGGAAGTCTTCGAACTGACGGGCAAGCGCATCAGCGACCATCAGCGCCAATGGGACACCGACAAGCCCGAAAGCGAGTTTGTCCTTATCAACATCGACTGGCCCACCGACCAGATCAATCGCCGCATCAACGCCCGCGTCAAGGGCATGTTCGAGCAAGGTTTAGTCCAGGAGGCCCGTGCCCTGCACGACGCTGGTCTGTTGGGAACTCAGGCGAAGGAGGCGCTGGGTTACAAGCAGTTGATCGCCCATTTCCGGGGCCGATGCACGCTGGAAGACGCCGCGGAGCAGATCAAGATCGAGACGCGGCGGTTTGCAAAGAACCAGCGGACATGGGCGAGGCGACTCCGCGTGGTCCCCGGAGCGATCACGATTTCCGCGGCGGAGACACCCGAAGATTCCTGGGCCGACATCGTTGTGAGAGCCTGCTCGTCCGGGCCGTGAGCGAGACGCTGTGTGCGCGGCGCACATCACCCGTCAGCAGGCTCCCGCCTCCCATACGCCGAAGAAGAAATCAACATCGGCGCCATCGATGCCGCCATCCTGATTCGCATCGCCGCAACTCTCGCCGCCTTCCCACGCGTCGAAGAACGCCGACACATCCGCGCCATCGATTCCGCCATCCAGGTTGAAGTCCGCGGCGCACTCGGGGCATTCGGGCGGGGGCGTTAAGAATCCCCGCACGACGATGATTCGGCTTCCCCCGCCGAACGTCGAGAAAACAAAGTCGCCGGTCACCCGGTCGATGAAGGCGCCCTCAGCGCCGAAAAGTCCAGACATGAACACTTTGCGGGACGGAACAATTGGATCGCCGTTGTCGTCCATTTCGAACACAGACACCACGCCGACGGTGAACTCCGAAAGAATCATCGACGGCGTGGGAAAGAGCGGCGAGCCGATGGGCACGAACGCGAAGCCCTCGGGTCCGCCCGGAAGCCTCGAATCGGGCACCGGGGTAAATGAGGTGATGTCGAACGTGCCAGCACCATCGGGCTCCAGCGTGACTTCGCCCCACTGGCCGCTGCCGTAACTGGAAATCTTCATGCGCCCCGCGCCGGGATGACCGGGGGGAATGAAGTTGAGGGCGGCGTTAGAGCCTTCCACGCCCCACGGCGTGAGGTTGATGACCTTGTCGGTGATGGTGCTGCCCGGCTTGACCTGGCCCATTTCATTCACCGGCCAGCGAGACAGAAAGAGCACGCCTCCGGGCCCGTAGGCAATCCCCCCATCGTTGTAATCGGCTTCGCAAAAGACCGTCGCGGGTCCGCCAAAGCCGACGATGTGCCTGTCTGCATCGCGAAGCATCCGAACCGAGTGGATCGCCCCACTCGGTGAGTTGGCAGCGCCGCCGATCAGCAGCACGTCCGGGTCGCCGCTCAATGCACACAGCCCGCCGTACGGCACGGGCAAATCGGTGATCGAACCCAAGTCCGTGAAAGTGTAATCGTCGGCGAAAAACGGGTCGATCGTTTGGCTCGCCGCGTGACCTGTCAGACCGGCCACCGCAAACAGCGCCAAACTCATCATTGAAAGTTTTGTCATTGCGTCTCTTTCCTTTGCTGCCCTTTGGGGCGCTGCTGCCCGAATGGGCGTTCATAACTCAGGCCGAGCCCCCGCTTCGCGGATCACTATAGATTAATCGCCGCCGCGATTTAAAGCAAGATCAAATATGCAGAAATGACAGGCCGTACTCTATTTGGTAGCGAATAAGACGACAATAACAAGAGACGCTCGACCGTTGGTTGACCGTCGCATCGAGTTCTCGGAACTTCCCTTTTGCACGGCCGCTCCACCGGCCGTATGCTCTCCGCGATGTTTCTCTTCCTCGGCGGTCTCTATCAACTCGCGCGCCTCGCCGTCCTCTCGCGCTTTCGCTTTCGCGGGAAGTATTGGTCATGGCGCAACCACACCGCTTTCGGACGCGGCTACCCGAAGAGCATGCTTGAAAGCATTCGCGCGGTGCTGGAATACGGACAATGGGTGCATCGCATGAGGCGATAAGCCGAGTAAAGGCAAAACTCTAACCCGATCAGCAGCCGCCGTTTTCCCACGCGATGAAGAATGTCTCGACATCCTGACCATCAATGCCGCCATCCAGGTTCACATCCGCCGCGGCGTTTCCCGCGGACCAGTCGATGAAGAACGCTTCGATGTCTTGCCCGTCGATACCGCCATCCATGTTGTAATCTGCGGGGCAATAGGGCGGTGGGGTGGTGTTTCCGATGTAGAGCACGACGTTGTAACCCTCATCCACGCTGGCGGTGTCTCCGCCGATGGCGGTCGGGTCTTTGTACATCGCGTCGTTGTTGGTGTCATACACGACGCGGGCCGAAAGCACCAGCCCGCCCAGATTCTGCGGCGCGGCGGAAGCCAGCGAAGTGACATCGATGTTATTCCACGCCTGCTGCGTGGCGCTCCCGCTCCACACCGACGCGGATGAGATCGAATCATTGTCGGCCAGATTCAACGCCGAAATCTGATAGTTACGGTTGCTGTTCGAGCCATGGAACACCTGGCCCGCTTCCAGCACGAGGTCGAGTGTGTAGCAGAAACTCGCGGGGTTGTAGACGCCGCGGATCAGCGCAAGTTTGAAGTCAAAGGGATTTTGCGGACCCACACGCTTGCGCAGCGCGACGCTGGCAAGGAAATAGGCGTTGCCGGCGCTGTCAAAGGCCGGCGCGGAAAGCGAGGGGCCGTTGAGGCCCGTCCCCAACTCGTTCATTGCGGCGATCCGCCCGATCGGCGAAATCCCCGCGCCCATATCGATCACGCCGTCGCCTTCACCCGCGTCCGCCGTGCCCGCAACACCGTCAGCGCCGAAATCGCCGTAGATGTCCTTGCCCGTCACGGCCGTCGAGTTGACCCACGCAATCGTCGTCCATTCGGGCGTTGAGTTCGCGTTGGCCGGATCAAACCGCACCGCGGCGATCGCGTTGAACGGGTTCGCGGCGAGCTGGATTGTTCCGTTGTACAAAACCGCCGCGGCGAGCGCCAGGCCGTTCTTGTCCTTCGCAGTGGCGACCGGGGCCGAGCCGCCGCGGAAGGTGACCTGGCTGTCGTAGTTGCGGAAGTCCCCGCCGCCCAGGGGCCACTGGAAACTATCGCAGGAATCGGTGAGCGCGGCGGGCATGGTGAGCGTTCGCGCCGTGGTGACAGCGCCCGAAGCGTTGACACCGAAAATGCTGAGCGAATCGGTCTTTCCCGTGCCCGCTGAGGACCGCGTAAGCACGCCGCCGGTGGCGATGCTTCCGGCGAAGATGGGCTTGCCACTGACCCCGATCCCGCCGCGGTGGTCGAGGGTGTTGGGGCGATGGGCGGCGGTGCTGGACATGGTGAGGGCCGCGCTCTCGAAGCGGTCGTTGCCGACGAAATCCGCGCCCACGACGACGCTGCGCCCGGCAAGGTCCGCGGGGATACAGCTGGGAGTGGTGTGCGTGACGGTGTTGCGCTGCATGACCCAATCGGTCGCGGCGACATTGGTGCCGCCGCTGTTATCGATGACATTCGCGGTGAGGCCGCGCAGCGGGAGTTTGATTCTGAAGTAGTTGTCGCCCACGAGCAGGGCTGTGGCCGGCCCGCCCGAGCCGAAACTGTCCGCACGGAAGCACAGGTTGCCATCGGCATCGATGCCGCCATAGCCGAACTGAGATCGGTCGGTCGCGGTCAGCCCGGCGTTCACGGCCCCGTTGATGCGGGTGACATACAGCCGCGTGGGGTTCGCGGGGTCGAATGCGATCAGCCCGCCGTAGACTTGGTTCACGAAGATGTTGGTCGCCGTGACCAGCACCTCATCAAAGTCCATGAAGCCCACGCCGAAGACGGTCGCGGACCCGGTGGGCATCAGTGATGAGTTCAGCGCGGTGTCGTTGTCTGTCGCGTTGACCCCGCCCGCGCCGTTCGTCCACAACGTATACGAAGTGCTCGGATACGCGGCGGTCTTGGCCGTCTGACTGATCGAGGATGCCCCGTTAAACGCCGTGAACCTGTTGGCGTTGGTCCGCCCCGACTTCATGATCGGCGCGATCCCGAATCGGACGCCCGAAGCCGTGGTGAACTCGCGCAGGTCGGCCACGTACGAGACTTTTTGCACCGGCCCCGACCACGGGCTGAGCGCATCGCCCGGCAGCCCGTTGCCACCGCCGACGTTCTTCGAGAAACTGTCCTGCCCGGCGGCCGCGCCGGCAAGCATGAGCACGGCGAATGCAGCGTGCGGAACCAATGAACAAACAACACTCTTTGTTTTCTGCGGCATGATCTTCTCCCAATATCGGTGAATCC
>Ga0163144_10021629_pt1 | contig 12777 bp, 11 predicted proteins | sample OliLak19BULKMAT1_FD_123175 | JGI IMG/M metagenome (GOLD analysis project Ga0163144, IMG submission 123175) | Freshwater microbial mat bacterial communities from Lake Vanda, McMurdo Dry Valleys, Antarctica - Oligotrophic Lake LV.19.BULKMAT1 | ecosystem: Environmental > Aquatic > Freshwater >...
GGCGGGAGCCGAGGTGGAGCGAGGAGGAGTGAGAATGCCGGCACAAGTAACCGCAAGGCAGGTGAGAACCCTGCCCGCCGAAATACCAAGGTTTCCTTTGCGATGGTGATCAGCGAAGGGTTAGTCGGTCCTAAGCCGATCCCGACAGGGGGAGGCGATGGAGAGCAGGTTAATATTCCTGCACATTGCTACGTTTCGATGGAGGGACGGAGTGCTGTACCCAAAGCATCTTATTGGATTGGTGCTGGAACTACGAGGATGTCTCTTTGGCAAATCCGGGAGACACAAGTCCGAGTAAGGTCTGAACCTGAGGCTACGGCCAAGGGAATGAGGGGAGCGCGCTTCCAAGAAAAACTTCTAAGGTTAAACGTAGTGATTCCGTACCGCAAACCGACACAGGTGGTAGGGTCGAGAAGACCAAGGCGAACGAGTGAGGGGTCCTTAAGGAACTCGGCAAAAAAGCGGCCGTAACTTCGGGATAAGGCCTGCCCTGGCGCCGCAAGGTGCCTGGGGCCGCAGCGAAAGATTTCCTGGCGACTGTTTAACAAAAACACAGCTCTCTGCGAACACGTAAGTGGATGTATAGAGGGTGACGCCTGACCAATGCCGGAAGGTTAAATATGGGGGGTGAAGTGGGGTAACCTGCTTTGCTAGACTATATAAGCCCCGGTCAATGTCAGCGATAACTATAATCGTTCTAAGGTACTGCGCAGATTTTCTTCGGAAAATCTGCGCAGTAGGACTGGAACGATTATAGGTTAAACATATAACGTCTGAGCTACCTTGCGTACCGTAATGTACGCATAAGTCCACATGTGACCACAAAGAGACCAAATGTCACACATCCGACCCCATACTGATTATGTTTGTATGAGAGGATGAAGATAGAGTCCTTCTTGCATAGGAATAGAAGAGCGCAATTCCTTGTCGGGTAAGTTCCGACGTGCACGAAAGGCGTAACGACTGGGAAACTGTCTCAAGGACCTGCTCGGTGAAAATACAATGGGGGTGAAGATGCCCCCTACCTGCAGTTAGACGAAAAGACCCCAGGAGCTTTACTGTAGCTTCGTATTGGGGCTGTTTGATTAATGCGTAGCATAGATGGGAGAATTTGAAGTGGGCTTTCGGGTACCATGGATTCGAAATATGAAATACCATCCTTTAATTGGGCAGTTCCTAACCAGATAGGCAAAACCTATTTGAGACAGTGCGTGGCAGGCAGTTTTAGTGGGGCGCTACCCTCCTAAAGAGTAACGGAGGGGTCTCAAGGTCAACTAGGTGCGAATGGAAACCGTACCGATAGTGTAATGGCATAAGTTGGCTTGACTGTAAGGCGTGAGTGCCAAACAGACACGAAAGTGGAGCATAGTGAACCGATGGACCGCTTTAGATGCGGCCAGAGATTATCTGACAAAAGTTACCCTGGGGATAACAGGCTAGTTGTGCCCAAGCGTCCATAGCGACGGCACAGTTCGGCACCTCGATGTCGGCTCAACTTATCCTGGGGCTGGAGCAGGTCCCAAGGGTATGGCTGTTCGCCATTTAAAAAGTTACGTGAGCTGGGTTTAGACCGTTCAGATTCTGAGATTTCGGAATCTGAACCAATCTAAACCCGAGGAGTATGGCTTCAACCACCATACGAAAAGACATCATCACGGCGGTCGTAGAAAGTAATTTTTACGAAAGAAGTTGACTATATCGGTGAAATCCTAAACCAACACATGTTAGGATAATACCGAGGGAAGTCACGTATGCCACAACAAAACGATTCATCAACATTCGCTGTCTATCTTGCTGGTTTTCTGGATGGAGATGGAAGCATTTATGTCAGAGCCAAACCAAATAGTTCATACAAGTATGACTATCAAGTTGCTCCAACAATTGCTTTCTTCCAATCAAAGAAAAGCCATATGTTTCCAAAATTATGCGAACGCATAGGTTTTGGAACAATGCGAATACGAAAAGATAATATCTTTGAGTACACCATATCAAAGCAAGAAGAAATTAAGATTTTTCTGGAGCACGTTTTGCCACATCTTGTGTTAAAGCAAGAACAAGCGAAACTAATGCTTAGAATTCTTAAAACTAAGGCGAATGTACAAAACAAAGATGACTTCAAAAAGTTGCTTGCACTCATTGATTCTTTTCGAGATTTAAATTACTCGAAGAAGCGCAAAGTGCGTACGTTGACCCCGTAGAGACTACACGTCAACCTCCCTAGAATGAATAGGGATGAAGTTATAGTCCGATCCTCCGAGTAATCGGAGTAAACGAAATGCGTGAGACAGGTTGGTCTCTATCTACTGCAGGCGTCGATTCTTGAAGAGACTTGTCCCTAGTACGAGAGGACCGGGATGAACTAACCTCTGGTCTATCAGCTGTCACGCCAGTGGCACCGCTGAGTAGCTATGTTGGGAATGGATAACTGCTGAAAGCATCTAAGCAGGAAGCCAACTCTAAGATGAGGAATCATTAAGTCCCCTGAGAGATGATCAGGTTGATAGGCACTAGATGGAAGTACAGTAATGTATTGAGTCAAGGTGTACTAATTGGACGTGTTCCTGTGGGGAATGCTGTACATTGCGTAAAGCAATACACATACCTCTATTGAATGCTGTACATATCGTACAAGTAAAAAATGCGTTTTGTTAAAGACACGAATCGAGCATATGCGACCCCAGGTACACTTCGTGTACCTGGGGCAAGAAAAATATTGAATACGGTAACGTGGTTTTCGTTACACAATTAAATTACCGGGGTGTAGCTCAGCTAGAGGGTTATTGCAACTTATCTTAGGTAGAGCGCCGATTGTTCCCGGATGTAAACATCCGGTGAAGAGATTGGAGGTCAGTGGTTCAAATCCATTCACCCCGACCACTACTGTTTCACCTTGCGGAAATTCTTTAAGGTGAAACGGTACTACGTTACCGTATTCAATAGTTTCAAAGTATAGCTTGAGTGCTGTATGTTGGTGTTTCATCGAAGAGGGTACACCCGTTCCCATTCCGAACACGGAAGTTAAGCTCTTCTGAGGCGATGGTACTCCTTTTAGGGGGAGAGTAGCTCAACGCCAACATAAAGCACTGAAGCGAAGGCACAGTTTTCAAAACATATTCTACAAATGAAAAAACCGCACGACATCGTGCGGTTTTTTCATTGACTCTCCAAGATACGATTACCTATCTGTTACAATGCATGAGTAATTATTTCATCATGCGCGTTTGGGCTTTTTGGCGACGAGTTATATACGGGAGCGGTTTTTTTGCTTTTTTTGGTGCTCTTTTTACGGGTATCTTTCTTCTTTACATATACGAGCCGTCGTCATGCTTTGATAATTCTGAAAACGGGAGTGAAAGTGGAATAGACTGCGGTGGCAGGTGCGTTCGCATTTGTACCGTTGATACTTTGCCTCCTCTTGAGCGCTGGGTGCGCACGTTTCGTTCAAGCGAAGGACGGTATAACGTTGTCGCATATGTTGAGAACCGAAACGTTACAGCGGGTGTGAAAGAGCTTTCGTTCACTATGAGTTTGTATGACAAGGACGGTCTAATCACGGAAAGGAAAGGAGTAACGCCATTTGCACCTCAAAGCCTTGTGCCGTTCTTTGAGGGGCGTGTTGATACAGGAAGGCGTGTTCCTACACAAGTCATGATTAGTTATGACAGTAACCCAGTGTGGGTACCAGCAACCTCGAATGATATTCGCTTTACGACAGAGCGCAGAATTCTCGCAAGCGCAGACACGCAGCCGGTACTAAGTGCCACCCTTGAAAATGCATCACTCACTGATGCACGTGATGTAGAAGTCGTTGCCACAATTTTTGACAAAAAAGGAAATGCACTTACCGCGTCGAGAACTCGCGTTCCGTCATTTGAGGCACGAAGCACTGAAGATATTGTATTTACATGGCAAGAACCAATTGCGACGACCATACGAAGTTGTGAAGTTCCCACTGATGTAATTCTCGGTATCGATTTATCGGGCAGCATGAATAACGATGCAGGTACACCTCCACAACCGATCACGTCAGTTCTCACCGCCGCACAGTCGTTTGTGTCGCGACTCAATGAAGACGATCAAATAGGGGTCGTTACTTTTGCTACAGAGGCGAGTACAAAAATACCACTTACTGCAGATCAAAAGAATGTGGGGAGCGCTATTAGCAAATTAGGCATAGCACCAACTGACGAAACAGGAAGTACGAACACAGGGGACGCGCTCAACCGTGCTCGTGAAGAATTTGGTTCTACAAGACATAGTGTTGATGCGCGAAAAATATTTATACTTCTCACTGACGGACTTGCGACGGCGCCCGATGATGAACCAGAAGCATATGCGCTTCTCGCGGCAGAAGCACTCAAAGCGACAGGAGTGGTCGTATACACGATTGGTATTGGTGCAGATGTGGACGAAGAGTTTCTAAAGCAAATTGCGACTGATGGAAAACATTATTTCCGAGCTCCCGAGCGGACAACGATAGGACGAATTTACGAGGACATCACGAGTGCTCTCTGCGAAGATGGGGCTGCGGTAATAGAAATTATCCCAAAACCACCTGCGGTATATACACCACTACAATAAATCGCAGAATACTGCGTATAGTTAGGAAGTAGTTCAGATTTGGACAAGCCTATCGTTCTCATCCATAATGGACCGATGCGCATTCTCAGGACTCTCTTCGCAAGTATTGATATATGGCTTATTTCAGCCGTTTTTATCCTCACTCTCCTCGGACTTGTGACGATGTACACGTTTGACGGAAACAATGCGTATTTTGAACGGCAGGTGCTCTGGATAGGTGTTGCGTGTGTGGCCCTCCTTGTTTCCATCATTCCTGATTACCGATTCCTCAGAACAGGGAATACGACATTCTTAGTGTATGTCGCTACCTTAGCCTCACTTGTGCTTGTGCTCTTTATTGGAGAGATAGTGAAGGGTGCTCAAAGTCGTTTCGACTTAGGTTTTTTTTCACTCCAGCCGTCGGATCCCGCAAAGCTCGTTTTAATCGCGGTTCTTGCAAAATACTTTTCCAAACGCCACGAGCTTATCGGAAATTTTCAGCATATTTTTGTTTCCGGCATATATGCACTTCTTATTTTTGGATTGGTATTTATTCAACCGGATTTCGGTTCAGCAATAATTTTGTTTTCCATATGGTTCGGCATGGTGCTCGTTGCGGGAATTTCTTTTCGGCATCTTGCGATGGTGGGAGGCGCTGGGCTTTTAGTCTTTATGCTTCTGTGGAATTTTGGTTTTCAGGAATATCAAAAAGATCGTATTCGTACCTTCCTCGATCCTCTCGCTGATATTCAAGGTACCGGTTATAACGCTTATCAATCGACGATTGCTGTAGGTTCAGGGCAACTCTTTGGAAAAGGGGTAGGGTACGGAACGCAATCAAAACTGCAATTTCTTCCAGAGTATGAGACCGACTTTATTTTTGCAGCGTTTGCAGAGGAGTGGGGTCTACTCGGGGTTGGGATGCTATTTGCGCTTTTCGGGGTTGTTATATGGCGGCTTATTTATCACGCGATACAGGGAGCAACGAACTTCGAACGCCTCTTTGCAACTGGTGTCGCTATTCTTTTTCTGAGCCATTTTACAATTCATATTGGAATGAATATCGGACTTCTTCCGGTGACAGGGACCACCATTCCTTTTTTAAGTTATGGGGGATCGCATCTCATTACAGAATTTCTCGGTGTCGGTATGGTAATTGCAATGGCACGCGACACAAAACAACGCTACATTGGGAAGGAACTTCTCCCATAGCCTTTGACCAAAGCACTTTAATAGAGACGGTGAGTCTTTGTAATCATGTCTTCAAGTCTAAATCCGGTGTCTATTTTTTGTTTCAGTTCCTTTCCATACGACGTTCGAATGTCATCACTATCTACGAGTGTGGTAATAGCGGATGCGAGTGATTCCGTTTCCGATGGATTGATGAGGAGACCGGTGTACGTATTTTCAATAACCTCAGGAATACCGCCGACATTACTCCCTATACTGGCAAGACCAGCTTCTCCTGCTTCGAGAAGTCCATACGGCAGACCTTCTTTTTTTGAAGGGAGCACAAACACATCGAATGCTTTCAAATACATTCGTGCATCATCGACAAAGCCAGTAAATGCTACTCGATCGCAAAGGTTGTGTTCGTTCACGTACGTTTGAAGATCCGAACGTTCTTCGCCATCGCTCATGAGGGTAAGAAATAATTTGCTTCCCGGCCGAGTGACCTCGATGTGATGGATGGCACAGAGAAGCATCATAAGGTTTTTGTTTCCTGTATGTTCACCAGTAGATATCAGCCACACATCAGAAGCGTGAGCTTCTATGAGTGAAGGAGTAAATAGTTTTGCACGTGCACTCTCGCGCGAGATAAAGGGAATAGTAGGTACGCCCGTTTGAATTACAGTAAGTTTTTTTGATAGACCATACATGTGAGCATGTTTAAGATCATGCTTTGAAACTAAAATTACTTTATGAGCAAGAAGTGCTGTCGCAAATGAGAAAAACCAAGTGTTGAATCGCCATACCATTCCTCTCTTTTCAAAAAATGGCCATCCGTGCGCAGTGAAAATAATACGCGGCACCCCGAGGAGTCGTGCAATGAGTGCACCACTCCCTCCTGCCTTTGAACTGTTGAGGTGTACTATGTCGGGATTTTCTTTTCGGATGATTTTCCACAATTCAACAAGAGCTCCAATTTCTTTTTGGAATCCAATATCACGTTCGAAATTTTTAATAATCTGTGTCCGAATACCTCTCGTTTCGAGCATTGATTTAAGTGGTCCATTTCCCCCGAAGGCAACCACCACTTCGTATGTGGCGGGATCGAGCGAGGTAGCGAGTTCAAAGACGTAACGCTGAGCACCCCCCATATTCGACTTCGTGACAATATAAAGAATTTTTTTGCGATGAGATTCCATAATAGATATGTATGAGACGTGGTACTTCTTTCGGCTACCAATTTCCAAGGTGAGGAGGGAAATTGAGGCGCAAATTCAATATAATAGCTCGGCTCATTATTTTATTTGATTTTTCAGTGGGCATAAAGAGTGGGGCTTGCGGAAATGGCTAGTGTCCGTATTATACGTAGAACTTTGCTTAAGTTAAACTATACAAGAGTTGCCTGTCTGCATCTTTTTAATACTCGGTTTAGTTTGAGGAGGTTGTAACATGAATCTTTTTGCTCGTGGGAACACCATTCTCCTTCTTACCGGAGACTTCGTCACCTTTGGAGGTGCACTTCTTATTTCGCTTCTCATTCGGTACAGAGCCGTTCCTTCTGATGAAGTACTGAGTCAACATTTACAACCCTTTCTCTTCCTCTTTTGTTTCTGGATTTTAATGTTTCTTATTGCAGGTCTCTATGACCGCCATATTTCTCTTGTCCGTAAAAGTATCCCAATTCTCGTCCTTAGAGTGCAATTTTTAAACATACTGCTTTCTGCACTTTTCTTTTTTATTTTTCCTGTTGGCATCGAGCCAAAAACAAACCTCGTTATCTATCTTATTATTTCGACACTCTTAATAATTTTATGGCGCTTGTATATTCATCCGCGAATCACGACGGGGAAACCAATGCGTGCGCTCGTGATAGGAGAAAGTGACGAAGCATTGGGCATTGCTCAGGTACTTGCGCGGAACCCCTACTTCAAACACATCAAGCCATTCTTATTGAGCAGGAGAGATATTCCTGATTTTGAAGAATTCAAAACGTCACTCTACAATTTTCTTGAAAGTGAATCGACCGACATGGTGATTGCTGACATGCGTGATGAGTACGCCGCTCGACTCACTACTGATCTTTACAATTTTGCGTTTGAAGACAGGAACATTCGATTCTTTAATCTTCCTACAATTTTTGAGGAGCTCCATCACCGAGTGCCGCCATCACTTATTGGGGAAGCGTGGCTTCTCGAACATATCGCTGCCGGCGCACCGCATTATGCATATGATGTCGTAAAGCGGGGGATTGATATTGTGGGTGCGCTTATCCTTCTTGTTCCCAGCATTTTGGTTCTCCCGCTCATCTCATTTGCAATCACCGTGCAAGATGGCGGGTCGATCCTCTACCATGCAACACGTGTAGGTCAGTACGGAAAAAAAATTAATATATATAAATTCCGTACGATGAGCGGGACAGATAGTCCTGATGATGCGGTTAAAAGCACACTCACCATTACCTCTGTGGGAAAGTTCCTACGCAAGACTCGGCTCGATGAACTCCCTCAGTTACTCAATATTTTAAAAGGAGACCTTTCTTTTATTGGCCCCCGTCCTGAGATACCAACACTTGTCGATATCTACGCAAAGGAAATTCCTTATTACAATCTCCGCCACCTCGTGAAGCCCGGACTTTCCGGCTGGGCTCAAATTAATAACTTTGATGTACCGCGCGGAGGAGTTGATATCTCTCGAACGGTGGATAAGCTTTCATTTGACCTTTACTATCTTAAACATCGGTCTCTTCTTCTTGATGTTGAGATCGCACTCAAGACCGTCAATACTCTTCTAATGAGAACTGGAACGTAAGGCCTCGACAGAGGGTTACAGGCATATATAATCATTGGGCTATGAAAACATATTTAATTACAGGAGGTGCCGGATTCATTGGTACAAATCTTTCAGAACGGTTAGTGAAAGAGGGGAATAAGGTTATTGTTGTTGACGATTTGAGCTCAGGTGCTGATCCTGAACGCCTACCAAAAGAAGTAGTCTTTCTTAAAGTTGATATCTGCGACACTGAGGCCATTACTAAGGCGATGGAAGGAGTGGATGTGGTGGTACATCTCGCCGCCCTCCCCCGAGTTCAATTTTCCATTGAGCATCCATTTGAAGCACAGCATGTCAATGTACAAGGGACACTCTCAGTGCTCGAGTCAGCACGTATCGCAAAGGTGGGACGCATTGTCTATGCTGCATCGAGCTCCGCATATGGTGAACAGAAAGTTATGCCTCTTACCGAAGTGATGCCGCCACAGCCGAAGAGTCCGTACGGACTCCATAAATATTATGGAGAACTCCTGATGAAATTATGGAGTGATATTCATGGCATTGAAACCGTATCGCTTCGTTTTTTTAACGTGTATGGACCTCACTTTAATCCTGAAGGCGCCTATGCATTAGTGATTGGAAAGTTCATGAAGCAACGAAAAGATGGCGTGCCGATGACCATTACTGGAGACGGAGAACAGACGAGAGATTTCACGCACGTGAGCGATACTATTGATGCGGTGATACGTGCAAGCGTGAGTGAGAAAGTTGGTCACGGAGAAGTTTTTAATGTTGGTGCCGGACATAATGTCTCAATGAATGAAATTGCTAAGCTTATTGGTGGTCCTGTAAAGCATATTGCTCCTCGACTTGAGCCAAAGCATACTCTTGCAGACACATCATATATTCGTCTTACGCTCGGATGGGAACCAAAAATAAGAATTGAAGATGGTATCCTTGAACTTAAAAAACAGTTTGGACTTGCATGATAGTTGATGGGCGAATGTTAGCGGAGGTGGTATATAGCGACGTGCGAGCGCGCGTCGCCTTTTTAAAACACCCGGTACGACTCGGTATAGTGACGTGTGCTCCGAATTTTGAAACAGAGAAATATCTTGAGATAAAAATAAAGAAAGCACGCGAGGTTGGTATTAAGGTAGAGGTCGTAACTCTTCAGGAGACGGCGTCGACTGAGGAAGTAATTGATGCACTGAAGAAACTCGTGCCCGAAACCGATGGTGTCGTCGTGCAGCTTCCGCTTCCGTCACATATTGATACTGATGCAGTACTCAATGCTCTTCCATCATCACATGATGTTGATGTCCTTAAGAAGGAAACAAACGAGGTTCTATCGCCAGTCGTTGGTGCATTGAAAACGATACTCGACACATGTTGTGTTACTCCGAAAGAAAAGTTCGTGACCGTTATTGGAAGTGGACGACTTGTTGGGCTCCCTGCGTACAATTGGTTTCAGACACAAGGTGCTTTCGTGAGTGTGGTAACGAAAGATACGAGTGATATTTCACACTATACTAAGAATGCAGACATTATTGTCGCAGGTGCTGGCGTTCCCAACCTCATTACCCCCGATATGGTGAAAGAGGGTGTGGTGATTCTCGACGCAGGTACATCTGAAGAGGGAGGGATGCTGAAAGGTGACGCCCATCCAGATTGTGCCTCAAAGTCCAGTATCTTTACTCCCGTCCCTGGAGGTATTGGTCCCCTCACTATTGCAGTACTTCTCAGAAATGTGGTCGAGCTCGCAGAGACCAAAATGTCTGTGGTATAGTAGCCCCATACAAATTATTGGCTCACTATGGCAGAAAAAGCGAAAATAGAGTCTGGGGATAGTGAAGGAGTGGTACGAGTATTTCGTGCGCTGATCGTTATTGTGCTCGGGTGCTTACTCGGGTATTTCGTATATACGACAACTCAGAACGATGAGAGTAAATATCCTTTTAAATTTGGTCTCGATCTCGCGGGGGGAAGTCAGCTTGTGTACATTGCGGATGTTTCAAGCGTAAAAAAAGAAGAAGTCTCTGAACTCATGAGCGTTCTCCGAGCAGTGATTGAACGTCGGGTAAACTCTTTTGGTGTTTCTGAACCACACGTACAGATAGAAACAAGTAGCTTCGTGACTGAAAGCACTGAGCAAAGACTCATTGTGGAACTTCCCGGTGTAACCGATATTGATGAAGCAATTCGTCAGATCGGAAAGACACCCCAACTTGAATTTAAACTTGTGGATGAAGAGGCGCTCGCTGCGCAGCAATCCATTGATACATTTGCCGCTTCAAATACGAATGCAGCCATTGGTAATGTAAAAGTAAATGGGGAAGCAATCGAGCCGTATGTGGACACAGGACTTACCGGTAGATTCCTCGAGCGTGCTGAGCTTGTATTCGGACAAGGTTCGCAAGGCGGTCTTTCGAACGAACCTATTGTCAGTATTACGTTTAATGAAGAAGGTGGTGAACTCTTTGAATCAATTACGCGAGATAATATCGGTTCATCACTCGCTATTTTCCTTGATGGTGAAGTCGTGTCAGCGCCACGTATAAATGAAGTCATTGGAGGGGGAAAAGCAGTTATTTCTGGAAACTTCACGCCTGAAGAAGCTCGAGAACTTGTACGCAATTTAAATTTTGGTGCGCTTCCAGTTCCAATTACGCTTGATACCACGCAGACAATAGGTTCCTCACTGGGAGAAGAAGCACTTCGTGCAGGCGTTCGAGCGGGTGTTATTGGATTTGCCCTTCTCGCAATCTTCATGATTGCGTGGTACCGGCTTCCTGGTGTCATTTCGGTACTTGCGCTCATTATGTACATAATTATGATGCTTGCGCTCTTTAAGTTTATTCCAGTCGTACTGACCGCTGCAGGTATTGCGGGACTCATTCTCTCGATCGGACTCGCCGTTGACGCTAATATTCTTATTGCTGAACGTATGAAAGAAGAGCTCATTGCAGGAAAGAGTACGCAAGAAGCAATAAAAGAAGGGTTTGATCGGGCATGGCTCGCGATTCGCGATTCAAATATTGCACATATTATTGCCGGTGTTATTCTCTTCTGGTTCGGTACATCACTTATTAAAGGGTTCGCGCTTGTATTCAGTCTTGGCGTCGTGATTTCAATGATCTCAGCAATTACTATTTCTCGGACACTTCTCATTGTGCTCCCCATTAAGATGCAATCACGCATCGGCAGATTCCTTATGAGTTCAGGTATTTCAAAATAAGATATGTCGCTCAAAAAATTTCACTACTACTTCTTCATACTCCCTGCTATCGCTGCTATTCTTTCTCTCGTCGCCCTCTCATTGTGGGGTCTTCGTCCGGGTATTGATTTGAAAGGAGGCTCGCTCCTTGAAGTGGCGTATCCCGATGGCCGACCAACTCCAGAAGCGGTCCAAGTTGCGGTTAATGAACTCTCATTCGGAGAAGTTCGTATTCAACCTGCGGGAGAAAATGAGCTTGTACTCCGTCAACGTTCATTATCGCAAGACGAAAAAACAGCACTCGATGCAACACTCGCCTCATTTGGTCGCACTGAGGAAGTGCAATTCAATTCCGTTGGCCCATCAATCGGTCAAGAATTAGTTCAGAAAGCGTGGTGGGCAATTGCTATGATTACGCTTTCAATAATTCTCTTTATTGCGTTTGCATTTCGTCATGTTTCGAAGCCAGTTTCATCCTGGAAATACGGTCTCGTAGCGATTGTGACACTGATGCACGATATTCTTATTCCGACAGGATATTTCGCGTATCTTGGCTATGCACGTGGCGCCGAAGTCGGCGTGCTGTTTATCGTTGCACTTCTTACCATTCTCGGTATTTCTATCAATGACACGATTGTCGTTTTTGATCGTATTCGCGAAAATTTAGGACTCAATGAGAAAAAGGGAAAGCATGAAGAGTATGTCGATGTCGTGTGGAAAAGTATTAAACAAACAATGGCTCGTTCGATTAATACCTCGTTCACCGTCATCATTATGCTTGTCGCACTCTATGTATTTGGTCCAGAATCAACAAAAGATTTCGCGCTCACCCTTACTATCGGTATGATTGCGGGAACGTATTCATCAATTTTCCTCGCGTCACCACTTCTTATTGCTATAGAAACGCACGGACGTAAAAAATCAGCAAAATCTGCAGCATGATACTTATCGCTATCACCGGCACAAATGGAAGTGGTAAGGGTGAGGAATGGGGAGGGACCCATTCCGCAAGAGGTTGTCGATACTTTCGAGTTCGTGAGAAAGTATCACACAACCTGAAC
>Ga0163144_10021630_pt1 | contig 12777 bp, 9 predicted proteins | sample OliLak19BULKMAT1_FD_123175 | JGI IMG/M metagenome (GOLD analysis project Ga0163144, IMG submission 123175) | Freshwater microbial mat bacterial communities from Lake Vanda, McMurdo Dry Valleys, Antarctica - Oligotrophic Lake LV.19.BULKMAT1 | ecosystem: Environmental > Aquatic > Freshwater > Lake...
GAAAAGAATGCGGGCTCCGCGAAATAAAAAGTCCGGACACGAGGTCCGGACTTTCCATTCAACGATTGCGAATTTCGATTTACTTCTTCTGCGACTCGCCCCAGGCCTTGACGAACTCCACGCATTTGGTGATGTCAGGAACATTGTCGTCCCACTTGTTTTCGTACTCGACCGAGATGTTGCCTGAAAAATTCTGGCTCTTCAGTTCAGCCAGAACTTCGGCGACCTGTCCCAGTCCGGTTCCATAAACAATGTCGGGGCCGCCTTTGCCGAAATCAGCGCGATCCTTCAGATGTGAACTGTGCACGCGGCCGGTCAGAACTTTCAGGCAATCCACGGGCTTCAACGCGGAGGTCTGCCAGTGGCCGGTATCGGCGCAGGCGCCGACGCGCGGGTCGCGGTCCTTGCAGACTTCCATGACGAAGTGCGGATTCCAGATCTTGTAGCTCGGATCTTTTTCGCGTTTGGGGTGATCGTGGAAGCAGACGCGGATGTCGTATTCTTTCGCGAGTTTTTCCAGAACGTCGATGGAGCCGGTGGATTCCGTGGTGATGCCGTACAGTCCCATCTTCCTGGCAAACTCGAACACTTTGCGGGCACCTGTCTCGTCGGCTGGAACACCCACCACGCCGTAATTGACGGCCTTGATTTTGTGCTCGGCCAGCTTCGACTTCACCTTCGCAATCACCTCGTCCGAGACGTTGTGATCGAATTTTATTGTCGGCTCTTCTTTGCTCAGCTTTTGCCCAGGAAAGACTTCGATGCACTTGGCGCCAGTCTTGGCTGTCTTTTCAATCGCTTCGAAAACAGTGAAGCGGTTGAAGCTCCAGGCTTGCACGGACACCGCGAAGCCTCCGATTTTACACTCGTCGGGGATGGCTTCGGCACGAACGCTGGACAACAAAGCGAGTGCCGCGAAGACGGCTACGCAGAAGGTAAGTTTGATGTTTTTCATGGCGGCGGATTATAGCCGGGAGTTAGATTCGTCCACTCCCGTTTTTTCCGATGGGTGATTTTCTCATTCCTGCCAAGATGTGATGACAGGCGCTGAATTCTTTGTTGAAGTGTTCGTCGCAAACGTTAGTTGCTCTTTTCAGTTGGCGGCGGGGTATGTAGAATCACAGATACGTTACAACAGTTTTCAAAGGAGCCGTTCATGAAACATGCCGCATGGATTCTTGTTCTTTGTCTCAGTGCCGCGAGTTTGCTCGCGGGCGAGGGGGAACTCAATAAGCCGCCGGAGGGTTTTACCGCGATCTTCAACGGTACGGACCTGACTGGATGGTGGGGCGCGACGACTGAGGATCCTGCCAAGTATATGGCGATGCCCGCCGAAGAATTCGCGAAAAAAAGAGCGGCCAGCCTCCTTGATATTCAGAAACACTGGAGCGTCGACAAAGGCGAACTGGTGAACGACGGCAAAGGACTCTACCTGACGACCGATAAGTATTACGGCGATTTCGAACTGTGGGTTGATTACAAAACCGTCGCCCAGGCCGACAGCGGAATTTACCTGCGCGGCATTCCGCAGGTTCAAATCTGGGATTTTACCAAGGAAGGCGGCAAGTGGAATATCGGCGCTGACAAAGGATCGGGCGGGCTCTGGAATAATTCCAAAGATGCGCTCGGAAAAGATCCGCTCGTGCTGGCCGATAAGCCGTTCGGCGAATGGAACCGCTTCCGCATCGTTATTGTCGGCGAACGCGTCACCATCTTTCTCAATGAGAGACTGGTCGTAGACCACGCGCGAATGGAGAACTACTTCGCGCGAACTAGCGCTGTGTACCGCACGGGGCCGATACAGCTTCAAACGCACGGCGGCGAAATTCGCTGGCGCAATGTCTTCTTGAAAGAAATCAAGGGAGAGCAGGCGAACGAGATTCTGCGCAACGGCGGTGTGGACAAAAAACCGGCCGACGACAATTACACATCGCTTTTCAACGGCAAGGATCTGGCGGGCTGGAAAGGGCCTGTGGACAATTATGAAGTCGTGGATGGCGCAATCGTTTGCAAAGCGGGAAAGGGCGGCACGATCTTCGCGCCTGAGATTTATAAGGATTTCTCCGTAAAAGTGGAATTCAAACTGCCTCCGGGCGGCAACAACGGACTGGCGCTGCGCTATCCCGGCGAGGGCGACACGGCCTATACGGGACTGTGCGAACTTCAGGTGCTCGACGAACACGAAAAATATGCAAAACTGGACGCTCGCCAATTTCACGGGTCGGTTTATGGAATGGCGGCCGCGACGCGCGGATTTCTGCGCCCGGTCGGCGAATGGAATTACCAGGAAGTCATTGTGAAAGGTTCCACCATCTACGTCGAGCTCAACGGCACTCGGATTCTCAATACAGACCTCGGCAAGATCACCGAGTTCATGGGCGGCAAGCCGCATCCGGGTAAGGACCGGACCGAAGGGCACTTCGGTTTCGCTGGACACAATGACCCGGTGGCCTTTAAGAATGTTCGCATAAAGAAGCTGTAGCGCACTCGCCGCTCCGCTGTGTTAAAGGGCAGGGAAATGATGACGCATCGCGACGCACGCTTTGGATTAGTGGAGGCGTGCGTCGCTTTATTCTTCGTCGCCGGATTGTGGGTCGTTGCGATGGCCGGTGACGCGGAACCTGCCGATGGGATGATCGCGTCACCGGAAAAAGGCTGGCCTCAATTCCGCGGGCCTCGGCGCGACGGCATCTCCACGGAAACGGGGTTGCTTAAGAATTGGCCCGCCGTCGGCCCGAAGTTACTCTGGAAAATCGGCGAGATCGGACGTGGCTGGTCGTCACCGATCGGTGTTGGCGATTCTCTTTTTATCAACGGCGACGTGGCCGGAGAATGCACGATTTTCTGCCTCAATTTAAAAGGCGAGATCACGTGGAAGGCAGTGAACGGCGCGGCGTGGACCAAGCACTACCCCGGCGCGCGTGCCAGCTGTGTTTTTTCGGAAGGCGTGCTGTATCACCTGAATAGTTATGGACGCGTGGCGGCGCTCGAAGCGGCGACCGGCAAGGAACTCTGGACGCTCAATATTTTAAAACAATTCGAAGGTCAGAATATCATCTGGGGCCTCAGCGAATGTTTGCTGGTTGATGGCCCAAGATTAATCGTAACGCCGGGCGGGACCGCTGCGCTGATGGCCGCCTTGAACAAGAAGACCGGGAAGACGGTATGGACTACGCCGGCCATTCCTGGAGACAAAGCCGCCTACGCGTCGCCGATTCTTTTTCGCATGGCAAACCGCAGAGTCATCAGCAGCAATTCGTCACGCAACGGATTTGGTGTCGATGCTGAAACCGGCAAACTTCTGTGGAACGTGGCGGTCGTAAATCCTCACGGCGCGACCTGCTGCAGTCCTGTCTACGCGAACGGCGCCGTTTTTTACGCAGTGCCGGACGGCCCGGCCGGAGTGCAGTTCGCGTTGAAGACAAACGCAGAGTCGATTGTCCCGGAACTGGCTTGGAAAACTCCGGTGGACACGCTGACGGGCGGGGGCATTTTCAAGGATGGAATTTTATACGCCAACGGTTGCAAGAAAAGTACGTCGCTGCATGCGTTGGACTGGAGGACGGGCGAGAGCCGTTATGAAATAAAAATCTCCAAGCCGGCGAATGGGCATGCGACGTCGGCCCTGGTTTGGGCGGATGGCCGGATCTACTGCCTCTTTGAGAATGGCATCGTCAGCATGCTCAAGCCGGACGCAACAGCGTTCGATGCCGCCGGACAGTTTCAGCTCGTGGACGCCGTCAAGTCGGACGCTTGGGCGCATCCGGTCATTCTGGATGGCCGCATGTACCTGCGATATCACGACACGCTTTGGTGTTACGATATCAAGAATCCGTAACACATGTCGCTGAAAATTATTTTGGAAGCGGTTCCTGGAATTCGAGGATTTTACTTTTCGGAAGGCGTATGACAAAGGTGGCGCCTTTGCCCGAATGATTCTCCAGCATCAGTTCGCCGCCGTGTTCTTGAACGATGCGCCGGGCGATGGCAAGGCCGAGCCCGGTGCCATGATTTTTCGTGGAAAAAAAGAGTTCGAAGATGCGCGCTTCATTTTCTTTGGGCACGCCGCCACCATTGTCATCGACGGCGATCTCAATGAAGTCGGATGTTTCGCGCGTGCGCAGTGTGATCGTGCCGTGTTCGCCGATCTGTTCCATGGCATTGGTCAGCAGATTCAAAATCACCCCGCGGCCGAATTGATTCTGGTCGAGCGGAATCGGGTAGAGCTGTTCCTGAAACTGCAAAACGATCTGAATGTGCCGCCGCTGGGCTTCCGGTTTCAAGAATTCCTGCAACTCGGTCAGCACGTGATTGAGATCGGTCGGCAGCATTTCCAGCCGGGGCGGCCGGGCATAGGTGAGAAAGTCGGTCAATAATTTTTGCAATCCTTCGACTTCACGGCTGATCATGCCGAGGCGGTTGCCGAACTCGGCCTGTTTGCATTCGGTCACATCGCTGAGATCTTCTTTTAGCAGATCGAGATTGAGCCGGATGGCATTGAGCGGGCTGCGGATTTCGTGAGCCAGACCCGATGCCAGAGTCCCGATATAGGCCATGCGCGCGGCCTGTTCGGCGCGCGCCTCGCGTTCGATCTGCTTCTTTGTTTTCGGTGTGGCAGCCATGAAATGGTTTCTGGTTTCTTGTTTCTGGTCTCTTGTTGATTTCAGGCACGCGGCAACCAGAAACCAAAACTAGAAACCAGAAACAGTGGCTTACGTTGTACACGACTCTGTTTTATAGTGAAGCGCATGGAATCGGAACCGCAGGAAGCAGCTCCGCTGGGGGCGTACAAACGGCTTGGCGTCATGGGCGGATCGTTCGATCCGGTCCATGTCGGTCACCTCTCCATCGCGCAGCAAATTTTTAACGGGTTGAAACTAGAGCAGGTCGTGCTCGTCCCCGCGGCCACGCCGCCGCACAAGCAGGAAGGCCGCAGCATGGCATCAGCGGCGGACCGCCTGCATATGTGTGAATTGGCGGTGCATAACATGCGCGGGCTCAGCGTGAGCGACTTTGAGATTCGGCGGGGCGGCGTGAGTTATACCGTTGAGACCGCGCGGCGTCTGCGGAAAGCGTATGGCCCGGACATCGAGATTTTTTTTGTGATCGGTTCGGACAGTCTTGCCGATTTGCCGCAGTGGTATGAGATCAAGGAATTGCTGGGATTGATCCGTTTCGCCATCGCCGAACGGCGCGAAACGATGATCAAGGAATCGCTCTGGCTGGATCTGAGAACGGCGCTCGGCGCGGAAGCCGAATTGAAACTGCGCAAAGGCGTGGTTGAAGTTCAGCGCGTTGATGTCAGTTCCACGCTGATCCGGCAACTGCTGAGCGCGGGCGAAAAAATCCCCGGCTATCTTCGCCGCGACGTTGAGGAATACATCCGCAAGAATGGACTCTACGGCGCACCACCTAAGCCGACGGCCGCAAAGCGAATCATCTTGCCGGGATGACAAGGTGGCTTCGTTTTTTTATGGGCAGACAGGAATGTCCGCCCCTCTCATTTTACGCGATCACCAGCGCCGGGCGGAAGCCGAAGCTGAAGTTTCGCGAGTCGGGCGTACTGTGGTAGCGACAGGCCGCTCGGCAATAACGGGCGGTGTAATTGAAACTGCCGCCGCGCAACACGCGCTCTTCGCTGGCGGCGAGATTCAGTGGATCGACGCAGGGCTGATTGGTGTAAAAGTTTTCATCGTAAACGTCTTCGCACCACTCCCAGACGTTTCCGTGCATGTCGCTCAGACCCCATGCATTCGGCGGGAATGAATGGATGGGCGAGGTCTGCCCGCGTTCGCGCAGCACGCCGCCGGAACTTTGTTTATAGACCCATTTCCAATCGTTGCCGCTGGTCACGTCTTCCTTGCAATTCAATTTTTCGGTCGAGATCTGCAACCCGAAATGAAACGGTGTTTCAGTACCGGCGCGGCAGGCGTATTCCCATTCGGCTTCCGAGGGCAGGCGGAATTTCCATCCGCGTGTGGCGCTGGCCTGGATCGTGGGGAAGAAATTTTCGTTGATCTCTTTCCACGACACGCGTTCCACCGGCCGCTTGGGACTGTCGGGCGCATCCTTGCCGCGGCTGGTATTTGTTCCCGTGACGGACTGCCACTGTTCCTGTGTCACCGGAGTCGTGGCAAGATAGAACGGTCGTGTCATGCGAGCGTAATGGTTGTGCTCGTCGCGCTCGCGGAATTCTTCAGAGGGCGGACTGCCCATCAGGAATTCACCGGGCGGGATCAAAACGAATGGCATCTGCAATGCGCCGGGCAAGGCGAGCGTGATTTCCTGCGGCAAGCTCAGCGCATCGGCGATGTCTTTGCGGCGTCGCCGGGCCTCCGCAGTATCGAACGGGAATACCGTGTATGTTTTTAGTCTGCACATTTCGAGGTCCGGAGGGGGAACGCCGGGCAGCGCAGGGCCGGTGGACGGCTCGGGGGACGAAGCGACTTCTACTTTTTTGTCCGCGTTCGACTTTTTCGGGTCGAGCACCGTGGAATCGGGATTGATTTGTGGCGGAAGCGCCAAGGGTAGCGGAATGTCCGCGAGTGGCACGCGCCGCGTCTGACGGGATTTTTCCTTTTTGAAGACGGTTGTGCCTTCGGTCAATTTCACGGGCGCGGCGGCGCCTTCATCGGTCAGCTTCGCACGGCAGATGCGCAGGGCATCCAGCAACGCGGTGCCATCCGTAAAACGGCGCGAGGGATCCTTGGAGAGACAGCGGTCGATCAGGGCGATGGTGCCGAGCGAAATTTCGGGCCGCTTGGCTTCGACGCGCGCGTGCGGCTCGTTCATTGTTTTCGCGAAAACCACGACTTGCGACGAGCCGGGGAATGGCGTGGCGGCCATCAGCAGCGCGTGCAGAGTGGCGCCCATGGAAAACACATCGGCCGTTTTGCCGGCGGTGGACGCGTCCTGAATCTGTTCGGGCGCCATGAATCCGGGCGTACCGATGGCTTGGTAAGCGCCGGTCAAACCGCCATCCTGTCCTTCGGGCCGGGCCAGACCCAGATCCGCGAGTTTTGACAGTTCCTTATCGAAACTGTCGCTGGTCTTGGATTGCGGCACCATGATATTGGCGGGTTTTACGTCGCGATGAATGATGCCTTCCTCGTGCGCGGCGGCGAGGCCTCGCGTGGCGGCGATGATGATGTCGAGCGCGTCGGTCTCGTTGAGCCCCGGCTTGCCTTTTTTCAGTTCGCGCTTGAGGAATTCCACGGCGGAGATACCGCGCACGTATTCCATGGTGATATAAAAGAGACCGCATTCTTCATCCACATCCGAGACGTGAACCAGATGGCGCGAACTGACTTTCGCGGCGCTTTGCGCTTCGCGGTAAAAACGTTCGATGAGGTCGGGATTTTTCTTGGCAAGCGAGGACTGTAACACTTTAATTGCGACTTCAATCTTAAGACGCGGGTGTACACCGTAATAGACCGCACCCATGGCGCCTTTTCCCAGACGCGCCAACAGTGGAATTTTGCCTAAAACGGGAGTGGCTATGCCGTTCAGATCGGTTCGCGGCAGGAAGTCCAGCAGGGTATCGTCAGAAAGATCTTCGGGCGGAATGGATTTCGGGGATTGCGGCACGGTGCACTCCTGCGGAACGGAAGGGTTATCTCCACATGAGACTGATGCAAAATTCGTCACTGACCGTTCCGCTGGCTGCGTTATAGGCCACAGGCGTAATTGCCGCAATCGGTTTTACCTGCTGCAAAAATTGTTGAGCTCGCGGTAAGATTTTTGCTATCTTTTGGCACCCTTTGAAGATTCCGGTGCAGCTAACAGTGCAGGGTCTCGCCAGGAACTTGGGACGTGGGAGTGTTACATGTCAGAGTCGGCTTCCGATCAGAGCCAGCCTTCCGGGCGCACACCGGCTCCTCCGTCTACGCTCACCGAGACGGGTAAGCAGTCCAATCCGGTCATCGCCGGTTTCGAGATTCTCAATAAGGTCGGGCAAGGCGGCATGGGCGCCGTGTTTCGTGCGCGCCAGATCTCCATGGACCGCATTGTGGCGCTAAAGATTCTGCCCAAAAAACTGGCGGCGGATCCAGCCTGCAAAGAACGCTTTTTGCGCGAGGCTCGGGTCAGCGCCAAGCTCAACCATGTCAATCTGATCAATGGAATTGAGTGCGGTGAATCCGGCGGCTACACGTTTTTCGCGATGGAATTCGTGGAGGGACAGACGGCGAAAGATCTGCTGAAACAGCGCGGCCGGATGAAGATAGAAGAAGTGGTTGGGATCATGCGGCAGATCTCGGAGGCGTTGGGATACGCGCACTCCCGGCAGCTGATTCACCGCGACGTGAAACCGGAGAACATCATGGTTTCGTCGAATGGCGCGGCGAAACTGTGCGACCTAGGGTTGGCGCGATCCACTGAGAAGTCGCAGGACGCAGGCCTGACGCTGGCTGGGCAGGCAGTGGGCACGCCTTATTATATCTCTCCGGAACAGGCGCGCGGACAGGCCAATTTGGACGCCCGCACCGATATTTATTCTTTGGGCGCCACCTTTTATCACCTGATCTGCGGAAAGCCGTTGTTCGAAGCGAACACATCAGCTGCCGTCATGGTGAAGCATCTGACGGAAGCAGCGCCTTCGGTGATGGATCTCTGCCCTGAAGTGGCCGCCGAGTACGGCATGATTATCGCGAAAATGCTGGCCAAAGAGCCGACCGATCGCTACAGCGATATTGCGCAACTGCAGCGCGACCTGGATGCCGTCGCGAGCGGAAAATTACCGATCGCAGCGGAATTCAGAGGCAAGTCGTCGTGCCTGATGCCGCCCAAAGAATGGACCGTGCGGCCGGGCACGTCGTCGGAAAACCCCGTCACCGGGCGCCGGACCGCAACCGGAAACACGGGTTTGCAGGGCCGAACGCGCAACCGCACCGGGCCGCAGAAAAAGAACAACACTCCTCTTATGGCGGGCGCGGCCGTGGTCTTGCTTGGCATCGTGATATTCATGGCCACTCGCGGGTCAACGCCGCCGCCGGCAGCGATCACCGAGTCCGCCGGCACGGCAATTACGGCCAAGCCAGCGCCTAAACCTGCAGTAACGCAGGCGATCAGATTGGCGCCGGTGATTGTGTCTAAACCGGTCACGCCGAAGAATAACCCTGTCGAACCGGCGGTGGTGGAGACCGCTCCGCTCGCACCGAAGAGCGACCCCGTGATTGCGTTGCTGCCTAACAAAGCGAAGCCCTCGACCGAAGACCCGGACGATCCGCCGACCGATGCGAAGGTGAAGCCGGTGGAAGTTGCCGTGGTGATCACACCGCCGGATTCGCCAGTGGTTGCAGCGAATGCGGCCACGTCACAGATTGATATCGCGTACGCGAAGTTCCTCAATGAAGTGATGAAACGCGCGGTGAAAATGGACATGAGCAAGGTGGAAAAGGAGGCGCGCGATTTAGCCAGCAAAGACGATTACAAAGCCGCCAAAGATGACATAGTCGCCGAACTCGCGGATCTTCTGCTGACCGCGAAGTTTGAGCAAGACGCATTGGCCGTTCTGGGCAAGAGCAAGAAAACGGTGGACATCGCCGCCGATCAACAGATGCGAAAATTCGGCGATAAGGCCAAGGTCGAGGACTACGACCCGCAGCGCGGACTGATGGTGAATGTCGGTGGCGCGCGCATGCCGCTGACCAGCGCGGCCCTCCCATTAAAGACGGTGCTGGATTCGGCGAGCACGAAAACGGGCTACGCGCCGGCGCTGCTGCATCTGTATCGCAACGCGCGCGACGAGGCGCAAAAACTGGCCGCGTCCCTGACTGAAAAAGAGAAGCTCTCGTTCGACCGGAAAATGAATCTGATCAAACTCGGCGACGTGGAACTCAGCGCGCGGGCGGCGCATGCGGAATTGACGGCGCTGGTGAAGGCGAAGCAATGGAAGATTTACCTTGAGAAGCTGGCGGTGTTCGAAGTCATTCATCGCGACAGCCTGATGGCTCAGCAGAAGAGCGGGGAGCTGGCCGCGTTCAAAGAGTTCGCCGATGAACTGTTGAATCCGCTGGTGAAAATTTTTGGAACGAAGACGGCCAAATTCCTGCCGGATGGATTTATAGAAGTCAGCTATGATTTTTCGAGCGATCAGCAATTACAGGCGTTTACCTGTGAACACGCGCAGCTCGCGATACAGGATGGCGGCGTCTACATTCCGGGCGCCGCGGAAGAGTACGCACAGGCGCGCTTTATTGCGCCGATCGTGGAAATACGCAAACTTGAAGCAACCGGCAAAACATTGATCCGCGCCAACCGTCTGGCGATCTATATGATCCCTACCGGCAGTACCGAATATGAATCGATGCCGCGCGTGATCTGCCGCGCCGGAACCCGGGGAGCGAATATCGAAAATTATGAGACCAAGGTGAGGGGTGCGAAAATTCTGGATTGGTCGCAGGGGACAGTGTTTTCTCTTGATGCGAAAGGGACGTCCTGGCACTGGACTGTAGGCGGCGATGACTTGGGAACGGTGAAGCTTCCCGACACGGCAGTGGGTGGAAATCTGGCGTTTGTCAGCGTGGGCGGAAACCATCACTGGAGCAACATCAAGATGGTTTTCAAAGCCGATCCGGCATGGCTGGCGCAAAAGGGCGTGAAGGGAAAGTAAGGCGAAAGGTTGAAGGTCTTAAAAAGTGTTTTTTCATTTACTAAAGCCAGGGTAAAGCTACGCTCTTTGAAGATAAATTTGCGGAACTCCAGGAAATATATGACTGCTGCATTGAAGACATTCGCCTCGAAAGGAATCATCGCCCTGCCGGCTCGTTTCGGCCGGGGTGTGATTTAAAGCCACGCGCAGGTTCCCCCGCGTGGCGCTCGGTCGACTTGCGCCTGACATTTTAAACGAACAAGCTTAAGATGCTTCCAACGCTCCATTGATGAGTGGGTTGTTGTGTATGCTTCTGGCAGAAAGGCCGCGACATGAAGTCTGTAACCAAGTCTGGTTTGAATCGATCGGGGTCCGGCGTTGTCAAAAAGGACAGGCTTCGCCGCATCGAGATTTTCGACACGACGTTGCGCGATGGCACGCAAAGCGAGCACATCGCGTATTCGCTCGCCGACAAAATCCTGATCGCTCACGAACTGGATCTGTTTGGTGTGGACTACATCGAGGGCGGGTGGCCGGGCAGCAATCCCAAGGACATGGGTTTTTTTGATCAGGCGCGAAAAGAAAAATGGGCGCACGCGCGCATCACGGCGTTCGGTTCGACGCGGCACGCCAGGAATGACGTGGCCAGCGATCCCAATTTGCAGGCGCTCGTTTCGAGTAAAGCGCCCGTGTTGATCATCTTCGGCAAGAGCTGGGATTTTCAGGTGGCTGAAGCGTTGCGCGTGTCGCTCGACGATAATTTGAGCATGATCGCCAGCAGCGTGAAGTACCTGAGCGGCCATTGCGAGGAGATGCTTTACGATGCCGAGCATTTCTTCGACGGCTACAAAGCCAATCCTGTCTACGCCATGCAGTCGTTGCGCGCGGCGGCCGACAATGGCGCCAAATGTCTGATCCTCTGCGACACCAACGGCGGCACGCTTTCAGGTGACGTGCGCTCAATCGTTGAGACGGTCGTTAAAGAATTCAAGGGCGTACGGATCGGCATCCATCCGCACAACGACAGCGGCGTGGCCGTGGCCAACGCGCTGGCCGCGGTCGAGGCGGGCGCCACGCATGTGCAGGGCACGATCAACGGATTCGGCGAACGCTGCGGCAATGTGGATCTGCTGCCGGTGATCGCGAATCTGCAGTTGAAGCTCGGCCTGACCTGCCTGCACGGGAGAGAAAGTCTCGCGAAACTGACCGAGATCAGCCGGCAGGTTTACGAAGTCGGCAACATGCCGCCGCGCGACAACCAGCCTTACGTCGGGCGCAGCGCGTTCGCTCATAAGGGCGGCATTCACGTGAGCGCCGTGGCGCGCATGGCGTCAACGTATGAACACGTCGAGCCCGAAGCGGTGGGCAATTCGCGGCGCGTGCTGATCAGCGAACTGGCCGGGCGCAGCAATGTTGTCGCGACGATGGGGGATCGATTCAACCTGAAGGACAGGCCGCAGGATTTGAAGAAAGTCGTGGACCGCGTCGCGGAGCTGGAAAATCAAGGCTTTGTATTTGAAGCGGCCGAGGCGAGCTTTGAATTGCTGGTGCGCAAGACGTTGAATGGGCACGAACCGTTTTTCGATCTGCACGGATTCCGCGTGCTGACGATGGTGAACGACGAAGGCCGCAGCATCACTGAAGCGACGGTGAAAATCGAAGTCGGGGGACAGGTAGAGCATACGGCCGCGGAGGGCAACGGCCCGGTGAACGCGCTCGACGGCGCGCTGCGCAAGGCGCTTGAGAAGTTTTTCCCGGAACTAAAGACGGTGGCGCTGGTGGATTACAAAGTGCGCGTCTGCAATCCGCGCGCGGCAACTGGCGCGAAGGTGCTGGTGCTGATTACGTCGAGCGACCACAAGAGCCGCTGGACGACGGTGGGCGTGAGCGAAAATATCATCGACGCGAGCTGGCACGCGCTGGTGGACAGCGTCGAATACATGCTGTACCGCTCACGCGGTGAAAAGCGCGTGGAGGCGCCTCTGTCAGAAAAGCCGGGGAAACGGAAAACGGCGATAAAGGTGGGATGACTCGTTCCATGGGGTGCACGATAGCTTGAACGCCTGACCTTCCCCACGTCCGGTGGACGCGGCCGGATGAAGGAATAACATCCTTCAGGAGGGTCGTCCATCATGAAACGCCGCACTTTTACGCCCGAGTTTAAACGCTCGGCAGTCTCGCTGGTC
>Ga0163144_10021631_pt1 | contig 12777 bp, 9 predicted proteins | sample OliLak19BULKMAT1_FD_123175 | JGI IMG/M metagenome (GOLD analysis project Ga0163144, IMG submission 123175) | Freshwater microbial mat bacterial communities from Lake Vanda, McMurdo Dry Valleys, Antarctica - Oligotrophic Lake LV.19.BULKMAT1 | ecosystem: Environmental > Aquatic > Freshwater > Lake...
CCTCACCGTGCTGGCCGCCGGGGCCGACGGCAACGGCCTCAACCTGGCGGCCGTCACGCTGACGCTGGCCGCGCCCGACGGCACGCTTTCAACGCTGGCCGTGCCGCAGACCGCGCCGGGTGAGTACACGGTGACCTTTAACGTACCGGCGCTGGGCGCGTATCGCGGGCTGGTAAGCGTAGTGAAGGGGGCCGACCAGTGGGAGACGCCCGTCGGCCTGGTGGCCGGCTATTCCGATGAGTTTAACGCCCGCCGGCCGGATGGCACGTTGCTGCTCAATCAGATTGCGGCGCTGACCGGCGGCACGCTGACCAGCAGCCTGGCCGCCGCCGTGCCCGCCGCGCCGCCCACCGGCCCGGTGCGCGGCTACGGCCCGTGGCTGGTGCTGGCCGCGCTGCTGTTCTGGCCGCTTGAAATCGCCGTGCGCCGCCGCTGGATGCCCTGGAAACGCTAAGGACCAACCGATCACTATGACCCTGCCTCCCGCCACTCCTCCCGCCCCATCCGATGGCCTGACCGTTGAAGAGTTCATCGCCACCGCCCACCAGATCGAAACCGAGGTCAGCCGCGTGCTGGTCGGCCAGACCGCGCTGATGCGCCAGTTGCTCATCACGCTGCTGGCCGGCGGCAACGCCCTGCTCGAAGGCGTGCCCGGCCTGGGCAAGACGCTGCTGGTGCGCACGCTGGCAAAAGTCCTCACCGGCACGTTTAGCCGCATCCAATTCACGCCCGACCTGATGCCGGCCGATATCACCGGCACGCTGGTGCTATCAGAAGACGAGGCCGGCCGCCGCGCCTTCCGCTACCAGCCGGGGCCGGTCTTCGCCAACCTGGTGCTGGCGGATGAGATCAACCGCGCCACGCCGCGCACGCAAAGCGCGCTGCTGGAGGCCATGCAGGAGCATCATGTGACAGTGGGCACGAACACCTACGAGCTGCCCAGCCCGTTCTTCGTGCTGGCGACGCAGAACCCGCTGGAGATGGAAGGCACCTACCCGCTGCCCGAGGCGCAGCTTGACCGCTTCTTCTTCAAGCTGGCCGTGAACTTCCCCAGCGAGGACGAGTTGATGGAGATTTCGCGCCGCACCACCGGGGCCGAGCAGCCGGCCGCCGCGCCCATCGCGCCCGCCAGCCGCGTGGTGGCGATGCAGCAGTTGGCGCGCCAGGTGCCGGTGGCCGAGCACGTCACCCGCTACGCCGCCCGCCTGATCCTGGCGACGCACCCGCATCCCGCACAAGGCCGCAGCGCCGCGCCACAGGTCGCGAAATACCTGGCCTACGGTGCCAGCCCGCGCGGCATGCAGGCCCTCATCCTGGCCGCCAAGATCGCCGCCCTGCTCGATGGGCGCGAGGCCGTGGCGCTGGAGGACATCCGCGCCCTGGCGCTGCCCGCCCTGCGCCACCGCCTGATCCTCAACTACGAGGCCCAGGCCGAAGGCATCAACCCGGACGACATCGTGCGCGAGGTCGTGGCGGCGGTGCCAACGAAATGATTGCTGACACGCACCTGCGGTGGTGCAGGTGTTGAAGATTGCTGACACGCACCTGGCGGTGGTGCAGGTGTTGTTGATTTGACTCTTTGACGGCGGCCAAGCATTTACTAGCGCAACGCGGGCAGGAGCGACAAGCCCTGGCGACGACTAAAAAAACTGCCAAGACCATCAAAAAACCGGCTACGGCGGCGGCCTACGAAACGCAGTTGCGCGCACATCAGTCCGACGTGGAGCTGAAGAAAATTCAGCGCTACTTCAAGTCCGGCGCGGGTGAGTACGGCGCGGGCGACGAGTTCATGGGCGTGCGCATGGGCCAAATGTTCGCGCTCAGCCAGGCCTTTGTGGATATGCCGCCGAGCGAAATCGAGAAGCTGCTCGATAGCCCGATCCACGAGGTGCGGGCGGGCGCGTGCAGCATCATGGACAAGCAAGCGCGCACCAAGCAGACGCCCGCGAGCCGCCGCCAGGAACTCTATGCGCTGTACTTCCGGCGCATGGGCCGCATCAACAATTGGGGTTTGGTAGACCTGGCCGCGCACAGCGGCCATTACTCGGGCGCGCCGCTCGCGTACAGCCGTGTGATCTCGTCCCGTGCTGGGCGGGGCAGCACGCGGCGCTGGCCCGCCCCAGCCTGCCACACCTGCGGCGGCCCGGCGGCCACATACCCCAACTCGGCGCAGGCGATGCCCTCGCTCCGCAAAGCCGCCTTTATCGCCGCCGCGTCGGCCTCGGCCGCCGTCAGCAGCAGCGCGCCGGACGCAATCGTGGCGAGCGGGTCTAGCCCCAGCGCGGCGCAGATGCGCGCGGCCAGCGGCGGCACCGGCACGGTGGCCGGGTCAATCACCAGCGCGTGCCCGCAGGCCTCGGCCAACTCCCACAGCGCGCCGGCCAGCCCGCCCTCGGTCGGGTCGTGCATCGCCGTCACCCGCCCGGCCGCCACCGCAATCTGCGCGTCGCGCACCACCGAGATGCCCGGCTTGGTCAGGTAGCCTTGCGCTTCGGCCAGCTCGGCGGCGCTCAATACGCCCACCAGGCGGGGCGCAAACTCGCGCGCCAGCAGCGCCGTGCCCTCAATCGGCACGCCCTTGGTGAGCAGCACCCGGTCGCCGGGCTGCGCGCCACGCGGCGTAATCAGCCGGTCACGCGCCACCTCCCCGATCAGCGTGCCGGCCAGGATCGGCCGCGCCAGCCCGTGCGTGATCTCGGTGTGCCCGCCGATGACGCTGATACCCAGGGCGCGGCAGGCGGCGTACACCTGCCCGGCCCACGCCTCCACCTGCGCCGGGGTGCAGCCTTCCGGCAGCAGCATGGTCAGCAGCAGCCAGCGCGGCGTGGCCCCGGTCGTCGCCAGGTCGTTGGCGTTCACCTGCACCAGGTACCACCCGATCTCGTCCGTCGCAAACGTGATCGGGTCAGCCTTGAGCACCAGCAGCCGGTCGCCCAAATCGAGCACGGCGCAGTCCAGCCCCGGCCCCGGCGCGAGATGAATCGCAGAATCATTCACCGGCGCGCCCGCGATCAGCCGCGCCAACAACTCCGGCGGCAGCTTGCCCACTGGCAGCCCGTCACTCATCGCTCATCCTCATCGCGCCGAGTCTAGCGCGAACCTCAGGCTTGGCAAGCGCCGTCGTAATCGCCGGAGTATTAATCGTCGTTGACCACTCCATACCAACCGCACCCGTCGCTCACCATTCCCTCATCACATAGTCACCCTCCCCGCACCGGGGAGGGCCGGGGTGAGGGCGACCAACATTCACTCCTCTCCAACCTGTCCTGCAATCACCCAAACCCGACACCTACCGTTAAACGCAAAAACGTCTGGGCCACCCCGAGGCCCAGACGTTTTCAGTTTTGCTACAGCCCAACGGGTCGCGCTAAGCCGCCGCCGAACTCTCGGAGTGCTTGCCGTTCGTCTCCTCGGCCCAGCTTTCCTTGGCCGCTTCCGTCACCGCCGTCGCCACGCGGTTCACGCGGTGCTTTTGTTCCTCGACGTAGTCCATGCCCTTCTGGCGCATGGTGTCCACCTGCGCCTTGGCCTCGTCGCTCAACTGCTCGACGCGCTCCTTGGTCTCGTGCGCGGTCTGTTCCGCCGCCTGGCGCAGTTGGGTAGCTTTGTAGCGCACCAGTTCGCGCGTCTCGCGGCCAGACTGCGGCGCGATCAACAGGCTGGCGGCCAGCCCGGCCAAACCACCGATGACAAACCCCGCCAGCCAACTGCGGGCGCTACCGTGGTGGTGGTTGTGTTCGTGCTCTTCGACTTCAGTGTGTGACATATCAAGCCTCCGATTGCTACCAGTGCCGAATTACAACTTTGGTCCAAGCATAAGCCGGGCCGCCGCAATCGGCTATCGGCGCGGGCCGCAATTGCGTGTAGGACGCTCACCGACACGAAGCTATCGCTTGTATAATCGAGGCGCACGCGCACACCCACACTGTCGGCGGCGGGGCCACGCCCGGCCCGGCCGCCCGGAATGCCGCCGCCTATGCCAGATTTCGGTCAATTCCAGCACATCTCTGCCGCGCCCACCAACCCGCAGCCCGCCGCCCCGGCCCGCGCCTTTGACGTGGCCGACCTGTACACCGCCGGGCCGGTGGCCGAGGTGGCCGCCCCGGCCGAGGGCGCGGTCGCCCTAGATGAAAAGCTGCGCCAGGCCTACTTCTGGATCGTCAACCACGCCATCATCAGCCCGCACTACGACCTGGAATATCACGCCGGGCCGCACCAGAGCTACACCTTCGGCGACAGCAAAACGCGCGTCAACCTGCCCTCCGGCCAGAGCTACTCCAGCTTTGTGCTGCTGCCGCTGCTCAACTTCGCGGTGCGGCGGCGCTGCGTGCTGGTGGGCGGGCCGGGGCGCGGCAAGACCGCCAGCGCGCTGCTGATGGGCGTGCTGGCCGGCTACTCGCTGACCGACGTGCGCCGCGCCATGCAGCACGGCCAGCCGCAGATGACGATTAGCGACCTGCTCGGCAACCCGCTGCCGGCCGATTTGGTCAGCGCGCACAGCATGGACGACATCCACATCGCCTGGCGCAAGTGGCTGGGGATGCGGGTCAAGGTCATTGACGAGTACAACCGCATTCCCACGCGCACCCAATCGGCGCTGCTGACCGTGCTGGCCGACAACTACGCCGAGCTGCTCGATCAGGTGTACGAGTGCCCGCCCGCCGCCTGGTACCTGACCGCCAACGACGACGCCGGCGGCGGCACCTATCAGGTGATCGAGGCGTTGCGCGATCGCATTGACATTGTGGTCAAGACCCTGCACTTCAACACCCGCTTCCTCAACGAGCTGCTCACGCGCGTGGAGGCCGGCATTGACCCGGCCGAGATCGTCCCGGCCCAGATCATCTTCAGCGAAGTCGAGATCGCGCGCATGAACGCCGAAATTTTGGCGATTGAGTTTCCCGCGCCGCTGCGCCGCCGCCTGGAGTTTTTCGCCAGCCAGTTCGAGTTCCTCGAGCCGGCCGGCGACCAGCTAGAGTACAAGACCAAAGACACCGCCAAGCTGGCCGGGGCCGACCTGCACCAATTGGCCGCGCAAGAGAGCGGCAAGGACCGGCTGAAAGACCTGGGCGCGCAGACCAAGAACGGGCTATCGGTGCGGGCGCTGATGACCGTGCTGGTCTTCGCCAAGGCGCTCACCTATTTTCGCGGCCAGCGCAGTGTAGACCTGGAAGACCTGCGCCAGATCATCCCGTTCGTGCTGCACGACAAGCTCCAGCCCGACCCGGACGCGCCCTTCTTCGATGCCCCCGGCAACGCCGTGTTTCGCATTGACCGCGTCGGCTGGCTGCGGCGGCTGTTCGACCTCGCCTGCGCCGAGTACGACCAGCTCAACCTCGACCACGACGACCCGCTGGCCGAGCTGGAAGCCGAGTTCGCGCTGGGCCTGGAGGGCGTAGACGAGGCCGCCACGCGCGCGCGGCTGGTCAAGATCGAGCGCGTGCTGGCCGAGTGGGCCACGGGCCGCAAGCTCTACGGCCACCTGTTCGACGACGTACTCAAGCTCAAGTACCTCCACCAGCGCTACACCAACTACCTGCGCTGGCTCACCTATCAGTAAGCCGCCATGCCGCCACCCCTGACCGGCGCATTCGCCACAGTGCTCGCCCATCGCCGCAGCCGCTTTAACGCGCAGTTCGCAGAGGCGCGGCGCTGGCGGCCCAACCTCGACGCGGAGGCTTTCACCCATCACCTGGCCGCCGTGGTCGCGCCGCTGGTCGAGCAGATCGCCGCCATCGCGCCGGCCCAGGTCGAGCCGGCTGCCGAAGCGCTTTACGACCTGTCACTTAATCTGGTCGGGCAGGAGTTCCTCGGCCCGCGCTCGCGCTACCCGGCCATCGTGGCCGGTTGGCAGCGGCTGTTGCCGGCGCTGGCCGCCCGGCTGGCCGAAGACCCGCGCCGCTTCGCCGGGGCGCTGACCAACGCGCTCTACCAACTCGCCACCACCCCCAACGCCCGTGCCGCTGCCTGGAGCGATGAGGTCTTGGCGCTCGCCCCGCTCTGCCCCGACACCGCCACCCTGCTGGCCGCCGCGCAGGTGGCCGCCTGGCGTGCCGGGCTGGCGCACTATCGCCGAAGCGCCTTGCAGGTCTGCCGCCAACTGCCGCCGCGCCTGGCGCTGGCCGCGCTGGGGCTGACCGACCCGGCCCGCCAGCCGCCCACCGCCCCCCAGTTGGAGGCGGCCCTGGCGCAGTTGCATGATGACCCCTGGCTCGCCCCGGCCGAGGCCTTGGGCGGCAAGGCGGCCGAACGCCGGATGCACTTGGTGGCGCGGGTGGGCGCGTTTCGCGGCTTCGGCGGGCTGTTCCTCTCGCCGCCCAGCGTCACCTGCCCGGCCGGGCAATTTCTCGTGACCGACGGCGTGGGCCAATGGCTGCTGACGGCCGACCGATTTGGCGCTACGCTGCACCGGGCCACCACCCCGCCCACTGGCCCGGCCGCCAGGCAGCCGCCGTTTTACAAACTAGATACGCGCGGCAAGGTCACGCGTGGCAAGCACAGCGCCACCTTCCCCGAACTGGCCGGCAGCCAAAGCTCGGCCGCCGACGCGACTACGCTGGCCGTCACCACGCCGCTGTCGCACGCGGTCTTTCTGGTCGCCTTCGTGGATCGCGCATGACGACCAGCGCCGAGATCGTCATCTGCGGAGCCGGGATCGCCGGCATTGCCCTGGCCTACGAGTTGGCCGTGCGGCGCGGCGTGAAAGGCGTGGTCCTGGTAGATGAGCGCCCTCCGCTGAGCCTGACCAGCGACAAGTCTACCGAGGCCTACCGCAACTGGTGGCCCGGCCCCGACGCGGCGATGGTCAGCCTGATGAACCGCAGCATAGACCGGCTGGAGGCGCTGGCCCGCCAGAGCGACAACGTCTTCCGCCTCAACCGGCGCGGCTACGTCTATGCCACCGCCGACGCGGCGCGGGTGGCGCAGTTCCGGCGCGCGGCCGAGGCCGCAAAAGCGCAGGGCGCGGGGCCGGTGCGCGTGGACGACTACACGCCGCACCACAGCGAAGGCTTTGCCAGCGACCTGACCGGGGCCGACCTGCTGTTGGATGCAAGCCTCATCCGGCGGCACTTTCCGTATCTCACCGAGCGCACGCTGGCCGTCATCCACGCCCGGCGCTGCGGCTGGTTTAGCTCCACTGAGTTCGGCGCCTACTTGTTGGGCGAGGCGCGGGCGGCCGGCGTCGAACTCATCGCCGCGCCGGTGACGGGCGTACAGGTGGTCAACGGCGGGGTGCGCGGCGTGCAGTTGGGCGACGGCCAAACGCTGGCGACCGGCACGCTCATCAACGCCGCCGGGCCGCTCGCCAACGCCCTGGCCGCGCAGATGGGGCTGGAGCTGCCGCTGTTCTGCGAGCGCCACGCCAAGCTGGCCTTTCACGACGACAAGCTCATCATTCCCCGCGACGCGCCCATGCTCATCTGGGCCGACCCGCAGCGCCTGCCGTGGGACGCCGAGGAGCGCGAGCTGCTGGCCGAGGACGACGAGACGCGCGGGCTGCTGGCCGAACTGCCGGCGGGCGTACACCTGCGGCCGGAGGGCGGCGGCGGCAGCGATGTGGTGCTGATGCTGTGGGCCTACGACGCCCACCCCGTTCCGCCCACCTGGCCGGTGAGCTTTGATCCCCTGTTCCCCGACGTCGTGCTGCGCGGCCTCAGCACCCTGGTGCCGGGGCTGGCGGCCTACCTCGGCCAGTCGCGCCGGCCCATGCTCGACGGCGGCTACTACGTCAAGACGCGCGAGAACCGCCCGCTCATCGGGCCGCTGCCGGTGGCTGGGGCCTACATCGCGGGCGGCTATTCCGGCTACGGCCTGATGGCGGCGGCCGGCGGCGCGGAGTTGTTGGCCGACTACCTCACCGGCGCGCCGCTGCCCGACTATGCCCTGGCCTTCGCGCCGCAGCGCTACGCCGACCCGGCCTACCTGGCGCGCCTGGCTCACTGGGACGACGGCGGTCAGTTGTAATGTCCGTGCCCATGACCGCAATGGTATGCATCGCTTGTTTTCAAAGGCAGCAGTCACTCACGCTGCCCTCCCAGCCGGCGCAGGCCGGCTTCGCCATGCGAGCTTGCGACCAAAGGGAGTGCCGCGGTTTTAGCGAAGCATCCCTTTGGGACAACCGCCGGGATGCCAGGCGGCCCCCTTCAAGATGACCGCCCCCGCCCCTGCTGTCTCACCCGAGCTCACCACGCTGCGCGACGCCTGGCGCGGCGAATGGCCCACCGCGCTCGGCCTGTGGAGCAAGTTCACACGCCTGGGCGAGCCGCGCTGGTGCTTCACCGACGAGGAGGCCGAGGCGGAGGGGCTAAGCGGCAGCTTCGCCATGATCCGCCTGACCGACCAGGCCGTGGTGGTCAACCTGGCGCTGGTGCAGGCCAGCCAGCTCGAGCGCTTCGGGCGCGAGATTCTGGCGCACGAGATCGGCCACCACGTCTACACCCCGGCTGACCTCGACGACTACGCCCGCCTGATCGCGCGCATGCGCTGGGGCCTGCCCACTAAGGAGCACCTGGCCCCCCTCGTCAGCAACCTGTACACCGACCTGCTCATCAACGACCGCTTGCACCGCATCGCCGGCCTGAGCATGGCCGCCGTCTACCTGGCGCTCGGCAGCGACTCGACCGACCCGCTGTGGACGCTCTACATGCGCATCTACGAAATCCTGTGGCGCTTGCAAACCGGCACGCTGGCGAAGGGCGAGATCACCGACGCGCTCCAGGGCGATGCCCACCTCGGGGCGCGCCTCATCCGTTCTTACGCCCGCGACTGGCTCGACGGCTCCGGCAAGTTTGCGGCGCTGTGCCTGCCCTACCTGCTGGAGAACGACGGCCAGGCCACGCAAGACCTGCTGAAGGGCTGGCGCGACACCCAGAACGCCGGCGCGGGCGGCATGCCCCACGGCCTCACCGAGATGGACCCCGGCGAGCGCGAGTCGGCCCAACATCCGTCGCTCGACCCAGAGCTATCCGGCTTGGGCCAACCGAGCGACAAGCCGGCGGCGGGCCGCAGCCCCAGCGCAGCCCCTGTCGCCGGCCAGGGCCGCCAGCCGTTTCAGTTTGGCGAGATCCTGCGGGCGCTGGGCCTGCCGCTCAGCGAGCACGAGGCCGCCATCCGCTACTACCGCGAGCGGGCCGGGCCGTATCTCGTGCCCTTCCCCAGCCGTTTACGGCCCGAGAGCACCGAGCCGCTGCCCGAGGGCCTGGAGCCGTGGGACATCGGCGCGCCGCTGGAAGAAGCCGATTGGACCGAGAGCGTCATGCTCAGCCCCACCATCATCCCCGGGATGACGACGGTGCAGCGCGTGTGGGGCACCACCGAGGGCAGCCAGCCCAAGCGCGAGCCGCTCGACCTCGACTTGTATGTGGACTCATCCGGCTCGATGCCCAACCCGCAGGTCAACCTCTCTTACCTCACGCTGGCCGGCGCGATCGTGGCGCTGTCGGCGCTGCGGGCCGGCAGCCGGGTGCAGGCCACGCTCTGGAGCGGCGCGCGCCAGTTTATGACCACCGCCGGCTTCATCACCGACCAGCACCGCATCTTGGAAATTCTCACCGGCTTCTTCGGCGGCGCGACCGCCTTTCCCGTCCACGTCCTGCGCGACACTTTCAAAGACCGCACTCCGAGCGACCGCCCAGCGCATGTACTGGTCATCTCCGACGACGGCGTGACGACCATGTTCGATAAGGACGAGCACGGCGCGAGCGGCTGGGACGTTGCGCGGATGGCGCTCGAGCGGGCGCGCGGCGGCGGCACGCTGCTGTTGAACCTGTACGGCGACTGGCAGGCCAACGCCGACCTGCTGCGCGCCAACACCGAGCAGGGCTGGAACGTCCACGCCGTGCGCAGCTGGGAAGAGCTGGTGGCTTTTGCGCGCTGGTTTAGCCGCCTCAAGTACGGCGGCCGAGAGGCACAGTAAGCCGCGCATGGAACTCGAAGGCCCGCCGCTCGAAGCCCTCACCCGCCGCCTGGCCGAGTGCCCGGCCGACTTTATGGCCGAGCCGCGCGTCGGCGCATTAGGCCAGGTCGCCGTGGCGGCCGTGGTCGCCGACCTGCTGCGCGACCTGGGCGGCCCGCCCCTCACCCACGCCCAGCGTGACAGCTTCCAGCCGGCCGACGCCAAGCGCTACCGCAACTGGCTGCAACTGGTGCTGATTGCGGCCTGGCTGCTGCACGATCCCTGGTTCCAGTCGCAAACACGCTTCGGCGCGGCGGCCGGCGACTTCTTGACCGGCGGGCTGGCGCAGATCAGCGCGCTGACCCCGGCCGCCAGCTTCGTCAGCGACCCCGACCGGCGCGAGGAGCTAGTGCGCCTGGTGCTGCGCGAGTTTGGTCTGAGGCCCGCCGGTGAGAGCCTGGCCCAGGCGCAAGACCGCCTGACGACCCTCAGCACGGTTGAGCGCCAGCGCGTGATCGCAGCGGCCCAAAAGGCCGAGGAGCGGGCGCGCGCAGTGCGGGCCGCGATGGAGAAGCAGGCGGCCGAAGAAGCCGCCGCGCAGTATTCGCGTGAATGACCCTGCCGCCGTGTCCCTCGACGCCGCACGCTACCCGTGGCTGACGGCCGACGCCGCCGCGCTGCTCACCTGGCTGCACGAGACCGACACTGCGCCGCGCTTCAACCACCATTGCGGCGACCGCCTCACCGCCGAGGCCTTAGCGCGTGTGAAAACCTTCGAGCAACAACTGCAAACCACCCCGCCCGGCTGGTCCCCGGCGGCGCGCCCGGCCTGGCTGCCCGACTTCGCCGCCCACTGTCTCGCGACGGTGCCGTTCTACCGGCAATATGGCCTGCCCCCAGCCAACTTCGCCGACCTGCCGACCTGCACCCGCGCCGACCTCAGCCACGCGCCCTGGGCCTTCGTGCCGGACAACGCGCCGCTGGACGACCTGATCGTCTACAACACCTCCGGCACCACCGGCCACCCGCTCGACATCCTCTCGCACCCGGAGGCGGCCTCCAAGTACCTGCCGCTGCTGCGGGCCGCCCTCGTCACGCGCGGCGTCACCCTCACCCTAAAAGAGCTAGGGCAGGCCGGCGGGCGCGACCCCGCCACTGGGCGGCTGCGGGTGGCGCTGGTGCTGGTCTGCTTTCAGCGCCGCACCTATACCTACGCCTCGGTCTCGGCCTACCTGGGCGGCGCGGGCTTCGCCAAGCTCAACCTGAACCCGGACGACTGGCGCGATCCGGCCGACCGCGCCCGCTTCCTCGACGCCTGCGCGCCGGAGGTCTTCACCGGCGACCCGCTGGCCTTTGCGGAGCTGGCCCGCCTGCCCTTGCGCCACCGGCCTCAGGCGCTAATCTCCACCGCTATGACGCTCCTGCCCGCGCTGCGCGCCGAGTTGGAGGCCCACTTCGGCTGCCCGGTGATTGACCTCTATGCCATGAACGAGGCCGGCCCGATTGCCGCCGCCACGCCCACCGGCTACGCGCTGCTGCAGCCGCAGTTGTACGTCGAGGTGCTCGACGCGGCCGGCCGCCCCTGCGCGCCCGACGCACGCGGCGAGGTAGTGTTGACCGGCGGCTTCAACCCCTTCCTGCCCCTCCTGCGCTACCGCACCGGCGACTATGCGCGGCTGGCCTACGTCGGCGGGCAGCCGCGCCTGCTCGACCTGGAGGGCCGCCCGCCCGTGGTCTTTGTCGGCCTGGCCGGCCAACCCATCAACAACATTGACGTCAGCGGTGCCCTCAAGCGCTTCGCCCTGCCGCAGTACCGCCTGCACCAGGCCGCCGACGCCGCGCTGACGCTGACCGTGACGCCCCACACCGCCGTCGCGCTGGCCGAGGTGCGCGCCGCGCTGCTCGGTCTGTTTGGCGCAGACCAGGCGCTCACAATCGTAGAGTCTGATCCCGCCGTCGCCCCGGCCGGCAAAGTGATTCAGTACACGCGGGAGGCGGCATGAACACCCAGCGCCGCCTGGTGGTCGTCTGGCGCGTGGCCGAGGCCTGCGACCTCGATTGCGCCTACTGCGAATTTCGCCGGAGCGCCCGCCCCCGCCGCAGCGCCGCGCCGGAATCCGTGCTGGCCTTTGGCCGGCTGCTGGCCGAGTATCAGCGTGCGACCGGCCGCCCGGTGCTGCTCAGTTGGCTCGGCGGCGAGCCGCTGCTCTGGCCGCCCATCTGGGAAGTGTCGTCCACGCTCCGGCGCGAGCACGGGCTGGCCCTCAGCGTGACCACCAACGGCACGCGCCTGCGCGTTCCCGACCTGCGCCGCCGCCTGATCGAAGACTTCGCCGAGGTCACCCTCAGCGTGGACGGCGACGCGGCCACGCACGACTCGGTCCGGGGCGCGCCAGGGCTGCACGCGCACCTGCAAACTGTGATCGAAGACTTGCGCGCACGCAAGGCCGCCGCCGGACGCGGGCCGATTATTCGGGTCAACACCGTCCTCATGCACTCCAACCTCACACAGTTAGAACGGCTGGGCGAAGGCCTAGCCGCCTGGGGTGTGGAAGAGCTGACCTTCAACCCACTCGGCGGCGCGCCGGGCGACCCGTTCTTCGAGGCCGAGCGCCTCCAACCCGCCGACGTGGCCTGGCTGACGCTGCACCTGGACGGCCTGCGCGCGCGGCTGGCCCAGCGCGGGCTGCTGGTGCGCGGCAGCCAACGCTATGTGCAGCGCCTGGACTTCGCCGCGCACCGCTGGGGCTGGCCGGTCGCAGACTGCGCCCCCGGCGACCGCTTCTGGTTTGTGGATGAGCACGCCCGCCTCGCGCCGTGCAGCTTCGCCACGGCCGAGTACGGTTTACCGCTGGCCGAGCTGCGCACTGTGGCCGACCTCC
>Ga0163144_10021632_pt1 | contig 12776 bp, 12 predicted proteins | sample OliLak19BULKMAT1_FD_123175 | JGI IMG/M metagenome (GOLD analysis project Ga0163144, IMG submission 123175) | Freshwater microbial mat bacterial communities from Lake Vanda, McMurdo Dry Valleys, Antarctica - Oligotrophic Lake LV.19.BULKMAT1 | ecosystem: Environmental > Aquatic > Freshwater >...
CTGGAAAAGTTGAAGGCGGGTTTGCAGCCGAAGTTCGACGCGGAAACCGCCGAGTTCCAGAAACTCAAGGCGCGGGAAACGGGTGATGCGAACGCCGTGATTCATTTCTGGGATTGGCGCTACTACGCGAACCAGCTCAAGAAGGAGAAATACACGGTCGATGCCGAGAAGTTGCGCGTCTATTTTTCCTACGACCGGGTGTTGTACGGGATGTTCGATATTTACCAAAGCATCTTCCAATTGAAGTTCCAGGAGATTGATCCGCCTTACAAATGGACGGAAGATTTGAAACTGTTTGCGGTTTCGGATTCGAAAACCGGTGAGCCCCTCGGCTTGTTTTATCTCGACATGTTTCCACGCGAGGGGAAATACAATCATTTCGCGCAGTTCGGGATCATCGAGGGAAAGCTTTTGCCCGATGGAAAGTATCAGCGTCCAACCGTCTCGCTGGTCTGCAATTTCCCGCCGCCTGGCGCGGACAAACCTTCGCTTCTCTCGCATCAGGAAGTGGAAACGTTGTTCCACGAATTCGGTCACGTCATGCATTCCGTGCTGACCCGCGCCCAGTATGGCCGCTTCGCCGGCACCAGTGTGCCCCGCGACTTTGTCGAGGCGCCGTCGCAAATGTTGGAGAACTGGGTTTGGGAAAAGAAAGTTTTGGATAGTTTCGCGGTCGATTATCGCGACCCGTTGCAGAAGATTCCACAGTCGATTCTTGCGAAGTTGAAAGAGGCCAAGCTTGCGACGGAGGGGACGCGTTATCGCCGCCAGCTTTCCTTTGGGCTGACCGACCTGCGGTTGCATTCCGGTTTCGACGAGACGAAAGATGTCGCGAAGATCGCCAACGATGTGGTCACGCACGTTTTCTTTCCGCCCGTTGAAAACACGGCATTCGTGGCCTACTTCGGACATTTGATGGGCTATGATGCCGGCTATTACGGATACGCGTGGGCTGACGCGATTGCCGCAGACATGGCGACGGTCTTCGAAACTTCGAAGGGAGGCTATTATGACAAGGCGGTTGGTATGCGTCTGCGAAATGAGATCTACGCGGTGGGTGATTCCCGGGACGTGAACGTTTCTATTCGCAAATTTCTCAGACGTGAGCGCGCGCTGGAGCCGTTTTTGAAAGCGATTGGGATCGGTCCGGCCGGCCAGAAACGGCCCTGAGATTTTCCCGAGCGCGGCTGAGAAATTCCTCGGGCACGCAGCCGGCGATGCGAACAGAACTCGGCGGCCAAGAGCGGTGCGACGGCGCCCCAAACCGGTGGCGCTGGCAGGGCGCGTCAGTCCCCTGCGCGCCGGGCATGGCTTGCAACAGAACTCCGGCGTGCACGCAGACGGGATCTTGGGTCGGCGGTCATCGTTTTGATGACCCGCGCTCAGCCGGACTGGCGGCAAAAAGTGGTTAGCCTTTAGCAATCGTCGTGTAGCCTCCCGGGAGACGCGGTCTTAGTGTAATTCGGAAAGAAGAGTTTCTGAATTATGAACAAGACGAAGACCACAACGACTGCGAGAGGAAAGCGGAGCGCCCTGGCGGTTCGCTCCCGGAATCGCCCTCGCAAAAATGGAACGGGTTTCGACCTCAAATTCAAGAGCATCCTCGTCCCCACCGATTTTTCGCCTGCGTCAAAGAATGCGTTGAATTTCGCCGAAGGACTGGCGCGGCAGTTTAATGGGCAGATTACGTTGCTTCATGTAATCGAGCCGGTGCCGATGGCTGATTTTGGCGCGTATCCAGTGGCGTTGACCCACGATCAGTTGCTCAAAGAAACCCGGAAAACTCTCGGTGACTTCAGCCATCACGAATTGGCGGAGAATCTCCTCAAGGAAACACGGGTTCTCGTCGGACGGCCATTCCAGGAAATCGCGGACGCGGCTCGAAGCCTGAAAGTGGATTTGATCGTCATCGGGACGCACGGCCATTCCGGTTTCGCGCGCGCCATTTTGGGCAGCACGGCGGAGCGAGTGGTTCGTTACGCGCCGTGTCCCGTTCTCACCGTTCGCGACAAGGAGGCCCGTTCACGCAAAGGATGAATTATGGAATTCAGACGCGCACAAACTCCTGGGAAAGTGCTGGTCGAGCTGGATCGGGAAGAATCGTTGCCGCTCTGGGCCATCGAAAAAGCGACCCCGCTTTTTCAGTTGGAGAATGTTCTGGTGCCGATTGATTTCTCAGAGTGTTCGAAGAAAGCGCTGGTTTACGCGCTGCCCTACGCCAGGGAGTTTGGAGCCGCGATTTTCCTGCTTTACGTGGCACCTGTTCGGAACGCTGAGTCGGAAACCGATTCAGCCCGGGCAGCGAGTTTGCAGGAGGAAACGATCGAACGCGCAAGGGCCGAGCTGCAGAAGCTCGCGCAGGAACTTCCTTCCTGCATCGAAGTCAAAACCGCCGTTGCCAGCGGGAGGGCGTTTGAGGAAATCGTCGTTACCGCTGAGGCCGTGAATGCCGACCTCATCGTGATTGGCACGCATGGAGCGATGGGGTTGCGCCGGGAGGTTTTGGGCAGCACCGCGGAGAGGGTCGCCCGCTATGCCAATTGTCCCGTGCTGGTCGTGCGCGAACGAGAGCGGGATTTTGTTTCAACCCATCGCGCAGAAACAGCCGCCGGAACATTTCCAAAGGAAAGGAGCATGACATGAAAAGCACGCTGGACGAATTTGACATCAGCCTCGATACGACATCTGCCGGACGCGGCCCGCAATTTCGGGTTTTGATTCTTTGCGAGAATTACGCGGCACGGGATCAGGCAATGCGCCATTACAAACACCTGACCGAACAGATCGAAATGGAGTGCGTCCTCGAGACGTTCTTCTGGGACCTAAAGCAAGCCAGTGCGCTGGAGTCGCTCCTGGAAGCCATTATGACGGCCAATTTGATTTTTGTCGCCGGGGGTGATGGATCGGAATTGCCTGTCGAAGTTCAAAGCGCGCTGGATGTTGGCTTATCGATGCGCCGGATGGAGGGTGGCGCTCTGGTGGCCCTGCTCGGGCGTGCCGATGTGCAGGATCGCACCGCGTCGGCGCTGCATTCCCAGTTGGAAGAGACGGGCCGAGGGGCGGGGCTGGATTTCTTTCCCGGCGTCTTTGCGTTGAGCGTCCGTGAACCCGACTGGACGTTTGAATCCCTGCACGATCGCGCTGAGCGAATGACCCCCACTCTCGCGCGGAGTTTGCACAATCGGGTGGCTCCAATTGATTACGGAATTACCGAATGAATCTGCATAACCAAAAACAAATCCATGAAACTTAAACATATTTGTCTCACTATCTCGCTCCTAGCCTTCACCGTCGGATTCAGCGCCGGCGACTCCATCTATCGGGGCGTCGGCCTTCCGATCGGAGCCATTCTGTTTGGTCTGTTCATGATTTTTTCCGTGCTGGAGAAGGAGGTGGCGCTTTTGGACGGGGAACAAAGTGTCGGATCGGCGCCGCGGGACTCTGCGGAAAATAATATCTCTTCCTCGCGAGACAAAACGGGGAGATCGGGATATGATCCGGTGTCAATGAACCAATCCCCTTCAACATGAAAACACTCGAAGCCGCCATCAGCGATCATCCGTTCCTAAAACACCTATCGCCGGGTCATCTCCAGATACTCATCGATTCTGCGATGCAAGTGGAGTTGAAGGCCAACGAAACGATTTTTCGCGAAGGAGACCCCGCCAACCGGTTTTACCTGATTGAATCCGGCAAAGTCGCGTTGGAGACCGCTGCTCGAGACCATGAACCCAAATTGATCCAGACCATCGGGGCCGGGGATGTGCTCGGTTGGTCGTGGCTGTTTCCGCCTTACTACTGGCACTTCGACGCGCGCGCCCTCGAACCGACCAAGGCGATCTTTTTTTATGGATCCCGCCTGCGAGAGCAGTGCGAGGAGGATCACGACCTCGGCTATGAACTCATGAAGCGAATGGCAGGCATCGTGATTGATCGTTTGCAGGCGACCCGCCAGCGGTTGCTGGATTTCCACCGTTCAAAGTCGTAGAACTGGCGGGGATGGATCTGACTACCTCGTTACCGGAACCAGGAGATCGACGTTTCCTCTCGTGATTTTCTGCCGGCATTCTGAAACTTCTCGCGTTTGAAAATTTCACGGCGAATTTCCCTCACTGAAATCAGCGGCGAACCGTTTCGCATTTTCTTTCCTGCCGGAGTGCTCGCCGGGGTTTTGGGTGTGGCGATCTGGCCGCTCTATTTTTGGGGCGCGTTGGAATTCTATCCCGGACAGACTCACGCACGAATCATGGTTTACGGCTTCTTTGGGGGGTTCATTCTTGGCTTTCTCGGCACTGCCATGCCGCGAATGCTCTCCGGAGATCCGTTTCGCCCCATTGAAACCCTTTCTCTCCTCGTTCTGCATGGCGTGATGGTTCTTTCACTCGCTGCCGGTCAAATATTTCTTGGTGAGACGCTTTTTCTGGTGCTGCTCGCCGGCTTTTTCATTTGCGTGGCATTTCGAGTTGCCCGACGCAAGGATACGCCGCCGCCAGGATTTGTGATGGTAGCCGTCGCGTTTTGTTGTGTCGTGGCGGGAACCATTCTATCGCTGATCCAGAATTTCCGGGAATTGGATGCGTCCTGGATAACGCTGCAACGCCTGATGGTTTACCAGGGTTTCGTCCTCTTCCCCATCCTTGGAGTCGGCCCATTTATTTTGCCGCGATTTTTTGGAATGCCGAATCGCCACGACTTTCCGGAGGCGCTGGTTCGAACGAGGGAATGGAACAAGAAAGCGCTGCTCGCTCTCGCAGTGGCCGCGATCATTATCGGGTCTTTTTTTCTGGAGGCAATCGGCTGGGTCCGGTCCGCCCACGCCGTCCGGTTCGGAGCGACCTTCATTTACTTGTTTCTGGAAATGCCGTTTCACCGCGCCCCGGCCGCGGGCAGTTCGCTGGGCCTTTCCATTCGTATTGCGTTTATCAGTTTGCTCGCGGGTTTTTCCGCGGTCGTGTTTTTTCCCGCGTATCGCGTCAGTCTTTTGCATCTCACCTTGGTCGGCGGATTCGCTGTGATCGCGTTGGTGGTCGCCACGCGCGTTGTCTTTGGCCACAGCGGGAACCTGGAGTTGCTTAAGAAACGCAATCGCTGGCTTCTGGCGGCGGTGGGACTGATACTAATCGGCACCGCCACACGCATCAGTGGCGATGTTTGGCCGAACGTGATGCAATCGCATTACATTTACGGGGCGATTCTCTGGATCGTTGGTGTGTTGGTTTGGTCGGTGTACGTTTTGCCGAAAGTATTAGTCGTCGGCACGGAGGATTAGGCGTGCGGACTTTGTGTCATGTCCGGCCCGGTCCCCGGAACGAATTCTTTAATCGTGGCAGCCGTGCAGGAAATCCTACCGCCGGTCTTTCTGGGCGAGACTTTGCTCGTGCCGAATCTTCCTGAGGTGCCGATAGCCAACCAATTTTTTGTCCTGTTCGTCCCAAAGTCGAAGCGAGGCCGTCTTCAAGCTGGAGAACAGAGTGATGGGTTTGACCTGTTGAAACAGGGAATGGGCCTTGTGGCATCTCTCGAGATTGTAATTGGGAATCTTGGGACTCAGATGATGAATGTGATGAAACCCGATGTTGCCGGAAAACCACTGCAAAATTTTGGGCAACTTGTAAAACGAGCTTCCTTGCAGCGCCGCCGCCGTGTAATCCCATTTGCCGCCGCGTTCCCAGTAAGCTTCTTCAAATTGATGTTGCACGTAGAACATCCAAATTCCCACGCTGCCGGCCACCATCATCATGATCAATTGGATCAACACATAATTCCAAAACCCGACAACGAAACTCAATCCTACGGCCATTCCAAAAATGGCAAGGTTCATCCAATGCACCGAATTCTTTTCCCGCCGATTGGCTTTCGGAGAGGCGAATCGTTGCCGTATGAGAAATAAAAACAACGGAGCGATGACGAACAGCACGATCGGATTGCGTGAGAGTTGGTAGGCAAAACGTTTCCAGCGGGACGACTCGAGATATTCCTGAACGGTCATCGTGTAAACATCCCCGGTGCCCCGTTTGTCCAGATGCCCGGCGCTGGAGTGGTGGACGGAGTGTTCCCAGCGCCAATGAAAATAAGGCGTGAACGTGAGCATGCCGCAAATAAATCCCACGATGTCGTTGGCGAGGCCGGATTTAAGATAGGAACCGTGCCCGCAATCGTGGAAGATGATGAATACCCGGACAAGAATGACTCCGGCGAACGCGGCGAGAGGCGCCGTCAACCACCACGAAACTTTCAGGCTCAAAAAGATCAAAACCCAGAGCGCCACCAAAGGACCGAACGTGTTGGTCATCTGCCACACGGCCCTCGGCGTCGATGGTTCCTGATATTTTGCAACCAGAGGTTTCCAGTCCGCAGTGGTGGCCTGTTGCTTAGTTTGGGCCGAATCTAATTCATCTGTCATAGGGTCGATCGATCTTGAAGCAAGATTGCCTGACTTTCGGTCGAACGTCTAGTCTAGTAGGACGGATCACGAGATCGGAACAAATTAACTTTAGTTTTTCCAATACTCTGGCAGGTTCTTTTTCGTTTCCACGAGAATTTCGAAGATCTCCCTGCGCGTTTTCCTTGGAATATCGCTGAATTCCTTCGATTGGTCTTCGCCGGTCAAGATGTCGTGGAGCCGCCGATAAACGTAATCTTTCATTCTCGGTGGCAGCGCGTCGAAGGACTTCGAGTAGATCAAATAACTGCACGGATATTTGAAAAGGCGCGTTTGCAAATTGAACTGGCGCAGCGAACGGCCTTTGCTGTCGAATGGCCCGAGGGTGGCGAAGTCTTTCGCGAACGTGGTATTGCCCGCGACGGCGCTTTTCAACGGCGCCTCCTCCGTAAAAAGCATGTATTTGAGAAAGGCGGTCGCGATGTTGGTGACGTAATTGATGTGGCCGTAGGCCGCCAGCTTTTGTTCGCTCTCGTAGCGCAATCGCGCGATGAAATTATGCATGTGGGTTTGATGTTCGAGCACCAGCAGGGCGACGATATCGCTGCTCTCTTGCGGGTAATGGGACAAATCGGAGAACTGGCGCAGGTCGGTCAGGTTGCCGAGGTAATTGGGCGTCTTCTCCTGTTTCGCGAAAGCGGCTTCACCAATGAGATTGCCGCGATGGACTTGATCGCCATGGGTTCCGGTCACATACCAGCCGCCCCAGCGATCCTCGAACGGGGTGCGGTGGTTGACCTCCGAAATGCTGCTGCTCAACTCGGGGCTGCCGGTCGCGTCCGTCTTGAGTGAGCGGAGCAGATGGCCTGGAACGCCCATGCTGCGGGCGGAGGCGTGGCAGTCGAGACATTGATCCTGGCGGGTGAATTTTGGTTTGAGGTCGGCCCGCTGATTGAGCGTATAAAAAACACCCCCAAGTTTGGGATCGGCTGTCGAGATTTCCAGCAAGGGCGAACCGGGGATGTACCCCAGATAAACGTCGTCATTGAAGTAGAGCGCGCGGGGCGTCGTTGGAGAAATTCGTTCGCGCTGAAATGAGGTCCTTGAGAAAACAAGAACCTGCGATGCCTTGGGTATGTTTAACCGGGCCAGAACGGAATCGAGATAACCGTGTTCCTCGGAAAAATGGAGCTTGGTCTTGTTGTTATCGATCAGTTCCTGGAGTTGCGAGATGGCGTCGTCGCCCTTGGCTTTGCTGTAATTCTGAGATCCCTCATCAAAGGGCATCAGGTGCGTGGATCCCTGAAAATCGCCATTGGCAAACCCGGTCTGAGACAGAAAAAGGGCGTTTGCACAGATGACAACCAATAATTTTCGAACATTCACGAGAGTCAGCATAATATCAGGCGCATCTATCATGGACGAGAAGAGATTCGTTCGACTTCACCAAAATTGCGAAAGGCGCGCCTTCTTTTGTCCTCGGGGAAAAGCGCCCAGCCAGGGCCGATGTGACGGTGCGGCGGGAATTTGCTCGTAAACCCAGGTCGCCGTGCAGCCCTGCCCGTGTGGCACGTCTCTGCTTCAAACTGCGTTCCGGAAGCGTTCCCCGCTGGATTTCGGATGCGGCGACCCGTCCGTCCGGCTTTTTCACCAAAATTGCTTTCGCGAATTACCGGGATCGCGGGTATTGTTTCAGAGCTCAACGTGGCGGTTCATCAACGGGTTTTGGCCAGGGCTGGAGCAAGAAAGGCAAAGCGTTCGGCCACGCATGTTGAGCACCGGCGTCGAGGGCGGCTATGTTGCTCTTGACTTGAACGCTGGAGCGGATACGCAGTCAAAACAAGACTAATGAACACCGAAGAAAAATCTCAAAAGAATCAACACCCGTTTTTACGCACGCTGTCTCCGGAACACCTGGCGGTTGTGCTGCAAAACGCGAAGGAGAAAAGTTATGCTCCCGGGGATGTCATATTGAAGGAAGGCGAGCCAGCGAATCGCTTTTTTCTGATTCAGAGCGGCCGTGTTGCGGTCGAAGCCGGCGGTCAAAACGGAGAAAATGTTCAAACCCTCGGGGAGGGCGAAACGCTCGGTTGGTCCTGGCTTTTCCCCCCGTTCAGTTGGCATTTTTCTGCGCGTGCAGTGGAGCCGACGCAATGCGTTGTGCTCGACGGAGGCCATTTGTTGGTCACGGCGGAGGAGGATCCAAAATTTGGTTATGATTTGATGCGACGAATTTCCCAGGTGCTTATCGGACGCCTTCAGGCGACACGCAAGCGACTCGTGGCTGCATCCAAAAAGTAAAAATTGCAATTGTTCCGGCGTATGAGAAGGGGAGAAATATGAAAACAAAAATCAAAGCAAGACGACCGAAAAGTACCGCCACCCGCCGAGCCAGTCCGAGCCGGGCGCAGGCAAAGGGGAAGAACCGGACGGAATTCAAATCCATCATCGTGCCAATCGATTTTTCCGAAACGTCGATCAAATCTCTTGAATACGCGGTGGCCCTGGCTGGGAAATTTGGGTCAAAGCTACAATTAATTCACATTCTGGAATTCCCGGGAGTGTTTAACAGCACCTCCCAACCGGCTTACGCCGCATGGGATTCGGGAGTTGAAAAGTCTGCCAAAACCCGGCTGACCGATTTGCTGGACGAGAGAGTTGACGAGTTAATCCCGGCGACTGCCGAGGTGCATTTCGGGCGCGCTTACAAAACGATCTGCGAGTTGGCGCTGGACCGGAAAGCCGATTTGATTGTCATAGGCACCCACGGGTTCACCGGCTTGAAACATTTGTTGCTCGGGAGCACGGCAGAACGCGTGATTCGGCACGCGCCCTGTTCAGTTTTGGCGATCCGCACCAAGGAAGTCCGCGCTGAGAAAACTGTTCTGGTCCCGAAGAATATTCTGGTGCCGACCGATTTTTCCCGGCCAGGCGAGGAGGCTCTGCGCTTGGCCGTTGCGCTCGCCCGGGAGCACGAGGCTCGATTGCAATTGCTGTATGTCGTGCCGATCCATTATGCCGTCGGTGATTACGACGTGATGGATTACGCTGTCCTGGCGGCGGAGCAAAAGGAGGAAGGGCAAAAGCAACTGGACAAGCTCAGCAAAAAATTAAAGGCCGAGGGGATTTCCGTGAGCACGCAAATACGTCACGGCAGACCGGCGGTCGAGATCAACGAGGCCGCTGCCGACCTCGACGCCGATTTGATCGTGATCTCGACGCGTGGCAATACCGGTTGGCAGCATGCTTTGATGGGCAGCACCGCCGAGGAAGTGGTTCGCCATTCGGTGGCGCCGGTTTTGATTGTAAGGAAGAAATAAATGACCACTCCAAAATCAGCCCATCCGTTTTTTTCCGGCATGAGCCAGAAGCATCTCGATCTGCTGAACCAGTCCGCGACCTACGCGGAATTCGGAGGCGGCGACGTGATTTTTCGCGAAGGCAGCCCGGCAAATTCTTTTTTCTTGATTGAAAAAGGTGCGGTGGCGCTGGAGGCGGATATGAACGGCGAGGGCCTTGTGCAAATCGGTGTGGCGAAAGATGGAGAACCGCTCGGCTGGTCCTGGTTGTTCGCTCCCCATATCTGGCATTTTCACGCGCGCGCCCTTAAGCGGACAACGGCGACATATTTCGACGCCACGGCTCTGCGCCAGTTATGCGAGGAAGATCATGATTTCGGCTACGAATTAATGAAACGAATGTCGCAAGTCATGATCGCGCGCCTGCAACTGACGCGCGCAGAAATGCTCAAACTGTATTCGCAGAGCGTGAAGACAATTGATTGACCGGAAACCTGGAGGCGGAGTCCCAGTTCACGATTCTATCGGCCCACCAACGCGGCCACCGCATTGACGATCATCGCCGCTTCGTCCACAGGCAATACCCAGACCGCCACGCCGGATTTCTGTTCTGAAATGCGGCTCTCTGTCCCGATCGCTCCAGCGTTTGCCGCGGAGTCTAGCCGAATATCAAACCAACCCATTTCCTGAATAATTTTTGCCCGAACGCATGGACTGTGTTCGCCCACACCGCCGCCAAAAATGATGGCCTCCACTCCGTTAAGCACGGCGAGATACGCGCCGACATACTTCCGGACCCGGTAGCAATAAATCTCCAATGCCAGTTGCGCCTGGACGTTGTTCCGCTGGATTGCCTCCAGCAGGTCGCGCATGTCCGCGTGACCGCCGGACAGCCCGAGGAGGCCCGATTTGTGGTTCAGCAGATCCTCGACCTGGTCGAGCGTGAGCTTTTCTTTCCGCGCCAGCCACGTGAGCAGGCCGGAATCAATGTCGCCCGCACGTGTGCCCATGACCAGGCCTTCGCCAGGCGTGAAACCCATTGAGGTGTCCACCGACTTGCCATCGAGAATTGCCGTGATGGAACAGCCGTTTCCAAGCTGGATCGTGATGAGTTTCGCATTTTCGACTGCGTGGTTGGTCAATTCGCAGTAGCGGTTGAGCATTGCTTCGTGGGCGATGCCGTGGAAGCCGTAGCGGCGAATGCGCAGTCGCTCATTTAGTTCGTGCGGCAACGCATAGGTGCCGGCGACTTCTGGAATGGTTCGATGAAACGCTGTGTCGAAAACGGCGACGTTCGGTGTTTGCCCGAACGCCTGCCGCGCCGCGCGAATTGCCTCCAGAGCGATTGGATTGTGCAACGGTGCGAGCGAATTAAGTGATTCAATTTCTCGGAGAACCACGTCGGATATCAAGGTTGGGGCAGTCAGCTTTTCCCCGCCATGGACAACGCGATGGCCAATCGCTTCGACAGAAAAGCCATCCAAGGTTTTCAACCAGCCGCGCGCGACGTCGAACGCTTCCGTGACGGAACGTGCCTCTTCGGTCCTTTTCTCCTTTTTCCCGCCGCCGGTCCAACGCGAGATGTTTGCCTCTCCTCCCAGCTTCTCGGCCGAAAATCGGGCGAGCTTCGTTTGGCTGCCATCGGGGCCAACATCGATCCACTCGATTTTCAGGGACGAACTGCCAGTGTTGACGACCAGGATTTTCATGTTTCCCCGCGCCTAACGCTGCCATTTCCAACTGGCGATCTCCGGCAGGTCAACCCCGTGCTCAAGAATGTAGGCTTTATGCCCGCGCAGCTTCGATTTGTATTTGCGAATCAGCGCCTCGGCCTGGGCGGCGACCCTCGGATTTTTGGCCGCGATCTTTTGTGCCGTTTGAATGACAACATGAAAGCGGCTCGTGGTGTTGAGGACGTGCATGTCGAAGGGCGTGGTGGTGGTGCCCTCTTCGCGATAGCCGTTGATGTCGAAACGTTCCTGGTGCGGTCGTTCCCAGCAGAGTTGTTTGATGGCGGCGGTGAAGCCGTGAAAATTAAAGATCACCGGCGCGTCGAGCGGAAACAATCTCTGGAACTGTCCTTCATCCAGACCGTGCGGGTATTTTTGCGGAATCCCGAGCACGAGCAGGTCGGTGACATTTACCACCCGGATGCGCCAGTTCGGGGCTTCGTCACGCAGGATTTGCGCGGCAGCGATCGTTTCCATGGTCAGGTTATCGCCGCAGCAGGCCAGCACGATTTCCGAATCCTCGCCGTCATTGGTCCCGGCCCAGCGCCAGATCGATGCGCCAATGCGGCAATGGTCCATCGCCTCCTCCATTGAAAGCCATTGTGGCATCGGATTTTTTCCCGCGATGACCAGATTGATATAGCTCGTAGTCTTCAAGCAGTGATCCATCGTGCTGAGCAAACAATTCGCGTCGGGCGGCAGATAAATTCGGTAAGTGTGTCCTTTCTTGGTGAGCAATTGATTGATGAAACCGGGACCTTGGTGCGAATAGCCGTTGTGATCCTGACGCCACGCTTCGGACGTCAGCAAATAATTCAGCGACGAAATCGGTTTGCGCCAGGACACCTCGAGCGAGCTCTTCAGGAACTTCGCGTATTGGGTCATCATGCTGTCGATGATGGTCACGAAGGCCTCGTAGCATGGGAAAAGTCCGTGCCGGCCAGTGAGCAAATAGCCTTGCAACCAGCTCTGGCAATTATGTTCGCTCAGCACTTCCATAATCCGCCCGTCGCGCGCGGTATGCTCCGTTCCTTCAAGCAACGGCCAGATATATTGGCGCGCGGTCGCTTGAAGCGTTGCGCCGAGGCGATTCGATTCCAGTTCGTCCGGGCAGAAGATGCGGAAGTTTCTCTGTTCGTCGTTCAGCCGGATAACTTCCGCCAGATATTTTCCGAACTGTTCGACCGAGCTGGCGCTGGTCGTGCCGGGAGATTTGGAGTTCACCGAAAAATCGTTCAGCGTTGGAAGTTTCAGCGGTTGCCGGATGGTTCCGCCGAAGGTGTGAGGATTCATGGCAAGCCGATGCGCGCCCTTCGGGCAAAATGCGCGGATGTCCTCGGCAGGACGGCCCTCTTTGTCGAACAG
>Ga0163144_10021633_pt1 | contig 12776 bp, 9 predicted proteins | sample OliLak19BULKMAT1_FD_123175 | JGI IMG/M metagenome (GOLD analysis project Ga0163144, IMG submission 123175) | Freshwater microbial mat bacterial communities from Lake Vanda, McMurdo Dry Valleys, Antarctica - Oligotrophic Lake LV.19.BULKMAT1 | ecosystem: Environmental > Aquatic > Freshwater > Lake...
CTCAGCTCGCTCCGGGTCAGTCAACTTGATCGGCGTTGCCTTCGGTCCCATCGCAGTGCCTCCACCACTACGACGAACGGCGCGCCGAAGATGTGACTAGAAATTTCTGATCCATGACACTAGCCTTCGGAAGCTGCCTGGGCCGCCGCGCTTGCCCATGCGGCGCGCGTCGGAGTCGCGAGGGGCCGCCCGATTCCATCGACGAACAGCGCCCGCGCGCGCGCGGCACCTCCGCCCTCGACCTCGATGCCAAGGTCGATGCGCCAACCAAAGAACACGGCGCCGCGCGGGAACGCTGGCGGACCGATCGCAAGGGGCGGCGGCAGTTCGAGCGTGCGGGTGCGGCGGCCGTCGAGCGGCAGGAAACCGAGGTCCCGCACGAGCGGCGCTCCCACGTAGGCCTCGATGACCTCCCGGCGAGGGCCGCGGACGGGGTCGGCAAACTCGTTGTCCGCGCGCAGGAACAGGGGTTCGAGCGTCGCCCGCGCACGGCCGCCCGGGGTGCCCTCCAAGTGGATCCGCACGCTCGCACCCAATCCGTCCGGCGCGGCCGTGCGCTCGCACCTGGCGGCGAGGCGCGCGAAGCGGTGCTCGAGCGGCGGCACGTCCCGCCACGGGCCTTCCGCGACCCAACCCTGCTCCACGAGGCGCGCGGCGATGAGGCGCGCCACTTCGCCATTGGCGGCGGCCATCAGGTGGTGGTCGGCGAAAACGAGTGCGTCGCGTCCGAGCGTTGCGAGCCGCGGTTTGAGCGCCGCGGCGAGCGACAGGCGCGCGGTGCCGGTCGCAGCTGCGACCGCTTCGATCGCGGGGTTGACGACTTCGCGCAGGTGGCGCACGTCGTAGGGGTAGTCGAGCAAGAGGAGCTTCACACCCCGTGCCTCGCACAGGGTATGAACCCGCGTGAGGTCGAGTCGGATCCTGCGCGCCATCTCGGCGTCGTCGGGCGCGCCGAGCCACGCCGCGCGGGGTGCGCCGCGCTCTTCGAACGCGAGGCGGTCCCCGTCGCCGCCATCGAGCAACGCTCCACCCGCGCTCTCCTGACGTGCAGGCCGGTCGAGCATCACACGCAGCATGCGTACCGTGCGCAAGCGCTCGAACGCCGCGAGCGGGGGCGGCGGCGCTTCGCGGTCCGAAAGCTCCCACAGGTGCGCCATCGCGCGGGACCAGGACGTGTTCGTGCCCGTCCACACGATGGCGATGGAGGGTTGGTAGCGCTCCAGTTGCTGATCGAGGTAGTAGCGCAACTCTGCCGAGTTGCGCCCGGGGTAACCCAGGTTCACAACGCGCCACCGCCCACCCGGCGCATTCGCCAGCAGCGCCCCAAGCTGCGCCGGGTAACTCTGCTGCGCGTCCAGGTGGATGCCGAAGGTGTTTGAATCCCCGAGGCACAGAATGCGGAGTTCGTCCGCGGGCGAGTCGGCGGTGTTGTTCGTCGGCGCGGCGCGTTCCGCGGAGTCCGCGCTGCGCGATTGCGGTGTGAGGACGAGCGCGAAGCCAGCGAGGACACCTTCCAGGACCAGGAGAGCGGCCACCGCTCCCAGCGCCGTGGCAAGGAAGCGGCGGAACCATGTGCGCGGCGAAAAATCGGTCAACGCCGGTCTCCGTGCGCGGGGGCGGAAGCGTCCTTCGTCGCAGGGGTCGCGGTGTCGCGCTCGTCCAAGTCGGGTTCGAGCCGCTCGGCGTCGCTTTTGTCGGCGGGTGATTCTTCGAGCAGCCCGGCGTCGCCGGTGTAACCCAGGGCTTCGAGCGCGGCTTGGTCGCCGCGGTGCGCGCGCGGTCGCGCGCGGTTCGCGGCGGCGGTTTGGTCGGCGTGCAGGCGGTCGGTGAGGCGGGCCGCAAGCGTCTGCGCGCGCGGGGCGTTGTCGCTCGCGACGTCGTTCAGCTCGAGCGGGTCCTGCGCGCGGTCGTAGAGCGCCTCGAAGCCACCGGCCGTCTGGCGTACAAACGTCCAATCACCCGTGCGCAGCGCCCACAAGGGCCGCGAACCCATGGATCGGGAGAGGGCCTCGCGGCTGTCGTCGAAGCGTCCGGCTGCGAACTCGCGCCGGAACGAACGCCCTCCGCCGGGCCAGCCGATGTCGACGAAGTCGCACAGCGTTGCGGCGAGGTCCGCGAGCCCCACGAGGCCCGCGGCGCGACGCGGAGCGGTGCCGGGGACCCGTGCAATCAGGGGCACGTGGGTCATCTCCGCGAACGCGTTCGAACCGTGCAACACATCGCCGTGCTCGCCGAAACCTTCGCCGTGGTCGGAGGTCAATACGACGAGCGCGTTGTCCCGCGCGCCGCGCGCGTCGAGTGCGTCGACCAGTTCGCCGAACCACGCGTCGGCGTAGGCCACGTTTGCGTCGTAACGGGCCCGCAACCGCGCGAGCAGGGCCGGGTCGTTGCGCGCCCCACCCGAACGCTGCAACTTCGTGAGCCAATCCGTGAGTCCCTCCTCCCGCGGCATGCCCTCGGTCCCGAACAGCGACCCGAAGGGCTCCGGGGGATCGTAGGGTTGATGCGGAGGCAGGACGTGGATGTAGAGGAACCGGCGGTGAGCGGCGTTCAGATCCCACCATTCGAGCACCGCCGGCAGGAACGCGGCGGGCACCGAATGCAGGTCGAAGCGGTCGCGAGGGAGGTACTCGAAGTGGCTAAATCCGCGCGCAAACCCGCCCTCCGCCGTGACATGCGGATTCGAGCTGAAACCTGCAGCCGCGAAGCCGGTCTGGCTAAAACGAGCGGCGAGCGTGGCCACGTCGGGTGGCAGTACGTTGCTCGCGAGTCCGAGGACGCGGTGCTCGCCCGGCGCTGTGCCGGTGAAGATGGACGCGACGGAAGCCAGGGTGTAGGACGCGCTTGCGTGCACGTCCTGCGCGACCCACGCCGCGCGCGCGAAGGTGTCGATCGCAGGGCTCGTGGGGCGCGCCGCGCCGTAACACCCCAGGGCGTCGGCGCGTAGGGCGTCGAGAACCACGACGACCACATCCTTGGGAGGTGCCCCGTCGCCTCCCCGGGGCTTGCCGCACCCAACGGCAAACACCAAAGCGGAGGCCACCCAACACACGGCGACGGCACGGGCGAAGCCGCGATGCTGCGGACGGGTCGAGACCGCGCCTCGCCCGTCGGCGAGGAACGACCCGGCAGGGATTGACCGAACGCGGAACGTCAGGGCTGAAGCTTGCCGAACGGCGACGCCCTCAGTGAAGGGCGCCTCCGGGACATGCTCCCCGGGTGCGCGCGGTCGAGTCTCGGGCTGTGCGAGTGGCATGGGGGCGGGGGGGGGCGGAGGGACCGCAAGTGTATGCTCCGCGCCGCCCCGCAGCCGGTCACCGGCCAGCGCGGGCGCGGCCAATGCGAAGCACAGAAGCGTCCGAACGGGTCCACCTCGCGCGGGTCCCGTTGGAAGGCCCCGAGGGGACCGCCGCGCGAATGTTGTGCGAGTCCGAGCGCGAGCGGGCGGGGCGCTTCCTCGTCGCGGGCGCCCGCCGACGCTTCGTGCTCGCGCGGGCGGGCCTTCGCACCCTCCTCGGCGAGGCGCTGGGCGCCGATCCGACGGCGCTTCAGTTCCGCGAAGCGCGGCACGGCCGACCGGAACTCGCGGGCGCCCACGACGGCGCCCTTGCGTTCAACCTCGCGCATTCGGGCGACCTCGCGGTTGTCGCATGGCGCAGCGGCGGCCTGCTGGGTGTGGACCTCGAACTGCTGCGCGGCCTCGAGCGCATGGACGAGTTGGCCGAAGAGACGTTGGGCGCTGCGGAGCTCGAGGATTGGCGCGCATCGCCCGCTGATTCACGCGCGAATGCGTTTTTCGCCAGTTGGACACGCAAGGAAGCTGTGCTCAAAGCCACCGGTGTCGGGCTCTCCGGCGGACTGCGCGGCCTCGACGTCCGCGGTCCGTCTCCGCTCGCGATCCAGTTCGAGGGACACGCGCTCGTCCTCCTCGACCTCGACGTCGGCCCAAACTTCCGCGCCGCCCTCGCCGCGGACACGCCGCGGCCCGCAGTCGGCGTCGCGCCCGCCCCGGCGCTGCGCACGATCTGGCATTGAGCGGGACGACGGGATGCGGCCACCACCATCGCCCCTTCATCCTCGGCGGGGCCGGCTCGGAGCCGCGCGAAACGCGGCTCCGCAGCACGACGCGATCAATCCCGCGCGCCGGCGGTCAGCTCCGCGAGCAGCGCATCCGCGCCGTACACGGCGCGTAGAGCCTCGAGGATGCCGCGCGCGTCCACGGACACGGCACGCGCCTGGGTATCGCTGTACGCCATCGCGCCGACCAGGCTCTGCACGTTGCCGTCGAAGATCAGCCCAACCACTTCGCCCTGCGCGTCGATCACCGGCGACCCGGAGTTGCCCCCAATGATGTCATTGGTGCTCACGAAGTTGTAGGGCACGCTCCCGTCGATGCGGTCTTCTGCTTCGATCCAGCTTTGGGGCAACGCGAAAGGAGCGACGCCGCCCTTTGCCTCGGAGCGCTCGAACTTGCCCGCCATTTTGGTGAACGGGGGGATCTCGACGCCGTCTTGCGTATAACCCGCGACGCGGCCGTGGGAAAGCCGCAGGGTGAAGGTTGCGTCGGGATAAATGCTCTCGCCGAGCATCGCAAACTTGGCTTCCGCGATCTTCGTGTAGGCGGCACGCTGCACGCTGTCGACTTCGTCCTCAAGGGTCTTGCGCAACGCGCGGCCCGCGTCATCGAGTGCCCGTGCAAGCGCGATCAGCTTGTCATCGCTCGCGTCGACGGCCTCGCGGCCGCCCTCATAGAGCGCCCGGCGGGCTTCCGGATCGAGGAGGGCGGAGCCCCGCACCAGCTCCTCGGCCCGTGCGCTGGGCGACTTGCCGCCCATGGCTTGCACCGTGATGGGATGGCCGCCCCCGAGCGTCTCGGACATGAAGAGCAGCCAACTGCGCACCGTGTCCACCTCGAGGTCGGCATAGATCGGAGCCGGGGAGAAAAGCCGTTGCTCAAGGCTCGGCAACGCGGCGTCGCCGAACTCGCGCAGACGCTCCGACGAGGGCTTCACGCGCTCGTCGGCGGCGCGCACCAGGGTGCGCGCGATCCCAAACAACTGGGATCCACCGCCCCCGAGGTTCGCGCTGACGTCCCAGTGGCGCACCGCGGATTCCTGCGCGCGTGCGATCTCATCCCACGCGTCACCCCAGCGCGCCGCGTACTCGGGGTTGGACCACACAAACGCCTTGAGGCGGCGTTCTTCATCGCGCTTGGGCCCCATGATGGCCGGGTCGTTGAGGCCCTCGAGCCGTCCGCTTAGCGCCTTGCGGGAGTTCTGGACACCAAAGAGCTCGTCCTCGGCGATCCGGCGCCATTCGTCGCCCTTTTGCGCGAAGTTTTGAAGCTGCACTTCGCGGCGCCACAGGCGCGCCAGCGTTTTGGGGTAACGCACGTCGCGGAAAAACTCAAGGTGCGCAACGGTGTTGAGACGCTCCGTGCTGCCCGGATGGCCGGCGACGAATACGAGCTGTCCGGCCTCGGCGCCGGTGGAGCTCCAGCGCAGGAAGTGCTGCGGCTCAAGGGCCACGCCGTCCTGATAGATGCGGAAAAACATCGCATCCAGGCAGTAACGCGGATATTCGAAATTGTCCGGATCGCCGCCGAAAAACGCCGCGTCCTTTTCCGGCGCAAACACGAGCCGCACGTCCGTGTGGCGCTGGTAGCTGTACAGGTGGTAACGCGCGCCCTGGTAGAGGGTCACCATCTCGCACTTCATGCCGGTCGAGTCGGTGGCCTCCTTCTCGATCGCGCTGATCGCCATGCGGCGCGCGGCGCCCGCTGCGGCAGTCGACATGCCCGCTTGAACCGCGGATTCGACCCGCGCCGTCATGTCTTCGACGCGCCACAGGACGAGCAGCTCGAGGTCCGGACAAGCGAGCTCTTCTGCTTGGGTGCGCGCGTGAAAACCGGCGCTCATCAGGTCGCGTTCGGCGGTGCTGAGCTTCGCAAGCATGTCCGCGCCCACGTGGTGGTTGGTCATCACGAGCCCATTGGCCGATACGAGCGAGCCCGAGCCGCCCGTGCTGAAGCGGACGCAGCTCTTTTGGACGTGTTCGAGCCAACTGGGCGTCAACTCGACACCGTAGTCGGCCTTGATGGCGTCGAGGGGCGGGTTCGTGAACAGCCACATTCCCTCGTCGAGGGTACGCGCGGCGGCGGACGCGCCGACGAGAGCCAGGGCGGCGGCGGCAAACAGGGTCGAGGGCCTGAGCATGGGAGGCTTTGGGCTTCTGGAAAAAGGGGGCGCGCCGCGGCGAGGAGCCGGGCGAGCGAACGGCCGAGCAGCCTATCAGTCGCACGCACCCCGCCGAGCGGCCGCGACGTCGTAACCCCGGTTCCCGATCGCCCGGGAGCCCCCCCAATCAGTACGTGAGGATCCTCACCGTCGTCGGCCCGAGCGCTTCGATGCCCGCCGCGGAGGTCGGCGAGGGTTTGAGACCGCCCGTCACCCACAGCCCGAGCTGGTCGAGCTCGTGGGGTGAACTCCGGCCCGGCTCGACGCTGCCCGGCGCCAACACCGACGTGGCCCCGTCATCCACCCCCACGCGAACGATCTGGGTGTAGGTCTCGCCCGACTGCGAAAAGAGCGTCGGGACGTCGACGCCAAACAACGCCGCGTGGGGCTGCACACCCTGTTGCAGGTTGATGCCCTCGGGGGTGACCCAGAGCGCGATTCCCGCCGTCAACTGCGACGCTTCGTACCACGCGTCCCAGGCCGCGGGGTCCGCGGTGCCCGCGCCCGAGGGGCCACTGACGCTCGCGAGCGCGGCTTCGAGCGCTGCCACGACAAATGCCACCTCAGACGAGTCCAGTTGCAACTGCGGATCCAGCTCCAAGGCCGCAAGGCGCGCGATCAAGTACGCCGAGAGCCCCGCCGGGCCCCGGCCCCACGTCGCGGCAAGGGGCTGGTGCGTCGGGATTTCGGGGATGAACCCACCGGGCAAAAACGATGCGAGCGCCGACCCGGAGGTGTTGCGGTCGATCCCTGCGCCGGCAGCAAACCAGGCGCCGAGCACGTCGAGCGCGGCGCTCGAACCGGCGGACAGCGCCGCCCCCGCCTGATCGCGCATCATCAAACCGAGGCGCACGATGTCCCGCGCCGAGGGTCGAACCGTGTCGCGGCGGATCGTGTCCATCGCCGCCACCGTCAGCGGCTCGCCCGGGCTCAGCAGTTCCGCCAAGCGACGCGAGCGGTCCGTGTGCCCAAGCACGACGGTGGGACGCGGCAGCGGGTACCAGGTCCCTACGGGCAAATGGTTGCCGCTGAAAACCACGCCGTCGTCGTCACTACCGTCCTTCAGCACCCACGGCTTGAGGTCGTGGGGTACGTACGTCTGCCACAGCTTGCCGACCGAATCCCCATCGAGCGCCATCCGCCCGGCCATGAACAGCGGCACCCGAACGGGTTGCGCGCCGTTGGCCTGGTAACCGACGAGGTCCGGCGCGCTCGGGTCGGAGCGATCCCCGCGGCCCGCGAAGATCGCGTTGACGCTTGGGAAATTCCAATCGGCGAGCGCGGCGCGAAAACTGGGCACATCCTGTGCGCGCGCCATTGCGTAGAAGGCCGCGTGGCTCGCCACCAAAGGCTGCGCAAATGGCACGGCCATCAGGGCATGCTCGTCTTTGACGGCTACACCCAGCCATTCGGTGACTAAAGGTCCAAAAACCGTGCGCCGATGGAGCAGCGGACGGTCGAACACCGCAGGCGACGCCTCTTCGTCGACGAACGACCACACAAGGACCTCCTCGGGATATTCCTCCATCGACTGCCACACGCCGTCGACGAGATAGCGCCAGGGTGCGCTCGTCGCGTCCACCGTGAGCCGGTAGAGGTCCGCCTGGTCCGTACCCATCGCAGTGACACTCCACGCCACCGCCGGCGTCGATCCGACGATGGTGTTCGGACTGCCGGGCACGCCGATGCCGCGCACGTCGAACGTCGCGCCGCGCATGTGCCACTCGTAGAAGCTATTGGGCGCCGCGAGCGTCACCCGCGGGTCGCCAACGAGCACGGCCCGCCCGGGAACCCCGCCCTCCGCCGTGGCCGCACCCGTCGCCGCCCAAGCCTGGCTGAAGTGCGGCTCGACGGTGCCCTGGGACATGCCCGTCGACAACGATGCGTCGAAGCCGTTGAGCAGGGCGAACTCCGCCATGGCAGCTTGCAGGCCCGGCGGCACATCGGACTGGGACACCACCGCGGCGCCGTCGTCGACGATGTCGAAGGGGAATAAAACGTTCAGGACCTCGGTCTCGCTGAGTCCGGACGCGAGCAAGCCATCCACCTGGTCGCGCAGCTCGTGTTCGCCGGTCGCGAACTCCTGGAAAAATGCGCCAAAGCGATTCCACGTGCCGATGCAATCCGCAACGGTCCACGGTTCCGCGGAGAGCGGCGCAAGGACGTTCGGGATTCCCTCGAAGAAGGGATGCAGGCTGCGCTTTGGATCCGCCGCGACTTCCGCGAGGTAGCGGTTCACTCCAGCCGCGTAAGCCGTGAGAAGCGCGTGCACGGCGGGATTCAGGCTCGCGAGCGTCGCCGTCTGCTCCTGGGCATGACGCCGCCACCCAAACAGGCGAGCCTGGCGGTCGCGGCCGACATACAGGCCGCCTTCACCCGGCCCCAGAACTTGCGCCAAACGGCCTTGGTACGCCCTGCGGGACAGCGACATCGCGAAGAAGCGGTCCTCCGCGGCGGCGTAACCCGCACCGAAGTACGCGCCCGCGTCCGTCGAAGATTCGATATGCGCGACTCCGTACGCATCGCGCTGGATCACCACGGCCACCCCCGAGCCCGGCGATGCGCTGTCGGAGCTCCCCCCGCCTCCGCACCCGATCGCGACCAGAGCTCCGAGCGCCATCCAGCGTCGCGCCGCGGATCGCAACGTCGCGGACCGGATGTTACGCAGCTCCAGGCGGGGGTTTCGATGGGCCATGGCGACGGAACCGTTCGGAAAGCGTGGGTCGGGGAGCCTGCGGGGACTTCGCGGGACTCCAACTAGTCGCAGCCAGCATGCCAGTCACCGGAACGGGCGTGCGCACGGACGCGCTCCCGCAACCGCAACCGCAACCGCTCCCGCTCCCGCTCCCGGTCCCACAACCAATGGATCCGGATCAGCCCGCGGGGGCTGATTTGCCGGAACCCTCGGCTCCGCCGTTCTTAGCGACACCGTCGTGTTCGCCCGACGCTGCCTCCCGACGTTTGGCGAGCACCCCTTCCACCTGCCGCGCGGTCTCCGGGTCCTCGAGGATGCGCCCGAAGAACTCTGGCATCTCGATGCCACCGATGTCGCGCATCATTTGCAGCACGGGCGGGATCGAGCCGCCGAGGGAGTGCAGAAAGCGGCTCGTGGAGCCCTTGCCGTCGGCCCCCTGAGCGCCGTCCCAGACGACGATCTTGTCGAACTTGATGTTGGAGATCGCCTTCGCCGCGTTGGCGGAAAGCGCTTCGATGTGCTCGAGCAGCAGCATCTGGAACGCTCCCTGCGCTCCGCCACAGCTTTCGACGATGCGCTTCAAACCTTCACCCTTCTTGGCGAGGATTTCGAAGTTGCCCCGTGCCTCGGCTTCGAGCTTGGCGAAGATCGCCTGAGCTTCCGCGCGCGCTGCGATCGTCACCCGTTCGGCGTCGGCTTCGGCGTCGACGATCGTCCGCGCCTTCTCGGCTTTCGCGACGGCCTCGATCTCGGCCCGCTTCTCGGCTTCGCGCTTTTTGGCCTCGGCTTCGGCCGCCCGCGCTTCGGCGAGGTACCCGGCTTCGCGCACTGCAGCATCCGCTTCGCGTTTGCGCGTTTCCGAGGCTTGGTAAGCCTCGGCTTGACGGATGCTGAGTTCGGCCTCGGCGAGCACGACCCGCGCCTTGTTCAGGTTTTCGCCCTCGACCGCCATCGCGTTCGCTTCGGACGTGCGCACACGCATCTCGCGTTCCGCGTCCTTGATTTCGGCGTCGCGCCGGTACGCCGCCTGCTTTTCGCCGACGGTGCGTTCCCTTTCCAGTTCGGCGATGCGCACGGCACGCTCGCGCTCGGCCTCGGACGTGCCGATGGAGCGCAACTTCTCCGCGTTCGCAACCTGAATCGCGCGTTCGCGGTCCGCACTCGCGACGCCGATAGCACCGAGCTTCTCCTGATCGGACACATCGATCAGCGCCTGCTGGATCGCCTGCGCAGCGGCCTTGCGGCCAATGGCTTCGATGTACCCCGATTCGTCCGTCAAGTCCTTGATGTTGACGTTGATCAGGACGAGACCGATCTTTGCGAGCTCGGGCTCGAGCGATGTCTGGATGCTGAGCAGAAACTGCTCGCGGTCGCGGTTGATGTCTTCGATCAACATCGACGCGATCACCTGGCGCAACTGGCCGAAGATGATGTCCTCGGCCTGCTTCGAAATGTCCTTGGTGGTCAATCCGAGCAAACGGATCGCCGCGTTGTTCATGATCGCGGGCTCGGTGCCGATCGCAACCGTGAACACACTGGGCACCGAAATACGGATGTTCTCCATCGAGAGCGCGTTCTCGAGGGGCACTTCGATCTGGATCGGGTCCAGCGAAAGGAACGCGTAGTCCTGGATCAGCGGCAGGACGAGTGTGCCGCCGCCGTGCATCGTTTTGGCAACCTTGCCGCTCTTGCTGTGCCCGTAGACGACAAGGATGCGGTTTGACGGGCAACGCTTGTAGCGCCGGGCGAGAGTGATCGCGATCCCGAAGAAAATCAGGACGAGCGCCGCCGCCAACACGACCCACAGGGCGGCCGAGTCGACTTTAATCTCTGCGAGCATGGGAGTCGGAATCACGGGGTGTTCTCCAGGGAGGCGACTTCGAAGGTTCCAGGGGTCGTCATGCGCACCACGCGAACGTCGGCGCCGGTGGGAATCGGTGTTCCGCGTGTGAACGCGGCATATTCCGCGGTGCGGCCCTGGATTTCGACGGTGATTTTGCCGAACCCCTGGTTCGAGCCGGGCACCCGCAGGTAAACCCGGGCGCTGCGGCCAACCGCACCTCTGGCATCGATCGTGCCGCTTGAGGTGAGGCGGCGCTGCGCCCGCAGGATGAGCGCGACGGAAAAGAGCACCGCGACGCCGCTCGCCAGCGCCGCAAGCAGGGTCAAGGGCCGCGCCCAACCCTCAACGGTGCCGATCCAGCCGACCAAGCCAAACACCGTCAGGAAGGCCGCAATCCCCCGCACGGTGAGCACGTCGAGCCCGCCGTCGCCCTCGAGGTCGAGCCCGCCCGCGTCGCCGTCGTCGCCGCCGAACATCCCGAGGACGAGCTGCACGACCACGGCAACCAGGCCGAGGCCCGCGCACAGCGCGTATCCCAGTTGCAGTGTCAGTTCCTTGGGCATCCAGTCGGGCATGGGGGGCGGTGTCCTCGGCCGGTCCGTGGCGCACCAAAGCGACGCGCCGGGCAAGAGGTTACCCGGGTCTTTCCCGCCCGCGCGAGGTTGCTTCGGCGCGTCAACCCATCGGCGCCCGTGAGCGGGCTCCGGTCGGGCCGCCGCGCCCGGGAGGCAGCACCGCCACGGGTCCTCGCGGGCGATGGCCGGCTCGCGCCGCGCCGATCGCGCCCGATGACAGCCGCGTCATGGTCATCCCGCGCGCGGACACCCGAAGCTTGGTTCCTCCCCTTTGGGAAACCCGCCATGACCCGACACCCGACCGCGCGTGCTTCGTCCCCCCCCCGCCACCTCCTCGTGGCGCTCGCGGTCGCCTTCGGCGCGGGCTGCAACACCGTCGAGTTCTACGCGATGCGCGCTTTTTCACACCCTGCGATGGCGCTCGACGTCGGCGCAACCAAGACCCACTGGTACCAGAAGTTCTATTACTCGACGGAGGGCAGCGCAGGCGGGATCGGAACGAGCGCCGGGGGTGGCTGCGGATGTTACTGACCCGCGCACGACCGTGCGGAGTGGCGGCCGCCGCACTTGCGCTCGCGGTGTTCTGCAGACTCGGCGCCTCCGCCTCCGCCCCACAGCTCGCGACGGGCTCGCCCGGGGTTGGCGATCCGCTGGCCCCGAAAACCAGCGATGAACTGACGCGCTCGATCGCGTTCCGTCTCGGCGTATTCGACCAGGGCGACTCGATCGACGGCAACCCGTTCCTCGACGAGTCGCTGACCGTCATCGAACCCGCGGTCGTGTTTGATTGGGACGTGAACCGCGATTTCGGCTATTCGATCAAAGCGGTTTACGACTACCGCTCGATCAAAGGCGGCGGTGAAGCCGTTTGGACTCCCAACGACGGTCGCGACGCGTCGATCACCACGAGCCTGGACGTGTTCTTGGACGACGTCGACGTCATCCGCTTCAAAGGCGTTGACGAGGGCTCCGAATCGCGCCTTTCCACTGCGGCCAGCATCCAGTGGTACCAGGTCATGGGCCCGCGATTGCACGGCATTCTCGGAGCCACCGTCGCGCACCAGGACGGTTTCCTCGGGACCCCCTACAACGGCGTAGTCGTCGAAGACGGAGCGACACCCCCGTTCCCGTTCGACAACGACGCCCTCGGCACCGAAATCACGGAAGAGCTGCCCGACACACGAACGCGCCTCGCGCTCTACGGACGCTTGCGACAGCAGATCGTCGAGGGAACGGCAGTCGAGCTGGGATCGCGGCTCTATTCGGACGACTGGGGCATCACCAGCGTCACGTTCGGGCCACGCCTAGCCCGGGTTATTCATCAGGTTTTCGAGCAGACGAGCCCAAGTCGTCGCCTGGTGGTGCTTTGCGGCCGCGGGATCCACAGTCGACCTTGAACAGGTCAACGAGGGACGCCCGTGGTCGCA
>Ga0163144_10021634_pt1 | contig 12776 bp, 14 predicted proteins | sample OliLak19BULKMAT1_FD_123175 | JGI IMG/M metagenome (GOLD analysis project Ga0163144, IMG submission 123175) | Freshwater microbial mat bacterial communities from Lake Vanda, McMurdo Dry Valleys, Antarctica - Oligotrophic Lake LV.19.BULKMAT1 | ecosystem: Environmental > Aquatic > Freshwater >...
CGAATTATAGGTAGTCCCGTTAGCCCCGCGCGAGGGCACCGAATTATCGATAGCCGCGGCCGGATTGCCAGCCGCTGCTTTCTTTTCGGCTTCCCAATCTACCGTACCTGGGGTGCGTCCACCCTGAACACCGCCACCACCGCCGCCGCCCAGCATTCCGCCAAGCCCGCCTTTTTTCTTGTTGGCATCTTCGATTTTTTCGACCAGCTTTTTGCCCTGCCGCTCCATTCTTTTCTTACGGACATCATCCATCGGGCTCCTGCCGAATACCATTAGCAGGACAAACAGGGCCGCTAATGTCCAAATAATAAAGGCTCTCGAAGACATGCCTTATTCCACCCACCGATATAATTATTATTTTTGAACTCTAATTATATCCTGATTATTGTTTAATTTCATCAAATTATTTATTAAATAATTTGATGGCACCATAACAATATCGCTTTCTGGACATGGAGCCGGTTTTCCGCCTCGTCAAACACCTTGGATTGCGGGCCATCTATCACGCCAGCAGTGACTTCTTCACCTCTGTGTGCCGGCAGGCAATGGAGAAATATGGATTTTGGCGAGGCCAGCGCCATCAGTTCCTCATTGACCTGATAGGGGGCAAGCATAGCAATTTGCGCTTCCGGGTCAGGGTCGCCCATCGATACCCAGGTATCGGTAATAACCGCATCGGCACCTTTTACCGCCTCTTGCGGCGATTCCATACATTCAATATTGCCGCCGCGGTCACGCGCCCATGCCACCACTTCCGGCAACGGGTTGAGTTTCGGCGGACAGGCCAGACGTATGTTGAACCCCAGTAAAGCGCTCGCCTGAATCCAGCTCTGCGCCACGTTATTGCCATCCCCCACCCAGGCAATGGTCTTGCCTTTCAGTGGTCCGCAATGTTCTTCAAACGTGAGAATGTCGGCGAGAATCTGGCAGGGATGGCTGAATTCGGTCAGGCCGTTGATGACTGGAATTTCCGCATTGGCTGCCAGTTCCGTCAGCTTGTCGTGGCTGTGGCAGCGCAGCATGATGGCATCGGCATAGCGCGACAGCACACGCGCCGTATCGGCGACAGTTTCACCGCGGCCGAGCTGCAATTCATTGCCGTTGAACGATAAGGCATGACCGCCTAATTCCATCATCGCCACTTCGAACGAAACGCGGGTGCGCGTGGAATTTTTTTCAAAAATCATGACCAGTTTTTTATCGGCCAGTAACGGCGTGAATACGCCTTTCCGGCGCTCCGCTTTTAACGCGGCGGCTTTCTTCAGTATCCGTTGAAGGGTCGGCCCGTCAAACGCCGCCAGATCCAGAAAATGCCTCATTATGTCCACTCCTCACATACTTGACGCAGAATGGCCAGAGCCTCACCTGCATGGGATTCATCAATAATCAGCGGCGGCACGATACGGATCACCTGATCCTCAGCCGGTGCGGTAAGCAATTTGGCAGCGCGCAGGCGCTCTACTAATTCGACATGCGGGACTTTGGTTTTCAGTCCGAGCATCAGGGCCGTACCGCGCACTTCGGCAAGGAGTTTGGGAAACGTATCCACCAGCGATTGCAATCCGGTTTTCAGCACCGCGCCGACATGGGTGACATGCTCAAAGAATCCCGGCGCCAGCATCACATCGAGCACGGCATTGCCCACCGCCATCGCCATCGGGTTGGCGCCATAGGTCGAGCCGTGCGAACCCGGCGTCATGCCGGATGCCGCCGCATCGGTAGCAAGGCATGCCGCCAGCGGAAAGCCGTTGCCGATTCCCTTGGCCACCGACACGATATCGGGTTTGACGCCTGCCTGTTCATGCGCAAATAAGGCGCCGGTGCGGCCCATGCCGCACTGTACTTCATCGATGAATAATAAGAGACCGTGCTTGTCGCATAGCTGTCGCAGGCCACGCAAAAACTCATGGGTGGCGACGCGGATACCGCCCTCGCCCTGAATCGGCTCAACAAGGATGGCTGCGGTTTGCGGGCCTATAGCCGCTTCCACTGCTTTAAGATTATTGAATTCGGCGCGGTCAAATCCATCGACCAGCGGCTCATACCCTTTGCGCGCAATATCATTGCCACCGGCGGAAATACAGGCCAGCGTGCGCCCATGGAATCCGCCTTCCATGGTGATGACGCGGTAGCGTTCCGGATTTCCCGTAGCGTCATGGTATTTGCGCAGCATCTTCAGGCCGCATTCCACCGCTTCCCCACCGGCATTACAGAAGAATATTTTATCGGCAAAGCTGGCAGCCACAAGCCGTTCGGCAAGGCGTGAGAGCCCCGGCATCTGATACATATTGGAGCAATGCCATAGCTGGTCGGCCTGATTTTTAAGAGCAGATACGACATGCGGATGGCAATGTCCCAGCGAGTTGACGGCGATACCGGCGGCAAAATCCAGATAGCGTGTTCCATCGGGAGAAAAGAGATAGACTCCTTCGCCACGTACGACGGTGATGTTGGAACGCCGGTAGACCGGCAATACCGCAGACATCGGCTAACCCACTTACAGGACTTGAGAAAAACGGCGATTATCTGCCTAGCGGTCAGGCTTGTCAAGAAAGAGATTTTTCAGGATTTGGAACGGGTTATGACGTTACGTCTTCAGGCGATATCCGCTTTTGAACAAACGCAATGTCACCAGCCAGAGCACGATGTTGGTTCCGGTAAGCACCGCCATGCCCAGCCAGACGGTGCCGTCGGTATAGCCGATCATGGCATAGCGGAAGCCGTCGATCATATAGAAGAACGGATTATAGTGGCAGACATGGTACCAGAATTCCGGCAGTTGCTTGATGGAATAAAACGTGCCCGACAGGAATGCCAGCGGTGTGATGATATAGTTGGTAATCGCCGCCAGCTGGTCGAATGACTGCGCCCACACGCCGGTCAGCACGCCAAGCAGCGCCAGCATGATGCTGGCCGAGATGACGTAAAACAATCCTATCCAGAAGCTGTGCAGCGTAAACGGCACGAATAGATAGACCGACACCAGCACCACGATACCCACGGCAGCGCCGCGCACGATACCGCCAACGACGAGGCTGAAGGTAATTTCCGCGCCAGTCAGCGGCGGCATGAGAATATCGATGATGACGCCCTGAATCTTCGCCAGCATCAGCGACGACGAAGTATTGGCGAATGCGTTCTGCACAATGGCCATCATAATCAGGCCGGGCGCGATGAACTGGTTGAAGGGAATGCCGTCGACCATGCGGCTTTCCGAACCCATGGCCAGCGTCATGATGGCGAGGAATAACAGCGTCGTGATAACCGGCGCCACCACCGTCTGGTTCCACACTTTCCAGAAGCGCCATATCTCACGCTTGCATAACGTATAGACGCCGATGGTGTTGATCGCGTTCATGCCTTGCCCTCATTTTTTTGCATATACGCGGCGGCATAGGAACAGACCGGCACTATGGTAAGGCCGCGCGCTTTGGCGTCACTGACGACGCCCTGCATGACCTGCGCCGCCACGCCCTTCCCGCGCAGCGCCTCGGGCACCCCGACATGGGTAACCACCAGCCGGTCGCCGTCAAGACGGTAATCGGCAACGGCAACGTGCCCTTCGACGGTCAATTCGTATCGGTTGTCTTTGGAATTATTGATTACATTCTGCATATCGCCTCACGTTACGCATAAACATTCTGCCGGTCAATGAGCATAAAAAAAGCCCGGTCAAAAGACCGGGCTTTTTTCGAGTAAGAATTTTTACCTGCGGTCGCCGAAGAAGCGGAGCAAGTGAATAAAGATGTTGATGAAATCCATATACAGGTTGAGTGCACCCATGATGGACGCCTTGGCAATCGCCTCAGCACCGCCACCAATATGGTAGTACATGACTTTCAGCTTCTGCGTATCCCACGCGGTAAGGCCCGTGAAGATCAGCACACCCAGCACCGACGTAGCAAACATCAGGGCCGAGCTCTGCAGGAAGATATTGACCACAGACGCTACCAGCAGGCCGATCAGTCCCATAATCAGGAACGAACCGAACCCGGTCAGGTCACGCTTTGTAGTATAACCGTAGATGCTCATGGCACCGAAGGTACCCGCGGTAATAAAGAATGTGCGGGCGATACTTTCTCCGGTGAATGCCAGGAAGATCGTCGAGAGCGACAGGCCGATGAGTACAGAGTAGGCCCAGAAAATGGCCTGCGCCGTGGATAGGCTCATGCGCTGTATCCCCATACCCAGCCACATGACGAGGCCGATAGGAGCGAACATAACGAGCCAGCCCAGACCGTTCAGGCCTGCGACCTGACCGCCCTGTATATTATAAAACAAACCCATCAATGCGGGAGAAGTAGCTGTAAACAACGCAACAATCCCGGTTACTGCCAGTGCGCTGGCCATGTAATTATAGATGCGCAGCATGTAGGCACGTAGACCTGCGTCAACGGCAACCGCCTGACCTTGAGCACTAACCTGCCCGAAACCCTGCTGTGCTTGAGCGAACGGATCGCGAAATTCCATTATATTCCTCCAAATAAATTACTAAATCCGGGTTTTCTCCGGATGACGTAACATTATATGGTGCTATGACATCAATTTTCAATAAGAAAACGCAGAAAATCGGCTATCTTTGATAAGTTACCGTTTTTCGCTTGAATTCCGCCACGATTGGCAGTATCAAAGCTGTCCTTTTAGCTGCCGGGCGAGGCATTGCCTAGGCCGCTATTTACGTATTTGTGGAGGAGCGCAGCGACGACTAGGCCCATTGAGGGCCGCAGCCAGCGTGGCGCTTGAACGCAAGTTTTATAATTATTCAAGATAAGGATTATGAAAATGCCGAAGTTGAAAACCAAAAGTGGTTGCAAGAAACGTTTCCGTTTCACCGCCACCGGTAAAGTCATCGCTTCCCAGGCCGGAAAGCGTCACGGTATGCGCAAGCGCACCAACCGTTTCATCCGCAACGCACGCGGTACCACCATCATGGATGAGTCCGATACGCACCGTATCGTTCAGTACATGCCCTACGGCTCGAAATAAGGAGAAGCACCATGTCACACGCACAAAGCGGCGCAAACCGCGCCCGTCGTAAAAAACTTCTGAAGCTGGCCAAAGGTTATCGTGGCCGCTCGAAGAATTGTATCCGTATTGCCCGCGAAAAGGTCGAAAAAGGCCTGCGCTATGCATACCGCGATCGTCGCACCAAGAAGCGCACGTTCCGTGCCCTGTGGATTCAGCGTATCAATGCCGGCGTTCGCCTGCACGATATGGTCTATTCGCAGTTCATGAACGGCCTGCTCCATGCCGGTATCGAAGTTGACCGCAAGGTTCTCTCCGATCTGGCCACCCGTGAGCCGGAAGCGTTCAAGGAAATCGTTGATCAGGCAAAAGCGGCTCTCGCTAAAAAAGCCGCCTAAGCGATCCAGCAACCGATCATGACACAGCCGGATGCGATTCGCTCGACAGCACTCGCAGCCATCACTGCGTGCGAGTCGTCCAATGCGCTTGAAGACCAGCGCGTAGCGCTCCTGGGTAAAAAAGGCACGATCACCGAGGCGCTCAAAACGCTCGGCTCTGCCGACCCAGAAACACGCAAAACGCTGGGCGCGCAGCTCAACCAGCTCAAGCAGGAACTGGCCGACGCCATCGAGTCCAAGAAGTCTGAGATTGCCGCTTATGAGCTGAACGCCCGCCTCGCCCATGAGAAGCTGGACGTCACCCTGCCCGCGCGCCCTGAGAGCAAAGGCAGCATCCATCCGGTATCGCAGGTCATCGAGGAAATCACCGCCATCTTTGCCGATCTCGGATTTGCTGTTGCCGAAGGTCCGGATATTGAAACGGACGACTATAATTTCGACAAGCTTAACATCCCGGAATCGCACCCGGCGCGCCAGATGCACGATACCTTCTATCTGCAGGGCAATGGCGACGGCAAAACGCTCTTACGCACCCATACCTCGCCGGTGCAGATCCGCACCATGAGCGCAGGCCAAAAAAATAATAGTGGGCCGCCCTTCCGCTTCATCGCGCCCGGCTCCACCTATCGCTGCGATTCCGATATCACCCACACGCCGATGTTCCATCAGGTCGAAGGCTTTGTCATCGACAAGGGCATCCATATGGGGCACCTCAAAGGCTGCGTCATCGAATTCCTGAAAGCCTTTTTCGAACTCGACGATGTGCCGGTGCGTTTCCGCCCCAGCTTCTTCCCGTTCACCGAACCATCGGCAGAAGTCGATATCGGCTGCGCGCGCAGTAAAGATGAACTCAAGATCGGGGCCGGTTCTGACTGGCTGGAAATCATGGGCTGCGGCATGGTGCATCCCAACGTGCTGAAAAACTGCAACCTCGATCCCGACGAATGGCAGGGCTTTGCTTTCGGCATGGGCGTCGAGCGCCTCGCCATGCTGAAATATGGCATCCCCGACCTGCGCACCTTCTTCGACAGCGACGTACGCTGGCTGAAGCATTACGGTTTCGATGCGCTGAATATCCCGTCACTTGTGGGGGGATTATAATGAAATTCACCCTGTCATGGCTCAAGGACCATCTCGATACCGAAGCGTCGCTGGATGATATTTCCACAACGCTCACCGCTATCGGACTTGAAGTCGAAAGCATCGCTGACCGCAGCATCTCCCTGAAACCATTTACCGTTGCAAAAATCCTCCACGCCGAAAAACACCCGGAAGCCGACAAGCTGCGCGTCTGCAAAGTTCTCAGTGACGTGGGCGAATTGCAGATTGTCTGCGGCGCAGCCAATGCGCGCGCCGGTATCAATGTCGTGCTCGCTAAAGAAGGTGCTGTCATTCCCGGCAATGGCATGGTCATCAAGAAAACCAAAATTCGCGGCGTCGAAAGCAACGGCATGCTGTGTTCCGCGGCAGAACTCGCGCTCGGCACTGACGGCGAAGGCATCATCGAATTACCCGAAAGCGCAAAAGTAGGCGATCCCGCCGTTGACGCTTTAGGGGCCAACGACCCCGTCATCGAAATCGCCATCACCCCCAACCGTGCCGATTGCTTAGGCGTTCGCGGCATCGCCCGCGATCTGGCCGCTGCCGGTCTCGGCACGCTGAAGCCCCTGCCCGATCTTTCCGTCAAAGGCAGCTTCGCCTCACCGGTCACCGTCAGCATCACCACACCTGCCTGCCAACAATTCATCGGCTGCTATATTAAAGGCGTCAAAAACGGCACGAGTCCCGACTGGATGAAAAAACGCTTGGAAGCCATCGGCCAGAAATCGATTTCAGCGCTGGTCGACATCACCAACTACATTACCTTTGAGCATGGCCGCCCATTGCATGTGTTCGATGCCAAAAAACTTTCCGGTAATATCACCGTGCGTGATGCGAAAGAGAGCGAAACATTGAAAGCCTTAAACGGCAAGGATTATGCACTCACTGGCGGTATGACCGTTATTGCGGATAACGCAAATGCGCAAGCCATTGGTGGCATCATCGGCGGCGAGTCCACCGGCTGCACCGAAACCACCACGGACGTATTTTTAGAAGTGGCGCTGTTCGACCCAACCAATATCGCCAAAACCGGTCGTAACTTACAGATCGATTCCGATGCACGCTACCGTTTTGAGCGCGGCGTCGATGTCGCGTTTTTAGAAACCGGCGCGAAACTCGCGCTGAAAATGATCAAGGAGCTGTGCGGCAGCGAAGCGAGCGAACTGGTTATCGCCGGAAAAACGCCGGAGTATAAGCGCACCATTCATCTGCGCGCAGAGCGCATTGCCACGCTGGGTGGCGTTACGCTGGCCAGCGGCAAGGCCGCGAATATTCTCAAAGCGCTTGGCTTTGAGTGCACCGCCGAAGCCGATGGCTGGAATGTTATTCCCCCGTCATGGCGCGCCGACATTGAAGGTGAAGCGGATCTGATTGAAGAAATCCTCCGCATCCACGGCTATGATAAAATACCGACCACGCCACTACCCAAACTCGCGGTCATCAGCAAACCGGCCATGAACCTTGCGCAGAAGCGTGTGCAGTTGGCCAAGCGGACGCTGGCCGGTCGCGGCATGATGGAAGTTTGCACATGGTCGTTCCTGCCGGAAGCGCAGGCAAAACTATTCGGTGGAGGCAACCCGAAATTAAAGCTGCTCAATCCCATTTCCGCCGATCTCGACACCATGCGCCCTTCTCTGCTGCCCAATCTTCTCGATGCAGCGAAAAAGAATGCGTTTCGCGGGTTCAAATCCACTGCGCTTTTTGAAGCAGGATTGCAATTTTCGGACATCACGCCCGAGGGCCAGCGTATGGCTGTTACCGGGCTGTATACCGGCCAGCAGGCAGAAAACGGCTACAAGGACGGGTTATTCCAGCATAGCGAACGCCCGGTCGATGCCTTCGACGCCAAGACGCACGCATTGAATCTGTTGCAGTCGCTCGGCCTTACCAAATGCGATATCACCACGAACGTACCGGCATGGTACCATCCCGGCCGCAGCGGTGCACTGACGCTCGGCGGTAAAATCATTCTCGGCTATTTCGGTGAAGTGCACCCCGGATTATTACCGGCGTTTGACATTGAAGGCCGCGCCGTGGCGTTTGAAATTTTCTTAGACGCCATCCCGCAGCCGCGCGCCAAAAGCAAGGCCCGCCCTGCCCTGAAACCCTCGGATTTCCAGTCGGCAGAGCGCGACTTCGCCTTTATTGTCGATGAAAAAATTACCGCCGCCGACATCATCAAAACACTGTTGCAGGCCGACAAGCAGCTCATCACCGGCATCGAGATTTTTGACGTCTATACCGGCAAAGGCGTCGATAGCGGCAAGAAATCGATTGCCATCAAAGTCACGCTGCAGGCGGCTGACCGCACGCTCTCCGAACAGGACATCACCACCGTCAGCGCCGCCATTGTTGCCACCGCCAGCAAGAGCTTCGGCGGCCAGCTTCGCCAGTAACATGGCAAGCACGCTCATCACGCCCGACTACTGGGAAAAAGGCAAAGCCGCCCTTAAAAAACGCGACAAGAAACTGGGCGCTATCATCGATTCCTATCACGGCGAAACCCTGACGCTCAAAGGCGATGCGTTCGTGACGCTGGCGCGCTCCATCACCGGCCAGCAGATTTCCGTCAAGGCCGCTGACAGCGTGTGGAACCGGGTGAATATGGGTGTCGGCGACATGACCCCCGCCGCCATGGCCGCCACCGATGCCGTTCTTTTACGCAGTTGTGGGCTTTCCGCCAGCAAGGTGAAATACATGCACGCGCTGGCCGCGCATTTCATTGAAAATAAAAAAACCATCACGCGCTGGCCGGATATGGATGATGATGCCATCATCGAGGAACTGACCAGCATTAAAGGCATAGGTCGCTGGACGGCGGAGATGTTCCTGATCTTCGGGCTTGGCCGCCCGGACGTGTTTCCGGTGGCCGATCTCGGGCTGCTCAAGGCCATCTACCGCCATTACAATAAAGGCGAGAAAATGGCCCTCGACGATGTACAGGCCATTGGCGAACGCTGGCAACCATGGCGCTCCATGGGCACATGGTATATGTGGCGCGCGCTCGACCCGGTGCCGGTGGCGTATTAATCAAAGATTAATTTTTAGCAGGTAGAAAAATACCATCTGCATGTTTGGAGTAGGTAGTGGGCCGTTTTTTTAGCAATACAATATGTCTTCTTGGGGCCTCAGTAGCTGCAAGCCTGTTTTCATACGCCGCTTATGCCGAAAGCAAGGCCACTCCCTGCTGTCGCCGCGATGGCAATCCGCGCTGGTACGCGGGCATCAGCGGGTCTGTCGTGTTCCTGCAGGATGTCAATATCGGCAGCAGTTCCGCGTCTTATCCTACTCCCGATAAACAGGCATTTAAGCCCGGTTTCGCCGTATCCGCTAACGTTGGCTATAAAGTCTTTTCCGGCGTGCGCGCCGAACTCGAAATCATCCAGCGCACGAACGATGTCGAGAAAGACAGCACCGGCACCCTGCTTCCGCCAGGGATGTTTGCCGAGCAGAAATCCGTCGCAATCATGGCCAACGGCTATATCGACCTGCGTAACAGTACGAATTTCACGCCCTATGCCGGAGCCGGTATTGGCAAGGTTTTTGTCAAGAACCCGCGCTATTACACCGATAACAACACGGGAGAAACCTCCAAAAAACTGGCCGGCTGGGCCACGGCCTACCAGTTCATGCTGGGCGTGAGCTACACTATCGAAAACACCCCTTTCGAGCTGACAGGCGGCTACCGCTACTTTACCAGTCAGGATGTCGAGGATAAATCGAGCCTCACCAATTTCCCCAGCACGCTAAACTTCAACAATGATTCCAGCAATATCGAGTTCGGCGCCAGGCTCAATTTTTAATTGGGGCTGACGCGCGGGTTGCCATACGGCAATAAAAACGCTAGAGATACTAGCTTCTAACGTTAAACCGCACGTAAAGTTGATTATGATCCCACGCTATTCCCGCCCTGAAATGGCCGCCATCTGGTCTGATGAAACCCGCTATCAAATCTGGTTTGAGATCGAGGCGCATGCCTGCGACGCACTGGCCAAGCTTAAAGTAATACCTGAGAAAGCCGCCAAAACCATTTGGAAAAAGGGCAAATTCGACCCTAAGCGCATTGACGAGATCGAGCGCACCACCAAGCATGACGTCATCGCTTTCCTGACCAATGTTGCCGAATATGTCGGCCCGGAAGCGCGCTTCCTGCACCAGGGCATGACCAGCTCCGACGTCCTCGATACCTGCCTCGCCGTGCAGCTTGCCCGCGCCAGCGACATCCTGCTGAAGGATGTGGACGCCTTGCTGAAGGCTATCAAGCGCCGCGCCATGGAACATAAGCACACACCCTGCGTTGGCCGCAGCCACGGCATCCATGCCGAGCCGGTCACGTTCGGCCTCAAGCTCGCCGGTTATTACGCCGAGTTTGAGCGCTGCAAGGATCGCCTGATCGCCGCGCGCACGGAAATCGCCACCTGCGCCATTTCCGGCGCCGTCGGCAGCTTTGCCAATATCGATCCGTTTGTTGAAAACTACGTCGCCAAGAAGATGGGGCTGACGGTGGAACCGGTTTCCACCCAGATCATCCCACGCGACCGCCATGCCATGTATTTTGCCACGCTCGGTGTCATCGCCAGCTCAATGGAACGCCTTGCCACTGAAATACGCCATTTGCAGCGCACCGAAGTACTCGAAGCCGAGGAGTTCTTCTCCCCCGGCCAGAAGGGCAGCTCGGCCATGCCGCACAAGCGCAACCCGGTATTGTCTGAAAACGTCACCGGCCTTGCCCGCCTCGTGCGCGGCTACGCCGTCCCGGCCATGGAAAACGTGGCGCTGTGGCATGAGCGCGATATTTCCCATTCGTCGGTGGAACGCATGATTGCTCCCGATGCAACAGTCACCCTCGATTTTGCCATGAACCGCTTAACCGGCATTATCGATAAGCTGGTCATCTACCCGCAACGCATGCAGCATAATCTCGACCGCCTCGGCGGGCTGGTATTCTCGCAGCGCGTACTGCTGGCACTGACGCAGGCAGGCATGAGCCGCGAAGATTCCTACCGTCTGGTGCAGAAGCACGCCATGAAGGTCTGGGAACAGGGCAAGGACTTCTTAAGCGAACTGTCCGGCGATAAGGAAATAACCTCCAAAATCAGCGTTGCCAAGCTCAAGGCGCTGTTTGACATCAGCTACCATACCAAGCATGTCGACACCATCTTCAAACGCGTCTTCGGCTAAGGCCGCAGGCTTTACGCTGCACCCGGTACTGGCAGCGGATTGCGCCATTATCGGCGATCTGGCTATATGCCGCGTGCTGCTGATGAAAAACGCCCGTTTCCCATGGCTGGTGCTGGTACCCAAACGGGAAAATCTACGCGAACTGCACGACCTTTCCGCGTCGGAATACCTCATCGTAATGGAGGAAATACGCTCTGTTTCCAGCCGTTTTTCCGCTCTCACCGGCGCCCATAAAATGAACGTGGCGGCACTGGGAAACATGGTGCCGCAACTGCATATCCACGTTATTGCGCGTTTTACCGATGACGCCGCATGGCCCCAGCCGGTATGGAATTCCGGCATTTCCGCGACCCCTTATTCCACACAGGAACTGGGTGAATTAATCGCCTCCTACCGGCAGAATCTGGGGCTGTGCTGAACATTACAAAAATGTAATATTTCTTACATAGTCCTTTAATTCGCCAAATGGTTATATGCCCTTACGCCCACTGTCCGTGGGATACATTTTTAAAACTCCATCTTAAAGGATTTCACCATGTCTAAGACACTCGCTCTCATCGCCGCTCTCGGCCTGCTCTCCGCTCCTGCTTTCGCTGTTGAAGAAGCAAAGACCACCGAAGCAACCAAGACCGAAAAGTCTGAAGTTGTAACCACCGCAAAGAAAGTAGCTAAAGAAGCTGACAAGAACGCAAAGCTGGCTCCGGCTGCTGTCGAAAAGACCACCGAAAAGACCACTGAAAAGACCACTGAAAAGAAAGAAGAAAAGAAGGAAGAAGGCGCGAAGTAATTTCTTCGTAAGCCACTTACTTTACAAAAGAAACGCGCGGGCTATGGTCCGCGCGTTTTTTTGTGCGCATTTGCCCCTTACCAGAGAGTTTTTGCTTGCAATTTAGCCACTATCTTCGTAATCCCTAGGGCCTACCTTATAAATGGCTCGGTAGCTCAGTGGTAGAGCAGGGGAATCATAATCCCTTGGTCGGGGGTTCAAATCCCTCTCGAGCCACCAATAGGTTTGTTACTACAAAAACAGGAATCTTTGCACCAGCGTATTAGATAGCGTAGTCACGAGTTATTAACCATTGTGGTTTATAGGTATCCTGCCAACAATATTGGGAGGATTTTATGAAGCTA